>Ga0137362_10000272_pt1 | contig 24995 bp, 34 predicted proteins | sample MadtaG_2_FD_104801 | JGI IMG/M metagenome (GOLD analysis project Ga0137362, IMG submission 104801) | Vadose zone soil microbial communities from Angelo Coast Range Reserve, California, USA - Mad1_100_16 metaG | ecosystem: Environmental > Terrestrial > Soil > Vadose zone | place: USA: California... | reverse complement strand
TTGTGACACCTCGTCGGTCATCGCGGCCCCGCTGGCTCCTTGAGTGTCTCCACAACGACCTCGCGGACGCGACGAAAGAGCTCCTCGCGCCGCGGCAAGGGGTTGCCTCGACCACAAAGCCGGCGCTCTAACTGACGCATAAGCGCGTTGCACTCCTCGGTGAGCACACGATCGGGTACTTTCACTTTCAGAGCACCTCGAAGCTCTTGGGGTACACGTAGCCGCCAGCACCCTCGCGCTTGACGCCTTTCGGCGTCGGCGGTGGATTCGCGGCCTGAATCTCAGCCGGGCTCATTGGCTTGCCGTGCACCTCACTTGTGCCGGCTGCGGCCGGGTCCGTCGTGACGCCCAAGCGCTCGAAGCTGCGAATCTCGTCCGCGTACTGCGCGTCGATGCGAGACTGCGGCTTGTCGAAGCTGTGAATCCTGTTCATGACCTACTTGACCTCAAACCCGCCAGGCGGGAGGAACGGCGGAACGTTGACGAGTACACCAGCCTTGATTTGCCACGTCCCCGAACTGAACACATCACCCGGCGTCGAGCCGTCGTGTGTCTGTCCCAAGGGCGGGCCGAGATCGGGTAGCGGATTAAGAGAGCTCATGGCATCACGCTTTCGGCAGGAACTCGAGCCACTCAACGTCCCAAAAGAAGCGCACCGTGCCGCCCGCGCCATGCGCGATGATGTTGCGAAAGACGACACCCTCGTTCTGCGCGAGGATGACGGGATACCGGGTAGCTTGGGGCTGGTACTCACCGACGATCGGTGAGAATGCCGCGCTGGCTGCGGCGAGAAGCTGGTCGCCGTACACCGCCAGGATCGCAGCGCCGTCGAGCGTGCGTGTCCCAGGCGTGAGCGCGCCGGTAGTCGCACCGCGCAGGTCAGTGAGCAGCGATGCGCTATTGTTCGCGCTGCTGATCTTGGTGAGGTTGGCAATCGTCTGAGCGGTGCCGCCTGAATCAGCGACGGTAAAGCTGCGCGCGACAAACGCCTTGGCCCCAATTTCCTGCCCCGCCGTGAACGGCGTTACGATCTGAGCACCGAGCCGAATGTGCTGAATCAATGCCTTCAGGTTCGCGTTCTGCCACAGCATTGAGAATACGGTATCGCCGGCCAGTAAGCCGGTTGTCAGCCCGCTCTCGAACGAAGTGCGATAGATGCCCGTGACGACGCCGGGCACTCCGTTGGGGTTGACAGTCATCGGAGCCGGCCTCGAGAACGCTCGGCGCGTGCGGCTGCCGCCAGAATTCTCACCACAGTCGGATTCGCCGTGATGTTGAAATGGTTGAGCAGCGCTCCGACTCGCGGATCGCGAACGTACAGCGCGGCTGCATCGGCCACGTCGAGATCACTGGCCGGTTCGCCAGCAGCGGCTGTGCCGCCCTTCGCGGCCCGCGCCGTGTTGATGATCGTGTTCAGGTCGCCGGAATCAAGACCCATGTCGTGCGCCATCCCGGCGACGGCGTTGCGGACGACTACGTGCTCGGCGGACACCTGACCACTGAGGATCACCTTGGTGCTGAGCCCTAGCGCCACATCGTAGTGCGCCGGATGCCGCAACGGGTTAGTCTCACGCAACGCCTTGACGCTCTCGGGAATCGCTTCCACGAGCTCTACAGACTTACCGTTGATCTCGTCAGCGATCTTTTGCGCAACCGGGTCGGGCTGCTCAAGCTTCGGATAGCTGCGCGCAGCCTGATCGTGTGGATGCGACTGCTTGTGCAAGCCTGCAGCGTCCGGCGCGGTGGCAACTACGCCGGCCGGCGCTTGGGCATCCGACTTGCCCGAAGCGGCGGGCGATGCGGATTCAACCGTCGCTAAGCCGATCATCGACGGGTACATGCGCACAGCGCGGGCAGCATCGCCATATTCACTCATGACCGCTCACTCAGCTTGGCGGCACGGCCCTCGAGCACAGCGGTGGCCTGAGCACGCGCCGCAGCGAACGTGAGCACCTTGTCAGGAGCGGGCTGCCCGCACCATGCGGCGCGCACGCGGGCGAAAAAGTTTTCAACGGCTTCCGCCATCGCGGGAGAGGTCGGCGCGATAGACTGAACCACTGCGGGCAGCACATGGCTCAGATCGGACAGCCTGACCGAGTAACCGTGGTTCAAGTGGCTGAGGTCCGCGCCAGCGTCCACTCGATCATGTGAAGTGACCGCAGTGGCTACGCGCTTCTGCGCTTCCTGCACCGCCGCGAGCAATGCGGGCATACCCGATGTCTCAAACGTTACCTGCTTGATCGACTCGACAAGCGGTGCGGTCATCTCGGTGAGCTGTGCGATCTTCGCGACCAGCGCCGCGATGTCCCGGTCGATACCTGCCGCGAACGATTCGGCCTTGCGTGAAGTGGCTGCCGCCTCCGTACTGGTCTTCAGGTGACGCTTGTGCGTTTCTGCGGCTTCGTCTGCCTCGTCATCCTTCACCGCCTCAGCGCGCTCGTCCTTCAGCGCGTCGATCTCCAACTTGCTGGCAGCAAACTGTTGCCTGGTGGCGGCGAGCTCCTCGCGCTGTGCGTCGGTGAGCGGCTTTGGCGCCGCTTTAAGCTCGTTGATCCGCGCCGTGCGCGCATCCTGCTGAGCGGTGAACGCTGTAATGTCCCGATCAATTCCGTCTGTTCGCTTGCCCACGGGGGTTCTCCGTCCTTGGTAGAAACACGGTACCAGTTGCGGGCAGCGTGTCTAGGGGAGTATGACGCGAGTATGGATAGTTTGTTTTCCAGTCGGGTCATAGCGTAGCGCGCGACCCCAAACGCGATGCACAGATAGCAACTCCGCTGCCAAGGCGGGCGAGTGAGCGGCGATCTGTTCACGGGCGCGCGTTAGACTCTGCGAGAAGTTGCTCGGCGCCTGGCGCTTCCCAAACGGGAACACGATGGCGCCCGGATGGCAGACGGCCTGCCATAGTGCCCTCATGTGAGGTGAGCGCGGACGGACGCGGATCGGTGACTTCGGATCGCTTACCATGAAGCAGTCGCCGTCACGGGCGAACAGGATAGGCTGAACAGACACCGGTTGCGGCGCCGCGGCTTCGAGCTCAGCGAGCAGCGCGTTACCCTCAGCGTAGACGGTTGGGTTCGCAGGAGCCCACAGACCCCACAGTGTGCGCAGCCGTTTGAGTGCTTCGTCTCGGTTCATGCGTTATGCCTGTTCGCGGTTTTCAGCGTGTAATTACGGCGAGCACGCAACGCGGGGTTTTCTGCGTCTTCATCATCGTTGTCTATTCCTCTACTCGCTCATCCGCTCTGCTCAATTGCTCACCCTTATAGGGTGATGAGCAAATTGAGCAGCGAACAGGCGGCTGTTGACTCAATTACTCAAATGGCTCAATGAAGGGTTTGAGCATTTTGAGTAAGCGAAATACTCTCACCGTCCGCGAACACGAAGTTTTCTGCGCACAGCGAATCGAGTGCTCTGCGCAAATTACTGCGCCTTTGGCTCTTACCTTCAGGGTCGGTCGGTAACCGTTTCAGGGCGGCGTCGATCACATCGCCCACTGGAATGCTCGAACCGTAGAGCGGCGCGAGATCCTGAGCAGCCTCGTACACCGCTCGCTGCAATGCGCCTTGCGGCTTTCGTTGCTTGGCAGACTGCACCGCTTCGCAGTGCTCGATGACGCAGCTCGTGACGTCGAGCCCGTCTTCGTCCTGCCCGATGACTACCGACAGCAGTTTGAACCCGAACACCGCCCCATCGTCGCCATCCTTCTGCTTCGTGACCATCGCGGTGCGCGAGTCGCCCATGCGTGTGATCTCGATCTCGGCATCTGCTGCCGCGCGCAGACCTGACCAGCCGCGGGCGCCCTTGGCGGCGTCTTTCCCGCTATGGTGAATCAGGACGACCACCGCGCCGGTCGCCCGGTGTAGCCCCTTACAGTGCGCTACCACCTGACCCATGTCTTCACCCGCGTTCTCATTCGCGCCAGGTGTGACCGCGGAGAGCGTATCGACGACGATGACCGAGGCGCGGCCCGCCTTCAGGATCGCAGTCGCAACGGCCAACGCGTCCTTGCCCTCGAGCAGATTGGGTGTATCGGCAATGACGCTGAGCGGCAGCTCACTGAGCTGAATGCCTCGGTGCTGCGCATACGCCTTCAGGCGTTGCCGGAAGCCGCCGACGCCTTCAGCGCAGATATAGACGACGCGCCCCTGCTTCACCTTGCGATCTCGCCAGGGCGTCCCAAGTGCGACGGCCCCGCCGAGATCGAGAGTTAGGAACGTCTTGCCGCTGCCCGACTCGCCATAGATCACGATCAGCTCAGCGGCGGGGATCAGACCTGAAACGAGCCACTCGGGCGACCGGCCGCTTGCGAACTCATGGGCCGGGACCGGCGTGAAGCGTGCGGGTTTCGCCGGTTGCGCTTCGGGCGATTTGCTAGTGAGGTCTTCGAAGTCATCATCTGAGCAATCCGGTGAGAGTTCGCCGGCCGGCTTCTTGCCGATGCTATGCGCGATGCGCCGCACGTCGGCGTCCGCTAGTGGCGGTTCGCAGACTCGATCGTTGATGGCCGTCAGCGCCTCGTAGATCGTTTCCGCATCATGTCCGCGGGCGCGCAAGTGTCCGGCCTCGCTGGTTAGATAGTTGTCGCGCCCGCCCTCGGCGACCTTCTGCCCAATGCCGGACGGGGCGACTCGCTCGACTTTGGGCACAGCAACTCCGAAGCGCGCGGCGAGTTCAGCCCATAGTGTCTCGAACTGCTCTGTCGTGAACTCCGGTATCACAGACGGGCGTCCGCCGTCCCACTCGTAGGGAACACCTGAAGGGTGCCGCCCTGCCGCGACCCACTGCTGACCATCAGCAAGGAACTCGATCTTGCCGGCACGGGTGACGATCTGACGCTTGCCGGTAGGGCCGGGCAGCGTGAACGCGAGAAGGAACTTTGGGCTGTTCGAGCGATGGCGACGCGGCAGCTCGCACCGCTCCGCGATGAATGTGCGAACTTCCTCGGCAAGCTCGGTATCGTCGATATCGCAGTCAAGTGCCCGGACCGCTGCCGCGCGCACCCCTATGCTGTAGCGTCGATCCGCGCTCCACTTTTCAATATCAGCAGGTGTGATGGCGCGCATCTGCCAACCGGGGATGCCGTGCGCTTCACCCGCGCGAGTATAGACGCTTGGAATCTTCCCGAACTCGGTGACCATGCTGCCAGGAGAGGGCCGCACACGCTTGTCATGCACGATCGGCAGCAGATCGGCGCCGAGAGCAAGACAGCAACTATCGCCCCAATGGGTCCAATCGTCTGCCGACGCGCCGTTGACACTCGCAGCGTCCGTGCTAATCTCACTCGGCCCAACTTCCTTGACGACACTCGGCGCCGCAGCACCACCTGCGGCGTCGGCGTTTTGGGCGCTCATCAGTGCACCATCTGAGCGGCTTCACGCTCAAGCTCTGCGATGCAATCCGCAATCGCCTCATTCGTGATACGGATGTCGCCCTTCGAGCCGGGCCGCATGCTGACGCGGTAGTGCCGGAGCTTCCCGCTCTTGATGTAGGCGTAGACGACAGGCGCAGTGCATCCAAGCCTTTGCGCCGCGTAGGGCACCGAGCCGGGGCGCGGTGTTTTCTGTGTGTTCACAAAGCAATCCTCAGCGCGCCAGATCATGGGTAACGGTGAGGAGACTTGACGCGCATAGGGAGTTCCGGCCGTTAGCCGGAATCCGTTCTCGGGCGGGAGTGCCACGTCGGGCGTGGCGACCTTCTACTTCCTTCTTCGCGTCCCACGCTTTCAGTGGGCGGGCGCCTGCCGATCTGCCGACAGGTGCAGAGAAATTACTTTCTCACATTAATTTATAGTGTCAAGGGCGCTTCTTAGTTTCGCGCCGTTTCTTCTCTGCGAAACTCGGCAGATGCTTAATGACCGTTTGACGTAATGTCTTATCCAACAAGTGCGCGTAGGCACGCCGCGTCATGCGAGGATCGGCGTGGCCGAGTAGATCCTGTATTACGTCCGTGGAAGCGCCGGCATTGAGCAGCAGGCTGCCGTAGCTTCTCCTGAGATCATGAAAGGTTGCGGGCGGTGCAATCTTCGCAGCAAGGCAAGCAGCGCGCATGCCCCTCGAGATGGCGATGCGCGAGATAGGTTCGAACAGCCGCACGTCATCCGCCTTACCGCGGGCCGCACTCTCGAAGAAGGTCACGCCCTCGGCCGACAGAGGCACTGACCGCGACCGCCCGGACTTCGAATGCCTGACATGCACCGCTTTGCCCGCTACGTCCTGCGCGCGTAGCGCCAGGATCTCGCCGAGCCGTAGGCCGCTGTACAACGAGGCTTGCGCCAGGGCGCGCAGAGAGCCCTTCGGCGCCTTGTCATCAGTCTCATTGCCCAAGGTATGCCGCTGCTCCTCGATCTGCTGTAAAACCTTCAGGAGCTCGCGAGCCTCGGCCGCAGTGATGGTGCGGGTACGCGGTCGATCCACGTTGGCGTACGGCGTGACGCGGCGCCAGGCATCAGCGCTTGGTACCCGCGCCGGATCGTTCTCATACGCTGAGTTGAGGATCGCGCGCAGTAGGTTCCAATGCCGGTTCGCGGTCGCCTGTGCCCGGCGCCGCGCTTCGCGATCGCTCGTCTCCGGCACAAGAGCTGCGAGCCACCGCTTGATGTCTCCCGTCGTGAGATCGGAAACCGAACGGTCGCCGAGCTTCGGGATACCCTCGCGTTCGGCTTTGATGGACGCCTTGTAGGTCAGGCGATCGCCCGCGGTGTCCGACTCCTTGGCGCGGATCTCGAAGTAGTCCTCAGCCGCTTGGTCCACGGTGTACCGGCCCGGACGCGTGAGGGTAGGGCGGTCGCTTCCGATGGCGAGTCGCTGCGCATCTTGCCAGCTCAGAACTGTTTGTCCGTCAGCGGGCGTACTGTCGTCGGCGATCCCGAGCCGGCGCCGCACATAGCGCCCCTCACGGAACTCGCGCAGCACCCATACGCCGGCTTCGGTACCCTTGCGGTACCCGAGCCGCAAACCACGCTGCAGCTCGATCCAGTAGGGAGAATCACGCGGCGCCAGCTTTTTACGCTGTTCGCGCGTGGACAGGCGCAAGATGGTAGCTGCCATTGTTCGGTCTACTTCGGTCTAGTTCCCACGTTATTCGCAGTTTACATGGGTTGGCTACTATTCGCACAAGGCCGAAGAATATAGGCTTTACGCTTCGTGTGTGTTTTTTGCAGTTAACGCTGCGCTTCCCTTTCACGGCGGTAACAGGGGTTCGAATCCCCTTGGGGACGCCATAAAAATCAAAGATATACGTGTGGCACTGATCCGTTGGGTAAGTTTTGGGTAACTGAGGCCTGCCGTTTATAGTCCTCGGGCGTGCTCACGCACCGCCAGCCAGTCGTCGTTACCCTTTTCCGGCGCAAACCGCCGGAAATGCCGCTGGCGCTACGCCGGGTTCACGTCGATAGTTATCGTCGGGGACGTCGATTCCATTGCCCACCTAAGAACGCCAAACGGAGGGCAGACCCGTGAGGGACCGGGAGCTGTATTCGGTCGAGGAGGCCAGGGAGCTCCTTGGCGGCATCGCCCGAAACACGATCTATGACTTGATGCGCAATGGTGACCTGGCAAGCGTTCAGGTCGGCCGTCGCCGCTTTATCTCCTCAGCGGCCATCGCCGTGTTTATCGCGAGCTCGACAACAACACAGCGACCGTCCCGAGGGGCTATAGCACGGCCGCTGCGCGCCGTTCAGATGCGGCTCCATCTGGTATCACCACCCTCCATGGGTTCGCGGCGTGGGGACCAGTCACGGTAGCTCGAGAGCTCGACGCGGAGGCGGAAACATGGAAACACGCGCACACGGCGCACTGCTCGAACGTGCGCGTTCGGAAGCCTGCGCATTCGATTGGTTTCGTCACCTCGTAGATCGCCTCGGTCCCGGGCACCTGGCGCCAGTACAGGCCGCGGAACTCAGCGGATAGCTTGCCTGCTCTTCTGCGACGGGCGGGAAGAAGAGGCGCTCTGCGGCACAAGCGCAGGATGGTTTCGACATCAATCGTCCTCCACGCCCGGAGGGCCGGCCCTCCCGTCTGGCGAGAAAGAATCATCAATGCCAGCGCGGCGCGTCGTCGATCCGACCAGGGTCGGTCGTGTACCACACCAGAGTTCTCTCCGATCGATCTCCATGCGCGCACGGTAACGCACTTGAACACGCGGCCGGCGCACTCAAACTACCAGTCTTTGGCCTGCGCCTCGGCTCGGAACGCGGCGGGCGGCGTAGAGCAGGTCTTGAGCGCTGAGCGTGGTTCGGGGGGTCCGGCATGTCCGAAGGCTCTACCGCAACCGGCCGGCCAACCAGCAAGTACATGGTTGCGGAACTGGACAGGATCGCCCGCGGTGCACCGTTAAATTTGCGACTGTCGGATACTGGAACCTCTGCGGGGCTGCTACCTATCGAGAATTGCCAATCCCTTGACTAGCGAGGTGATGTCATCCCCGCCGCTCTTCGTACAGTCGGCGTTCCAGACATTTGCGAAGCGGGTTGCGTCACTCTCTCGCAAGAAGAACCGCCCTTTAGGGGTCATGACAGCCTGACCGGGGAAGATTGCCCCAAAGGTGTTCTTGGCTCTGTACTCGTAGCAAGCTGTTCCATTCGTCGCAACGTAAACAGACTTCAATTCAAACGCCTCTGGATCTTTCATGGCGCGCTTTAGTTGCAGCGCACCGAGCCCAGCGAGTCGAAGCTGTGCATCACGCCTCCTTTTCTTTTCGACTTCGGCGGCTCGATCCGCCTGTTCCTTCGCAAGACGATCCGCGGCTGCTTTTGTAGCGGCGGCCTGCCTTTCCTGGTTCTGCCGTTCCTCGGCCGCGCGCTGCTCAGGAGTCAGTGCCGCGCGCCGAGCTTGCTCAGCCTCCGCTGCTTTCTGGATTGCTAACTTGCGCTGTTCAGCGGCCTGTCTTTGCTTAGCGAGTTCCACTTTTTGCTCGGCGCCGACCCTGTAGGACATGCGAATTGAATAACCGATAGTACTGATCAGCAGAGCAGCTAACGCGATAGTAACCCACCGACTCGGCCTGTAAGGCTCCTCCTTACCCTGCTCAGGAGACCTTCTTCTCGCGACGAATGAGAGGACGGCGTACAGAGTTACCGCGAAAAACGCGCCCATCCCAAGCGACATGCCAAGAAAGAATCCTGCATCTTTCCATTCCAGCACACCCTGAAGGAGCTGTGTTAGCGCTCCGAATAGCATGTAGCTGGCGCCGAGCGCGAACACAACAAGCGAAAAGAAGGCTCGTCTCTTCATGAACGATTACCGCCCCCAAAGAGTCAACAGCGCAGATTCGTCCCGCCGAAAGTTCCTCTGTGTCAGTTCCGGTCTGGGAAATACGTTTTCCCCTGGAGCGTGATGACGCGATTGGGGAGAGTTGGGTCGAGGCGAATACCGATCCAGCACTACCCTGGTCGCTCGACAATGACTTTCGTCCACAGGCTCCGATGGAACAGCGCAGACGGGAGCTCGCTTTCGCCGGACGCCATTGAGTAGATCGACTCGAACACTGTACCCGTCCAGTCGCCACGGATTCCGGTGACCAGCCTTGTCTTGCCACCCTCTATCGAGGTGTTCATGATCGAACCCCAATCGGGACTTGGCGAAGGAATCAGTCGTCATCGCCGATTGAACTCCTGCATATATTCGAGTGCGGTAACTTCTCATACCGCCGTTGTCATCTATATCGGGTACTGCCATGGTCTCGAGTCATTTGCGTCGGCAAAAGAACTGCACGACCTGTCGATCTATGGCTGACCGCACGCTACGCTCGTGATCTTCTACCACCATCCATTCTCCGCTCAGCTCATTTCTGACCTGGCCCTTCACGGGCAGGTGCGCGTGATTTCCCCCGTGCGCACCAAAGGTCTCTAGAATGAAATAACCACCAGGCTTTACCAGAGTTGAAAGTCTGCGCACTAATCCGGGCAGGAAGAAATGCACGACGAGCACCATGTCGAATGCGCTCTCCGTGAAGGGCAATGCTCGGCTGCCATCGAGCCGTACAAAAGCCGTGTTCACTTGAATGGAGGAATTCTGCCCTGACCTCCGCGATGCCTCTTTCAGGAGATCGGCGCTGAGATCGGCGCCAACGACCGCGTAGCCGCGCGCCCGAAGGGTCTCGATATGTCGGCCGGCTCCGCACGGAATGTCGAGTGCAAGACCGCCCACTGGCACCGCGCAGGTGGCGAGGCAGCGTTGGGCAAAGCGAGATGGAGCGCTCTCGGCCTGCAGAAGCGTCTTAACGGCTCTGCGATCAGTACGCATAGACGCTACGATGCGGTTGCTGGGACGTCTGCTCGCTGCGGCCGAATGTGGGAGCTATAACGGAGCTTCGCGGAGCTGAAGAATCCGCCGCAGTCGCGCTTCAGCTCGCACCCCTCGCACTCCGGCATGTATTCGTTCTTCCAGTCGGAAATGCTCTTAACGGCAAAGCGACGGATTGCTGGGTCCAGGAGGCAGAGCTGGTGGTTGTAGATGGACACGCGCATGCGGTTGGCGGCTAGCCACTCGGTGGCCTCGCGCAACTGTGGCTGATAGTCGACCGGATCAATCCAGATCGCGTCAAGGTTCGATTTGGCGAACCCCATGAGCTCGAGGCCCATGAGGGCGACGTGATCGACGAATAGCAGGTTTCGTGCAATGAAGCGTGCCAGCGCCGGGAGGCGCTTGTAAGTCTCACGGTGAATAACGACGCGGATCTCGACACGCACGCCGCAGCGCTTGAGATTGAGGATGCCGGCAAGCGTCTCATCGAATGCGCCGTCCGCCTGGACGACGAAATCGTGAATCGATGCCACATCCGAATACAGCGGAATACCAATCATCAGGTCCGGGTGCCGAATCCGCGCAATAGACTGCGCGAGCTCGATGTTCTTGAAGTTGCGGCCATTGGACAGAATATGCACCCCAGTTTCCGGTAGATAGTTCTTGAGGCGCTCGATGAGTGCGAACAGTGATTGCCCAATGAGTGTCGGCTCACCGCCCGTGATGCCAATCTCGCGCGCGCCACGGTCGAACAGCGGAATCGCCCGCATGAGATCGTCAACAATATAGGAATCATTGATATCGCGGGGAGGCTGAGAGCACATGACGCAGAAGCTGTTGCAGCGCTCGGTAACCAGTAGCGAGTTCGTCCGCGCGTTCTTTCGGAAGATAGCTCGGATCTGGTAGCGCGGGGTTATCTTGATGACATCCCCGTCGTTGAGATATTCGAGCTGCGGGGAGAGCCGAATCACTCGCAACTTCGAGTCCCAGTTCGCAGCGGGCGGGATTGCGGTGAGAATGGCGCCAAAACCGTCCGGCAAGGCATCAGTTGTACCAGACAACACCAGGGCAGATTGCGCCCGCAGGGGGTGAGTAAGCGCCGGATTGCGCGTAATACGCAGTATCGCGGTCTCTTCGACCGGCGCTCCACTGAGAGGTTCATTGTCCCTGGCGGTCAGGGCAACCATCAGAGTGCCCACCTTTGCAGTATCTCGCGATCGCGTGGGCTGTCTTCCATTAGGCCGATGAGGTGACGGAAGACTTCCATATTCCGCTGGCAGAAGCTGCTGAGCGCTTTGTTGCCAACAGAATCTCCTTGCGTGGCGTGATGAAACACCGGGTCGCTTCCGCAATACGGGAGGAAGGCGCACTCGGAACACAGCGGGGCACTCTCGGCAATGGAAGCTTCCAGAGGATCAAGAAGCCGCTCGGAGAGCATCATGTCACTGTAGCTGTCCGTGGCCAGATTCCCTAAGCGGAAGGTCTTGTCGCCCATTTCGGCGAGCATTCGCGCCTCGTCGCTCGCGTACACGTCCCCATCGTAGTTGTAAACGATGCCGCTGATACCGATTCCAGCAGGCGACTGCAGATCAACGTAACCCGTAGCAACCGGGGTCAACATCTTTCGCAGGACGATGGCGCTGTACGTTTAGCGGATTGGAACGCCATTGCGGTTGAGATCCAGAATGTAGCTCAATCCCTCCTTGTAGAATTCCAGCCAAAGTTCCGTGTTGTAGCGATCAACCTGGCCCGTCGTCACGGCGAACCCATACGGGCTAAGCGGACGCAGGAAAATGCTGTTGAAGCCACGCCGCACATATTCGTCCACAATGTCTCGTGCACGCTTAAGACTGCGGTCCGTCGTCGTCATGAGCGCAGATACTCGATCGATCCCCAGTCGATTGCGGATCCGGTCTATTCCAGTGATCGTCAGTTCGTAGCCGTTTTTTCCCGGACGCGGACGATTCCCGTTATGCAGATCGATGGGGCCATCGAGTGAAGTGCTGAAATAAATGTCCTCGCGGTCGCAGAAGTCGAGGATTTCATCGGACAGCGCGGAAAGGTTGGAGGCGATGACAAACTGCAACTCGCGGCGATGTTCGCGGTTCTGCTCCTTGGCAAGCTGGACGATCTGCTGGATACGCTCGAAGTTCAGCAGTGGCTCGCCACCCTGAAACTCGATCTTGACCTGTTGTGCAGGACTCCGAAATGTCATGGCCACTGCCTTCGCAGCGATGTCCTCAGTCATGTCGTAGGCATAGCGGTCTTCGGTCTGGCGCGACACCTGGCAGTATTTGCACGTGTAGTCACACCGCAGCGTGACGACGAACATGTGAAGCCCAGTGAACCGGCATACATGACCGAGCTTGGTTCGGTACTTGACCCCCAAGAGCTCGAGCGCCGCACGGCTGTCATCGTCGTAGATGAAGTGACGGGATTTCAGGTCGTCATACACGTCGCCGGGTGGAATGCGGTGTTCGATGAGGGCGGCGACTTGCGCGCGGTCGGTGACGATAAACTCGCCCGCCATGTTTGTGACCACAAAGCGCTTCTCGTCGAGGGCCGTGAAGCGCAGTGGGAGGAGCTTGTAACCGGCGTGTTCCGTCTTGCGGAAGTCGGCCAGGGGCGCGAACCGCTTTGCGAGGGCACTCACGAGGCAATGAGTTTAGTGTTCGAGAAGGCGTAGGCCAGGATTAGATTGCGTTCAGTCTCGGTTTCGCGCGCCACAACGCCGCGCAGATGCTGGTCGAGCACTTCGTTGCGAAAGAGGGCTGCAAACTGGTCCCCGACAAGCTCAACGCCCGAAATGGCTCGCACGGCTACTTGGAGTTCGTGTTCGCCTTTTGGCAGAAACTCGAAGCTTGCGAGCCGAGTGAACTTCAATGCAGCCTTTTGGACCGTTTCGATCGAAAAAGCGCGTGTATCGAAGGAGATGTGCACTGTGCTCATGCTGCGGTCGTCTTGGGCGACGCCAGACACGAACAAGAACCCTGCGGACTGCGACGGGCGGGACTTACGAGGCGTACGAATAGTGAGAGCTGTGCGAGGAATGGGACGCGTGGGAGTCGTGCGAAGAGTGAGAGGCATGCGACTCATGCGAATAATGCTGAAATGGCTCAGCGGCGGAATGAATCGGAGGCGCAATCACAAACTCAGGCATCGTGATCTGCGCGGGCGATTGTGCTGACGGTGCAGCGGCGGAATTTTGCGTCGCCGAGCTTGGTTGCGACCCTAACAGGGCGGCTCCCAAAGCAGCAACACCGGACAGGAATGCTCTGTTCTTCTTCGGCTCCATTGCAGACTCCCTCGGACTCCTGATTCCAACGAAGGTAGGGTAGCTGAATACCACAGCGTGTCAACGGGGCAAGCGTAACTTTGCGCGCCCCTTGGTCTATTTCTGTGACATATTCCGCAGCACTAACCTGTTGCACCCGCTCTTCGGGCAAAAAGCTAGCCCTTTGGGAGCCATGGTGCAATGCGCTAGTAGGCGCTACCCTGAGCCGCCGGCTTGAGGAACGGGAAATTGACTTTGGCGTGGGGGTGTCGAGTACTTCAGATCCGGCGTCAGTCGGCCAGCGACGAGTGTCGACTGTAAGACCGGCGCTTACTTGGCGGGCTCATGTATCACTGTCACGTGTCAACATCCACAGCAACCGGATGTATCAGTACACCTCCGACAGGCAGTGCAGACAGACACTGAACAGCCCAAACCCGCTCATCCCTTGGGGGGAATGCTGGGAGTGCAATCTACCTCGCGCCGCGACTAGGTCAGCGGTAGTCTACACCCCATACAGCAGACGGAGCGGTGCCCCCATTTGCAACCAAAAGAAGGGTGGCTCTTGAGAAATAGGGGCAGCCCGCGGCTATTGCGACGTCCTATTGGCGACGTAGATTGCCACCGCCTTGCCGGTTCGCTGCGCAGGCGTTCCGATGAGGAAGCGAGCAACCTTAGCACCGGTGGTTGGCTCAGACATTGAGTCCAGCACAATTCCGTTTGCACCCAACGCTCCGGCCTTCTCTCGCATTCTCTTGTACATCTGCTCTTCGTTGGTGTAGCTGTAGTCGCCAGAGGCCGAGAGCAGCGCGACTTCGTGGTATTGAGTGCCAACCTGCTCGGCCGTCCTGTAGATTGCGACTCGATCGGCGGGGACCGGCGGGTGTATAACGCCTGCGCCTAGGCGCGTGCTCTGAACGGAAACGCACGCGGATAGCGCATACACGCCTAACATTCCTACCATCCACCTACTGACTGTCGGCATCACCTCTCCTTACCGAGCGAGAACATGTGCGACGGTAAAGATTGTCGCCCGTAAATGTCGTTGATGGCGTTCTCAAAATTGTTGATGTCAGTTTGATTACCGAGCCGTGCTGCAGTGCACGACGGCGAGTGCTCTGTGCGCAACAGTGTTTGGGCTGGCGGCTGGGATGGTTTCGCCTTACACTCCCGTCAGAGCATAACAGCGATTATAGCGGCTAGTTTACGACGCTTACGCCGCTGAGGCTCGCGCCGCGTGGGTGCAAAACGTTGAGGGATAAGGGAGGTTGTAGGGATGGTCTCGTCACACGCACACACGACCGCCGGTTCAAGTGTGTCGCCGGCGATGCGCGCACAGAGCGCGGCGCGGCGCCGGGCCGCGATGAGCCGGACCGACTTCCCAGTGGAGAGCTTAAGAAAGACACGACCGTGGGTGGTCGCAGCGGTTGCGTCAGGTCTTATCGCGTGCGGTGGCGGCGGTGGCGGTTCGTCCGGCCCGCCAGCGCCACCAACAGCAACCGCTACCGCAAGTGTGTCGCAGGGGCCAGCGCCATTAGCCGTGAACTTCGACGGGTCGAAGAGCATGGACCCGCAGGGTCTCGCATTGTCGTACACGTGGGCTTTCAGTGATGGCGCTCCGAATTCAACCGGAGCAACCGTTTCTCATACATTCAATAACCACGGCAGCTATACGGTCACGATGACCGTGAGCGACGGCTCCATGAGCGCCAGCCGAACCCTGCCGATTCAAGTGTCGCCTGCACCGCCGACCGTTCAAGCGCTCTCGATCCCGGTTAGTGTGCTCGGCGTGGCACAAACTAGCGTGCCCGCACAGATTGCCGCTACAGACCGTGAAAACCTCGCGCTGACATACGCGTTGAGCGTCGCGCCGTCGATTGGAACGGCTACGGTGAATGCAAATACCGGCGCGATCACCTACACAGTTCCTGGCTTTGTAAGCGCTAGTTCGACGTCCTTTACGGTGACCGTCTCCAACCTAGGAGCTTCCACCGTGAGCACCGTCAACGTCTTGTTGAATTCGGACCCTCTGCTACTGAATCAGTGGCACGTCCAGAATACGGGGCAGGATGCCTTTGCGTCGACTTTTCCAAAGACGGGCAACGACATGAACGTTGCGGGAGCTTGGACGAGCGGCTATTCGGGTAAGGGAATCAAGGTTGGCGTTGTGGATTCGGGACTTGAGGCGGCACACGGGGACTTGGCCGCTAATGTCGACCTTACGCACTCGTACAACTTCCTCACCGGAGCCAACGACCCCACACCTGCCACGAGCTACGTAGGGTTTGACCACGGGACGCAGGTCGCCGGGATCATCGGGGCGGTGGCCTTCAACGGCAAGGGGGGCCGAGGCGTCGCGTACAACGCGGTTTTGCGGGGATACAATCTGTTGGCGCCGGGGCTCCCCTTCAGCGTCGCGAATATGGCAAAGGCAATGGGCAGCGATCCGGTTTCGGCCGACAACGATCTCTTCAACGCCAGCTTTAGCGCATTCGGCTCGGCGGGAGCGAACGCACTTCCCCAGTTCGACAACTCCTTTCAGGCGATCACCAGCACGGCCATGACGTTGCGCGCCGGACTTGGAGCGGCAATCGTCAACGCCGCAGGCAACGACTTCCAGGATTTCGAAGGTGCATCCAGCCCCCTGTGCGCACAATACGCCGAAGCGTTTGGCGTCAGTTGCGGTGACCCAGCATCCGATCAGCGCCGCGGTGGGTATTATCCGATCATTGTCGGGGGTCTGAATGCCGCAGGGGTGCATTCGAGCTATTCGAGCACCGGATCGTCGCTGTGGATATCGGCCCCAGGTGGAGAGTTTGGACTCAACTCAACGTATGCAGGCCCCGGCTATTCGAACTACGACCCGGCCATTGTGACGACCAGTCGTGACGGCTGCGGTAACACCGCTTACGGGAAGGCGGTCAACCCGCTCGATGACCTAGGCGCGAATCCGCTCGCGATGAACTGCCAGTACACGGCGGTGATGAACGGGACCAGCGCCGCCACCCCCAACACAGCGGCGACCGTTGCGATGATGCTCGAGGCGAATCCCAAGCTGTCGGTGCGTGATATCAAGTACATCCTCGCGAAAACCGCGAAGCGAGTCGACGCAAACTTCGCGGGCGTGTCGAGCACGACAATTGTCTCCGGGAGTACCGTAGTCCTGGAGCAGGGCTGGGTCACGAACGCGGCCGGCTACACATTCAGCAACCGCTACGGCTTCGGCGCGGTGGATGCAGCGGCCGCCGTCTCGATGGCCAAGTCGTATACTGCGTACTTGCCCGCGCTGCAGAACTCGACGGGCAGCTACAGTTTCGTGGCCGCGCCTCCAGCAACGATCGCGCCACAATCGACGACCGGAGGCTACATCAACTATTCGGTTAGTGAATCGTTCCAGACTGTTGAGTTCGCGGTTGTCTTTGTGAGCATTAATTCGACGCCAGGCCTGGAGTGCAACCAAATCGAGCTAACGTCGCCATCCGGCACGAAGTCCATTCTGCTGCACGCTGCAAATGGCTTCACAAACTCTCAGGTCCCAGACACGCGCTTTGAGTCCAACGCCTTCTATGGTGAACAGGTCAACGGAACGTGGACCCTTCGGTTTTTTGATTTCTGCGTGGCCTCAGGGACGTCGACCACCCTTTCGACGACTCAGGCGCAGACCCTTGCAATTGTCGGCCATTGATCCGGGAGTCCTCACATGGGTCGCCTCATTCTTTCCTTGGTGCTCGTGTTAGTCACCAGCAGTGCCCTAGCCGAGCTGCGGCCTCCTTCGCGCGCTCTTCAGCCGGTTGCAGACCCATCGATGGTCGTTATGGATCGCGGGGCGAAGCTCGAGGTCTTGCCGACCAAGCGCGCGACACCACACCTTGACACTTCGGGGCGCGTGGTCGGCCAGCACGTGGTTCGCGCGAGCGCTACCGCACCTATTGGTCCGGGCCAACTTGGCGTCGTTTTTAATCATGCGATGCAGCAGCAGGGCTACATTACAGGCGAGATATCCTTCCAGGTGAAGGGGGGTCGTCCCTTTTCTGGCAACCCATCCCTCTACCCGGGGCTCAAGCAGATCACCACGCCTGCCGTCTACGTCGTCAACGCGCGCACGCCCGCCGAGTTCGTAAGACTCGTAAAGCGACTGCAGGCTCGAGCGGATCTCGATTGGGTCGAACCGACGGTCACGTACGGTCCTGCAGACAACACTTCTACTATTCGCTGATAAGGTATAAAAACGCAACAATTGACATACATTCTCGGTGCGACCGCACAACATTCGGCACAACAACGGCAATGCGCCAGACTTGCCCACGCTCTTCGCCGCGCTCGAACGGCACGCTACCTTGGCAATCGGAGGTAAAGATGGCCTCGTTCCATTCAGTCCGAACGGAGATATTTTTCTGTGCCTGGGCGCTACTCGTACCGCTGGTATGCTGTGCGCAATCGGCACATATCTCTGCCGCGCAGGCCACCGCCCATGTAGGTGAATACGTCACAGTTGAGGGAACCGTGGCGAGCGTCCACGCGTCGCGCAAGGGACACACGTACATCAATTTCGGTGCATCGTATCCACGGCAGGACTTCACGGCGGTCGTGTTCGCGTCTAACGCGAGAGCTTTCAATGGTCTCATGGAGCTCTCCGGCAAGAGGGTGCGGATCACGGGTGTCGTGCGACTCTACCAGGCGAAACCGGAAATCGTGCTTGAGACCGCGTCGCAGTTGACAGTTTTGCAATAGGCGAGACACGTAACGATCAAAATAGATGCGCAACTTGATTCGTGCGCCAGTGCACTTGCTAGTTTCGAGCGTCGTATCGACAGCCTCCAACTCGGACAGTGCAGTGTCGCGTTGAGCTCCTCGCGAGCTTCAACCCGCAAATCAGTATGGATTACACCGGATGTTGCTGTGGCATACTCCGCGTAACGGGTGAGATGATTAAGGATGACGCGTGGATTGTGCGGACTACAATCGGTCTTCGACTCTAATTTAGTACAACCCAGGAGGAATAGAGGGTCATGAATATCGGTCGCAGCAGACGCCCGCGTATTTTGCGAGCAGCATCCCTGACAATGTTCAGTCTCGTATTGTCGTTTCCGGTTCCTGCGGGATGCATGTCAGATTGCCGAGACGAGTACGATTCTGAGATCGATAGCTGCCGAATGCTGCAAGATCAGCCCGACGAGGCCGACGATCTGGGGATGTGTATCGATGATGCGAAAACCCAGTATGACGATTGCGTAGAGGAGTGCCGCTCGTAATGTCGCGCGTCGCACACACGGCCGTTCCGATATGCAAGCTATGATCGTTTATGTTTCGGCGCACTTCACGCCGCGGCGCGACTCCCCCGCCTTTGGGTGGTGGCAGTCCGACCTCTAGCCATAGACTTGCATTCGTGGACAGCTTGCCGAAAGCGCCCAGCACGGATAGCGGACTCGGTAGCAGCGGCAAACTCGAGCTAAGAGACCAGAAGTTCAGCGGCGACGTGGCCGGCGGCGCCTTTGTCAATCGCCTTTTTGTGCGCCTCGTTGCCAAAGGACATCGCTTCTCGAAGGTCGATTTCCGGTACTGCACCTTTGACGCCAGCTACCTGCGCAACTGCGTGTTCGACGATTGCGACTTCACCGGGTGCCGATTCGTTAGCACCAACTTTCATGGCTCCACCTTCACTGGCTGCCGCTTCGACTACGCCACCTTCGAGAAAACCGACATCGATGAGGACATACTCTCAAGCGGGTGCCCTGCTACGGAGAACCTGAAAATACGCTTCGCCCGCTCCCTGCGAGTCAACTACCAACAGCTCGGCAATGCCGCAGCCGTCAACAAAGCCATCGCGGTCGAACTTGATGCCACCCGCATCCATCTCTACAAGTCGTGGCGTTCGAACGAGTCGTACTACCGCAAGAAATATGCACGTGAGCGCCGAGTGGTACAGTTCTTCCGCTGGCTAAGGTTCAAGATCCTTGAGTCTATCTGGGGAAACGGCGAAAGCACCTGGAAGCTCCTGCGCGCTGTCGTGGTCGTGTGGGTCGTCATCGCCGTCATCGATGTGCAGGCGTTCGGGGATCCACACTTGATCGTAAGCTACGTGCGCGCATTCGCAGTGGCCCCTGTCATCTTCCTCGGCGTTGCCGTGCCGTCGGCCTATCCGGCCTCTTACGCGGCCGCGATCCTGTTCATCCGACTAGCCTTCTTCGGCTTGTTCATGGCTATCGTCATCAAACGCTTCAACCGCCGCTGATATGCACCTCTACGCGTTCGGCTCCATCTGCCGCGGCGACGTGACTCCGGGATCGGACATCGACATTCTTGCCATCACCGAGGGCCACGATCCGAGGCTCGACCTTACGACCTATTCCATCTACTCCTACGCGCGTCTCCGTAAGATCTGGGAGGAGGGGAATCCCTTCGGCTGGCACCTCTACCTCGAATCACGGCTCCTGTTCGCGGACAACGCGACCGACTTCTTGCGCAGCCTCGGGCCCCCGCGACCATACCGAGCGGTGTTTCGCGACTGTGAGAAGTTCGCGCGCCTGTTTAGCGCAGCCCGCGAGTCGGTGGAGAGGGGCACCAACAGTATCGTGTTCGAGTTCTCGACGCTATTCCTCGCCGTGCGAAACTTCGCCACCTGCTTTTCCCTCGGCCTCACCGAGTACCCCAACTTCTCGCGCCGCGCCGCCCTGGGCCTTGGCCCACTGAGCCTGTCAATCGACGCGAGGGCTTTCGAGATACTTGAGCGAGCGCGAATCCTGTCGACGCGCGGCGTAGGGGAGGGTATCAACGAGGAAGACGTGCAGCGCACCATCTCGAGCTTCGATGCGATTCAGACTTGGATAAATGTATTGTCCGCCCGAACGAGGAGCCCATGACCGAGTTCAACAACCGTATCGACGCGCAGCGCCAGATCCTGCGCCTCGTCAATCGCAGAGCATGGCCACAGGAGCCTCTGTACGGCCTCTCCGGAAAGACGATCGACCGATGGATCTCGCGCAATGCGCTCGATCCCGGTTCACCCCTTGTCGAGGGCGTGCGCTCTGCAGCGGCGCAACTCTACTTCCTCGCCAATAAGAGCCAGGAGCAGGTCACCGACGCGTATCGGCTGCGCTCCCTGCAGCTCGAGGTAGTCATACGCGAGATAGCAACCCAAATGCAGTCGTTCCTCGCCTGAGCCCTATTCTGTGATTGAGTCGCGAACGCGCTCCGCGTATGGGTTCACGGTTTAGGATTTCTGCGTGCACGTTCGGCCGATGTACTGGGATCCGCAGGTGCACGATTCGGCGAGTTCTACCACACGCGCTACCGAGGGTGCCGTGTGCTATGCGTCGGGAGCCTGCTACGGCTGCTGCGCTGCGCGATGGTGGGGGGCAGTGGAATGCGTTGTGCTCACGGCCGGCGCGCCTGGCGTCGTAGGGCCACCCAGCGGCTGCAATCGGCGCACAACCGAGCGGTCGAGCCCATCCCCTAATGAACATTGCGGGAGTATCGATCCTGTCGGAGCGATCCACAGCCGGTTCACAGCGGGGGCGTAGATCCAAAACGTAAGCGTCATCCCGGGGCCATCTGGCGGATTGGTTAAGGGGACCCAAGGATGGTGTCCACCTGATTAGGTGGACACTATGGCAGACAAGAGCGTTGAGCTTGTTGAAGGCCTGATCCTGAAGCCTGCGACCCACGGGCGCCGTACTTACAGTGTGAGAGCTAAGCGAGCTCTGGCCGAGCTGTGCAAGGGACCCGGTGTCTCGGTAGCGGGCCTGGCACTCGCACACGGTATCAACGCGAACCTCTTGCGTCGATGGATCACGCAGTATGGCTGCGAATCGGCGGATGCGCCCGAGCCGAGGAATGACAGGCGCGCGGCGTTATTGCCGGTCATCACGTCCCTGCCGAGCGCGCGGCGCGGCCGGCAGCTTCCGATGGTTGCATCGAGATAAGCTTCAGGGCCGCCACGATCCGGGTGCGCGGCGCGGTGGATGCGCAGGCCCTCGGCACCGTGCTGGACTGCCTGGCACAGCGAGGGTGATCGCGCTACCGGTCGGGACGCGGATTTGGCTGGCCGCGGGGGTCACGGACATGCGTCGGGGAATGTATGGGCTTGCGGCGCTGGTAGAAACGGTGCTGCTGGAGAACGTCTACTCGGGTCACGTGTTCGTCTTCCGTGGCCGCAAGGGCGATTTGATCAAGGTTCTCTGGGCCGATCGGGACGGGATGTGTCTGTTTGCGAAGCGTCTGGAGCGCGGCCGCTTCGTATGGCCGCAGGCGAGCTCGGGGTCGGTCCATCTGACGCCAGCGCAACTGTCGATGCTGCTCGAGGGCATCGACTGGCGGCGACCCGAGCGCACCTCTCCTCCGCTTCATGTTGTGTAGTGTTCTAACATATAACTGTAACAGTATACTCACGTGCACTGGTGTACCATCTCACTGTGGCCCTCGAGTATGCACAGCTACCCAATGATCCCGAGGAACTCAAGCAGCTGCTGCTTAAGCACTCGAGCTGGGTCGAGGTGTTGCGGGCAGAAGTGATCCGCCTTCGGCGCTGGCGCTTCGGCCGCTCCTCGGAAATCATCGATACGAGCCTGGTACCCGAGCTGCCCCTCTCTGGAGGCGAGGTCACGGCGAGCTCAATGCCGCAGGCTACGCCGCAGACAGCGCGGCCTGCCAAGTTGATGGCGGTCGAGACTCCAGCGCGCAGACAGGGACTTCGCCGTCCGAGTCGCACGCTGCCGGAGGAATTACCGCGGGTGGTCCGCGTGCATACACCTGCAAGCTGCAACTGTCCGGAGTGCGGTCGGCGGCTGAAACCGCTCGGAGAGGATACCTCCGAGCAACTCGATTACGTTCCGGGCTACTTCCAGGTGATCCGCCATGTGCGCCCGAGGCTCGCCTGTAGCGCCTGTGCGCGGATCCTGCAAGTGGCAGCCCCGACACGGCCGATCGAGCGAGGCTTGCCGACGGCGGGTCTGCTGGCGCAGGTCATCGCTGCGAAATATGCGGATCACTGCCCGTTGTATCGCCAGGAAGGGATTTATCGGCGCAGCGGTGTTGAGTTGCCGCGCGCGATGCTGGCTTCTTGGGTGGCGGAGGCCGCGGGGCTCCTCGATCCGCTGGTGGGAACGCTTGAACGATACGTCATGAGGGCGGCCAAGCTGCACGCCGATGACACACCGGTCCCGGTGCTCTCACCGGGGAAAGGCCGCACACAAACCGGACGGCTTTGGGCGTATGTGCGGGACGATCGTCCTTCGAGTGGGCCGGATCCACCGGCTGTGGTGTATCGCTACTCACCGGACCGCAAGGCCGAACGACCCCGGGCGCACCTGAGATCCTTCGCCGGCATCCTGCAGGCCGATGCCTACAGTGGCTTCACGCCCTTATATGCTCAAGGTCGTATCGTCGAAGCGGCGTGTTGGGCCCACGTGCGCCGCAAATACTACGATGTGTATGTGATGGATCGGTCCCCGACGGCGGCGCAGGCGCTCGAGCGCATCGGTGAGCTCTACGCGATCGAGCGTGAGATCCGGGGTCAATCGCCCGATGTTCGAGCCGAAGTCCGAAGATCTCGCGCGGCGCCATTGCTGACTCACTTGCGTGCGTGGCTAAGCACGACGCAGCGGACGTTGTCGGTGAAGTCACCGCTGGCGGCTGCCATCCAGTACACCCTCGCGCGCTGGGTGGCGCTCACACGCTACATGGAGGACGGGCGAATCGAGGTCGATAACAACGCGGCCGAGCGCGCGATCCGCGCGCTCGTGCTCGGACGGCGTAATTACCTATTTGCAGGATCGGATGCCGGCGGGGAGACGGCGGCGCGGTTGTACAGCCTGATCGGCACGTGCCGCTTGAACGGCATCGATCCGTACCTGTACCTTCGGCATGTTCTCGAGTGCATCGCGACGCACCCCATCAACCGCATCGACGAACTGCTGCCATGGCGAGTCGCCCCTCAACTACGCCTCGCGCTGTCGCGCGCCGCGTAGCTGCACTCACGGCTCTCCAATACCAACTGCGCATCGAGCTTCATGAGGTAAAGCCCCTCGTGTGGCGCCGCGTGCTGGTGCCGGAGAACGTGACGCTCGCCAAGCTGCACACGATCTTGCAGGGGGCGATGGGCTGGCACGGCGGCCATCTGCATGAATACCAGATCGGACGCCTACACTACGGCATCCCCGACGATGACCCGGAGGCGGCGCAACCCGGTGCTTGAACACGAGATTCCAAATCGCCGGAGCCACCCACGGGTGTCTGAGGCGCAGGCGGTACGCCAGCTCGATCAGGATCATTGCGCGCAGCATGCGATAGCTCTTGCCGCTGAACCCCTTGCTATCTACAACCTCGAGCAAGGTGTCCGTGTCTATGTACGTGAGGAAGCGTGCCGCGATTTGAGGATGTGTGTTCATACGTGAAACTCCTCCGGGATCTTCTCGCCGTGCGCGTGGTGCGTGCCGCTGATCCAGTCCTTCACGCACTGGACGAGAAATGGACCGACGAGCGGATCAACATCAACACCGGGGAGCGGTTCGCCCATGATGGACTGGGTCAACACCTGAGAACCTAGACAAGGAATTCAACGTTTTAGGAAGCTCCTCAGGACTCTTGTGTCCATTTTGTGTCCGGCTCTGCCGAGTGATTTCGCAGCAATGGCGGCGGAATAATCCCGCAATAGCCGAACCGAAGCTGCACCCACCAAAAAACGGGATCAGGATTTCCGGCGATCGCATGAACGCTTGTCTCCTTTTATGTCTCCTCCAACAAAAAATAATTGATCTACGGTCCCCGTCGTGCCGTTGAGCACGATGACGTGCGGTAGGTTCGAACCGGAGCTTTCCCACCGCGCTGGACCTGCCCGAGAGTGAGGCCTCGTCCGCGGTTCATCTCTGTTTCGAGAGCAGCATGGCAGCGCCAGCCACTACTGAACCCGTTGCTAGCGTCATGATGGCGTAGTGAACGTCGATACGTACTAACCAACCGACAGCCAATGGCGCGAGCGTCGCTCCTAAGCGGCCCATACCTCCCGCCCAACCTACGCCGGTCGCACGGCTTTCCGTGGGATAGGATTCCGCGACGAAGGGGATGACTGCGCCGAAGATTCCTTCAAGGAAGAACGCGGCGATGTATCCGGCGGCCATGATGCTGGTGTGATTGTTCGGCAATGCGAAAGCAATCAAGCCCAGCGCGCTCAGGAAGGCGCAGGTCATGATCAACGGCGCGCGAGGAATGCGTCCGACCGCGAAGATCATGGCGATGCGGCCGCTTAGCCCCGCCAGCGATAAACCCAGCATGAATCGCACCACCTCGCCAGCGGTGTAGCCGCGGTAACCGCCCAGAAGAGCCGGCATCAACAAAATGAAACCGTAGTAAGAGAAAAAGGTCCCGAAATAAATCATCCAATTCGTCGCGGTCGTGCGGCGATAGGGAGGCGAGAATAGAATCTTCTCCGGTGCGCGTTTCGCCGGTGGAAGCGCTTTCTCCAGAGGGATCTGCGGGCTCGGCGG
>Ga0137362_10000271_pt1 | contig 25011 bp, 39 predicted proteins | sample MadtaG_2_FD_104801 | JGI IMG/M metagenome (GOLD analysis project Ga0137362, IMG submission 104801) | Vadose zone soil microbial communities from Angelo Coast Range Reserve, California, USA - Mad1_100_16 metaG | ecosystem: Environmental > Terrestrial > Soil > Vadose zone | place: USA: California... | reverse complement strand
CCCCATCAATCAGTATTCAATGTTTATGTACGTACTGTACGATATTATACAGGAAACACAGACATGGCATACGTAACGCGCCCTACAAACAAACCTGTCGGTCAGATATTCAGACTTGTGACCGAAAAAGGAACAGACGCTTTGTCAGAGGCTTTGTCTCGCCCCCTGCGAAGATACAAACCCACTCTTCGAGACTATCTCCGAAGCGTACAGCCGCTCTGCGTCCTAAAAATGCCTAGAGAGTTGCCTGGATTCTATTTCGACACAGAGAAGAATCGTTACTTCCCTGCATCCTCAAAGCAGGCTGGGAAATCTCATCCTCCTCATCGGCCTCCGGCTACCCGTCACGGTCCGCACACCTCGGAAACGGCGTCGCCCTCATCGTCGACGCCACCTCCGCAAAACCCGCAGCGGCGGCGGTCGCCTGACACTTGGCATGCCTTGCAGCTGTCTCGCCTGGCGACTTGTCCAAGGCAGAGAATTGCCACCATTCAGTTGCGTCGCCACTCTAACAACTAATTTCCTTATTTCTAAGTAGCTCCGGTGTGTCAGCCAGATGATGACGGCTCAGCTTGAGGCATCAGTGGCATATCAGGCTATCCCTATCCCTGTGTTTACCGGCAGGACCCTCACAGCGTTTGCCGTGCGCTCTAGAAACCTCTAAGAAATTTTACACAGCCTTGACAAACATACCTTACAGGCCGGGACTTACCATGGCCACATATGGTCCATTGCTGGTGACAGCTATGGGGTCCTCCATACATTTGACCCTTCATCACCCGAGGATCTTCTGTCGATGCCAAGTCAATTGCTGCAACATTCATGGACCCGAGAATATCGCCTTGACTCTCAAGTAAGTTATATGTAAGAGTATTTCCCATGCAAGCAAAGTTAAACTACGTCCATTCATCCTTTCGCCGGTGGTGACCCACAGATCTCTTCCATTCGTTCCTCAGGCTCCCGATGGGTGTGAGTGTTTCACCTTCTTGTTCTACAGGACAAATGACTCACCAGAGTGCAGAGCGACATCATTCGGTTCAACAATACTCGTACATGACTTGCCCTCAACTCGGTGAGATTCTGAAAGTATCATGATTGAAGCACTTCTCGTCTGATGCGTGTGGAAGTACGGTGAAGGCATCCCTCACGCCCGATCTAGCGTGTGACGTCTGGACGAGCCATTTGCGCGATCGTAGCCTCGTTTTAGGTGGCGATGATCTCCTCGCCTATCATGGTAGTCCCTCCTAAAAACTTATCGGAGACCCCAGGTGTGCGAAAGCGCGCCCTGCTCATGCAAGATGTAGAAATCTTAACAAATGCTTGGCGCTTAGAGACGTATAGTGATGTCTTCGCATTGCATCAGGAGGAGGTAAGCTAGTCCATTTGTCGTGAACAACTGAATTGAATCACGTCCGACTTGTGATGCCAACCAGAGCTTAGTATACACTGGCTCTCGCAACGGCTCTATCCGACGCTTCGACACTCGTACGCGAGCACCAGGGCTAACACTCCTTGGCGAAGCGTTCACCAAATCCTCTAATTCCATCACATATTTAAACATCATCAGGGACTGGCAACTATTGGTGTCCACTATACGCGGAGCCGTACGTCTTTTTCTTGGCTTCTCCTTGGTGCCTACCATCTGAGACATTGAAAAATAAAAACATACACCTGTGCGATAAGATCGAGATATTCGACGTTCGCTTCTTGCAAGAAGCGCGACCACTCCTAGCCCTCGTTGGGCACGTCAATTCATACCAACCTAGTCTTGTATGCCGCGCTACGCACCGTAAATGTTCTAAACACCAACGCATTGATCCCGTTTCCTCCAGCCTCACACACTTACCCCATCTCAAGACTATTTTTTTGCCGCCGGTCTTGACAACCGTATCCGGGGATGGTCCCTTCTCACTGGCGAGCCGCTGTCGCATCCACACCCAGGTCCAACCCTGGAAATTCCTAGTCATCAGCTACACCCTGTAGACATCGGAGCTTCACCCTTTCAAGTAAAGTTCGAGGAACAGATCACCTCACTCGAGATCACAGAGGTTGGACGTGAATTATGTCTATTTGCTACATCAGGATCGGGGTTGCATAGGTTTATTCTAGGACGACGCTTTCCACATGAAACATGACGAGCGCCCATGAATTGTTATAAAGGTTTGATGGGACACTGTTACAAGGTCGAGATTATGGCGTGCTTTATACATAATATAGAGAGGCAATTGACAGAGGCATAACACAATTGTTGATTTAAGGCCATAGTTTGTCTCAATGGACCCGAGAGAAGGAAGATCCCTCCAGGTGGTTATGTTATCAGTCGAGTTCATTCGGCCCCAAGGTGTAAACCTCAGAGAATACGAAATGGGAGTGTCCATCGTACGCGGCTCCTTCAAGTGTCCGACAGAGAACTCATCGGGTTTGGGCGCTGTTCATCTGTACAGCGATCGCGACTTGGACCACAAGAGACGCGGTCTGCTTTGACCATGCATCAGCACTCTGCATGGAAAAAAAAACTGTAGAGGGCAGCAAAATAGACCACTCTGACCTGTCCCCGTCAGTTGCCTGGTTCGGTTAGCCCGAACGGCATGAACCGCCTGAATTTGCTTCGATTGTACCGACTTCATATTGCGCGATGATGAACGAATCCGGCGTTCTAGTGCGAGCATGTCTTCCCATTTGGCCAAAAACGAGATTGGAGTTGGCGTCATAGAGGCGTGCGGTTGAATCATGCGATCCGATGGTGATCTAGACGAAGAACGTGATACTACATCATCGCCTCGTTCCCGGTCGACAACAGAATCAAGTTCCGTATCGAACAGAAGCCAATACATGCTCGGAAGTGGGGCGGAAGGCTCGGAAGGCGATGATGGTCCAAGCTGTGACCCGGCGGGCGCGACGAAATCAGGGACTCCCTGTGCCTGTGATGCTGGATTCGGAGCTTCGGAAACAAGATTCACGTAAACATAACGAGTCTGCAGACGGCCGGACGGCGCACTGGCGGGCGAGGGCGAACTATAGGGCTTGCCGGATTTGACGTTGTCCATGCCAGTGCCAGTATTAGGAGAAGATGTACCACGATTGAACGAAGCCTGAGCCTGAGCGTGGGACGTCAAGTAAACATGGTTGTTGGTTACGATCCCGTCAGCGTCAGTCAGCTGAGAGTGTTCTACGAGATCCGTGTGTGATTGAGGAAGTGTTGCTGGGTTTGCGCCACCATGAAGAGAATAAGGGTAAAATAAGGGATGTTCAAGTTCGCGGTTCGCTTGCAAGTCAGGGGCTACAGTGGGGTGCTCAAGTTCCCAGCCTGAGGATTGCAGACGGCTGTGGTAAGGGCCGTGACCAGTAGTGGCAGACCTTCCATTTTCAGGGGCAACTTGACCACCAGAGCGGGAGAGAAGGAAGGTATGTTCCAAAGTATTGCCGAAGAGACTCGGAGAGGTGCCAGTACCAGACGAGGTTGCTAGGTTTCCTGACTTGACATGATTCGATCCATCAATACTTCGGGTCGGTGGCGGTGTCACTGCCGTCGCCGCCGCAGTCGCAGTCTGGGACTTAGAAAGAAGACAACCCATCGTAGTCTGAAGTTTGCTCTTAGAAGCACTGTTGTTGACTTGCTTGAACCACTTGGCTATCCACTTGACGTCTCTGTGGTATGATCGTATCAATATGCCCATGCGTGCCCACGCACCCTCGAGAACCACAGACCACTCACAGTCCTGTCTGAGCGGCTAGCAGTTTCCTCTGTTCGACGGTCGGCCGACGTTTTTTCTTGTGCAGCTCCCAAAGGATTCGTAGCTGCCACTCCTCCGCCGCCAATGGGGACTCGCTATGCTCAGTTGGTTGCCTAGAGTGAGGCGGCATAGATATTCTGGTGGCCGTACGTGGGCTTAGACTCTATGGTGGTCCAAGTTCAGTTGACGGGTGACGGGCTGCTGACGCTCACGTGCCAATCCAGCCTCGCCTCAGACTGAACAGCCTTGGGAAGTAATGGGCATAGTTCAGCTCATATGGCTACAGCTACCGCCAGTGTAAGCAGACAAAAAGAAATGGATGCTACGCATACAGATGAAGTGTCCATCACCACCGTCTACCACCTCCTCAGAACCCGTCCGATAGCCCACGCAGATCCGCCAGCCCCGAGTAGTAAAATCGAAACCCACGAAACAGCATCCCAAAAAACACGACGACCGAGTCTCCTCCGCTGGAGACTACGTTCTTTACGCTGGAGAAGCTCATCACCCTCACCATCTCCAGCACGTGTTGCTGAGGTAGGTAGCACAATGGATAAAGGCCGCTTGAAGTAATGTACAGTTATATGCAGGATAGCTGAAAAACGATTCATTAATTAAACCATGCGGAGATTCGTCGAGAGGACTGACCAGGAAGAACGTAAGTGCTCAACAACGACAGAACAAGCAAGAGATCGCCAAGAACAACATTTGCCCTCCTCGGTAACACCGAGAGTCCTGTTGTAATCATGAATATGATGATCTTAGATATATATGGATTTATGCGGCGAATTGAAAACGGTAAGGGAGTTGGTGGAACGGTGATGAGTATAGCAGGAACGGTTAGTATAAGGTTAGCGGCGCTAGATATTGATATCAGTGCGATCACTCCTTGCTCCGAAGTTTTCTGTATTTCAGATTTTAAACGTTGTCATCAAGGTGTACAGAAGGGTGCTTACGGGTCCATTAGACGGTGATGCGAACACACATAAGGGAAGCACAAGTGCGACAGTGATTGCAACACTGGCAGCGACTAACGTTTTGAAAGAACGGCGACGACGTCGCTTCGTAGTAGTTGTAGGGGGCACCGAACCGCGGAGACACGCATACAAAGGAATAGTCCACGATGACGAGAAGACAAACGCCGTGGAAGCTATTGAACATAGTGAATAAAAGCCGCATTGATGAGACCCCAGTGCAACACTCAACTGATTCCCTGCCAAAGGACACCAGGTCTTTGCCGATGAACATCCGTAGATAATGTTCCTTTCACGTGGACGTAAATTATCGCACCCAACCATGTCAAGTAAGCCAAAAATGACGCCCATGTCGCATATATAATCCGCTTGGCAGCAAGCGAACGTGCTGCATAGAGGGGGAGCAATACAAAAGCGATAGTGGCGGTGAGGAGCCCTCGGGCGAATGGGAGAGAATGTGCGGGGATAAGAGGGAGGAGTGAATCGACAGAAACTACGGCAGATAAGCTTTTCGATAAATGAGAGATGAGGAATCATGCGAACCACGAAGGGATACTGATGCCAGCAGAACCCGCAAAACAAAGGTGCCCACCCTCACGAAGACACGGAGGAAAAGCCTTGTACGGGTCTTGTCTGAACCTCGCGCAAACACATCCAGAACTACCTCCTCGATGTCCGTTTTTCGAAGGTATCTGGCGAGTAAATACCACAACTCTCGGGTGAACGTCGCAAACGCCGCGCATATGAGCAATGTAGGGATGGATTGAGAAAGTGGGGTGTCGCTTGTGGGTAGAAATATCGGTCCAAGTTTAAGATAAGGTATAGAAAGATAAAGTAGAACGAGTGTCGGAGAAAGGGGGGGGATGATGGACGTATTGACGGGGTCGGCTTGGGCGGCGAAGTCGTCGGGCAGTTCATCATCACTGGAAAAATCGAGCTCCTCGTTTTGGGTATCGGCATCGTTTACAAGGACCAACTCTGGGGAAGGTTGTGGGCCAAGAAGGGGGGAGGAGGGCCCAGTGGTTGAACTAATGGACGAATGCCTGCTCGAAGACATGGAGAACCGGGGGGATGGGACAGAGCACCTTCAAGTCAAGTAGTTTGATTTCGTGATCCACGGCATGCACCAGAGTTTTTAGTCCGGAAAAACTCTAAAAGTGTTTATAGTAACTATTATTTTAGATCATTTATGTCCGAAAAAACCTCGAATAAATACTTAAAAGTTTTTCTGAAAAAAACTTGACAAAAACTTGAGTTTTCCGGAGCCAGCAGTGTTGCCCCCTTCTTTCCTCTGCTCTGTGTGTTATGTGTGTGAACGCCAAGTGCTACATTGGGATATGAGCCTGTAATCTGCCCAACTTGAATTTCCCATCAGTGCTTTTTATGCACTGACAATGTTGGTCTTTTCTTCAAAGTTTTTCAGACATGAAACTCTAAAAATGTTAAACACATCTTAGAGTTTTCTAGAAGGTTTTCCAGACTAAAAACTCTGCTTTGCATCCAGTAGACAGTATATCACATGATTGCTAATCACTATGGAGGCTCAAGAAACACCAGCAAAATTCCTATCCCTTTCTGAATTCAGAAAGGAGAAATAGCTCCATAACATTCCGTAGTAACAAAGATGAAATGTTCATTCTCCGACCATCTGATTACGGGTGCGAGCCGGAAGGACGATATGTGTTCTTTTGACGACGGGAAGCTCCGTTTCTGAAAGTATGACGTTAAAGCTCCAGAAGTATGGTATGAAGCTTGGACACTCACGGCGCATTAATAAAACTATCCTCTCCGCGGTAGATGAGGACATCATAGATGAAGGCGGCAGACAGTCCGCCACAGATAGAACCCAAAAGAGGGGACCAGATCCAGTACTGACTACGAAAATCGAAGACTGCATCAAAGAATGTATTAGAGACTCTGACGGAACGGCATGGGTTTGCTGTACCTTGCCGTCCGTAACCGACCATTGCGGTCATGATGCGGGGTCCCAGATCACGTGCAGGATTGATGGCAAATCCTACCGACGAACTGTTAAAGACGGTCAGATAACGGTAAGGACGACATGCCTGTCTGCATCCCGAATGCTACGGCAATACCAAGGATGGTGAAGAACACGACCAATGGTACGAACCAACCTGGCGGAGGCGAGTTTTTCTTGTCGGTGACCGCGAACACAAGTAGAAGTAGGATGAATGTGCCGATGAACTTAACCCCACGGGATTAACCAAGTGACCAGTTGTTCCTTGACTTTGCACTCACCTCGTCAAAGAAGCAGTTTGCAGATGGCATGTAGTCAAGCTACAGAACTGGTAAGACAGGTCACACAGTGGCCATGTGAGACGAACCGCATAGGTACCAAAGAGTCCGGCAGTCGTGAGAGTGCGCCCACCCTTCTTGCCCTCGACAATGTCAATGGCGTGAAAGTAGTTCCCAAAGACGATGATTGCCCCAGCCCAAGCACCGATGAGTTGTCCGAGCACATATCCGGGCACCTTCCACCATGGGAGATCTCTAAAGACAGCCATGCATAAAGTTACCTATACAAAAAAAATTCAGTACACCTCAAGACGGGTAAGGGAATAACCCAGGGCAAGAGCATACCACGGGATTCACGTGGCCACCAGTGGTACCTCCAGCAACCCAGGCACCCAAGGCAACACCTGTGTCAATTTCCTTTATCGGACGTGCGGTAGAATATAAGGGTTGCCAGTGACTGACCGCAAGCCCATCCGAGAGACAGGGAAACTGCGTCTCCCTTTGGAGAGGCGGCAACACCAGAATTCGCGCTCAGCACAGCCTGACAATTACCACCGCAGCCAACAAGAGTCAAAATCATGGTTCCAAGCATTTCAGCGGCAGGCTCGCGTATGATCTCGCTGGGACATAACATGAGCGTCAGAGACGTAGTACATAACGCTAGCGGCCAACCGAATCCTTGCCCAATTGTTCGGAGGGTAGTATTCATCCTGATCGTAAATCTCAGAGGAGGGTTGTCCAACAGGCGCTGGGAGTACGTCCACAATTTTCGCAGAATCAGCACTTGAGCGGGTCTTAGGGGGAAGTGCAGACATTGGGTCGTTCGCTTAAGATGGGGGCGGTTTGGGAGAGGAAAGCACCGTTGCGGCAGGAATTGCCAAGAGGGCTAAAAGAAGAGCATTCCAACAGCGGCCTTTTATTCAATTTTGGTGCCAGCATCTACACGCATACCTCGCATTCACCCGTGGACTTCGATTAAGAAATATTGCACCCCGAGAATCCAACCCCTTGTCCATTCGATCCATTTCATTTTCCAGCCGACCCTCCGGCCCCAATCGACCAGAAGCTAATAAAAGAAGTGCCGTGGCGTTGGAAATTAACCTTTGGTAGAGCAGCAATGAAGCACCACGTTTCAACTATTGCCATGTTCCGAGCAGCCCAAAGACAGGTGACACCAGCTCGGTGGCCATCAACTAGCCACATTGTCGCGAATGAATAGGAGAAGACTCAGGGCGGAGTGAGACCACGTAGGATGATGGCCCTAAAAGGTCGATCAGCGCCGAGGGAAGCTTGATGCATTACATACCATTCCAGGACTATAGAGTGACATGGTGTGAGATGTTAGTGTTAGTTAGAGACCGGACTGGAATGACTGAGGCTCACGTGATTATAAACGACTCCTATGGCGCATAGGTCTGGGTCATCAGCCTCATGCCTATACCTCGTTACGCCCAGATACAGCCCACCAACCCAAGGGTGCACCGCTTCCACGTCGGGTCGGGCGTAAGAGAAGCATGCAACATGCCAAGACATACATGTTGGTCCATTCAAGTCAACTGTTCGCATGCTTCTTTGGAGTGGCAAGTGGCGCGAGGCATGATAATGTACTCTACTAGTAGGTCTCGTCCGGTCAAGATGGCCGCGGTGTTGAGACTTCCAAACCTACCGCCTTCGAACAACAGCAAAGTAAATATCTGAACGGGACAACACGATTCTGGCGAATGCCTTTCGCTACCGGCTGTTCTAGATATAACTTTGGTCATGGATAGTCATCCCGAGGGTTTAGACCTCTAAGTACCCGCATCATTGCTCCCCGGAACAGCCCGACGGAGGCACATCGGATCGACCACGACATCATCTCCATTGTAGTAAAGTAGTGAATCACTAGGCTAGTGAGTGAGGAGGAAGGGCGGAGATGAAGGTGGGACGGAAGAAGAGAGCAAGCACGCACTGGCAGGGATTTACAGCGGCGCACCCACCGACCTTCGGACAGCCCCCGCATTTCTGGATTTGCTCAATTGAACCGCCACTGATAAAAAAAGAATTGTTACACGTACACGGACTCTATTGCCTTCTCCCATATTCCAACTTCCACCTATGTTTTTGTTCTTTCGTATTGTGAAAGGAAGATGTTGCCACGCCTGGCGATAAACACCGTGAAACGGCCAGGTGCGATCGATTATATTGAGGGCCTCCCCAGTGACTAGTGCGCATGGTGTTAATGCATACAGCGCTTGGCCATGATCACCTTAAGGCCGAATGCCTGCTCGGAGACGGTGTACCATATAGATCCGCTGTGAATGCATCAGGTTGCATAAAAGGGATATCATTTAAGATTATGGCATGTGTGATGCTACCAGGTCTGGCATGAGGCCGTGAGCAGTTTGGGCGTTCATGGCGTTTGTTTTTAAACACCGCTCGCTTCGCCACTGGCATCACACAAGAGACGCTGTAATTGAACTCGGATCATGACACTGACATCGCAACTGTTGGCGAGCGTGACAGACAGCCATCTTTTTTTCTCTTCATCTAGGAACAGAACTATCAAATCAAAATGACATCTGGAACATATCAACCAAATGAAGTACTATGGGCGGTATCGAAGTTGTAGGGAGTAAGAAATAAGCAAGATATTTGGCCGTATCATTTGCTCCGTATCTGGGTACGGTAGAACAAGAAGAAAGAGTCATTGCGGTAGGTAGTGCAGGACTCCGATGAATGGGATGGAAACGAAGAACCAAGACTCGTCGCTTATAGTCTCGGAGCAGGGCGAAAGGATTTTCTAGAAGCATGGAGGAATTCGTTCTCAACTGAATACGTGGATACGAAGATTAGACGATGTGGTTGTTTTATACCAGAACCTGGGCTGGCTGGGCCGCCATTGCCATTGCAGTATCTACGCATTCTGGGCTCATTATGCGGCGCGCAAAGTGTCAACTAGATCTTCTGATGTAGTACCCTACCTTTATGTAACCTCCGAAGCAGGTATATATTTTGTAACCTAGACGAAGCAAATAATTGGACCTAAAGGTTCAACTTTACAGTAAACATGGAATACTGAATAAATGAGTCACGAAGCTGGGGGTCTCAATGAGGGGGATGTCCTCGGCTGCGCAGCCTGCGCTCCCGAATCCCTCGCGTGCCCTCAGTTTTTGCGATGCATATTGATTGGTGTCTCATTCGGATCTACTGCGGCCTGTGCTTCGAAGTCTTGCACTGTTGCCAAGTTCGGCCCAGATATGCTTTGCGTCGGCGCAACACCTGCTTGTTCTCTTCTTTCTTCTTACCTCTCCCAATCCCCGAGCTAGTCGGCACCTGCAGGCGGAAATTCCGTGACAGAGGATTAGGGAACTATTATCGGTCAATTGTGGACGAGTTGACAATGATTCGTCAGTTTTACTACTTTCACGTCCAGGAATGAATTTGGTCCGTTTGTTCCCCGGATTGCATAATAATCGTCCTGGATATAATTTCGGCCTTTCACCTCATTTATTCAGCTCGGATTAAGGCAAAGGGTCTACACGAACGGAGGTCACAAGTAAAAACTGCACTGTGACACATCGCCAGAAGCATGAGGCGCAAGAGACTCTAAGTTAGTTGCGACATGACACTTAGACAAAAGGCCACCAAAAAAGTGTCGGAGGTTTGGAATCTAGCTTAGGCGTATAGCCCTGTGATTTTTGGGCCACTATGGCCTTCGGACTTCATAACACGAGCCTCCAAGAATGTGAGAGTCATTGACAGGGTATGTCATACAGTGTCAGGTAGTGATATGGATGTCATCCCCTGATCGTGACTGATCGTGAAGGCTGTCTGACAGCGGAACGAGCCTCGCCACGCAGTACTTCGGATGCTCCGGAAGGCGGGCGGGTCAGTAGAGCTTCAATTATTGCTATCTCGAGAGTTACCGGAGTCACAATGTTAGAAAGGCAGCCTACTAAGCGTTCCGCCGCATTGTGATCCTGAAGAACAGGTGCTCTCGGTATTTGGCCTGCAAGCAAGCAAGAGTGGGCATTCAAGACTCCAAGATCCCTAATTGAGCCTTAGTCTGCGAATTGGCTAACTCATTTGGCAACTGTTGAGCAATCTGGGCGGAATTTTTTTAGTTCGCATGGACATTATCTGCAGTGAAAAGAAACTCACCCTGCGGATACACACCTCTCCCCCCACATCCCATCCACTCCTTGCCACGGGCAGGATACAATCCACTAAGAAACTCTTCGCAACCTCGTCAATACCGAACAGTGACCTTGTATACCTCCTCCAGCGGATGATATTAGTCATTAGCTTCTCCTGCCGGGCAAGTACGCGCTTCCTAGCCGGAATAGCTTCGGGATGGAAAGGCGGGTTATCCTGTACGAGGAATGGTTCCTGTAAAGACATGAAGTCATTCACAGCATTTTGAAATACGCTCAAAACAGTCTTTAAAAACATCTTGAACAGTTCAGGTCAGAATTTATCCGGCGGCCGGAAAGTTCTTAATCACCTGAAACCTATGATTATTTTTTTCAACGGAGATCTCAACCTCCTCTGACAGATCAACCAGGCGTCGAATATCCTTTCCCGAAAACGGGTCAAGAGCACCTCCTTCGAGGAGTTTAGTTAAACGCGGGAGGACGACGGTCGTAATCGTGGCAGAGACAAGATCTCCATCCGGTCCCAATTCGGGCATATCCTCCTCATGGGGTACCGTTGGCCGGGAATACTCGTACAGGTTGGCGTACCAACGAAAGCCGTCCAGCGTTCCGGAATCCTAGAATGAAAGGCGACATTAATGAAGGTTTCTCAGAGAAACGATTGGGTGCGCGTGTTTTACTTCAAATGGATTCCAACCTAACATTTCGAGCCTTGCCCAGAACTCCCATGCACCAACCAGCGCCAGCCCGCCCCAAGCTCCAATGTAACTATCGTCGAAACGCCCACGCCATGCGGCAAATCTTGCACCAATACCCAGCATAGGGTCCTTGAATTCCTTGGCTTTCACGTCTGATAGAATCTCATCACGTTGACGAGACAATTGTTCGAGTGCAGAGAGATAGTCCGTTGCATCAGAAGGCGGTAATGTAGCGTCGGTAGAGTAACCTTCCTCGTCTTCACCTTGACGGCCATTCCTTCGTCGGAGGGCACGCCGAGCGGCACGCGCAGTGCGTCGGTCACCTCGTGTAGCTTCTGCATTCAAACGAGGGATAATGCGTCCCATTTCGTCCAGTTCTTCTGGGCCTGTATGTAGAAGCGTGGGACGGGACCCCAGAAACATGAAGAGATCATCTTCATCCTCGGCTCGACGCCGTACCTGGATCATGTCGCGACGCTCCTTCAATATGGAAAGATGCTCATCTTCAAGCTTCTCGACTCGAGGAAACTGTGGTCGAGGAATCAAACAGCGTAAAGCTTGGGACACAATCAAGGTCGCACCTTTTCGTCAAGAAACGTGGCAATACTCTCTAGCCAATCTCTGAAGTCGGCAAACCAACTCCTTTTCCCCTCAGCCCTTGCAACGATTTCTCGTAGCTCCGTTTCGCGTTCGTCAAGTTGGACCTGCTCCGCAGATAGGGTTGATATCGATGTAGTATTCTGCGCATGCGAAGCGGTCATAGAAGTCATAGTTTGGGAAAGACGCATGACCGAGGACTCCAAGCTGGGTATCTCTGTCAGAGGAGGAACTAGTTCTGCGTGAGAGCGCGCTCCGAAACCAGACATTATGTCACATACTTGGTGCGGGTTTATAAACAGGCGTCATGGCAGGAACAGAAGAACCCTCATCCGGCTTCAAACCACTTCGCTTTATTTGGGCTCTTTCCCATTCTTGCGTCTCCTCATCGATATCTTCCCTAATGTGGATAAGCAAAGCGTAAACTACGTAGGCGAGGGAGAAATACGAACGCGTCAGCGATTAGGTCTTGCATTTCTTCACGGAGCTTATTCGTCTCCGCTTTTCTAGCCTTCTTACCCAGAGCAATTCGTGTTTGAGCACTTGTATACTCGGCGAAATCTGATAAGCAAGTCGGTTGAAGTGGGAAAATGGTTGGTTGGATAGCTCACCGTCATCCCCTTCGCCGAGGTCATCATCCTCACGCATGAGGCGACTTTCTGGATGGGGGCCTTGATACTCGTCATCACGCGTGGTCAATGATAGAGAAATGTATTCATCGGCATGGGAATTAGAAGGGCCAGCGGCACGCATGCGCTCGCGCTTCTCTTTAGCAGCCAAAACGGCCGATTGAGGAGGTATAGCCGCTACTCCGGTATCTATAAATGAAGAGCACGTCAGCACACAGCAAAATACGGAAGAACGGGATATCCGGTCTATTACCATTACCAATAGTATCGATGCTTTCCATAGCCGAGCCTCCCGGTACGGTGTTTATTGGGGCACCGTCATGGTGAGTATCACCCTCAGGAATACGGGGGCGAGAATGTGTGCTCGCTTTCAACTCGTTCAGGTAGGCCTCGTCGTAGACGGGACCCCCAGTTGTATGGGAAGATATGCTGGCTTGATCCAAGTTAGATGGAAGTGTCCTTAATCCATGCCATCGTAAGCACGAAATCCAGTATTCCGGGGTAGCAATCTCACCCCGGAGAGGCTGGATGTTGCCTCAGTGTCAACCTCTGACTTAGAGTAGATTTCTTGATTTTGAAAACATCTTCGCTGTCCTCCTGTAACAAGGGTTGAGGTTGAGAAAACTGGCATGGAATTGTACTCACCCCCTCCTCAGCACCGAAACTCAGCGACGTCTTCTGTTTGACGCGTTGTTTGGCTTTATTCCTGATTTTTGAAGCGACTGCGCTGGGAGACGGCTCGTCTTTCGTCGATTGGACTTGTTGATCTTGCGCATCCGGCTGTTGTTCTTCTCTCGCCCTCTGATTCGCCTTGAATTTAGTTCTTTTGAAGATGACGGGAGCGTCCGACATGTTTGTCGGGGCCACTGGCACTCAATAACGCGGCTGGACAATGAGCCCCAGGACCAAGATTCCCACGGTACTTTAGTACCACCCTCCATCTCATTAAGATGCCTCCTCGACCTCGACCTCGTCCAGCGAATCGCCAGGCTAGTGATCAAGCCAAGACTGTGGCATCCTCCTCTATGACACAGGCGGTGTCACTTGCTAAGACGGACAGGGAATTAGAACTGGATAAAGGAGATGAGCTCTTCCTCCGCAATCGAAATAGGACTGCCAAGGATTGGAAGAAACTGGACAAACTGGCGAAGGGCGAGTCTGGCCACCTTTTCGGTGTATATTAATAACACTGATGCGTGTAGTGTAGAACAGGTTGGCCAGTCTTCCGACCGGGACTCAGATGTTGAAGAAGTCTCCGACGCCTCCTCTGGGACCCCTCGAAAGCGACGGAAAGCAAGACAACGGGACGAGAATGGTCTCCCAGAATGGACCAGGCGTGCCGATATAGATCTGAGGCAAGTCATTCCCTTCATGTCACATATAAATGGCCTTCCTGCTAGGCGGACATCCCAGCTGCGGGAATTCGCATCAGGGTGTCCACAATGTTTCCAGGTCGATCGACGACATTATTCTAACATACATAGACGCTGATGGCGACTTTCTCTGACTCTTGAAATTCTTATGACTAGCTTGCTAGCGAGCGACGATGAGAGCGAGGCAGAAGACGTTGATATGGCTCCTAAAGGAGTAGATGGCTCTGCCTCCAATGTAGCCAGAGGCGGAAAACGGCCGCGCAGTCGATCGAGATCATTGACTCCTCCCCCAGAGCTCTCTATGCAACAAATTTTGAACGTACGGGACGTTATTCGGTAAGCTTTTTTCCCGTGGAGGATATTCACCTGGTTCGGTCTCCTTAAGGGCTTTTGTAGCGATGCATTAGGAAATGAACCACGTCCGGACTCCCCATCAAATGAGTACATTGACGACTCAATGGATAGCATCGTGCTTGATGAAGACCTCGCTTCCATTGCTCGTGAAGCAAGGGCTCGAGTCAATCATGGCGGCAACCTCGAGAAAAAAGGTGGACCAGAGAACGTCACGATTAAAGTACATTGGCAGCCCCATCCGCTGAGCCCCGATAACAGTATTGATGTTTGGACCTTCGTAACGAAAAGGGTATTAATGTCCTTTCTACCCGCCTTGGAGTGTTTGTGACCTCCTCCATGTAGCATGACGCTTTCCACGCACTCTTCGAAGATATCGCCGACACGGCTGGCATTCTCTCGGGTTCACTTGTCTTGGCACATAATGGTTCACGCGTATTCGCGTCTGCAACGCCACACAGCTTGAAAATCTGGGCTGAAGCGGAAATGGGTAAGTTTGTCCCAAAATTCGAGAGCACGCCAGTTTATGTGATTGATGCCTTGCCTCTAGACGCGTCTGACCTCATGACATACGAGTATCTCCGTGAGCACCGACAGGAGGGTCCTCCGCCGATTGCAAATGCACTGGCTCAAGGATCCCCACCGCCATTCAGTGCAGAGGACGGTGAATCCGAATCTGATGCACAATCAATGGCAGATGATGACGATGGCGACATATTCAAGCTGGTCGTACGGTCGGGTGTTACAAAGGACGTTACCCTCAACGTGCGACCGACGACAACCTGTGGCGCCATTGTTAAGGCATTCTTGAAACGTGCCGGTATAGCGGATCAATACCTCGACGACAGAAGCATCCGTGAGGAAGGGGGACCACGACTTATGATTGATGGCGAGCGTATGGACCCTGATACCCCAATTTCTGAGGCAGACCTGGAGGATGGCGATCAAATTGAAGTCAACGGTCTGCAACACCGACAGTAGCCCAGTGACGATTGTTGTTTTGATATGTACAGTATACTTGCGCCATGTTCTCGAAGCTTCATGCATTTGTAATCGACTTAGGCTCTGCAGACTTTGCATCTCCCAATCGAGGTGTATAGAATTAGACTGTAGCGTGAGGGTCGAGGAAGAGGGCGGAATATCAATCGAAAATAATAATGAACACACAGAGCGCAACAAAACAACATAGTTTATGATGTCACTGCCAGCCCTCCGCGTTTCGAGCCAGTATTCGTGCATTATTCACAAAGGCCCGAATGAGCTCGTCGAACGCTGAACGCTCAAGCTCCGGAACACTCTCATCACCTCGTCTTGCGGCTGCGGCGGCAAGTAACCGTGAATTAGTGAATTCCAGCTCCAACTCATGGAGAACCTCTGGCTGCACAAGAATGAGGAGATGATTGGGTTTACGCGACGCAATACAACCTACCTGGGAGCCTGGCACGCCGTATGACGCGACCTGTGTTAAGTCGACGACGAACTCTTCATAGGAGTAGCTAATGCGGTCCTTTCGACGTGAGTGCGTCGGAGAACCCAAAGGGTGCTGTACTGAATGGAACGATAAGAAACGTGTCTCTCTGGGGCGCCGCGAGAACAGGGATATGCACCTGGAACTTCAACATTCACACTAATACGCCAGTCCGCGGCTCGTTTAGGATTGTAGACATCCAGATTGCCTAAGCGTATCTTCTTCACTGTCGCAAGGACATCCCCGGTCTTTTCGTCACGCGTTACGCGAATTTTCTCTCTATCCCTAGGATTCTCGTAGAATGAGTCGACGAGATGTGAATGAGTGTACGCGATGGGCGTTGAGTGGTGTCCCGGCTTGTCCGATGACTCTTTGAGCCTGTTGAGAAGGATATTGTAGTGTTGGTGCTGAGCCTAGAAGACAGGCGTGAACCAAGTCGTCGAAGAGTTGATACGCGGCTCACTTGAGACATGTTAGACTCGAAGTGGCAGTCTGCAGCTTTTGGAGCAAGGACTGACAAGTGCGGTAAATTTCCTCAATATTCCAAACAACAAGGATCATACTTGTCTCGACCAGTACAGGCAATTGGAGTCTGTTACCTGTCCCCCTCTCCCTCAGCACGCCAATCTTCGCCTCGACTTCAATGTCGCCCTTTAGGTCTGCTGGCCGTGTCGTAATCAAGTGATGAACGAAGTCTGCAACTTCACGAATGAACTCATCGAGAGGTTCTACTCCGAGGATAGAGAGGGAAAGCGGGGGCAAGGCAGATGATGATGTAGCACTTCGCCCGTTTGTACTGGAGGGAGAAGAGCGGCGTGCGCGCTTTGGAGGACGGGGAGCATAGCCTGCGTCTGACTCTGAGCCGGAGACATAGTGAAGATCTCGGGTTTCCATAGGACGTGAAGAGGTGAGAGCGCAGTGTTGCGTGAGGAGAACTAAAAGGGAATGGGAATAATGGTAGTCAAAGTGTCACAGAGGCCTCGCTCCGCTCCGGGCCGGAGCGATCCGTCCGAGACCGAACTTCGAAATTGAATTGAATTGAATCCGTTATGGACGTCGATGACTTTGACGACCGCTCGACATATAGTCTGTCGCCTGCAGATGAAAGCAGCTCGTCTGATGAAGAACAAGAAAACATCGAGCTTCCAGGGGCGGAGCTTCGGATAGAGGGTGACTTCAAGTGTGCAACACCCTTCCTTCACCCCTACCGTTGCATTAACATGATCATCGTCTCTAGCCGTTTAGTTCAGAATATCAGGCTGGCCGATTCATCCACATTCGGCGTCTTAGGCAAAGAGTGGGATCTTAACATTGGGGAGCAGGAAGTTGAGTTCCGGGATGACCTGAGGGCCGCGTCTGGTATTGGCAAAAGGCGGAGAAAGGTGTGGTATTGCCGTCGCCATTAAACAGGACCATTGGATGACTTAAACCTCTACCACAGCGTCATGGCCGGCGTGCAGGGGTGGTGCTATCTCAGCAAGTCAAAGCCCTCATCGGAGAGGGAAACCAAGCATACATCGACGGAAGGATACAGGAGAGCATTCAAATCATGCAAGAAGTTATTCGAATAGAGCCCCGAGCTATGTCGGCCTGGTCTGTGCTTGCCAACTGCCACCATGATCTCGGACAGCCTCAGAAGGCGCTGCAGCTACGCATAATGGGCGCCCATCTTCACCACGATGCAGAGGAGTGGGAGCGATTGGCCAAGGAATCGAAGTGCGCACATCAATTCTGCCGATAAATGTCCCAGTCGTGAGATGACCGCAGGGAGATGGACTTCAACCAACAAGCATTGTACTGCTATGGAAAAGTCCACAGTCTAGACCCGTCAAACCTTAATGCGCTGTGGGACCGAGCAGCGCTTGCCAAAGAGATTGGTGATAATCGAATAGTAAGCACTTCTTTACTTCTCATCTCCTCGGACTGAATCAATTTAAGGCAAAAAGTTCGCTGTTGACCTTGTTGAAACGAGTCCCACATGACTTGACCGTCCTCAAGGGACTTCGACCCCTCCTTATTGAACTCTCCGACTATAGTCTATGCGCGGAGCTTTATGAGTCTGCTTTCGCGCATTACTCGGCAACCTTCCCAGGAGGCCACGGTGTCAATACCGAAACGGGCCAAGAAGTCCCGGGGGGTGGGTATAGTCTAATGGAGATACTGGTCCTTGCAGATCTTTATAACACTATGGGGGGCCATGACAAGGCCATTCACGTCATACGAAGTGGATGTCGGTGGCTTCAAGGACGTGGCTCGCAAAAGTTATGGGACTCATGCGAAGATGACAGAGAATACGATGAGACAGATTGGAGGCTGGGAAGTGGGCGTGGGCGTGAGCTGGCCCCGGGAAAGTATCCCCTTGAGGTGAATGCACGACATCGGCTGGCTGTCGCAAGAATTAAGATGGGTGACATTGAGGAGGGTATGGTGTGTAATCTTATTATTCCAGCAAGACCCTAAGTGTTGATTAAAAGACAGGCGCATGCTAGTATTGTTTTAAGCCAGGATGTTATCGACTATGCTCCCTTGTTCGTTGAAATCGCGGATGCATACGTCGATCAAGAGATGTACGCGCAAGCGAGGCCCATATACGAAATGCTTGGTCAAGATGCTGGGGTATGCTGTCCACCACACCATCGCAAGCTGGTTGTTCATGTCACCCGTAGACCAGTAGTTTGCATGTCCTCCTCCAGGTGGCACTGTGCTACCACATGCTCGGACAACTTCAGGATGCCGCTGAGGTCTATGGAACCAGTATGCCCTATCGCATTATTTCTACCTTCGATGAAACGTATAATATTTGCAGTACTCTCCCTGGACTCCTCTTTGAATGATGTCAAGATGCGATTGGCAGGAATTTATGAAGTGCTCCATGAGCCGCGCAAAGCTCTGGATCTCGTCTATCAGGGTACGTCTTGGGAAAGCTTTTGCTAGACAACTGATCTACAATACTTTCCAGTGATTGACTCGCGTAAGAAACGCCCCAAGGATACAGTGGTCAACGCGAACCCCGCAGATACCCAGAGTTCGTCGCTTTTCGAAGAGACGACTGCCAAAAAGAAGAGCAAAGTGCCGAAAACGGGTCGATTAACCTTATCACAACTGCACGAACTAGAACGAAAAAAAGAGGAAGAAGTGAAACGAGGTTACAAGCTTCTCTGTGAACTCTGGCCCAAGATGCTGTTGCCACAAGGCGCAGCTGGCCAGGAGCTCGCAGAGCGAGAGTGGCTTCTCGAGGCTGAAAAGCTGGTCGACATGTTCAGGGAAACGAGAAACCTGTTCCGAGCCTCTAGGGTGAGTATCCTTTAAGACCTGCACGATCCCTGATGTCCTAACAGACATCACCTTTTCTTGTCCAGAGTAACCCGTTCCGGGGCATGCTACCGAAGAGAGCCAAAAGGACTGCTGAAGAAAACGAAGACGAAATGGCATCTCGTCTCCACTTGGACATTGGTAAGCGTCAAAGTCACCTTAAAGACCCTGACGTGTACGACCGACAAGATCAACAGAAAGAGTGAGGCTCTCCCATGACCGAGCGAATGAGAACAACAAGGCGAGGGCCGTGGACAACTTTCGCAGTGTCACCTTCGAAAATTGGCTTCGGTTGTTTATGCAAGTGAGGAGTTCCCCCTATACTTACAGGTGCAGAGATTTAACGGACCTCACAGTACGCGTTCATTCTAACGAAGCGCGGAAAGTCTGAACTCGCAGACGAAGTACTCAACCATGTCCTGATCTCGAATGCATTCATGGCCCGGCATAGTCAGGATACCATTCGCCTCGCATCAATCGGTACGTAACGATGTATATCCACTTTTCTAAGAAAACCCCCCCCAACACGAATCGACGTAGCATGTGCCATCTACGCTCAACGCTACCCAGCTGTCGTCGAGCATTGTCGGAAATTCATCGTCATCCATCAATTCAACAACGAGCCTCTGCGCATGTTATGTGCCTGTCTCGCAAGTGGTTACCGAGCCACGGATGCCTTTATCGCTTCGACTCTACAGAAGCACCTCTTTCGCGAGATGAGGCTCTATGATACGGCCGTGCATAACAAGGACACCCTGAAGTGGAATGCCGTCCCCCGCCGGTGGGGAATGAACAAATCTGGCGAGACGGACGAAGGCGTGGACGATGAGCCTAACCCGGAAGGGTTGGGTGTGGAAGGAGACGAGAAGAACCCGGTGCCCCAGATACCAACGAAGGATAATCCCGCCATTTTCGCGCTGTACGGTCATATCTGTTTGGCAGGGAAGAGCTACCAAAGCGCGATCTGTGCGTGTTCATTTGTCCATTGTTCTCGTTCACAGTGTTGACTGGTGTCTTGCAGTCTACCTTCTCCACGCGTACGATTATTGCCCGAATGACCCTATGATATGCCTCGGACTCGCCATCTCTTCAATGGGCCGTGCAATGCAACGGCAATCTGACAATAGACATCACCTCATTGCCCAGGTGAATACCTTAAACTTTAGCCTATTCCCGCGTCGTTGCTAACTACCGGGTGAATAATTGTAGGCAATGGCGTTCCTCACACGATACCGCACACTTCGCCAAGTGGACGGGACAGAATCGGACGAAGTGGAGTATAACTTCGGTCGCGCGTTTCAGCAACTTGGTGAGGTAGTTCCCTGGGCTGGTTATCACTATCGTTCTTACTGTTGGCCTAGGTCTTCATAGTCTCGCGGTTAAGCATTACGAGCGCGTGCTCGAAATAGCGGAGAAGAGAACAAGGAGCAATCCTGTCGTAGGTTCACCTTCAATGCAAAGCCGACGATAGTATTGACTGCCCCACAGGATATTGGACTAGCTAGAGAAGCTGCTTATAACTTATCTATAATATTTGTTACAACTGGGGCAATCGGTTTAGCAGAAGACCTGTATCGTCGCTGGCTCACTTTGTAAACCAATGATTGTTGGCGTAGAAGAAAATGTCCTGAAGACCGGAGATGTGAAGGAAAGAACATACTATGTCATGGTGGGACAGTAGTCGTGCCATGATCGTGTCCATGATCCAGTAAAGTGCCCAGTGCAAAGGGCGTGAAAATCCCCAATACAATGAGCAAAATTCGCATTTTTGTACCAACGCCTTCGGACGACTGGCGATCATGGGAGACTGGCTGCAGCACCGTTGCCACGTAGAGAAAACTTCCGGCCTGAAATCACCCCCTCATTAGATGTAATCTGCTGGCGCTAGCCGCGACGCCTTTTACGACGGAAAACTCACAGATATGAGCAACGCAGTACCAACACCGTCTACATGCTTCGATCCGAAAAATGCGAATGAGGCGTAGGAGGCGATAGCCCCGACTGGGGTCGATGCGCTGAATAGCATCAGATGCTTTTTACACTCCACTCGCGAGAGGGAGGTCGACATTAGAGAGACGGTGTACGCGAGAGCGGTAGGAGCTGCAGGAGAAAAAATGGCAATAATTGAGTGAGCAATAAAGGAGAGCTCATACTCCCGATAGAGCGTACGTACCCTTGTGTACGGCAAGAGCCAGAAAAACTACCAGCGACAGGGCGTAGGGATGTGAGGACGACTCATCATTCGATAGCATTGACATTCCGAGGGCGACGCCATCGGCCAAACCGTGGAGTACCAAGCCTATTGTGATGGGGTAAGCGGAAGGCGGCAAGTCGCTCTCGAGGTTGGTCTTCGTCGCGCTCACGCTGCTGCCAGCGGCACGTCGCTCATGCGGTGCGGATGCGCCATCTGTACCACCATCAACCCCAGCAAGCTCCACGTCAAAGATAGAGTCGGGCGAGGCAACACCGGCCGCGTAGTGGCCTGGGCGGTGCGCGTGGTGGGGTTGCTGGTGGGCATGGGATGAGCTCAGCTGCTCCACGATGAGCATGAATGTGAATCCAAAGAGGAGAGGCATGGCGATCGAGGATCCATCCAGCGTGGTAGTCGACGGCCGGCTGCGTGCGAGAGCTTCGATACCCCTGGAGTATGGACGATGAGATGTCAAACCTATGATTGGGCTTGCGTTGCAGTGGCTAGATAACTCACAGACGTACTCGGGAATGATGACGCCTAGCGCTGCACCAAGAAGAAGGCCGGTCCCTAGGGAGGAAAGTCTTGACATGTGCGCTCCTGGAGTCAAGGTGGGGTTGGGTCGGTGCTGCGTTGTACTGAAGTTTCGTGTTAGAGGTGCCTACCTGAGAAAGTGAACGATAGCGGGAGAATGCCAATGCCGAAAGATGTTAGACCGAGCAAGCCAGAAAACGTTAGAAGGACGAGTAGTGTGGACATGATGTTGCGAGCCTCGAGGGCTGGAAGAGAGCACAACAATAGGGATTCCTGAGCGTGTGAGTGACTTTGTGCGTCAAAGCAACAGATCAGGTCAAGTTCAAGCCTCGCTCAACCTCGCACTCGTACAGTACTTTCATTTACAGTCTCGGTACAGTTTATCTACGCATCACCGTACAGGGCATGCACGCCACAGCGAGGCAATTCCCTCGTCAATGCATCCTCCGGTCATAGAGCGGAGCCCTCAAGCTGCACGCTTGATCATTTCATCGTTGATAGGATCGCCAATTTCTGTGAAAAGCATTGGTACTGGGGGACAATCGAACAAAACGGCCATACTTTTCTTCAAATTTTCGAAGAGAGTGACGTCCAAGAGGTCATCTTTGCTCTTGGTAAGATCTCTCCGATCCAACGGCCCTCCTTTCCTATGACTACCCTCCTCTCTGCGTCGCGCCTTGGAGTCGCGATTGCTAGTCGTCTTGGTGGCGCCACTGGGTAGACGGCGCTTTGCGACGCTTTTTGCAAAGGCAAACGGGTTGGCTAGGAAACCCGATCTTTCTGGTTTTTCATGAGTAGGTGACGCGGCGTATTCGTGGGACATGGGGACGTCATCCTCAAGGGACTCCGATGAGGACGAGGCAGGGGATGCTGGTTCGAGGGGCGAGTTCATGGCTGAGCACTACACTGCACGGTAACCCTAACCCAGATCTGGCAGGCGTAATGTGAATGACAGAGCCGGGCCGCACGGTGTCGTAGACGCGATTCCGATGGCCGCCATATAATATTCATTCCTCTGTCTGTAACTGTCTTGGAACGCCCCTGCAAGAATATAAAAACCATGTCTATCTTACCAAAATCCAGGTTGCCGATGCGCATCATTGCCTTGCCACTGACTGGCCCCGTCCGCGGCCCAAGACATACAGAACAACCTTCGCCATTAGTATATTATCACTTCCAGATGCAACCCAGGGCAGAGAACAGGCGGGCCGGATGGGTCGATTGGGCGACAGGCAAGGCAACCAGTTTTTGGGCGCAGTTTGGCAAAGCTCCGGAGAACTCATGGAAGGTCTGTCTGAGCCTTTGTCTCGAACGCTGGTGTGGATGCTGATGGTGCACGTTGGTGCATTTGCAACATAGTTCAAATTATTTACGTATGGTGAGACGCTGGTCGATCGCATTGACTTTGAGGAGCTGGCCCTCAAGGGCGTGGATCCTTCACTGGGTCCCAAAATATCTCACCCAAGAGGCCCGAGCGAGCCTGAGGACCAAAAGAAAACGGTACTTGTATCTTCACCGTCAAATATAGGACGATCACAGCTGAGCACTACACTCGAACCAGATCCCGCTCGTTCATCCAAAGGTTGTTGGCACGTCGCTTTTGGCTCAACTAGAGGCGATCCTTACAAGACGAGGGCCACGACATCGCAAGGGATTCTACACGTGGATGCTATTGGCACCGTTGACCGCACCGTTTATGTTAATTCGTACGTCTCAATCCCCATTCGTCCTGCTTCCCTCAACATACTCTGTCCACAGCTGTGATACCGAACCTCCCATTTTTCTTCTGCGTATGGCGATCGTGGTCACACTATAGAGGTGCCGTGCTTCTTTTCGCTTGGCGTCCTGTCCTTCTTACAGGGTGCAGCATACAAAGCATCCGACTATCTGCAGTCGCTGTTGCGGCGTGGTGCTATTGTCCCACACCCGGATGCAAACTTAGATAGCATTTATGCCAAGCATGCCCCCTCGAACACGCTCCACGATGCAATGAAATCTAGTTCTGGGCCCGGAAAGGGTGAAGAAGGGACGAGGGAGGAAAAGAAGGTGCTCCTCAAGCGTGATGCTGTCCCACAAATACTTGGGCTATATGGCTTACCCGAATCTACGGCGTCGAACATGTATCGTGCCATAGAACAAGCCAGTTCTCGCTTGAGAAAAGGAATCTACACATAAGTTAACAACAGCAACTTTTGGATGTGTGTACAGTATATCTTTCGTGGCATCACCACCCTCGACCACAACAGCGACGTTTGTTCATCTGGCTCAAAAGCAAAAGTTTTGTCTATATCCTACCGGTCTAGAAATATCTTAACCACTAATCAGGTGTTATGGACAATTCCCCATCTCTGCCCTCTCGAAACGTGCACAAGACGGTGTCTGCGCTGGACCAAGGCCCATCTGTCATCATTGGATGAGTTGCGTCTAACTGGCCGCCATCTGTGTGTGCTTTGCACAGGTAATGGCTAGTTTCGTGCGGGTGACTCGGTGATGGCTCTACTAATTGCAAGTACTGTAACGACATGAATTTGTTGATCCCGGTTTTGACGCCACATACCATCACACGGATAAAATCACTCATTTCTTTCTACGAATTTGGTCGCACGTAAATTATATTATAGTAGGTTGAGCGGGGAAAGAAGAAACAGTGTCAATTGGCCGCCGAGCTACTAGCATCAGTGCTGCGGCGGTTGAGTCAGATATTGCGAACCCGATCTCGAAGTTATTACGATACCTTGCGATTAAATAAGTCAAAATG
>Ga0137362_10000267_pt1 | contig 25252 bp, 23 predicted proteins | sample MadtaG_2_FD_104801 | JGI IMG/M metagenome (GOLD analysis project Ga0137362, IMG submission 104801) | Vadose zone soil microbial communities from Angelo Coast Range Reserve, California, USA - Mad1_100_16 metaG | ecosystem: Environmental > Terrestrial > Soil > Vadose zone | place: USA: California... | reverse complement strand
GAGCGAGCGGCCGCTGCTCGCTGATCGGATTCACCATTTCGGCAGACAGCACCGGCGGCTCCTCGTCGCCGGCGACGATCGCATCCAGCAGCACGAAGCAATACTTGAAAAACCAGGAGACGAGGATCGCGGCGAGCGGAATCCCGAGGAGTCCGCCCTGCACGGCCAGCACCAGACCCAACGTGAAGCTGACGACCAGCAGCAGCGCGGCGCCCTGCAAGGGAAAGAGGAGATAGCGCTTCATTACTGCGGTGCACCGTGAGGTGCGCCAATATAACGCGCGGCAGCCGGTAAGCCAGACCGTCGCCAGATACTCGCTGTCCGGCGTGCCGACCGGAAGCTCAAGCGGGGACGCCGCCGTACCACCGCCATGAAGCGCTCGTACCGGTCGAGGACATCAAGCGCGCTATCCTCGTTCTGCGCGGCCATAAAGTGCTCCCAGATACCGAACTCGCCACCCTTTACGGGGTGAGCACCAAGCGCTTCAACGAACAGGTTCGCCGCAACCACGAGCGCTTCCCGGTGGATTTCACGTTCCAGTTGAGCGCTCAAGAGGCTGGGGCTTTGAGGTCGCAAATTGCGACCTTAAACGCTCCACCGTCTCGAGGCCGCGGCGGGCGGCGCTATCTTCCCTACGCCATCACCGAGCACGGCGCCATCATGGCCGCCACTGTCCTGACAGCCCGCGCGGTGCAGATTCATGTGGCGACAGCCGTTATGTGGAGGTCTACGTACCTGAACTGCCGGATCCCTATAACGAGCGGACTCTGCTGCACATAAGTATCGAGGCTGATGCGTCGGCTCTAGCTGCTGCGATGTATCAAGAGTCTGCTCCCAGGAAAATCCATGCAGACAACGTGGTTGGCAAAGAAATTGTATCCAATGAAACCGTCGAAACCACGAGGTAAGGACACATCCGCGATAACAAATTGCCACGGCCCAAAATCAGTGCCGCCAAGGGAGAGCCGCTTAGACGTCAAGGTACCTTCGGACAGATGTGATCCCGTCGCCTGAACGAATCGTTGACTCAACGCCGACGTCGGCGATCCGGTATCCCACCACACCACCAATCTTCCCAGGTCGGTATCCACCTCGGCGGCGGGCTCTCCATGCCACTGCGGCGAAAACGGTACGACCGTTCCCTTGCACCCGAATGCCTTATTCGTCGCAACGTCTGGCGGCACCAATGTCATTCTCTGATGTGGGTAATCAACTACAACTTTGTACCTCTTCAAAAGGGACGTCCCCAGAAAGCCCTGCTGGCCCACCTGAGTCGCTTGGTAAGAAGGGTCGTGCACATCTAACTCGGCAACGACATCGGTAAAGATGGCCGCGCCGATCTGAACCCGAGGGAGTGTGTACTTGGGATGTACGATGACGTTCCCCTTAGCGTCCATTCCCCAAGTGCTGTCACCTGTTGGTGCCGCTTTCACGCGGTCAATCACTGCTTGCGTTAGGGCTACCGATGCTGAGTTGCCGGAATCGAATACTAAGGGGACATCGCTCCCGTCGATCTGCACGTTTACGACAGGAAAGTTGCCAATCAACTTGATCGGTACAACTACCACAGGGTGATCTGCTGCTGCACAGCCGAAGGCTACGAGCGTCGTGGCAGGGAGTACCCAAGAGCAACGATGTGCCCGATTTGTACTGACTTGCAAACTGGATCGTCCTTATTCAGGTGTAGCGACGTGAATCGTATCGACGCCTGCCGAGTTCGTGCTTTAGGAGGAGCGCTCCGTGGAGGGCGCGCCGACGCCCGCCACGCGGCTCGGCATCCGCGTCGTCCGCCAGCCGCCAAACTTGTAATACAACGCGGCGAGCATCGCGGCGAGCGCCGAGGAGATCGGAAAGCTCCACCAGATCGCATCCGCCTGGAACTTATCGAGCAACGCCTCGGCAAGCGGAAAGCGCACGCCCAAAAGCGCGACCGTGAAGATGACGAGCGGGGCTATCACTGCGCCCGTCGCGCGCACGACGCCGAACAGCACCACGGAAATACCGAAGAACACGAACGACCCGGTTGCGATTCTATTGAGGTGCCCGGCGATCTGCAGCGCTGCGGAGCCCGCCGGCAGGAACAGCCCGAATGCATGGGTGTCGAGAATTTCGATCGCGACAACGGTACAGCCGGTCAGCAGAATGCTGTAGACGACTCCGACCCGCGCAATCGCTCTGACACGATCCCACTTGCCTGCGCCCACGTTCTGCGCCGCCATGGCGGACACCGCCATGCCGACCGCGAACGCCGGCATCTGGATGTAGTTCCAGATCTGCAGCGCCGCGCCGAATGCGGCCGCCGTATCGACACCGAAGCGATTGACGAGCGCGATCATCAACACGCCGCTCAACGACAGCACGAGCATCTGGGCGCTCATCGGTATGCCCTTGCGCACCAGTATGCCGACGATGGGCCAGTCGACCCGCAGCATCCCGAGCTCGTCCTTGTGCAGGACGAGCAGATGACGCCGCCGGTACAGGTGGCTGATGAGCGCGGTGAGGCTGACGGCCTGGGCCACGAACGTCGCCAGAGCGGAGCCCGCGATGCCGAGCTTCGGAGCCGGGCCCAGCCCAAAGATGAACACCGGGTTCAGACCGATGTCGATCGCGACCGACAGCAGCATGAAATAGAAGGGCGTCTTCGAGTCGCCGGCGCCGCGCAGCACCGCCATCACGAAGGCGTACATGTAAAGACACGGCAGCGCGAGGAAGATCACGCGCATGTATGCCACTGCGAGCGGCAGCGAGTCGGCGGGCGTTTTCATCGCCACCAGCAACGGCTCGCACAGAACCAGGCCGGCTATGGCCATGACGAGCGACACGACGGCGAAGAACGTGGCGCTCGTGCCGACGGTGCGCTTGGCCGCCCGGATGTCGTTCGCCCCGATGCGCTGCCCGACCAGGATGGTTGCGGCCATGGCGATGCCGAATGCCGCTCCGATCAGCAGGAACATCACGGTGTTGGCGTTCGAGGTCGCGGTAAGCGCCGCCTCGCCGAGGAAGCGGCCGACCCAGATGGAGTTGACCGAGCCGTTCAGCGATTGCAGCACGTTCGCGTACAGGATCGGCAGCGCGAACTGCAGCAGCCCGCGGCTGATGGAGCCCTCGGTGAGTGAGCGGGGGCGATCCATCAGCGCCTCCAGGCCACCACCAGCCACGCAACTCCCAACAGCGACAAGGACCAGCCCGGCCACGCCCGCACTCCACCGAGGGCCAGCCACACCAGGCCGCCGAGCAGAATCGCTGCGCCCACTGTGACTGCATCGGCGCGGCGCGCGGATGCCTGAACCTCAGCCTTCAGCTGCTCGACAGCCGGCGACTCCACTTCCAACCGCAAGACACCACCCTGCGCGCGCTGCGCAGCCCCCTTCACCAGAGTCGGCAGCGCGCGGGCCGCCTCGATGAGCTCAGGCAGCTGCGCTCGCAGGCTCTTCAGCACCTGGCGCACGCTCGTGCGTTCGCGCATCCACTCGCGCAGGATCGGGCTGGCGGTGTTCCACACATCGAGCTGCGGGTACAGCTCGCGCCCGAGCCCTTCGACGTTCAACAGAGTCTTCTGCAGGAGGATCAGCTGCGGCTGAATCCGCATGTTGAAGCGCCGTGAGATCTCGAACAGCCGCAGCAGAAGATGGCCGAAGGAAATGTCCTTGAGCGGCCGGTTGAAGATCGGCTCGCAGACCGTGCGCACCGCGGACTCCATCTCGTCCATCCGGGTGTCCGGCGGCACCCACCCGGACTCGACGTGCAGCAGCGCAACGCGCCGATAGTCGCGATCGAAGACCGCGAGGAAATTCTCCGCGAGGTAGTGCTGGTCGCGCGGATCGAGCGTGCCCACGATCCCGAAGTCGACCGCAGCGTAGCGCGGCTTGAGCGGATCCTCCACGATGACGAAGATGTTGCCGGGATGCATGTCGGCGTGGAAGAAGTTGTGGCGGAACACCTGCGTGAAGAAGATGCGCACGCCGTTCTCGGCGAGCTGGGCGATGTCGGTCCCCGCCTTGCGCAGCCGCTCCAGGTCGCTGATCGGAATGCCGTGAATGCGCTCCATGACCATGACGTCCAGACGGCAGTAGTCCCAGTAGACCTCGGGCACGTACAGCAGATCCGAGCCGCTGAAGTTGCGCTTCAGCTGCGAGGCGTTGGCGGCCTCGCGCAGCAGATCGAGCTCATCGAGAACCGTCTTCTCGTATTCCGCCACCATCTCGAGCGGCCGCAGCCGGCGGCTTTCGCTCCAGTATCGCTGCGCCAGAGCGGCCAGCGCATACAGGACCTCGAGATCCCGCTCGATCATCGCGCGCATTCCCGGCCGCAACACCTTCACGATGACCTCTTTCCCGTCCAACAGGCGAGCCACGTGCACCTGCGCGATCGAGGCGGCCGCGAGCGACGTCTCATCAAATGCGCTGAACACCTGCGCCACGGGTCGCGCGTAAGCGCGCTCGATGATCTGCCTCGCGACCGACCCCGGAAACGGCGGCACACGATCCTGCAGCCTCGCCAACTCGTCCGCGATGTCCGCTGGCACGAGGTCGCGGCGCGTGGAGACCGCCTGGCCGAACTTGACGAAGATGGGGCCGAGTTCCTCGAGCGCGAGGCGCAGCCGCTCTCCGCGGCTAGCGCGGCGGCGACGCTCGAACCATACGTCAGGCGACAGGTAGAACAGAAAGCGCAGCGGTCTATACAGATGAGTCGCGCGCACGAAGTCGTCGAGACCGTGCTTGAGGAGCACGCGCTGGATCTGAACGAGCCGCGCGAGAACGCGCAGCTTCACGACCGAGCCACCGGGATCACTGCGCGCCAAGCCGCCGCGTCATAACGTCGATGCGTGCTGCGAGGCGATCCACGTCCTCGCGCAGGGCGTCGACGCCGCGAAGGAGCTGGTCTCCTTCGTTACGCGGCACGAGATCGCGCGCTTCATGGGCGAGATATTCGGCCAGATTCTGCACGCTGGTCGCGGCGGCCCTGCGGGTCCAGCCAAGCGCCAGGCGCGCGAGGCGACCGATCTGATGCGCTGGCACGTCGCCCACAACGAGGGACAGCTCCTCTTCCAGATCAGGTCGCAGCAGCAGGGCCAGCTCGTGGAATTTCTGGGCCAGCTCGGCATCGCCGCGGATCTGCACGGCGCCGCGCTGGAGCAGCGCTTCGGGGGTATCGCCACCGAGGGCCAGCAGGCCGAACGGACCGCCGACGAGTTCCGCATCGGCTGCCGTATCGCTGCGCGTGATGCGCAAGGTGGCGCCCGTTGACTCCACGAGCAAGCGCACCACCTCGCGCACTTCAATGGCGATTCTCCGGCCGGCCAGCTCCGCGCACAGGTGCTGCGCGCGGGGCGAGCGCGGCAGGCCGCGGTTAAGCACGTTCTCGATGGTGGCGGTCAACATGCCTCGGAGCGGTTTCCTAGTATTTGTACCCGCGGTGCACGGCGACGATACCGCCGGACAGATTGTGATAGCGACATCCTTCGAGCCCTGCCGTGCGCATCATCTCCAGCAGCGTCTCCTGGTTCGGGTGCAGGCGGATCGATTCGGCCAAATAGCGGTAGCTCTCCGCGTCGCCCGCCACGAGCTTGCCGAGCAGCGGCAGGATGCGGAACGAGTAGGCGTCGTAGAGCGACTTCAGCCCCGGGACGAGCGGCTGTGAGAACTCCAGCACCAGCAGCTGTCCGCCTGGCTTCAGCGCGCGCCTCATCGAGGACAGCGCCGCGGATTTGTCGGTCACGTTACGCAGGCCGAAGCCGATCGTGATGCAGTCGAACGTAGCGTCCGGGAACGGCAGCCGCTCGGCGTCGGACTGCACATAGTGGATGTTTTCGACGAGGCCCTCGTCGATCAGCCGGTCGCGGCCGCGCTCAAGCATGGCGGCATTGATGTCCGTGAGCACCACGAGGCCGCGCTCGCCCACTTGGCGCGCGAGTCCAGCCGCGAGGTCGCCGGTGCCGCCGGCGACATCGAGGGCGTGTTGCCCCGGTCGGAGATTCGTGAGCGCGAGGGTGAATCGCTTCCAGAGCCGATGGGCCCCGGCCGACATAAGGTCGTTCATCAGGTCGTAGCTGCCGGCAACCGAATCGAAGACGCCCCGCACGCGGCGGGCCTTGTCACCCCACGGTACGCGCTGGAAACCGAAGTCTGTGGAGCGCTCGTCGGTCATCTGTTCTGTGGCCCCGCCGGGCGCCCATTCTAGTCGAACGGGTGGGGGTTGCATTTTGCCGTGTGTGCTGCGCAGAATCGCCGCGGGTACGGGGGTCTTGAGACTCTATTGAAGGCCGAGCGCTTCGCTCGGCCTTTGTTTTTTGACTGGCCAGTTCTGCAGCGGCGCTTTCAGCATCCCTACCGGCCGCCGCGGGGCTTGGCCGCGGGGCTACGGGCCTTGCGCTCGAGGTAGCGTGCCCAATTGGCCTGCCGGTCGCGGCCGAGCTCGTGAAGGTACTGCCACGTGAACAGTCCCGTGTCGTGACCATCGTCGAAAACGAGCCTCACCGCGTACTGGCCGATGGGCTCGACGGCTTTGATGCCGACGTTCTCCTTCCCCAACACCAGCACTTCCTGACCCGGTCCATGTCCCTTTACCGCGGCCGAAGGTGAGTGGACCCGCAGATATTCGAACGGCAGCTCGAAACGACTTCCGTCCTGGAAGGTCACTTCAAGTACGCGGGAAGCTTTACGCAGCTTGATCTCGGTCGGCAGGGGTTCGGGCATACCTTGCGCAGTATAGGCGCACACCACGACCCGGCGCCCGCCCGGAACGGACGCTACACGCAACCCGTGGACGACATCCAACACTTCGGTGTGCTTGCTACTTTGAGAATTTCATCGCGCCTGTGACGCACCTCTGCGACAGTCGGTCACGTTTTGCGCCGTGATACGCTAACGCGGATTGCCAATGGCGCTGATGCGTGGATGGGAGGCTCGTACTGCAATGCAGCATACGGGCCTTCACGGTGACAATCCGCAGTGCGCCCCTATACTCACGGCCCTTACACGAGCAGAGGGTTGCGCGCCGCTCGCGGAGACTGAATGGAACCGACTGATACCTCGCGTCCCGACTATTACCATCGAGTAGTGGACTGCCAGTGGGCCTGCCCCGCCCACACCGATGTCCCCGAGTACATACGCCTGATCGCCCAGGGGCGCTTCACCGATGCCTACATGGTGAACCGGGAGTCGAACGTGTTTCCGGGTATTCTCGGCCGTGTCTGCGACCGGCCCTGCGAGCCCGCCTGCCGGCGCGGCCGTGTGGAGCAGAAGCCGGTGGCGATCTGCCGCCTGAAGCGCGTCGCCGCCGATCATCGCGACGACGTTAGCGGCCGGATGCCGAAGATTCCCAAGGTCAAGAACGGCAAGCGCATCGCCTGCATCGGGGCAGGCTGCGCCTCGCTCACGGTGGCAAACGATCTCATGCCGCTCGGCTACGAGGTGACTGTATTCGAGCAGTATCGCGAGCCCGGCGGGCTGATGCGCTCGAATATCCCCTCGTTCCGGCTCCCGCAGACCGTGCTCGATGAGGAGATCGGGATGATCACGCAGATGGGAGTCGACCTGCGTCTCAACCATCCGATCAACAGCCTGCGCGAGCTGCTGGCGAGCGGCGGCTTCGATGCCGTGTTTGTCGGCTCCGGCGCGCCCAAGGGCAAGGAGCTGAAGCTCCCGGGGCGCGAGGCCGGCGCGGCGAACATCCATATCGGCATCACCTGGCTCGAGTCGGTCGCATTCGGCCACCTCGACAAGATCGGCGAGCGCGTGCTCATCATCGGCGTGGGCAATACGGCGATGGACTGCTGCCGTAGCAGCCTGCGCCTCGGAGCCAGGAGTGTGAAAGTGATGGCGCGCAAGCCGCGCGGGTTCTTCAAAGCCTCCGAGTGGGAGCTGCATGACGCCGAGGAGGAGAGCGTCGAGATCGTCATCAATCACTCGCCGAAGTCATTTGTCGTCGCCAACGGCAAGCTGACCGGGATGATGTTCGAGAAGATGGCGTATGACTTCGATGCGCAGGGCCGGATCACCGCCGAGCGCAGCCTCGGTGAGGTGTTCTTGCCCGCCGATGATGTCATTCTCGCGATCGGCCAGGAGAACGCCTTCCCGTGGATCGAGCGCGATCTCGGCATCGAGTTCGACCAGTGGGACGTGCCGCGCGTCGACCAGGTGACTTTTCAATCCACGCGCGCCGGCGTGTTCTTCGGCGGCGATGCCGCCTTCGGACCTAAGAACATCATCTGGGCGGTCGAGCACGGCCATCAGGCCGCCATTTCAATCCACCGCCACTGCCAGGGCGAGCCCGTCGGCGAGCGCCTGTCCGCCGGGGTGAACCTGCAGAGCCGCAAGATGGGCATGCACGAGTGGTCATACTCGAACGACTACACCCCGGTGGAGCGCCGGCTCATGCCGCACGTGTCTCTCAAGGAGCGCTTCAAGAAGCTCAACATCGAGGTTGAGCTCGGTTTCAGCGCCGAGCAGACCGCGGAGGAGGTGCAGCGCTGCCTCAACTGTGACGTGCAGACGGTGTTCAGCGCAAAGCTGTGCATAGAGTGCGACGCCTGCATCGACATCTGCCCGGTCGACTGCCTGACGATCACCCACAACGGCGAGGAAGCTGACCTGCGCGGGCGCCTGAAGGCGCCCGCGAAGAACCTCACGCAGTCACTGTACGTGTCGGCGCCGCTGCCGCAGACACAGCGCGTGATGGTGAAGGACGAGGATCTCTGCGTTCACTGCGGCCTGTGCGCCGAACGTTGCCCGACCGCCGCGTGGGACATGCAGAAGTCCTACGTGCATTGGCCGCACGCCGCCGACGAAGCAAGCGTGCTGCAGGCGAAGCAACCCAAGATCGCCTGACGCGCTGCAACGACGGCCGCGCACACCGCCCCACAAGGCCAAGCCACCCATGTCCGCATCGACCGCACTCCGCATCAACGATTTCGCCATCAAGATCGCCACGGTGAATGGCACCGGCTCGGCGAGCGCCAACAGCCTGCTGATGAAGTCCATCTTCCGCAGCGGCATTCCGGTGATGGGAAAGAACTACTTCCCTTCCAACATCCAGGGCCTGCCCACCTGGTACGAGATACGCGTGACGCAGGACGGCCATGTCGCCCGCTCCGGGCGTGTCGAGATCATGGTCGCGATGAACGCGGAGACGTACGTCCGCGACGTGAAGGAAGTCGCTCCGGGCGGCTATCTCATTTACGACTCCACCTGGCCGCGTCCCGCGCTGCTCAAACGTGAGGACATCACGGTGCTGGGCGTGCCGCTCGCGCAGCTGTGCAATGAGAACTTCAACGGAGTGCGCACGCGCATTCTGATGAAGAACATCTGCTACGCGGGAGTGCTGGCCGCGCTGCTCGATCTGGACCTGGAGCGCATTCGCGAGCTGCTCGCCGAGACTTACGCGAAGAAGCCGCAGCTCGTCGCCAGCAACATGAAGGCCATCCAGCTCGGCTACGACTACGCGCGGCAGAACTTTGCCTGCCCGCTGCCGCTGCGCGTCGCGAAGATGGACAAGACCGCCGGTCACATCATGATCGACGGCAACACCGCCGCCGCGCTCGGTTGCGTGTTCGCCGGGGCAACCGTGGCCGCGTGGTATCCGATCACGCCCTCGACGTCGTTGATGGATGCCTACAAGGCATTCTGCGATCGTATGCGCATCGATCCGGCCACCGGCCGCAAGAACTTCGCTTTCATCCAGGCGGAGGATGAGCTGGCGGCGATCGGGATGGTGATCGGCGCCATGTGGAACGGTGCGCGCGCGTTCACCGCGACCTCGGGGCCGGGCATCTCGCTGATGAACGAGTTCCTGGGTCTTGCGTATTACGCCGAAGTTCCCGCGGTGATCTTCGACATCCAGCGCGTCGGGCCCTCCACCGGCATGCCCACGCGCACCCAGCAGTGCGACATCATGGAGTGCGCCTACGCCTCACACGGCGACACACGGCACGTATGCCTGTATCCAGCCAACCCGGAGGAATGCTTCTACATGGCGCTGCAGGCATTCGACCTCGCCGAGCGCCTGCAGACACCGGTGCTCGTGCTCTCCGATCTCGACATCGGCATGAACGACTGGATGTGCCGCGACTTGCAGTGGGACGACAGCTATCGGCCGGACCGCGGCAAGATGCTGCGCCAGGAGCAGGTCGAGAAGCTCGAGAAGTTCTATCGCTACCTCGACAAGGACGGCGATGGCGTCGGTTATCGCACTCTGCCCGGCGTGCATCCGAAGGCGGCGTACTTCACGCGCGGCTCCGGGCACAGCCAGTACGGCAGCTACACCGAGGATTCCACCGAATACCAGATCGTCCTCGATCGGCTGCTGAAGAAGTGGGATACAGCCAGGAAACTCGTGCCGCGCGCGGTCATCGAGGCCACGGCGGGAAGTGCTATCGGAAGCGTGTCGCTCGGCAGCTGCGACGGCGCGGTACACGAAGCGATCGACGTTCTGAAGACCCACGGCGTCGGCGTCGACTACATGCGGGTGCGCTCGTTCCCGTTCACCGAGGACGTCGAGCGATTTCTGGCCGCGCACCAGCTGCTGTTCGTCGTCGAGCAGAACCGCGACGCGCAGTTCCGGGCGCTGCTCACCGTCGAGACCGCGGTGGACAAGGCGAAACTGCGCTCACTGCTGCATTACAACGGCCTGCCGATCTCCTCGGCCTTCATCGTGGAGGGGGTACTGGCGGAGATCCGCCCGCGACTGCGCGCACAGCCGCAAGACGCCGCGCACGGCTGACCGACAGCGCGGCGACGGAGCTGACATGACTTTCATCGCAAAACCCAAGGTTACGCACCCCTCGCTGCCGAAGAATGCGCTCGGGCTGACGCGGCGCGACTACGAGGGCGCGCTGTCGACGCTGTGCGCCGGCTGCGGCCACGACTCCATCACCGCCGCGATCGTGGAGGCCTGCTGGGAGCTGGCGCTCGAGCCGCAGAATGTCGTGAAGCTCTCCGGCATCGGCTGCTCATCGAAGACGACCGCCTACTTCGTGAGCGGCGGCCACGGCTTCAACTCCGTGCACGGCCGCATGCCTTCGATCGCCATGGGCGCGAACGCCGCCAACCGCGACCTGCACTACATCGGCGTCTCCGGAGACGGCGATACACTCTCGATCGGGCTCGGCCAGTTCTGCCACGCCATACGCCGCAACGTGAACATGCTGTACATCATCGAGAACAACGGCGTGTACGGGCTGACGAAGGGACAGTTCTCCGCCTCGGCCGACATCGGTACCAAGGCGAAGAAGGGCGAGACCAACTTCCAGCCGCCGATCGACCCGGTGCTGCTCGCGCTAACCCTGGGCGCCACGTTCGCGGCGCGCAGCTTCTCGGGCGACAAGCAGCAGCTCGTGCCGCTCATCCAGGCCGGCATGAAGCACAAGGGCTTCGCCCTGATCGACGTGCTTTCCCCGTGCGTGACGTTCAACGACCATGAGGGCTCGACCAAGAGCTACGCCTATACGCGCGAGCACTACGAGCCGGCCGTGCACGCGGACTTCGTTCCGCTCGAGCGCGAGATCACCGCCGACTACCGCGAAGGCGAAGCGCTCCCGGTGGTGATGCATGACGGCAGCCGCATCGTGCTGCGCAAGCTCGACGCCGCTTACGATCCGACCAATCGCGTCACCGCCTGGGCGCAGATCCAGGAACGGATGAAGGCCGGGGAATATCTGACCGGACTGCTTTATGTAGAAAGCTCGCAAAGCGAGTTCCACGACATCAACGGCACGCCGGCCGCGCCGCTTAACAGCCTTGCCTATGAGGCGCTGTCGCCAGGAGCCAGGGGGCTGGAGAAGGTATTGGCGCGCTATCGGTAGGGAAACCTGCCCAAACGCACCGTGTTATCGGTAACAGCGCCATCCTGACCGCGGCCGGGGCGCGGCTTGCGGCCGTGGGGAAACTGCAGGGCCGATGCTTGTATCGGAGCGACATTATCGGGTATCTTGCGCCCCGGTTCGTGACCTTTCCCTTTTCCTGCCGCCTGCCGCCCGCATGGTTTGCGTGCCGGCTTCCGAGTCTGAGTAAAGCCGAATCGTTCCCGACCAGGTGGCAGCATGCACCGACGATTGCAACGATCTTCGGCAAGCATCCCTGCTGGGTAAGTGTGTTCTACGGAAAGCGCTCTGCGCCGCGAGGTAACCCCCGGCGAGGCATTTCCGCATCAGGAGTTTGATTGCATGACGAAGATCTACGTCGGAAACCTGCCGTTTTCGGCCAGTGAGAGTGAGATCCGCGAGCTGTTCGCGCAGCACGGCACCGTCGAGTCGGTGAGCATCATCACCGACCGCGACACAGGCCGGCCGCGCGGCTTCGGATTCGTGGAGATGTCGCGCGCCGACGCATCGCGCGCCATTCAGAATCTCAATGGCAAGGAGCTGGGCGGGCGTCCGCTGCGGGTCAATGAGGCGCAGGAGCGCACCGGCGGCGGCAACCGCGGCGGCGGCGCTCCGAAGCGCTGGTAAGGCCTCAACCGCGAACCGGCCGGCCGTCTGGTGCCTCGCAGGCATCCGGCGGCCGGCCTCGCTTTTGTGTCTGAAGGCGCGGCATCCTTCGCAGGGTGCGATGCGCGTGTTACTGAATCGAAGATCCTAGCGCACAGCGCACGGCGAGCTGCAGCTGGGTCTGCGTCGCGACCCCGGCCGTGCCCAGTATCTCCCCACGGTTGAACGAGCTGCTCACCACGCGCAGCCATTCAAGCGTGAAGCGCCACTGCGGATTCAACTGGAAAAGGTACGCCGCCGTCCAGGCGTGGCCGGATTGCGCTCCATCTCCCTCCGGGTTGCCTTTGCCCGTCGCCACTAGGAATTTATCGTAGCGGGCACTGAGCATGTGCCGGCCGATTCGTTTCGAGAGCAGTGCGAAGCGCGCGTTGAACGGCCATTCCAGCTGCAAGTCGCCCGGGGCGATGTAGGTGTCGCCGTTGAGCCATTGAACGACGGCGGTCCAGCCGTTGCCACTTTCAAATCGCAATCCGGCGCTGTCGAACTTCGTACGCCACGCCATGACCTGCGAGACCGCATCGTACGCGCTCGGGTCCGCACGGTTGTCGTAATGCAGGGCGCGAAACACGACGCGATCGAGATAACGCGCCTCGAGGCCGCCGTAATAGCCGGCGCGGCCGTCGATCTGGCGGAACGGCTCGAGCGGCTCGTAGCCGCCCCGTCCAACACGCCCGAACAGCGGTGTCTGCCTGTCGTGCAGCGTAAAACCATCGGTGGCCAGCACGACGCCCGCCGGCTCGTTCCAGCCGTACACGGCGCCTGTCAGGCCGAGGTCGAATGCGTGTCCGGTGCGCGTGCCGAGCCAGTCGAGCTGTGCCTCGAGACCGATGGTGCGCAGCTCCTCTCCCAGCCATGTGTTGATCGCCGAGGAGGACAGCGTATAGGGCGATTCCCAACCGGAGGCGCGGTTCTCGAGCGAGATGGGCGCGTAGAAGGCGCCCGCCTTCACGCGCAGCCGATAGCCCGAAAACGGATACGGACGGTACTGCAGATAAGCCTCCGTCACGCCCACCGGGCTCTTGTCTTCGTCACCCCACGCGGATGCATCGATGTGCAGGGTCCACACCTCCCCGAGCTGCTGCGAGATCGTCGCTCGAGCCCGACCCAGTCGCAGCCCCGACTGATCCTCACCGTAGCGTACGGTTCCGAGGCCCGCCTCGAGAAACGACTTGCCACCTTCCGATGTCAACAGGCGCGCGTCGACGTCCAACTCCCAATCCGCCGCCTGAGCGGCTGTCGCCAGCGCGGCGCACAGCGCGAGCAGACAACGCGCTGCACAGCTCGATCTTGCCGGGTGCTTCAGTAGCTGTCCCATGAATGCGGCCTCCCTTCGATGCGCGCGGGCTGCAAGGACTTGGCCAGGCGCAGCGTCAATGTGGCGCGGTCCGTGTCGTCGATCGTGAGCTCGCGCTCGAAGCCCGCTGCCTCGTCCCGCAGCCGCGGGTGCCAGATGGAGACGCGATATCTGCCGCGCGGTACCTCGGCAGACCACGAGCCCGTCGCATCCGTGCGGCCGTAGAACGGCGCATCTGTCACCAGCAGGAACGCGACCATGTCGTCGTGGATGTTGCAGCCGAGCGTGACCACTCCCGCCTGGTCGAAGCGCACCGGCGGGTATGGGGTGCCGCGGTACAGCGGGAGCTGGAATCGCTTGGTGGGAGAGAACGAGTAGATCTGGTGACTCACCGAGTCACTGTTCGGGAATGCGACCGTGGAGCCGACCGGGATGACCAGCACATCCGGCTCGAAGGCACGGCTCAGCTGGTCCATGACCGCATGCACGGCCGGGGCGGGTTGGCTCTGGCCGGCCAAGGGGTGCAGGGTGATTACCGTGCCGGCCAGGGGATGACCCCCGGGCTCCTGCACGGTGATGGCGATGGTCGCCGCAAACACCGCGCCCGCCTGGCTCAATGCGGCTACCAGGCCCATGAGCCGCAGCCGCAGCTTGGCGGGCTCCCAGGCACTGTGGCTCGCCGTTGCGGTGTCAGGGTGACGTGCGGGAAGTCTCATTCTTGCACTCGAGCTCTCGCGGTACCTGCTGCGGGACGCCTACGATGGCTGGCGCGTATTCGAGCGGTTTTCATGGGTAGTTTCCGCAAACGGCTTCTCGTGCTGATCATCGGGCTGGTCGTCGTCACGCAAACTGTGACGCTGACCGCAGTGCTTGCCAGCACGGCCCACAACGTCGAGGCGCGCGCCGCGGAGCAACTGCGATCCGGCGGCTCCTTCGTCGAGCAGCTGATCCGCTTCCGGGCCGGAGAGCTCGCCAACGGCGTGGCCGTGTTGGCGGCGGATTTCGGGTTCCGGGAGGCCGTGGCGAGCGGCGATGCGCCCACGATCATGTCGGCCGCCGACAACAACGCGCAACGCATCGGCGCGGATATGGTGCTGCTGCTGGATACGCGTGGCCGCGTGCTGGCCTCGAGCGCCCCGGAAGTCTCCACCGCCGGCGCTGCACTCGACAGCCTGCTGCAGGATGTCCACGGCCCGCGCGACCAACCCAACTTCATGGTATTCGGCCGGCGCTCGTATCAATTCTTTCTCGCGCCGGTGCGCGCTCCCGAGACAATCGCCTGGGTCGCGATGGGCTTTCTCGTGGACGCGAGGCTCGCGCAGAGGACGGGCGATCTCGTCGGCTCGCAGGTGGCGCTCGTGTCGCACGGGCGCGATGGCATCGCGCATGTAGCTTCGACCCTGCCGCAGGCGATGCAGGCGGCGGCGACCGTGTCCGCGGCGGCAACCGGCGACGCGCCGCACGTCATACAGCTTGCCAACACGGACTACCTCAGCTTTACGAAGCGGCTCGACAGCCGCGGCGATTCCGTCGACGTGATTCTTCTGAAGCCGATGCACGCAGTGCTGGCGCCCTACCGTGATGTGCGCGACGACTTGCTGCTGATCGATGGCATCGCGCTGGCGCTTGCCGCGGTGGTCGGCACCTTTCTCGGGCGCAGCGCCGCGCGCCCGATCGGTGAGCTGGTGCGAGCCGCGAGGCGCATTCAGCAAGGACAATACGAGACCGCGGTCGCAGTCGCCGGTGCCGACGAGTTCCGCAGCCTCGCCGCGACATTCAACGCGATGCAGCAGAACATTGCGGAGCGCGAAGCCGATATCACGCACCACGCCTACCATGACTCGCTGACAGATCTGCCGAACCGCGCCCTTGGCACGCGCCGCCTGCAGGAGCTCGTGAGCGGGGCGAACCGCCCCGCACACCTGGCACTGATCCTCATCGACATGAGCAACGTGCGTGACATCAACGTCTCTCTCGGACACCACGTTGGGGACGACGTGTTGCGTGAAGCAGCGCGCCGGCTCCGGCAGAATGCCGCTTCCCAAGACACCGTCGCGCGAGTGGGCGAGAGTCAGTTCCTCGTGATTGCGCGCGAGTGCACGCCGGCACGCTCGCCGCTGTATGCGGATCAGCTCGCCGGGGTGATCCGCACGGGCTTTCATCTCTCCGGCGTGAGTCTCGATCTGCACGTCGCCTGCGGCGTGTGCCTGTACCCGGATCACGGCGCCACCGCGGACGAGCTGCTGCAGCGTGTACAGATAGCGCTCGAGGACGCGGATGAGGCGCGCTCGCGAGTGGCAATTTACCGCCCGGGACGCGACGAGGAGCATCGTCGACGGCTCACCCTCATCACGGATCTGCGCGGCGCCATCGACAGAGAGGCGCTGACGCTCGTGTATCAGCCGAAAGTTACGATGGCGACACGCTCAGTCAAGAGCCTCGAAGCCCTGGTCCGCTGGACCCATCCACAGCTCGGAGCTGTGTCGCCCGGGGAGTTCGTGCCGCTCGCGGAGAACACCGGCGGCTCACGTCGGCTGACGAGCTGGGTGCTCAGCGCGGCGATACGTCAGATGGGAGAATGGCGCCGCGGCGGGCTGGACGTCGAGCTGGCCGTGAATCTTTCCGCGCCCGACATTCTCGACCCGGAGCTCGGGGATGAGATCCTCGAGACGCTGCGCGCCCACCGGGTCGAAGCGAAATCGCTGCTGCTGGAAATCACCGAGAGCGCGGTCATGCGCGACCCGCAGCTCGCCGCGCGCCACATGCAGTTGCTGCGAATCGCCGGCGTGCGCTTCGCGATTGACGACTTCGGGACGGGCCATTCGTCGCTATCGCAGCTGCGCATGCTGCCGGTGGATGAGCTCAAGATCGACCGCTCGTTCATGACGCACGCGCGCCTGGGGAGCGACGCCGCAACCATCGTCACCTCGACCATCGAGCTCGGCCACAGCATGGGACTGAAGGTGGTGGCCGAGGGCGTGGAAGAGCCGGAGGCATGGAACCTGTTGCGGCGGCTCGGCTGCGACTTCGCGCAGGGGTTTCTGATCAGCCCGCCGCTCCCCGCGGCGGATGTCCCGGCCTTCGTGCTGCAGGCAAACCAACTTCTCCCCGCCTCCGACTCGACCGTTCTGCAGATCCGCGCGCTCGATGAGCTCGCCGGCAGACCGCGCCGCTAGCGAGCGCCACTCACGCAGGAGTACCTGCTAGACTGCGGGCCGGCCATCCGGGCCCCAAGCGGAGTCGATTCTCATGGGTAAGGGCGATCCTCGCAGTCGCCGCGGCAAGATCTACCGCGGCTCGTTCGGCAAGACGCGGCCGCAGGATCCCGCGAAGCGAAGGAAGAAAGCCGCCGCGAAGAAGTAGCGGGCCTCACGCCGGGTGGGCGGGCGAGGGCCGCGTCTTCGCCTCCAGCACATCGCGGATGATCTGCCGCGCCGGGCGCTGATTCGCCGGCAGAGTGACGCTCGATTCGGCCCGCGGCGTAGTGCGATCGCCCCAGCGCACGACGTGTGCGCAGTAGCTCAGACCGCCGCCGAACGCCGGCATCAACAGCAACGCACCCGGACGCACGCGTTGCTCTTCCAACGCCTCGCACAGGGCCACGGGAACAGTCGCCGACGACATGTTGCCGTAACGCTGAACGTTGACGTAGACGCGTTCCATCGGTATGTGCGTGCGCTTGGCGACCGCCTCGATGATTCGCAGGTTCGCCTGATGGGGCACCACGAGATCGACGTCGTCCGGCTTCAGGCCAATGCGGCTCAGCGCGCTCTCGGAAGCGACGCACATGCCCTGCACCGCGCGCTTGAAGATCTCCTGGCCTTCAAACTGCCAACGCGTCACTCCGTGGAGGACGCCGCGGTTGGCATACCGGCCGCCCATCCCATGCACGCGCAGGATCTCGCGGGCTTCTCCGTAGCAACCGAGCTTCTCCGCAAGCACCCCTTGCTCGCGCTCCGTCGCCTCCAGCACCACGGCGGCCGCTCCATCGCCGAACAGCACCGCCACATCGCGGTCGGTCCAATCCATGAACGGCGAGATCAGCTCCGCGCCGATCAGCAACGCGTTGCGCACGACCCCGGTGCGGATCAGCGCCGTGGCAGTGGACAGCCCGTAGAGAAAACTGGTGCACGCGGTGTTGACATCCAGCGCGGCCGCGGCCTGTGCGCCGATGCGCGCCTGGATCCCTGAAGCCATGTTCGGCACCTGGTCGTCGTGGCTGCAGGTGCCGAAGACGATGAGCTCCAGGTCACTGCCGCGCATGCCGGCAGCGGCCAGGGCGCGGCTGGCCGCGACGTAGGCAAGCTCCTCGAGAGAGACGTGAGAGATGCGCCGCTCGCGGATCCCGGTCCGGCTCACGATCCATTCGTCGCTCGTATCGAGAAGATCGGCAAGGTCGCCGTTGCTGAGCACGGCCGGCGGCAGGCATTTGCCCCAACCCGTGATAGCCGCATGGGTCACGTGCACGCTCCTGGCGAGGCAAGGCTTCAGTGACTCGTTTGCTGGCCGCGAAGCATAGCAGGGGCGGGCGCCAGCTGCCGTGATCTGCAGCTTGGGCGCTTGGGCGGGGTCCCCGCGAGATTGTGCGTCTTGATGACCGGTGCGCGCTCACGAATCAGGTAGAGCACAATTTCGTGGGGTGCCTTAGGAACACCCCTTGCGTCCACACGGGGTGGCGCCCGGCGGGCATGCCAGCGCACACGCTTTTGCTCGCTGCCGGGTGCGATTGGCTCGTTACACAGAGAGGTGATCTATGAAACGCAGCATCCTGCTCTTGTGCGTGAGCGCGCTGGCGCTCATGTCGGCCTGCTCGCGTCAGCAGTCGACGTCGCCCGGCGGCGCGGCCAACTCGCCGCCCAACGATACGTCCATGCCGTCCACGACGCCGCCTCCGAACGACCAGCAGACGACGCTTCCGGGCTCGACGAGCTCGACACCGCCTCCCTCGGACCAGACCCAGGGCAACGCACCGCCTGCGAATCAGTCGAACCCGAGCGGAGCGGGCAACCCGCCGTCCGACACATCGGGCAATCCGCCTCCCAAGCAGCCGTAGTCAGGCACCAATAACGTAAGTGCCCCGGGACTCCGGTATTCCTGTGTCGAGTCTGCGACGCAGGAACGCCGGGGTCGTCCGCGCGGCGCACGAGACTCTACAGAATGTAGCGGCTCAGATCCTCGTCCTTGACGAGATTGCCGAGGTGATCGTCGACGTACCGCGCATCGATCACGACCGTCTTGCCGGTATCCTCCGCGGCTTCGAACGAGACGGATTCGAGCAGCCTCTCCATGACCGTGTGCAGACGCCGGGCGCCGATGTTCTCGGTGCGCTCGTTCACGTGGAACGCGATCTCGGCAATGCGGCGCACGCCGTCCGGAGCGAACTCCACGTGCACGCCCTCGGTGGCCAGCAGAGCCCGATACTGCGCGGTGAGCGAGGCGTCCGGCTCGGTGAGAATGCGCACGAAATCGCCGACCTTGAGCGAATCGAGCTCCACGCGGATCGGCAGCCGTCCCTGAAGCTCCGGGATCAGGTCCGAGGGCTTCGAGAGGCTGAAAGCCCCCGAGGCGATGAACAGGACGTGATCCGTCTTGACGGTGCCGTACTTCGTCGCGACGGTCGAGCCCTCGACGAGCGGCAGCAGATCACGCTGCACCCCTTCGCGCGAGACGTCCGCGCCGAGCGTCTCCTGCCGGCGGGTCACCTTGTCGATCTCGTCGATGAAGACGATGCCGTTCTGCTCGGCGTTGGCCAGCGCCTTGATTTTCAGCTCGTCCTCGTTGATGAGCTTGGCGGCTTCCTCGTCGGTGAGCAGCTGTAGCGCCTCCCGGACCTTCACCTTGCGCGTGCGGCTGCGGCTGCCGCCCAGGTTCTGGAACATCGCCTGCAACTGCTGCTGCATCTCCTCCATCCCCGGAGGCGCCATGATCTCGACCCCCATCGGCAGCGTGCGCAGCTCGATCTCGATCTCGCGGTCATCGAGCTCGTGCTCGCGCAGCATCTTGCGGAACTTCTGGCGCGTCTCCGCATCGCGCGGCTGCGCGGGCTCGTCGGTGGAGAAACCCATCATGCGGGGCTTCGGCAGCAGAGTATCCAGCACGCGCTCCTCGGCCGCATCGGCGGCGCGCTGGCGCACTTTCTCCGTCTCCTGCTCGCGCATCATCTTCACTGCGACATCCGCCAGCTCCTTGACGATCGAGTCCACGTCACGGCCCACGTAACCGACTTCGGTGAATTTCGTGGCCTCGACCTTCACGAAGGGCGCATTGGCGAGTTTGGCGAGCCGGCGCGCGATCTCGGTCTTGCCGACACCGGTCGGTCCGATCATCAGGATGTTCTTCGGCGTGATCTCCTGGCGCAGCGGCTCGCCGACCTGCATGCGGCGCCAGCGGTTGCGCAGCGCGATCGCCACGGCGCGCTTGGCGGCGTCCTGGCCGATGATGTGCTTGTCGAGCTCCTGAACGATCTGGCGGGGTGTGAGCGCTGATGACATGGCGGATTGACGGCCCGTGCTTTGGAGCTCAGGCCTGTTGCAGCTCCTCGATGAGCAGGTTGCGGTTGGTGTAGATGCAGATGTCGGCGGCGATGTTCAGCGAGCGCTCCACGATGCTGCGCGCATCGAGATCCGAGCCCTCGAGGAGCGCGCGGGCCGCGGCCAGCGCAAACTGACCGCCCGAGCCGATCGCGGCCGCCTCATGCTCGGGCTCGATCACATCGCCATTGCCGGAGATCACAAACAGCTTAGCTGGATCGCCGACCAGCAGCAGCGCCTCGAGCCGCCGCAGATAGCGGTCCGAGCGCCAGTCCTTCGCGAGCTCGATCGCGGCGCGCGTGAGATTGCCGTATTTCTCGAGCTTGCCCTCGAATCGCTCGAACAGCGTGAACGCATCGGCCGTGCCGCCGGCAAAGCCAGCGAGCACCTTGTCGTTGTACAGGCGGCGCACCTTGCGCGCGTTGCCCTTCATGACGGTGTTGCCAAGCGTCACCTGACCGTCGCCGCCCATCGCGACCGCACCGTTGCGCCGGACCGCCAGGATGGTGGTGCCGTGGGGATCGAACTCCAGCTTGTCTGCCAATTGTGCTCCTCGAGCTTCGGGGTCGGTGGCGCGTCCGTTCAAGCTTTCCTGCGCGCCCGCGGGTGTGTGGCGTCGTAAATGCGGGCAAGGTGCTGGAAGTCAAGGTGAGTGTAGATCTGCGTCGTGGAGATGTCGGCGTGGCCGAGCAGCTCCTGTACACCGCGCAGCTCGCCGCTTGATTCAAGCAGGTGCGAAGCGAATGAGTGCCGGAAAAGGTGCGGGTACACGCGCAGATCCAAACCTTGCCGCCGCGCCCAGTAGGCTACGCGAGCCTGCACCGCCCTCGGTCCGAGCCGTTTCCCGGAGCGCCCCACGAACAGCGCGCTCTCGCCGGGCTTGGCGATCGCCGCGCGCTCCCGCAGCCAGTGCTTGAGCGCATCGACGGCTATCCGGCCGACCGGCACGATGCGCGCCTTCCTGCCCTTGCCGAGCACCTGAACCATGCGATCGGCGAGGTCGAGGCTGCGGACGTCGAGGCCCACGAGCTCGGCAAGTCGCAGGCCCGAGGAGTACAACAGCTCCATGATTGCCCGGTCGCGCGTGACGTAGGCGTCGCCTGGCGGCACTTCGAGCAGCCTCGCCATCTGGTCTGCATCCAGAGTCTGCGGCAGGCCTCTGGTGGCCTTCGGGGCGCGCACGTCCTGACCGGGATTTCTCGTGATGCGATCCTGCGACGCGCCGCGGCTTTCCCGGACGAGGAATTCGTAGAAGCTGCGCACCGCGGACAGACGCCGCTGGATGCTCCGCGGCGCAAGTCCAGCGGCATGCGAGTGCGCCGCAAAGGTGCGGATGTGCTGGCTATCCAGCGAGCTCCACTCCTTGAGCCCACCCCGGTCGCAAAACTTCACCAGTGCGGCGAGGTCGCGCGCGTAGCTCGAGTCGGTGTGCGCGGACAGGCGACGCTCGCAGCTCATGTAGCGCCGGAACCGGGCCACCCACTCGAGCGCCGCGGGAGTCATGCTCTGTGTTGCCGAGCCGTGCGATCAGCGCGCGGGAGAGGCGGCAAGCGAGTCGGCGATCAGCTCCGCCATGCGCGCGAGAAACTCCGTGCTCATGCCGGGGTGAAAGCGATCGCGATCGGTGCTGCCGAGAGCGAGGAGGCCGAGGGAGCCCTTCTCGCCGAGCGGCACGAGGGCAACGGATCCGATGTCTTTAGCGTCCGAGCCGAACAGGAACTCACGCTGCGAGTCGCGCGCCTGACCGCAGCGCGGTTTGCCACTCGTGAACAGGCTCTCGAAGGATTTCAGGCTCGGATTGTCCGCCTGCACCGCGTGCACGAAGCGCTGCGGAGCGAGGTCCACCTGCGCGCCGATCAACACGAGCACGGAATGGAACGCGTCGAAATCCTCGCGCAGGCTTGCCTCCATCTGAGTAATCGCCTCGGTGCGTGAGCCGGCGCGCAACAGGCGCCGCGTGAAGCGGTGGAGCTTGTCGGCAATCGCGTCGTTGGCGCGCGCAACGCGCACGAGCTCGGCGAGCTTGCCTTCGAGCGCGGCGTGCTTCTCGCGCAGCACTTCGATCTGACGCTCGACGAGTGAAATCGTGGACCCGCCGCGTGCGTGTGGCAGTCGCAGCCGGGTCAGCACTGCCTGGTGGCGCTCGAAGAAGTCAGGATTGTGCTGCAGATAGAGCGCGATGGACTCTTCCTCGGTTTCCATGGCGGCCACGCCGCGCGCATCTCGTGTTGTCATGATTTTCAGACCTCGACGTGACCTTCGAAGGATATCTCGGCAGGACCCGTCAACCAGATACGTTCTCCCGGACCGCCCCAGTTTACCCGCAACTCGCCGCCGCGCACGCTCACGCGCACGTCAGAATCGAGTCGACCGCGCCGGCGCCCCACAGCCACGGCCGCACAGGCGCCGGTCCCGCAGGCGAGGGTTTCCCCTGCGCCTCGCTCGTAGACTCGCAAACGGATGTGCGAGCGGTCGGCGATTTCCATGAATCCGGCGTTCACGCGTTGCGGGAAGCGGCGGTGGCTTTCGATTGCGGGCCCGAGGCGCTCGACCGGCGCCGTGTCAACCGCCGGGACGGTGAGCACGGCGTGCGGGTTACCCACAGAGACCGCGCCAATCTCGATCACCTCTGCGGCGACTTGCAGGGGGTACGGATCCGCTTCGCCCGGCGCATCGAACGGCAGAGACCGCGGATCGAAGTTGGGCACACCCATATCGACACCAACCACGTTGCCGCTCTCGATCCGCGCCCGGATCGGTCCTGCGGGACTGTCCAGGGTGATAGTGCCGGCTGCCGTCTGGCCGCGGCGGTGGAGCAACGCGGCGATGCAGCGCGCGCCGTTTCCGCACTGCTCGACTTCGGCGCCGTCGGAGTTGAAGACCCGGTAAAACACCGCCGAGTCGGGCCGCCGGGGCGTCTCCAGCACCAGCGCCTGATCGAATCCGATCCCGGTGTGCCGGTCCGCCAGGCGTCTCAGAACCTGCGCCGTCAGAGGCGGCTTGCCGGCGGGCGCATCGAACACTAAGAAATCGTTGCCCACACCATGCATCTTGGTGAAATCGATGCGCATGGCGAAAGAATAACCGAAACCCCTGCGGGCGGTCGCGGCAGGGCGGCCGGCGGGCTGAAAGCAGGCGACTTTCAGCCTTTTAGAAGACCCTGCCGGTCGCGAAACAGGCAGCGGTCCATCACGGTGAAGATTCCAGCACGGCGCGCGCTCTCGGCCGCAACCTCGTCGACGACGCCCTCCTGCAGCCACAGCGCCGGGAGCCGGAGCCGGATGCAGGCGTCGACAATTGCCGCCACGTACTGCGGCTGGCGGAACACGTCCACGATGTCTACCCGTTCCCCCGGACCCAGGACCTCGGGCAGGTGATCCAGATCCGGCACCGCATGCTCGCCCAGCACGACCTCAGCTGCCGGAGTCACCGGAATGATGCGATACCCGAAGCGCTGCAGAGCCCGCGCGACTCCGTGGCTGGGTCGGGTCGGGTCGGCCGAGAGGCCGACGACTGCGATGGTGTGTGCCGAGCGCAGCAGCTGGGTAATCTCTTCAGTACTGGGATTCGTAAACACCGATGAACCTTGGCCTGACTGTCCGTATGCTCGTAGTTTACAGCCCGCGCCCGGTTCCGCTGCCTTGAGTGCCAACGAATACACGGTCCGTATCCGCCCGCACGACCGCACGATCCACGTGCGCGCGGGCCAGCCGGTGCTGGAGGCCGCGCTCGCCGCCGGACTCAACCTTCCACACAGCTGCAAGTCGGGCCACTGCAGCTCGTGTCGTGCGCTTCTGCGTGCCGGTGAGATCCGGTATCCGAGCGGGCGGCCTGCGGGCATCACCGCAGACGAAGAGCGGACCGGCCACATCCTGCTTTGCCAGGCCCGCGCGCTGTCGGATCTCGTCGTGGAGGCGCGGCTCATCGCTAGCGTTGCCGACGTCGAGATCAAGACGCTCCCGTGCCGGATTGCGCGCCTGACACCGCTTGCGCCGGATGTCATGCAGGTGCTGCTGAGATTGCCGGCAGTGGAGACGTTGCGGTTCCACCCCGGGCAATACCTCGATGTGCTGCTCGAGGGCGGGCGCCGCCGCAGCTTCTCCATCGCCAGCCCGCCGCACGACAGCGACCTGATCGAGCTGCACGTCCGGCGCGTGGCCGGCGGCGGCTTCACTGCACGGCTGTTCGGCCTGAGCGATCCGGGTCAAAGCGGACCGCAACTCGTCGCCTCCGGCAACGATTCAGGGCAACCCGGGTTGGAGCCGATTGGGCTGGGCGCGCTGCTGAAGATCGAAGGCCCGATCGGGCAATTCAGTTATCGCGCAGGCGCCTCGCCCGCGCTGCTGATCGCCGGCGGCACGGGCTTTGCGCCGCTGAAGTCCATGTTGCGCCACGTCCTGGAGCGCGGCATCCAGCGTGAGATTCATCTGTATTGGGGGGCGCGCCGGAGGCAGGACATTTACGAGGAGGCGCTGGTGCTCGAATGGACACGCCGGTACCCGCAGCTGCGCTTCTCAGCCGTGTTGTCGGAAGCGAAGCAGGCCGGCGCGGAGCATCGGCGCCTGGGATGGGTGCACGAAGCGGTGCTCGCCGATCACGCCACCCTGGAGGACTTCGAGGTCTACGCCGCCGGACCGCCGGCGATGATCGAAGCCATTCGCGCGATCTTCCCGGGTCGCGGTCTGCGGGCGGAGCGGCTTTACTTCGACTCGTTCGACTACGCGCCGCGTTAATGGGCTGAAAGCGGGCCTGCGGCCCCTTTCAGCGGACAAGCTCCAGTGATCCTGTTGGCGCGCGGGCAAAAGACGTGGCTTTCGCCCGCTAGCGTGAGTTTACTGGCAGTCGGCTGACGTTAAGCGATAAATCGCTGTCGGATCGGGGAGTTACGGCCGGCGCCTACGTATACACAAAGGGCGGCTGTGCCGGCACGAGATGGCGGAACAG
>Ga0137362_10000266_pt1 | contig 25265 bp, 20 predicted proteins | sample MadtaG_2_FD_104801 | JGI IMG/M metagenome (GOLD analysis project Ga0137362, IMG submission 104801) | Vadose zone soil microbial communities from Angelo Coast Range Reserve, California, USA - Mad1_100_16 metaG | ecosystem: Environmental > Terrestrial > Soil > Vadose zone | place: USA: California... | reverse complement strand
CGATCACTTCCGCCGGTGTGTACACCGCCCCTGAGAATCCCTTCCAGCACACGGCGGTTCTCGATCCACGGGCGGCCACCACGGCGATTCTTGCGCGGTTTCGGAAGCAAGGGCGTGATTTTCTTCCACTGCGCTTCGCTCAGCAACGGACCCGATCGGGCCATCGGCCCTCCCTCGGCGCTGCTGACTCTGCTTATCTCTCATCTGAGAATACTCAACTACCTTCTTTTCAGGGGCCTGTACTAGGTTATGCAACAGCTTCTAGGGATTTTCAGTGCGTCCGGGCTCGGCGCCAGTCGCGCTACGAACCTCTTCAACCGGCTGCTCTCGTCCTCTGATTCACGTAGCCGCCGTACCCACGTTGACTACTAGTGCTGGTCCCTTCCCGCCGGTAAGGTTCCCCCAACACTCCCGCTTGGACCTCCTCCAAAAGCCGTACGATGTGCTCCTCATTGAACCATCTCTTCCTCGTCCTCCTGCCCCTCTCTGGTCTGTTTTGCCCAGTGAAGCAAGTTGTCCGGGCTGCTTGCCGGAGAGCAGGTCACGTTGGCCAGTATGGACCTAAAATGGAGGTGTAGCTACCTGTCCCAAGTTAGTACTCGCGACCAGTAGTCCTCATGCCCACATTTATACGAAAATTCTCTGAGGCATGAGGGCATCTTCGCTCGCGCGATTCAGATGGGATATAACGAGAGCCAGCCATGTTAGCGTTATTGGCATTGCCTGTCCCCCCGGCCTATGTACAGCCAATCGGCAATCCAGCCAGCTTCCCGACGGCTCCGCGGACAGTTGCTGTAAATATATGGAGATAAGATGAGGCGCAGGCCATCACTGATATTTTTCTTGCTCTTCCTTTGCTGCCCTAACCACTCCCCCGCCCAACAATTGTGGGCCGGAATAATTGACCCTGCGCGTGGAAGCAATTGGCAAAGCGCGGGAGTCGTGGGCGGAATCCCCTCGTCCAGTTGGACACAGTGCGGGTCGATGATTGCTGCCTATGACGGGAATACCAACGCAATTAACAATGCGATTGCCGCTTGTGGTGCAAATCAGTATGTCCAACTAGGCGCGGGAACTTTCAATTTGACCTCTGGTGGCTCGACCTCGAACGGCATCAAGATGAAGGGAAACGTGGTGCTTCGCGGCATGGGAGCGAACCAAACATTTCTGGTATTTGCTTCGGGAGCCTATGACGGTTGCTCGGGTGGCTACGGCACAGCCGTATGCTTTCAGGGTAGCGGGGCTTACTGGGTGAGCGATTCAGGCGTCAGCTGGACCGCTGGCTACGCACAAGGTACAACCCAGATTACTCTTGCCAACACAACTGGAATCATAGCAGGATCAACTGCCATCGGACTTGACCAGTGTTCCGATGGCTATTCAGGGATGCCATGCTCGAGTGGCCCAGAAGTCGATAATGGAAACTACTTCAACTGTAACCGAGCATGGGTTGCGGGCACTCCCAACACTGGTTGCGCGATCAATGGGCCGGATGCGAGCAACCAACGCCCATCGAGACCACAGAACGAATTATTTCTCGTGACTGCGGTCAATTCAGCGACGGGCGGCGTTACACTGAATGGCTCAATCCGGTCGCCAGATTGGAACTCGGCTAGGACGCCCAATGCATGGGTCATTCCCCTTATTCAGAATGCCGGAGTGGAAAATCTCTCGATTGATACTTCCGCATCTGCCTCCAGAGGAATTGTTTCTTACTACGCGGCGAATATCTGGGTTCGGGGTGTCCGCGTCGTAAAGCCTTACTATGCAGGAATTTTTTTTGTCGTCACCGCCCATGCTCAAGCGGAGTCGAACTACATCTATGGAACAAGTGGTGCTCCCGGCGCGGACATTTTCGGCCTAAATAGTACGGCTTCCTCCGACTGTCTTTTTCAGAACAACATCGTGCAGGATGAACAAGTAAGCACCGGGAACGAGGGCGCTGACACAGGTAGCGTATATTCATATAATTTATTCATCAATAACTATAACGGAAACGATGGGATATATCCCGCGATCTTCCCGCATGCCGGGGACCGCTACCAGCTGTACGAAGGAAATGTAGCCAATAGTTATTACGGCGAGAACTATCACGGCCCGAAAATGATGAACACACTTTTCAGGAACTTTCTTACGGGATGGGAATCCTGCGCGAACGGCCAATGCGGAACCCATACAGCGAAAGCAAGTGCGACTACCCCCGTTCGCATGGTGGAAGGCAGCCGCTACCACAATATTATTGGAAACGTGCTTGGGATGCCGACAGTTAGCATTGCCTATAAAACGAGCTCGGGCTTTGCATCGGGAGCCATTTACGAGATTGGGTCAGGTAACGGCTCCATTCCCCATGATCCCATCGTAGGAACCAGTTCCTCTTTCTGGGGGAATTACGACATCTATACGGGAGCGACGCGCTGGTGCGGGAACTCCGCTGATTCCGGATGGTCTACGACTTGCGCGAGCATGTCAGAAGTTCCTACTAGCTTCACTCCGTACGGAAACGCCGCGCCGACAAAAGGCGACACGGGAGCCGGGCAAGCGGCTATGCCTGCGTCGTTCTACCTTTCCAGCAAACCGTCCTGGTGGGGGTCTATGCCGTGGCCAGCCATCGGCCCCGATGTAACAAGCGGCAATGTAGGCCAGTGCTCTGGAACGCTTAATGTTTCTGGAAGGTTCAACGGGCTTCCCGCCACCAGTGCTTCGCAATGTGCCGGAAGTGGATTAACGGCTTCCGCTTGGGGTGGTCATGTCAACGCGATTCCGGCGATGATTTGCTTTCTGAACGTGATGGGAGGTGTACCAGACGGAACGAATGGCGTGCTCAGATTCAACGCATCCAGCTGCTATCCTGGGTCTACGGTAGGCTCGGCAGGGCCGGCCCCACCGACGAATCTCACCGCAATAATTCAGTGAGGCGTCAATCCGGATAGGCCCAGTTCCGCTCGTTGGCAGCAGTAGAGAAGAACTCTTCCCCCGACCTGAGCCAACACCCAGACGAAAGATCCTCAAGATTGAGTCGTCTTGGTCAGAAGATCTCGCTCACCTGCCTCAGTCATCTATACGATCCTCCTGCATTCCCTGCGCCGTCTCCAAATCCTCACGATAACGATCTGGCAGAAAGGATTTCGTAGGCTTGCAAGACCGGCAAAATCTGCGCGCCTGAATTCACGGCGTAGCGCACAATCTCCTCAAAGAAACCGGGAGTGCATCCCCAGGGAGTTGGGTCCTTGCAGATGTCGTGAGTCGCGAAAATGAGCCACCCGCGAGCCCGCCGATTCTGATCGATCAGACTTTTCGCTATTTCGGGTTTATCCCTGCCCTTCTCGAGGAAGAAAGCCGACAGATAATTGAGATCCGCATTTCCCTCATTGAAAGTCTGCCCTCCGCATCTGCAGCAGGCGAAGTACTTCGATATTCTCCGCTTTGTCCGCGCCCGCGGCACGCTAATGGGGTAGGAAAACGTTCTAAAGGAAGCGCCGGGAACAAACTCGCTGAGTGCTTGCTGGTTTTGAATGACCGCGTCTTCGAACACGTTCGGTTGCGTATCCCAGGCGTGGCAATGGCCGAACGTGTGGCAACCCAACTCGTGCCCTTGATCAAACAGCAACTTCAAATCTTCAGACAAGAAAATCGGCCCAGTCGGTGCCTCCTGGCCCATGAGGCCAAGGGATGCATAATAAGTTCCCGCCAAGCCAACTGATTGCAGAATGGCGCCGCCGGTCAGCAAGGCTGAACGGGGAAAATCATCAAAAGTAAAAGATATAAGAGGAGTTTGAGGACTGATCGCAAATGGCCGCCGGGCAAAGGAGCGAGCAGTCAAGCGCTGATACTGGCCGCGAAGCCTTGTCAAGAAGGGAGGAGCGATTAATCTTGGTTTGTCCATTATCTTTGTCAATGCGAAAAAAGCGAGCGGTCTCTGAATGTTACGAGCGACCGCCCGAATTCCAACGACATTAATCACATTCCGGGATGTGCTGCCTTGACGTTCCAAGTTTACGGCTCTGCCTCAAGAGTCTTTGCATCTTCCAGCTTTCCCAGCGCAGTACGATCCGTCGGCGTACATAGCTGCCTCGGATCCGCCAGGAACCATCCATGAGATGAATGCCAAGATCACCGAAGCGGTTCCAATTGCCCATGTCACACACATCGTCGGGAAACAGAACTCGGACTGTTTTGGCCAGTTTTGGTTTCTCCGCTAAGGTTCGAGAGATCAACCCAGGACCGGTTGTGTTCAAAACAAGGTATTCGGCTCTAAGGAAATATGGCAAACCGCGCATCATGGGTTTAACCCAGCTTGGATCCTTTTGGGCCCTCACACAGTTCTCGATGACGGCTTCAAGAAAGGGATGGCCGGCGGCGGCCCCAAAAGCGTAGTTTCCAATCTCCCAATCCATCTTGTGTTGGTTGCGCAGGAAATCGCTGAGGGTGAGCCCTTCAAATGGAAAAACGCAGCCAGACTCCAAAAGACTCGAGAGGTCGGAAGCCAGTATCACGTCAAGGTCAAAATAAAATCCGCCATGGCGATAGACCGCCAGATAGCGGAAGAAATCGTATCGCTGAATGGGAAACTGAAAAGAATCAAAGACTGTGCGGTATTGGGAGAACTCCTGATCAATAAATGATCGTACCCGCTTTTCGTCAAAAAACAAATATTCATAGTCGGGATTCAGTAGCCTTAGGTTCGCCATCATAGCCCGGTTACGCAGGGGCTGGTTAACGTGCTTGCCGGTCTGAATGATTCGTTTCGGGATTTCACACTCCATCTGGTGCGGGGTCTCCAATTCTCGCTCGGCTTTTAGTTTCTGCCTGATAATTCAAAACCTGGGTACCGCCAAGCATGATGAGCCACGGATGCGGCTACTCCCTGTTGTACATCGCCTTCAGCTTACGCTTCGCAACAAATCCGGCCTGGAAAAAGGAAGTGCCAAGCATCGCTGCAGCGAAAAAGAGCAAAGAGGGGACAGAGGTGCCAAACTTGAATTGATCACACGCCAATCGTCGAATGGGCAAACCGTTCTGCGCACGCCATTTACACAGCGCTCTCACCGAGTGTCCATGCAACTCGCCCCAAACCTTATCGCACGTGCTCCTTGCTGCGGCGGCGTAGCCCCGTACAATTGCTTCATAGCGGTCCTCGCTGGAAGGCAAACTCTGTTCCAAGGAGGTTTCGTTCAAGTCCGATGTCCTGTAAAGTCTGGTGACCACAGGAGAGATTGCAGCGAATTGATAGCGCGTAGCAACCTGCATGCTAGCGAGAAAATCCTCGGCGTGACGAAACCCTTCGCTGAAACATTGAAGATCCATCAACGCTGATCTGCGGATAAAACTCGACTGAAGTACACATGCACGCGGACGTGCCGGATCCCATTGCAGATCGGAGAGTGGATTCTTGAACACACAGGGTTCCTGTTCGATCACTAATCCGTGTTCACTGAAAATGGTAGCGCCTTCGCCGCAATCCGTCACGAAGCGGGTATCGCCAAAAATCCAAGCCACTGTTTGTGGCGCAATCGAAACCGCATTCAAAAAAGCAGCGTTCCTGTCCGGTACCCATTCGTCATCGCTGTCTAGAAACGCCACCCACTGACCGCGCGACTCTTCAATGGCTTTTCTTCGAGCGGCAGAAACGCCACCGTTTTGCTGCTGAATTATTTTGATGTTTGATCCATATCGATTGCGGATGGCGTCCGCCGTGCCATCGACGGAGCCGTCATCCACGACGACGATCTCGTCCACTGCCACGGTTTGTGCGAGGACGCTGTCAATCGCCCGGCAAACATAGGACCGGCGGTTATAAGTCGGAATAAGCGCTGACACTTTCATGGATGTCATCTCTAATGAACTCCGCCGGGGAGTATGGAGACTCCAAGCTGGTAAGAAGAGTGACGACGGAGCGCCTCGTGACTATTATAGTTGATCACCACGCTAATCAACCCGGAGACTTTCTGCGCGAAGTTTCACCCTCTCCCGGCGAGGGCTTTCAATTTGCGCTTTGTGGCAAATCCCATTCGGAAAAAGGAAGGACCAAGCATGGCGCCACAATAGAACAGGATAGAACGGGATAGAACGGGCTGACGCACAAAACTTGAACTGTTGCCACGCTAACCGCCGGATGGGCAAGCCGTTTTGAGCGTGCCATTTGCAGAGCGCCCCGCACGGAATTCGCATGAAGCTCGCCCCAAGGATTGGGCCTAAAGTTTGGGCCACAAGGGCATACCCGATTATTCCCGCTCTGTAGTGGTCACCACTAATCCAAGCATTACGCTCTAAGGAACTTTCGTCCAAATCTGATGTTCTATAGAGCCGGGTTACGACGGAAGGGATTGCGGCAAAGAAGTATCGGCTTGCTATCTGTAGCATCGCGAGAAAGTCTTCGGCGTGATGAAAACCCTCATTGAAGCATTTGAGCTCCACTAACGCGGATTTGCGGATAAAACTCGACTGGATGGCAACCGGTCGTGTACGGCCGTGGTTCCAAACGAGCCCGGACAAATGGTCACTGAATATCTGAAGATCACCGTTGACAAGCAGTCCCCCGTCGCCGAATACGGTACTGCCTTCACCTTGGTCGGTCACATAGCGAGTGTCGCCGAAAATCCACGCTACCTTCGGAGAAATGTTGGAAACAGTTTTCAAGAACGCGGCGTTTCTTTCCGGCAGCCATTCATCGTCACTATCCAAGAACGCAACCCATTCGCCTTGTGCCATTTCAACAGCCCGCTTCCGCGCAGCAGAAACTCCTCTATTTTCCTGTCTGAATACTGCAACTCTTGATCCGTAGCGGCTGTGAATGGCCTCGACCGTGCCGTCGGTCGAACCGTCATCCAGGACGGTGATCTCATCCACGGGCACGGTTTGTGCGAGGACACTGTCGATCTCCCGGCAAACATAGGGCCGGCGGCTATAAGTTGGAATAAGGGCTGACACTTTCATGGACGGCATCTCTAACAAACGCCTTTGGGGTGACAGGAAAACTCCGGTCTGGGTGGGAGATGATCGAAGGTGGCAGGCCTCTTGAGTACCTGAAAATCTCCCCGCATCTGAATGCTCGGCAACACCGTATCCTTCATAACTGCCAATTCGAAGGCGATGGAAAGAACACCTACTCAACCAAGGCCTTTTAACGATTCATCGTTAGGTCCGACATCTCGGTTTCCGTGGAACCAGTAGATGGTGACTCCTTGCGGGCCATTAGCGCCCCAAGAAACTTTCTTCGCTCGCCTTGATTGAACACAAGAAGCCAGGACCCCGCTGTGTAAAGTACCGTTGCACAGATCGAAGAGCCGAAAAGCGAGCCATAGTTCGGTCTCAGGCCCCAAGCCGTAAGCCCGATCGCAGCCAGCATCAGACTACCGCAGCGAAAGAGGTTCACCCCCATGAACCTCATATAAGTACCAAACCGTATTCCACTGGCTCTGCAGGTCCACCACGGCTGCAACGTGAAGCGAACAGCGAAAGCTCCAAATAGAGTTCCGAGAGCTACACCAAGAATTCCCAGCGGCCTAGCCAAAATCAGGCTCAACACCAAATTAATGATCCCTTCTATGATGTTCACGTAGGTGTAAAAGCGATGTCTAAATGTTGAATTTAGGAGGGCAATTGACGGAGATTGACAAACATCCACAAAGACCGCCAACGTTAAAACCACCAGAGGTAAGTAAGCATCATTGTAGCCGGCACCCATCCAGCGGAAGATAAAAGGCTTTCCCCAGGCTATCAGACTGAAGCAGATCAGCACTGATATCCAGGTTGAAATTTTCGTCGCGAAGAAGAACGCCTTTTGAAGGCCAGAATCGTCCGAAGCACCGTGTAGCCTGCTCAATACCGGTTGAAAAGGCCCCACCACAGCTAAAATTGCACCAATAAAATATCGGGAGAATACTCCGGCAATTTTATAGTGAGTCACAGCTGCCAAACCGACAAATGCAGAGACGACGACAGAATCCAGGGAAAAACGCAGTGTGTCTCCGAGCATGGAAATGAGAGTATAAATACTATAAGAGAAAAGAGCCCTCGCACGCTTCCAATCGATCGACGAATCATCCACCCGAGCCCATTGAGCCTCGCGCCTTGCCAACCATACTTGAAGAACCATGACGGGGAGGCTCGCCAAAGATGAGACCCACGCTAACGCCAGGAGCCCTCCGCCAGCCAAGATGGCCCAGACAAGCAGGACGGTCCGAAAGAGCAGCGCGAATGACTCCAGCCTGGACTGAATGTCGAATCGTAGCTCGGCTTCTAGTGCACCTCCGTAGACCTTCACGGGGAAAGCCAGGGCAGCATTCACGCCCATGATGAGTATAACCTTGCAGAACAGGCTGGCGTCCTGAGGATTTCTGGAAAAAAGCGGAGTTGCCGCGGCGAGAGCGGCCGTCGCAAGCAACGCGACTCCACCCATCAACGACTGAATACGCAGCGCCGTATTGAAAATTGCGCGGCACTCGGAAATATCCCCCCGTCCGATGGCTACGCACACATACTGAGCGACGGCAGCGCCAAGCCCGAGATCGAGGAGGCCGTAATAACCAATGAAACCACTGGCAAGGGACCAGAAACCGTAGAGGCGATCACCAAGGTGATGAATGATGAAGGGGATCAGAAAAAAGGTAATAATTGCGGCCGCAACCAGGTTGCCTATCCTCAACACAGAGCCTGATAATAGTTTCCTCGCTGACAAAGGGAATGGCATTACAAACCTCTCATCCAAGCAGGAAACGATGGATTAAATGCTGAGCAGTAATGTGTCATGTAAGCGAAACTGTCGGCTGCTCTGACTTATCAGAAGGCACACTCCGGCCGAAGCCAATCGCAGTGCCATCGCCTTGCTGCGAACCATTCGAATTACAATGCTCCGAGTCGACGAGCCGCCAGTTGCCTTGTGTCTTAGACAACTTGAAATTATTGATGGGACCAACCTGGAGGGTGGCCAAACCTTCTGAAACGGTGGCTTTTGGAATAGCCATTACCGCCAGAAGAAAGAAAATCCATACGGGATTCTGCATTTTGAACCCCGCCTCCGTAAAGTTGTAGATCAGAGCCAAGACGAAGTAGGCCAGCATGAGTTTGCCCGTATTCGGATGCTGACGCAGTGTGAGAACGACAACCCTTCGGTAGCCCATTGCGATGATCAGCGCCAGAAGGGCGAGCCCTATCCACCCTAGGTTCAAATAGATTTCCAGGTAACCGTTGTGAGCCTCCTGGATTCCGGGGCTGTTTATCATCTGTCCGATTGTCACGAGCCGATCCCCAAGCCAGAAACTCTCATAGCCAGACCCGAATATCGGGTTTTGGGCGAAGGGGAGAATCGCTTTCCAGACTTCGGTGCGGCCGGTAAGTGTCGGGTTCCTCCCCATAGTTTGTAGCAGGCCTCCGGCGCCACCGGAGAAAAGGGCAAAGGCTGAAAATGCGACGGCCGTCGCAGCGAGCAGAGATACAACCACCGGCTTGCGGGCGAGCGGCCAGCGACCGGCGGCCACCATAAGGGCTGCTGCCAATGCGAAGCAGGAGATGGAGGTCATCGAATTGGATTCCCAAAGGAGCCAAAGCGTGATCAGTACAAGAATGCCGTGAGCGACCAGTGACCGGGTCCGCTCCGGCCCTTTTTGCTCCTTGTAGATCTCGATGAGGTACCACAGGTTTCCGAGGCCGAACACCAAGCAGATCATCCCGAGCCCATTTTTGTCTGACGTGACGCCAGTCCAGAACATGGTCTCGCCAGAGATGCTATAGCCACGTCCGAGGTTGGGATAATACCTGATCAGGAGAACGGAAAGGGGCAAGAGCAAGAAACCCACCCTGGTCAATACTCGCTTCAGGGCCACCAACCAATCCGTATCCGTGAGGACCACCAAAATCATGACAACATCACCGACGGCCCGGATCCATCGTTTGAAGGCGACATCGGGGTGGTCGGACCAAAGACTGCTCATGCCACAATACACAAAGTACAGCAGCACCGGCGCGCTCGCTCGTAACACCGCTCCGACTTGCCGCGGCCTCGTGAGAAGCACGATTAGTCCGAATATGATCAGCGCCCCCAACACGGCTCGATCGAGAGGGCTTCCCTCGAGGTAGCGCTCGCCTTGACTCATCGGCGACCCCATATGGAGCCACTCGCTGATGTTTCGCGAGCCACCGATCAGCAGCCACATGACCGGAATCCAGAGGGCCTTGGAAGTCCTGCCATTGGCCTGGCGATCGAGTGCAAAAAGCACCAGGATGCCGAGGAAAAAGAGAATCGTAGCAACAAGCGGGGGCATTCACCACCTGCCCACAAAAGGCACAAACCGACCGGACTGAGTCCAATGATTGCCGCGTAAGCGCTCAGACGGGTCCTGCCACTCGCTGCCACGATTTAGTGGACTCTGATTCACTTTTAAGCCACCTAGGCGAAGATGCTTCTATACAGCCGATCGACGGCAAGAGATTTTGATCTCGCACGATCTACCGCTATCACGACCACCAAAGTGAGAGCTAGCCCGATAACGAAAGTCAAAGCTAACCAGGGAACCCCGAGGTTGAAATGGGGCACGGCTCTGCGGAGCACTTGCAGAATCGCAATCTGTGCAATATATCCGAAGAGAGGGTATCTGCCCAAAAGGATGACTCGACCTGGGATTCCGGCAGGTTCAGCGTGGCTTGTGCCAAGGAGATAAATCAGCATGAGCGTCAGGCAAACGCCGATAATCTGTAGGGCATAATTCGGTTCCCAGAGACTTATGGCAACCGTGTAGCAGAGATACATAGCGGCAAGCAGGTAGGGACGCCTGACGAAAGAATTGATTTTATCGATAGAAGTGTATCCAACGATTAGGCCCAGCAACCCGATGGTGACAAGTTCGAGGTTGGCGCTCTCGAAACCATTCGCGTTCAAAACGAAAGTGGCTACCAAGAACAACGCGGAGACGACGTAGAAGGTGTGCTTATAGAATCTGCATGCGATCAAGAGCACAGCGGAAAGAAACAACAGGTAGCTGATGGGCACCAAAATGAAGAAAGCGGCCGCCTTGCCAACTCCCGACACAAAGACGTTTCCGGTGACAAAAACGGCGATGAGATTATCCACATTCAAATTGCGGAAACCCAGGAACAGGAAAGTTATGGCCACATTCAACGAAACAAATATGCCGAGGACCTTCAATCCTCGCGACACCAATCTCTTAGGAAGTCTCGGGTCCGTCAGGTCATATTTTGCAAGATAGGCGCTGGATATCAAGAAGCCTGTGATGAAGATGAAAGAGGGGGGCAGAAATCGCAAGTATCTCAAAATCGAGTCGTCCGGGCCATGGAAGTAGCAAATCCAATGATACAGAACCATGAACAAGACCAGCATCCCTTTTGTGAAATCGAGGGCCGCAATACGGTTTGAAGAGTTACCGGTCACGGTTCTGACATGGCTTGTGTGCAAAAGATCCTCTGGTATCGCAGTGACACGATCAAGGGCCGACAAGTTCGTGGGAGAATCAATCGGATTAATGGACATTTTATATGACGGACGCTCAGGTGAACATGGTGTTGCCTGATTTCGAGGCGGGGTCGCCAACGCTTGGCCCGGGCCCCAGATTCATTTCGCATCAAGAAAGAGACGATGCAGTAGCTCCAGCGTCAGGACCTTGTGGATCGCAGCCGTGTAGTTCCGGTTCCCGGTGAGATGGCCGCGCAGGATGTTTTCAAGGCTACGCCGCTCCAAGTAGGGCCGGGAAAGCGTCCGAGAGTCCAGCAGGATTTCCTGAAGATACGTGGACAGGGTGTCCCGGTACCAGACGCGGAAGTGGTAAAACTTGTGCCGACCCAGAAAAAACCGTTCGACGTGAAAGGGCGAGAGCAAATGATCAATCCGGGCCACCCACTGAGGCATTCCGTAATCGTAGGCGTATTCCGCCTTGAATGTGAACTCGAGTAACCTTCGCAGGGCTGCTGCCGTCAACCGTCCGTGATCCCCCGCCAGGCCCCGATCAGTCCTAACCTGTCGGAGCAGTGGATTGCCGTCGGCAATTAACCGCAAAGAGGCGTCGTTGCTGGAGACAGCCGATTCTGGCGCACAAAAAACCGTGCGCACGAAGTCGTTGTCGAGGAACGGGGAACGGAGGGTAACCTGACTCTGCTCCAACGAGAGTAAGCCGAAATGATGCCAGGGAGCCTGGCGAAAAACCGCGAACGAAAGTGGGTGCCCGCAAAGCAGCCTGTCGTAGGTGTCCTTCGCCGCGTGGACCTGCGAGAGAAACTCCTGCCGGAACAATCCGACCGGAGGCTCTACGGGCTTGAACGCGCACACCCTGCGGAGGACCTCACCGCCATAGTTCCCAGTCATCCGGACGGGTGCAATCTCGCGAGCTCTCTCGTTGATGTATAGGTCCGGGGAATGACTCACATCGATGCATCCGTCGGTGAGATACACCGCCCGCTCGGCATAGCGGGGAAACTGAGCGAGAAAATTGTCCGAAACCCGGATCACCTGATGCGATTGTCCACTAATCCTGGCCACTTCTCTGCCTAAGGCGACGTCCTGAGAATCACGGTATGGCCCCCCGAACGAATAACAGGGGAGGGACTCGGGTAAAGACTTGTGCCAGGCGAGGATCATCCTGGTGTCTAATCCGCCGGTAACGGACATCGCAACTCGCTGACGACCATTGAAGTAACGAGGCAGATTCCGCGAGAAAACCTCACGGAGCTTGTGATAGTAAGCCTCAGGGTCCAACTGTGGTTGCTCTTCCCACTCCTTCGCTTCGAAGTATGTTCCTTTTTGTTCGAGCAAACCGCCGCGAAATATCCAGGCGGAGCCTGGCGGGAGCACGTGGATCCCCTCAAAAAGCGTTCGGTTCTCAAGCACACAGCCGCAGGCTACGAACTCTCCCAAGCCCCGAGGGTCGGCACGGCGCAATTCAGGGCAGACAGTCAGGATAGCCTTAGCTTCTGCAGTAAAATAAAAGGCTTCCTTCGCCTCGTGATAGTAGACGCGGTGCATCCCGTAGCGATCGTTGAACAAGGTAGCAGTTCCGCGGGCTTGGTCTGCTACTAGCCCGTGGAAGCGGCCGTTCAATCCCGCCGGGAACGCAGGGTGCTCTTCATAGAGATGAACGAGATAGGATGGCACGGCTGGGCCGAGGCTATGTCCCTTCTCTTTGAGTCGGCGGGCGATGCCAGACTCAGGGAACTCCTCGCCCGAGAATGCGAGATGGACATCTCCCCGCTCGTTGCTAACGGGCATGCCCTCCGAAAAAGACCCGCGGCGTTCCGCCCAACCGGCGTAGACACCTTGGGATTCATCAACCCACACACCCGACACGTAGAAGCTCTCGTGGCATATCGAGTTAACCATGCGGAGCAACTGCGGCTCGGCCCATTCGCGCGGTTTTTTGGTTATGATACCGACAATTCCTGGCATAGATCCCGTCGCTATTGGAGCGATTCTGTCAAGGCGCGGAACCGGCGCTTATACCATGCGTTCCGTAGTTCCCGGATCTTGGCGCTTATCGGTTCAGGAACAAGGTCAGAAAGATTCCGATGGAGGTTGAGCCTAAGGGCGGCCCAACCGAAAGGGCTCAATGGGACGTAGTACCGAGGCAAATCAATCTGCTCAAAGCCGTTACGTTTCTTAAAGTCGCTGACGCTATCTGGCTGTTTTTTCCCATAGGCAAACCTTGAGTATACGAGATACGGGATTTGCCGCTCAGCACAAGACCGTACGGCCTGTACGATTAGGGCATTGGTCGGAGCCTTGTCTCTTTGCTGGATCATAGAGACAATGTTCATAAGGCCGGCTTGCGTTCGAGTTTGATCGCACACCAATTTAGCAAAACCAATCAGCTTGTCGTCGAGAAATGCCCCGATGAAGATGCTGCTATCGAGGAAGGTAGCTTCCTCCTTAAGCACTATAGCGATGTCCTTGCCATAATGTGTGAACAGCCTTCCCTGTCGGACGGGGCACTCGTTGTAGATTTCCCAGATACCGCGAACAAAGTTGTCATCGAAGGCCACTTCACGGACCGTCACGCCTTTCTTTTCGGCCTGCTTGGCCTTGTTCCGAGCCTTGAACCCTAACTGTTGTGTCCACCAGTGATCAAACGTAGAGACTGGCAGAGCGGCAAAATTGTCCCACTCCATCGGATAGGCGAACTGGGGAGATCTGTTCGACAGTTTCTGCATAAAGGTGAACAGATCAATCCGGCTCCCGCATCGCCGCAAGCCGTTTAGCAACGCTTCTGGGTCGTCTAAGAATTGGTATCCGTCGGCCTCCAGACGGGCGATCCGTATCAGCCTTCCCTGAATTCGGATCTCTTGGTCGCACACTTTCATGAAGAGTGTCTCTCCTATTCAGCAACGGTCGACTTCATTTCCAAATTGATGCTTGGAGGCATCAGTGTCTCGCTCAGTGATGCAGGATGGAAGGCACCATTTCAAGGCCGTCCTCCATCTAAGCGTCCAATTGCTTTCAGGACGCTACGTCTGCCGTTCCGTCACTAGCTTCAAGCCGACAAATGCGAGTAGTCGACTGGCGTGGTCGAGCAGCTTGATGAGGTACCGCAGAAACACATGCTGCCCAAACAAGACAAGAAGGGGTAAAGCCAGCGCATAACAGGGCACGGCAATCAAGGATTTCGCACCATTTCTGAACCGGTGCCTCGGATGCTTTGTAAAATTGCTGCCACGGAGCAGGGCTCGCCTCAGCAGATAACGGCGGGTGCAGCGCGAAGCCGGAACCACTTCGTAGACGATTGCTTCGTTACACCAAACAAATTTGCGCCCGTTCTCCATCATCCGGCGGAAGAAGTCCACATCTTCTCCCGCAGTATTGAACTCCGACCGGAAGGGGATGTCCACGGCGTTCAAGATGTCCCTTGCAAAGAGTACGTTACCTGTGCGAGCTTGTTCCCAATTTACACTATATCCAGTGTTAAACGTGGGGCGTTCGAAGAATCTGCCCTTCATTGCCCACTTTGGCGGGTCTTGCTCGAAATACGGCTTCACGGGCCCAAGAACTCCATCCACTCCATACAGTTCTCGAGTTTTGAAGAGATTTACGAGCCAATCGTCTGCGGGATGCTCGTCATCGTCGATGAATGCGATGAAGTCGCCTTCGGCGTGCTTAAGCGCCTTGTTTCGCGCTAGTGCGATATTCTGTTCGGATTCAAAACAGTATGTCACTCGCACAAGCGCGGCGGAAGAGAACCATGCCAGCACCGGCCGGGCAGATTGCGCGGGGTCATTGTCGGCTACGACCACGGAGTAGGTGAAGAGCCCATCGGTGCGCTGCTTGTTCAATCCCACCAGGAGGCGCCGCAAGAGCTCGGCTCTCTTAAACGTACAGATGCAGACACAGATGTGATGAATTTGCGTGGCGCGCATTTTGTCACTTGGGATTCGTGGTCGTGGCAAGGATGCCTTTTCCCGCAAACATTACTTTGCAAGACCTCTCGCATACCTGGCAATAGATGCTCCGAGCCGTCTACCCCGCTCGGCCATGCCTAGAACGGGCAAAGCGCCGCGGACTAGGGACTGTTCCAAAGGCTGTCCGAAGGCCCGTGGACAACACCGACGGGACCGCAGGGCCTCGATCACCTTGTCTTCAGAGACATCACCCTGAATGTCCAGCGACATCGCAAGCGGAAACGACTGCCGCCGTGTGTGAAAATCCAGCCCCACGAAGGGAATTGCGCCTGCCTCACGCAGCAGGGCTGGGGCTGTTTGGCTTGGCGCCCAGCCGTCATACTTTCGATTCCACACCTCGATTCCAAGGAGCCGACTGGCCCACGATGGCTCGAACGACTGCCAAGCGTCTCGTCTGGAGGGATGTGCAAGTACCGCCAAACCGTCAAAAGTTCTGACAGCCTCCAGCATGTTGTTCGTGGGCAAGCCCTCACCAAGGAATGGAACATCCCCCCAAACGAGAACATGCACCCGGTTCGTCGCGTCGCTGTACTCTATCCCGGGCACCACCAACAGTCTGCCGGTACTGGCTTGGCAACAAGCTTTTCGATACTCGGCGAGTCGCGCGGTCGAAAAGCCCCGGTCATGCTCGGTCATCATCAAGACCCGGTAACCACGGCGACTGAACCTGGCGCTCAGCTCATCAAGCGTCCAGCTCCCATCGTAGGACCATTTAGAATGCACGTGGCAGACAGCAAGAATATCCATTGGCTCTCAGTTGCGAGATTTGAACAAGTTGTCGTGAATCGTGTAGTAGAAATCAGCGAGGAATACTTTAGGGTCATCGCTGCGCCAGTTGTAAAGGCCGTCTCCGCGATGAAAATGAAGAACCTCGCCGAAGGCTTTCCAGAACGACGGCCAATGACCGAGCGCCATCGAGTTTGCCCCTCGGAGCACAAAGAGCAGATGCATAAATTCCCTACCCGCGTGCCTGCAAACGACGCCTGGACGAGGAGAAGCTTCCGAACCAGCGGGTGACCGCTCATCCATTGTCACCTTCACGTGCCATGCGGGGTACTCGAGGCCCTGTCGACGACAGAGCGCCATACTTCCCCAAGGCCTGCCATTGATCTCGACAAACCAAAGATTTTCCGCATCGTCGCGGAGAAGTTCAATCATGAACAAGCCGCGCCACCGCACCTTCGTGATGAATGCCTCTACTTTGGACCTAAGATCTTCAGGCACTGGTTGTGAGGCACAGGCACTCGAACCTGAGCCCTGAGGATTCATCATGCGCAATCTTCGATGGCCGCTCCAAGCCCTGATCCCATCGGGTGCCGCAAGACCAAAGACCCCTTCGCCCACTCCGGTGATAAAGGTCTGAGCTAAAAGCGGGACTCGCTCTCCCCACTCTTCAATGGCGCGTTCTAATTCAAGCTGATTCGCGCAAATCCATTTCCGGCATGAGTGCGCGCGGCCGCGATAAACAGGTACACTGTCCGCGGCCTTCAAGATGATCGGGTATGATACGGCGGCGCTAAAATCAAGCAAATCTTTGGCTTTGTGAGCCAAAATCGTTTGGGGAACGCTGAAGCCGGCCTCGCGCGCCGCATCAACTTGCAGCTTCTTATTCAAGGCCAGGTCTGCGCAGGTATTTCTTGGCCCCGCCAAAAGCCAGCCAACACCAGGCTGGATTCTGCTGGATAGCCAGACCCCTTTGTCGTCGAGTGGAAAGAGCACCAATTGAGTACTTCCACCTTCAGAGGAGAGGGAGTCCACCAGGGAGCGCAGGTCTGAAAGAGAGGTTTGCAAGTCCGACTCAGGTGGGCATATCTCATGACAAACGACATGCCGGCTGTAGCGTAAAGCGGATGCCCGACCTCGGCGCGCGAAAGCAACCACGCGGTAGCCGCTGTCCACGAGGCTCCACACTACCTCTGGAGCCGCGATTGCTTCCGCAAAGCCCACAAGAATGGTGGCTCGTGACATCTCGCAAGTAGAAGTACTGCTACTCAGCTCGGCCCCTAGAGCTGAATATGCTTGAGCCGAGACATCACAAGTAATTACTTTGAGTTGTGTTTTCACGCCCGTGCAATTACCAGCCGTCAGCCCTATTCAGAAACAGGTAAAGTTCCAGGAGTTGTCGTTCGCGTATCAAAGTACGCATTCAAACGGTCCGCGACGTCGTGCGAAAAGACCGCGGCTCCGGTGGCGTTGAGATGTTGAGAGTTCTGGAAAAAATCCTGATCCCCGGCGTGTTTCCAATCGCTGTAATCCCACAGAGGGACATTGAAGCGATCCGATAGCTCATGAAAATAATCGAAAATCTTCGCACGGTTATTCGTCAATGACTGCATTTCGATGTACTCTGGGGAGTACACAAATATCAGCTGGATCCCGTTTTGCTTGCACACACGAATCAAATCTTCCACAACTTGAACTCCTGGCTGCTCGATCTCAAAACTTACCCCATCCGGGTTGAGAGCTTTGAGATGTTGAAAATCGTCTGTCCATTTTCTTGACCGAGGGTTGAACCCCAAGAAATAGTCTTCGGGCGGCGACCAACCCAAAAAGCCCTTCAATCCGAGAACCCATGTGAAGTTCATGTCTTCGACGACGTATCCGTACAGGGGCAAGTAGCGGCTCTTCGATACGTTCGGGTTGATTGTCCGCAAGGCGTCATACATATTACGGTCATAAAGATATGGCGTGTACTGAACCGGGTTATAAACTTCACGAGTAACGACAAATGTAAACGCATCGAGATTGTGCAAGACGATCTCGGGTTTACGGTTATGGGCAAGGTAGGCTTTCAAAAAAGCTACCTGCATGTCCGTCTGCGATCCGTTTCGACCCAGATTGTAGGCAGAGCGTCCTGTGATCGCCTCAATTATCCGTGGGTCGTAATGGGAAGACGCCCTTGAAGAGCCAGTGATAACTATGTCCGCGTTCACTTTGCCTTCCATAATCAGATTCGAAGCACCAAACGCGGAGCTTTTGATGCGCCTGAGTCCGGAGGTGATGATGGCATTCAAGGCAAAAGCGACGACGACAATCATCCCGAAGAAACATGCGATTTTTCGTACGGCAATCCACTGCTCCGAAATGACTTCAGGTCTCTCGGCGGACCTATCCGACGCAATGGGTATTTCCTCTGCGGCATCAAGGCGTGGGGATTCAAAACCCGCACTGAAGTCGTTCTTTGACAAAGGCTGTCCGAAGCTGTCTTCATTTAACAATTGTTAGGACCTCAGAATTGAAAGTAAATAAATTGCATTTTATTGTAGACGCCAAACATCACCACCATCATGACAAAGCTGGCGTAGAGTGCCCATCGTGCTACCACCGGCAGTTTGCCCACAATGGACGGAACAGAGACGGCTCGATTCCAAAGTTGGCCGATTTCCAGAGCAAGGATAGCCGCGAAGGCCACAGGTATCTGCCGCAAAAGAAACTGCTCAGTTGCGATCCTCTGGAAATCCCAGCCGGTCGCCAGATGCGTGAAAATGTACGCGGCATCTCCCATATTTTTCGCGCGAAAGAGGATCCAAGCCACGCAAGTTAAAATGAAAGTAACTGACAGCATAATGGCTTTTCTGACGGCAGTGTGCTCACGCAAGCCGACGGCGTCACACAATCGATTTCTCCAGTCCTTGGTCAACCATCCGATTACCAGGTATAGACCGTTTACGAGTCCCCAGAGGACATAAGTCCAGTTGGCGCCGTGCCACAGACCGCTGACGCTAAATGTAATCAGCAGATTCAGAATGTGCCGTCTCTTGCTAACACGGCTACCACCCAACGGAACATAGAGATAGTCTCTGAACCAAGTCGAGAGTGAGATATGCCAGCGTCGCCAAAACTCGGAGACCGACAGGGAGTAGTATGGTGTTTTAAAGTTCTCCATCAACCGGAATCCCAAGACCTCTGCGGCGCCGATGGCAATATCCGAATACCCAGAGAAGTCACAATAAATCTGGTAGGCAAAGAAAAAAGTTGCCAGCGTCAGCTGCAGACCGTTGAAGTTCCTAGGTGCCGAATAAACATCGTTGACATACAGTGCCAGACGGTCTGCCACCACGAGTTTCTTGAAAAAGCCCCACGCCATCCTTTTCAGGCCTGAGCAGGCGTTCACATAGTTAAACGCATGCCACTCCTGAAATTGATGCAACAGGTTTTGCGGCCGTTCGATGGGACCCGCCACCAGCTGGGGAAAGAACATGACATAGGTCGAGTAAACAACAAAGTTTTTCTCTGCCTTTTGGTTTCCCCGATAAACCTCCACAACATAGCTCAGGCTTTGAAATGTGTGGAAAGAAAGGCCAATCGGCAAGATGATTGACATCACCGGACGGGGCAGATGCCAACCTAAAAGCCCGGCCAGGCCCACGAAGGTGCCGGTGAAAAAATCGAAATACTTAAAGATGAAGAGCACCATGCAAGTGGACAGGATGCTCACCCACAGGAGAATTTTTCTTTTTGTCCGGTCCTGAACCCGTTCCAAGAAGATTCCCGCAAAATAATCGATGAGAATGGTGATAACCAGAATCAGGATATAGGCAGGGATAAAGACCATATAAAAGAAACAGCTGGCTGCCAGAAGCCAATGGACCCGCGACCGCTGCGTCAGGAGGAAGAAAATCGCAGTCACAACGGGAAAGAAGATTGCAAACCCGATTGAATTGAAAAGCATAGGTATTCAGATTCCTCTGGTCTTTTGCAAAGGGACGGTCCAGAGAGCAACTTCTCGTGCGCTCTGCAAGTGAAACAGCCTGGTCTTCATGCCAACAATTTAAAGGAAATAGTCGCTCAACCACCCCGGCGGCCTATGAGGGCGTCAATGAAGGGAATTTCGAAATTGGCGGAAACCGAGGGATCCGAACATTAGCGGTCGACCGGAAGAATTCTTCGCTCATGAGAAAACTGTATTCTTCCGGGCGGACGGGATGTGTCTCGACCTCGACAACAAACCTGCCGGCCAGAGAGAAAATTCTCTCGAGTCGCGCCGTAGGCTCCAGAGGTGGCAAGGAGAAGAAGTAGTCTGTAAGGCGGTGGCGCCGAATGAGCATCCGGTCCACGAAACGACGATAGAGACGATTGAACAAGCTTTTCTCACCCGGCTCAAAAGAGAAGTTACGCCTAATCATTGTCCCCGAGGGCAGCAGCCGAGCGAAGAGCAGATTGGCACAGAGATGCATGTGATGGTGTCCATCAAGCCGACTCGGCACTGTTCCGTAGAGACGAGAAAACTCGTCAAGTTGTGCGGAAATGACGTACTCGAAAGAATCAGTAAGCCCGGGGTGAAATACAACCTGACTGAAACGGTGAAGTCCCAGATACGTGGCGAGTCGCCGCTGGTGCTCGATGAGCCTAGCCGAAGCGCCCAATCCTGAAAATGGTGTCGTTAGATTTAGATGGAGTCCGACATCGATTCCTCGTTCCAAAGCAAGTGCCGTCGAGCGCTTAGAATCCTCCATGAAAACCATGGCGCTCACTGAAGAAACGGCCCCACTGAGGACACACTCCAGTGTGCGATTTGTGTTTTGCGAGTCCCTTCCCCAATCATCAGCATTTACGATGAGAGCACCGGAACGTCCGAAATTCACATTCGGCTGTGCCGATTCACTGGCTGCCGCGAGCTCTCCCTTATGGTTCAAGGGTTCACCGGACTTCACAGGATTTCTCCTAAGGACGCTAGAAACATCTCGTTCACTGGCATCTGTTGCTCCGGCTCAAGCACAACGGGGAGAATCCTCAATTGCCTTTCCGGGAGAACTTCTGCTGCGCGTGAAAAAGTTTCTAAGCCGTTGCATCTGTTCACGTCTCTGGAATGCCATCAGTTCTGGTGAAACGGGTCTCTCCAAGCGCCGAATCGCGGCCCATCCGTAACCCGCGACCAACATCAAGCTACCAAGGACAAAAGGCCTCTTCGTCATCTGATAGATCGCTCGGAACAACTCCCAGACTGGGTGATTCCCAATGGCGTAGTCTTTTCCACCGTTCCGAAATCGAGCCATCAATACATTCTGTTGTGCAGTCCCCATCGGCCGATGGTGAAGACACACTTGCTCTGTGAAAGTCCTGGTCTTCCAGCCCTTCATTCTCGCGGAGAGGACCGCAATATGATCGATGCAGCCTCCCTTTACCGGTACATATCCGCCGATATCTTCGAAACACTTCCTTCGGAACACCTGGCAGGCGCCAGACACATGCTCGATGTTGGTAAACCGATAGTCGTAGATTGGATGCGAGCCATCCTTGAACGGGGTCCCGACAAGTCCCAATGCAGAGTCTTCAGCCAATTTGCAGAGCAAGAAAGAGAAGTAATCTTCGTCAAAGGAGATGTCAGCATCCAGGCACCCAATAACATCATACGGAAGGTGTCCGACTTTGGCACACCCAGCCCTAAATGCGAAAACCTTTCCGGCAAAATGCCGTTCGCTGCGTTCGGGCATCCGGACCAGCTCTATCCATGGGCTATCAGCCGCGTATTTGCGGACGATGTCGTCGGTGCCATCAATCGACCCATCGCTGACGATAACCCACTTCAGGGGTCGAATTCTCTGCCTGACAACCGACCGGATGGTCATTTCAATGTACTGTGCCTCGTTGCGTGCGGGCGTTACCAGAACATATTTGGGCAGTTTAAGCATTCTAATTTGTCTCCACAAGGAAGCTATTCATAATGTGGTTACAATCCAGGCGGATTAATCCTGCGAACTCGACCTAGGTGGCACAAGGCTTCGATTCCAGTCATGAACATAAGAGTTGCTCTCCTCCCTCATTGAGACGCTTCACTTACCCGGATGTGGTAAAGGCTTTACACTCGATTGCTGCATGACTGTCATATTGTGATAGAGACTCTTATGCAGGAATTGGGGGAAGTGCATCCAGTCATATCCCCCGCCCATCTTCGCTGCCAGAAGAGCCGGATCGTCCCCGGAGTTCATGGGCAAGCGTGGTAAGAAAAACCGATTATTTTTGGATTTTGCTCTTCCTACAATTGTGGAAACCCCGTTCTGAAACCCGAGGTTTTCCAGAGCATCAGAGAGATAACGAGTGAAGTGGCTATCCTCTTCAGGAAATGCAAAAGGGTAGGAGAACGACCGGACCGGGGCACCGATCATCTGCTCGATAATTTCCTTTGAATAGCCCAACTCGTAGTTGATCTCTCCTGGTTCGAGGGAACGTAGGTCTGCATGAGAGACGGTGTGTGATCCAAAACTTAGCCCCTGCGTATGCAGTTCGCGCACATCTTGCCAGGTGAGATAGTCTGCACCCTCGATGCGCAAGGGGGTTGACTGGATCCGGTCTGTGGTAAGGAAAACCGTGGCCGAAAAACCACACTGGTGCATGACGGGCCAGCCCTCGGTCAAAATGTCTCTGTAGCCGTCGTCAAAAGTGATCACGAAGGATTTTGCCAGGTCGGAGCCCCTTTCGAAGGCGTCCGGCAAATCATGAAGTTCCAGCGTGCGGTAACCCGCGTTCCTGAGCCACTTCATTTGCTCGGCAAACGCTGCGGGAGAAGCGTTGATCTGATAGTAGGGGTGCGAATATCCAAAAAGGTTTTCCGAGATGCTGTGGTACGCCAGTATCGGGACAGAATTGCTTCCAGTCACACCAAAAAGACGCAAGAATGGTGCAGCAAGATACAGCGTTATGAGTCGATCTAGACGCGGCATGGATAGTCTAGTCTCAAAGGTTTGCGGAGAGCGAGTTGCCACAAGGTTGCGGGTGATAAGGGGCGGGGACCAACGGATCAGAGTCCCAGCCGAGCCTGTGAAAGGAGAGAAACAGCAAGAAGCAAGCGCGCGTGGCGTAAAGCGAGTTCAGAGCGTCGCCGCCACTTTTGCGTCGAGGAACTCTTCTACTTTTTGCGCGACTTCGTCCTGTTGCGAGACGGTCATTTGCGGGAACATCGGCAGCGACACGATTTCGGCCGCGACTCGTTCGGTTACTGGGAACGCACCTTGCAGGTATCCCAGGTGCTGATAAGCCTTCTGCAAATGCAGTGGAATCGGGTAGTGGATGCCCGTGCCGATGCCAGCTTCGGCAAGAGCTGCCTGCAACGTTTCGCGATTCGGTACTCTCACCACGTAGAGGTGATACACTCCCTTCGTCCAAGCCGCTTCCGCGGGGACAACGATAAAATCCTTCGCCTCCGCGAAAAGTTCGTGATAGCGGTGAGCGAGGGCTCGGCGCGCTTCATTCCACCTGGCAAGGTGCTGGAGCTTCACGGACAGCCAGCCGGCTTGGATGGAATCGAGCCGGCCATTATAGCCCTCCATGTCGTGATAATACTTCTTCGCCTGGCCGTGATCACGAATCATCTTCATGCGCTGGGCCATCGCCTCGTCATTAGTTGTGATGGCTCCGCCTTCACCGCAAGCACCGAGATTCTTTCCGGGGTAAAAGCTGAATGCAGCAGCTTTGCCGATGGCTCCTGCCTTTTTCCAGGCATTGGCCTTTTTTGAAAAATACTCAGCGCCGTGTGCCTGGCAGGCATCTTCAATCACCAGAAGGCCGTATTTCGCCGCAAGATCCATGATCGGATCCATGTCCGCCATCTGCCCATAGAGATGCACTGGAACGATAGCGGCAACCTTGCGCTTGGAGGAACGCTCGATCAGCTTTCCGGATTGGGGATCGAAGTCGCAATTCTTCTCGATGTATTCCTGCAATCTCTCGGGATCGAGAGTGTAAGTCTGTTCGTTGATGTCGACGAACGCGATGTGTGCTCCCGCTTGGGAAATGGCTTCGGTTGTGGCGATGAACGTATGGGGCGCGGTGATTACGATATCGCCAGGTTCGACGCCGGCGGCCATTAAGGCGAAGCGCAGTGCGTCCGTGCCGCTATTCACACCGACGCACAATTTCGCATCACAGAATCGCGCAAACTCGCGCTCGAACTCCTCCACCATGGGTCCACCGATGAAGCCGGCGTTGCTAAAAGCCTTCTTCACCACTGCCAGCAGCTCATCTTCCAATTCCTTGTGAGGTGTTACCAGATCGAGAAACGGAACTTTCGTTGGATTAGCCATGGCCTTACTTTTTCTCCTCTGTTATAAACCGTAGAAATTTAGCGGGATTTCCGGCCACAATAGCGTTCGCTGGCACGTCCCTGGTTACGACACTGCCTGCTCCGACAATGGCGTTTTCACCGATGGTCAGATTGCTCAGAATCGTGGAGCCAGACCCGATGGATGCTCCCTTTCGAACCAGGGTCTTTTCTACTTTCCAGTCCGTTTCTGTCTGCAACCCGCCGGATGGCGTTGTAGAGCGCGGATAGGAATCGTTAATAAAGGTCACGCTGTGTCCGATGAAGACGTTGTCCTCGATTTCCACGCCCTCGCATACAAAAGTATGACTGGAAATCTTGCAGCGCTTGCCGACACTGGCATTCTTCTGGATTTCGACGAAGGCACCAATCTTGGTTTCGTCCCCGATTTCGCAGCCATACAAATTGATGAACTTGGAGAGCCGCACGTCCTTGCCGAGCCTTACGCTTGGTGCAATAGAGACAAAATCGTTCACAGGGCAACCGCCTCTCCGCGACTCCGGATAGACTTGTCCGCTGCTTCCAGGATGCGGACAACTCGCAGTCCTGCAACACCATCGTTGAATGGTTTCGTATTTTCCTGGATGCACTTAAGGAAATAGGCGGTCTCTGCGCGGAGCGCTTCAATCTGCTCAACTTGGGGAGCCCACATGTCGCCGGAGCGATAGCTGACCAGCAGTTGATGCAGGTTGCTGGGATTTGTCGACATGCTGACACCCTTGTCATAGATCTTGATCTTTTCATCGGCATCAAGATCGTTCCAGACCAGCATTTTCTTTTCTCCGCCGATAAGCGTGGTGCGCACTTTCACGGGTGACAGCCAATTTACGTTGACGTG
>Ga0137362_10000257_pt1 | contig 25489 bp, 22 predicted proteins | sample MadtaG_2_FD_104801 | JGI IMG/M metagenome (GOLD analysis project Ga0137362, IMG submission 104801) | Vadose zone soil microbial communities from Angelo Coast Range Reserve, California, USA - Mad1_100_16 metaG | ecosystem: Environmental > Terrestrial > Soil > Vadose zone | place: USA: California... | reverse complement strand
GGTAAGGTTTTCAGAAAACAGGAGGCCTTGTCGCCGCTCTAGAAGATATTTATCAAAGTTCGCTACGCTCTGGCGGTATCTATCAAGCTGCGCTACCAGATTCTGGAATATGGTGAGGATGACAGGTCGAGACGCATCGTCGAAACTCGATGTAGGTTTTCTTGACCCTGATGTGAGCATCTCCTCAATCTGATAATCCGCTGACCTGTCATCGCCATCTTCTGGTGCAACAAGACCAAAGCTGTCCGCTAGAGGCTGCTCTGCGTAACCGAAGTTCAGCCATCCAGCGAGGGACCGGAATGGATCGTGGGCCAGCGATGCCAGTACGCCTGTCAGGGCGATATTGAACTCTGGAGAATTCAAAAATAGCTTGCGGAGCCAATCTAAAACGGCAGAGAGGATAGGGTCGTTTGGATTAAGTCGATGTTTTAACTGGGCTTGCGTCTCTGGTGGGACGTCCAATGAAAACGAACTATGATTCTGGATAGCTTGAATTGCATCGCAGGCGTATCGGTCATAGCCGGTGCTGAAGCTATCACTTGAATGTGTGGGGTCCAGACGCGAAACAAGGTTTAGGTAGAGGTCCATCTCACGTTCGTGAGTAGAATATGTCATCCTTGGTTGTGCGAAACTGGGAGGTGGCGGGGAAGCATCGGGTACCTCGGGTGGATAGACGAAAACCTCATCCTCTGCTTGGTCAAGTGGCGTGGTAGGCGGCTTGTCATTCAAAGTCGGTTCGGGAAAGCTGGTTGCTGTTGGATCGGAAACGACGACTAATAACTTGTCCACACAAAGCGGACTATAGTGAATCAGCAGTGCGTTCAGAAGTTGCAGGGCTGCCGCGGCTGTAGGTGGATCTTTGGAACGGAGATTGGAGATGAGGAGGTCTTTGAGTGTGAATCGACCGAGACTGGTAAAGTACTCTGACTGCTTGGTAGACGCCGGAGCCTCGAGCTCAAGCAACATCATTGCGCTGCTTCGCCGTCGACGTAGCTTGGCTTGGGCTTCAATGTTCTGCGTCTCGCGGGGACCACTGGACCCCAGAGTCAGGGTGCTATGTGGTCGAGGCCGAGGTTTTGGTACGTCGTCATTGTCCTCGCTGACCAGGAAATTGACGAGGAGGTCAGTAAGTTGACCCCTTTCCAAGGTTCGAATCATTATTTCGATGTATGACATGACGGCTACGGCGCTTCCATCCACATCCGAACATTCTAGGATGGATGGATATAAGACGTTTTCAAGGAAGGTTTGGCGAATGGCTGCCAAGATGGAGTTCACAACAGCTGTACCGACAAGCGCGGAAGGGTCGAGACAGGCGTCAGGATCATCTTTGGGAACATTGCGTCGAAATATGTCCTCGAGAAACTCGAGAAGTTTCAAGAAGTGGTCTAGGCGAGTCTTGAAATCCGTGGTTCGTGAATCCTCCACTGCGAGCGGACGGTTGTTTTCTCGAATGTCCATCTGAGATTCTGCTTCCTCGTCGTCTGCAGGGAAGCCACCAAGTACCATGCTTGCACCTCTGTTTTCTTCGGTGACAGTGGGTGTGTGTACTTGGAGTTTGGAAGGAAGTTGAGAGTAGACGGCCCCAAGACCAGCGCCAAGCACGTCGGAGAAGTCGCCATCCAGGATGTATTCGGCCAGAGAGAGCGCGGCATCAGCGATTGGGTCCGCTACTGCCTTTTCAGGGTCGTCTTTCGAGAGTCGATGCTCCTGGTCACCAGGTGACATGGCCACGTCCATGAGGAATAACAGCCCAGCCCGCGCAAAATCACCGATCTGGCCTTCCCTGTGCACAAATCGTAGAAGATAGTTAAAGAGAAGAAATTCGTATTCAGTCTTCTTGGGTTTTTCGGATACTTCTGATGTTGCTGCAACGTAGTTTGAACTACCTGAGCCGGGGACGGTCTCTGAAAGGTGCTCTCCTGGTTCGGTATCGCTCGAGTCGTCACTCTCATCGTCTTCATCCTCCTCGCCCTCTTCCTCCACAGAGAACAAGGTATCAGAGTGGTACCCGTGCTTGTCGTGAAAAAATATTATGAGAAGTTCGCGAAAGGTCCGGATGCGGCTGCATAGTATGCATAGAAGATTGACAACTGCGTTTCTGCGTTGGAGGGGCTGCGGATACTGAGATGGGCAGAAACTCACGATCTTCCTCGTACTCAGACGGTGAACTTCGAACGATGTTCTTAGCCGCGCCCATCACTTTGCGGTTCCGGTTATCCAGTTGCTCCTGGATATCATCACCCACACAATTCCTCAGCAACCGCAGGACGGCCTTGTGAACTGCAGAGTGAACCAAGAACTGCTCGTCCAATAGGATAACCATGTTTTGAACAGCGCGTAGTACCTCCACCTGGATTCCAGATGGGCAATCTGATTCGCTCAGTCTGACAAGCGTTCCCAGGACGTCTAGAAAACCTGAGCAGAACATAATGGAGGAAGCGGTTGAGGACGCACCGTTTTTCAATAGGTACTCCAGACAGACACCCGTTCCTCTTGAAGGTTGTCAATGTAGGATATTAGAGAAAAGAAATAGACACACCCCTCCTCTGTCCTCGTAGACTCGCGGACAAGTAAATCCACCATCCCCTTGAGATTTGCGGACACATCAGTCGACGCGATACCCCTCGAAAGTTGTCGTTCGTCTGGTTGTAAAAGGGTACTCTTGGTGTTAACATGAGAAAAACGTCAAGGTAGAACATGCGTTGGAACGTACCTTGACAGAGGTCCACGAATTGTGGAATTCTGTCGCGTTATCCTGAACAGGTTTGGGACCCGACTGGTTGCCAGATCGAAGAAATTTTGAGAAGTAGTCCATCTAGGCAACCTAGATTTCACAAATAGTGATCCTGCACTGAGGTAGAGAAGATGGCTGTCGTTAAGCCGCCTGACAAGATCCACCACGCCAGCCTGAGCGAGCTCGCACACAACATTTCATTTTCATACTCAGTTACACCCGACGTCTGCACTCTCCATCAAAATATAAAAACTGTGCTTCTATGACGGACGATTGCACAAAAAGTCCCTATGTATACAGGAAGCAAATGAATGTTGTACAGGGCCGATGATCTCCGACCCCAAAACGTCCACCACACCTAGTCGTACGACTAGCGACAAACAAAGATTAGTAGATTAGATATTCTGACAAATCGTGCAATGGAAAGTGATGTCATTTCGGAAGAGGGCAGCTATGAATCACCAATCAGCAGCAAGAAGCATCGTTAGTGGGTCCTGTACTCACGCAAGACAATCAACGACGCCAAGAAAGCAACCACAATAATGTAGAGAATCGTATACTTGAAGACCTGTGACAAAATGTTCAGAGATGTACGGCCAAGCAGCCATCAACTTTACTCACGATCCAGCGCCTCTGGCGTTTCTGCTTTGTAGAGAACAATGGCGGACGGATCTGCTTCGAAGGTCGAAGCCAGACTGTGTACGTATAAATACGGGTAGAGAGGACACGGGATAAATATAAACTCACAGAGCATCGTTGAATGCAGCTTATCGAAGAAGGGAATCAAGGTTGGTGGTGTCAAAATTACCAGGAGAAGGTGACCAAGCAGAAAATCATTTGACCATAGCGACATTTCCACGATTTTCACAATGAACTCGCGAGCTGGCTGAGACATTGCAGAGACACCAAGGCCACGACCATACCATTTACCAGTCCACCATGCCCGATTGGTCTCGTCGTGCTTGAACTCGCGAGTCAAGAAGACAGCTATGAGGATTTTCTGAATGGCCCTTTGGATGGCAATGATCGTGATGACACCCAACACTGCATGCGATGCGTCCCAAAGCTCGAGGAACCACTAAAATACAGGATGAGTAAATCGCATTAATGCTTATGCGGAGTACGTACGAAGAACTCGAAGAATGCTATGATTCCAACGAGTGCGAGAAGGTGAGCAGTCGCCGCCACAACAGAACCAAATTTCGCCCACGAGCTCATCATGGGGCCTAAAAAGAGAGAGATCATGAAGAATGCCAGTAAAACGGTGGCATTCCACACGATAGGCCCAATGGAGACGACAGCAATTCGGATAAGGGGGCTCGGTGGTTGGTTACCGTCGCGATCGGGGAAAGACTTGACAAACATGTACCCAATGATAAACAAGGCTGCGTAACAAATTGGCCAAATGATTTCTGAGAAGACGACGGCCCTCCAAGTGGCGCGGGGAACATCGCCTGACAGCTTCTCTGATGGATGTCCCAGTTTCTTCTTCTTGTACCCCGTAATCATGGTTCGCGATAGGCGGCAGTACCCATACCAGCTACTGGCCTTCGTTCGCGAATTACCACGGGACATCCAACGCAGGAATTCTCGGTAATCGATGATGAAGTCGGTAAAAGAGAATTGATGAGGGTTAAAGACGAAGGGAGCGATGCAGAGCGACAGAACAGAAAACCAGAAATAAATAAGGTGCGGGATCCAGATAGAGAGCGAAGTGTAGAGCAGAAACAGTAGGTTGCGCATGCCCATGTAAATACTCGGTCCAGCGAAGCGGGAGTAGAGGATGGTAAACGAGATGCGAGTCGTTGCAAATCCACGGCCCGTGGCGATATATCGTGCGCCACCAAAAGTCAAGTTGCTGAGGATAGCCTGCGAATAGATCTGGGTGGAGAAAACCTCAAAAATCGGCGAGAGCGACAAGAAGTGTTTGCCGAGACGGATCAAAGCCATTCCTGTGCCCCTCTCCACGAGTTCTGCGGGAAAACAAGGCATTAGAGTCGAATGTGATAGAAGAAGTAAACTGAAACTGACCTTGTAAGAACAGAGGAAGGAATGCAACCATGAATACCAAGAATATGGAGACGATACACCGCCTGACCCAGTCAAACACGGGAATGAGGTTATAGCATCCTCCCTGGCCACCAATCACGTTCCCTTGTGAATCGACTTTGCAGATGGCGAGCTGCTTGTTCAACATGCCGATGAAGACCACTGTAGGTAAAGTTATTGCCAAGGATACATGGATGAAAGAATACTCTTACGAGTGACCATGAACACTTGAATCGAGTAGATAACCAAAATGTTGTTGATGTGGAAACCGGGGTGGCCGTAATAGAACGTCAAGAAACGGTCCACCGGCAGCTGTGTGCCAAGGTAATAGTATTCTCGACTGAGCATCTGCTCACCCATACCAGTGCCGATCTTCGTCTGGAAGTTGAGAATTGTCCCAAAACCCAGGTCACGCCCCTTGCCATATTGGTAGTACTCCGAATGTTTGATACGACCACCTCGACCGAAGGCGTTCATACCAGCGAATATATCTTCGTTCAAATGTAGGCCTTTCTGGGCCTTGGAGACTCCACCACGGGTTGTCATGAAGGTAGCATTGAGGAAATCAGGGTGGCCGTAATGAAGTTTGCCACCAATCCAAGCCAACGCGCGAGCCGTCATGGTACCGAATGTCTGTTCCTTCCCAGCAGCAATATCTCCGAGAACTCCAATATTCTCTGAGAAGATGTACTCGCGAGTACCGATAATCGCCACAGGAGCCCTTTTAAACTCTTTGTGACCCCATTGCGCATAAGGACTTTGGCTGGAAATCGAGTACTCCTCGAACTCTCCCAGGATATTCCGGATCTTGAGACACTCTTCAAGGTAATTGTCCTGGTTGGCATCAATGAGCTGAAGATACTCCCCACGGTAAAAGATGATTGCATGATTCTGGTTGTCCGACTTGCCGTCTCCGAGAATAGGATTGCCAGGAAGTTCGACACGAAACTTGGGTCGTCTTTTGCCAGTCGCCTCATCGAGTTCAGAATGGCCATCAATCAACACGGAGTAGAGCTTTGGGTCTGAACCTTTGGCGCCTGGTTCTTCGTCAAGGTAAGCGATCTGAAGGTCGGGATAGGCGCGGAGGAGGAACTCGGCGTTTTCCCGCTCCTCTTTATTGAATTTAGCAAAGCGCTGCATGGAAATGACGAATTTGAACTTGCGCCTTGACATTCGCTCTAGCTCACGTTCGAGGCGGTCCGAATTACCACCAAACGTATGAACGACGTCAGGATTCTCGACACGATATAAAAGTTTGATCGCCTTCGAGTAGTTCATCATGCCGGAAACTGTGCGGTAGAGTGTTTGTGCCCGGAGTGAAGCCCAAATACGTGTGCGGAGGGTGTATTCGGGTGAGGCCGTCTTGAAGCCTATGCAATAGAATGGCAAATCGTCCGACTTGTTCATGCCCTTTTCATCGTCCTCTGGGTGCTCCTCTGCGAGAATCTTGGTATCCTTGACAAAGTTATCCCATTCGACAGGGTGAAGTTGTTTGAGATACTCGAGTTGCGTGACACGGGTATTATGATCCTCTTCCCTAATGATCTCACGCAAACTCAACAGGATCTTCTCCGAATAATGAGGAACCAGGACCGTAAACGTAGGCATGGCATCAACGGGCAAAGGCTCGGGGATAGCGGTCGTAAGGGAAGATGCGAAGAACGAGATGCGCCTCTCGGCCTCTCCACCATTGGGGAAAAAGTTGCCTTTGAATCCTTTGCCTTCGTTATTCGTGAAAAATGGCGGGGCGCGGAGGGTACGGCGGCCGTCGGGACCGTCCGTCTGATGATATAGCAATCGTTGGACATTGTCTATCGACAGCAGGTGCTCACGATACATGGAAATAATGACTGCGTTCCAAATTTGCGAGACAAGGACCTTGGGTTTGTACTTGACCTCCATTTCAGCAGTTGCAAGCAATTTTGCGTAGATGCGCTTGGGAAGTCGGGTATACACGTCCTTCCAGGGCGTCCAGATCGAGAGGCCCAAGCCGAATGAACGCCCGATGGAGAAAACGACAATCCAAATGATGTACCACAAATACGTGTCGAGGAAGAACAGCACCAGATCCATGATGTACATGATGGCGAGCGTGAAGTTGATCTGATTGGAGCAAAGGGAATTGCCAAATATTCTGTCGTTGCAACCCTGGACGGTGGTTCGTGCCATTACAGCAATTGGACTACTGAAGGAGGATGACAGGAAGAAGTATGACTCGGTAAACTTGCAGCCGAAGACCAACAACCAGAGAGTGATTGAGGCCAGTCGCGCGCTCCGTGGTAGGTCAGGATAAGAAGCGGTGAATGTCTGAGAGGCCATGTACTTTCGCGACTTGCCCGCAACACGGTCGCCAAACATTCGGCCGGAAGGGATAATGCCGAACGCGAGGGTGATGATAACGGATATACAAAATTGGACAACGCCGAGATAAAGAGGGAAGTGTGATCTTGTGGGTACACCATCTATCTTGGCCAGATAAATTGTTGGACCTGCCGTGATTGCTAGGATTGAGAGCAAAAAGATAAACCGCGTCGTCAGATGAGAGGCATTGTTCCAAGTTGTGGGGATGTAGAAGAGCTCCGCCAAAGTCGCCAGGAGCATGATACTCGTGGAGACAGCGCCGCCAAGAGCTGTAGCTGACCATGTCATCGGAGCAGACGGGAATTGTTTGTCATGCGGAGCATAAACCCTGGGTGAGTTGAAGGCGGTATAGAACCAATACACTGCAACGTGTAGAACCCATACACGATTGAAGTTGACAAGAAGGTGAGCCGCTGAACGCTTTTCGTAATAAGTCTTGAAGAAAACACGTCCCCAATCGATGCGGCCAAACTTCATGAAGCGCTGTGCTGGGGGAACATCGACAAGGCGGGTCTGAAAACGATGGATTAAAAAAAGGTCAGGAAGTGCCAATTTTAGAGAACTCACGTTATCATGGAGCACAATGCGGGCAAGGCCTTCTGGATACCAAAATAGTTGATTAATATCATCATAGCCAATTATTTGATCATGATCTCTCTCTCTTCTCACGAACTTGCCATCCACGACTTCATAGCCTTGATCCCGCATAAACCGATAGAGGGGCTTGATAACCGTCTCTAAGTATACGCCCTCGGGAACAGGATCAGACCTATTCTGACACTCCGGGCTTCGGTAGTAATCATCGGCGCATTTGAAGATGAAGCACAGACACTCCGGTACGAAGCGAACGTTGCCGGCTTCTCCCCAGCACAGAAGATAAAGAGCAAGCTGTCGGAGGCGGTCATACTGACTCATATTGTTCATCGCATTACGCCAACGGTTGAGGGCATTGTCCAGTGATTTTGCCCCTGCAGATTTGGTTGAGCCACCACGGACACTCTTTAAACGCTGAAGTCCTGGGTTTTGAGATTGCCCAACAGCGTCATCTAGATTCAACTGGGCCGCGAAGTACCACTTTCGGTAATTGGCGTGCTGGCCGCCGATATAATCCGCGTGCAAGGTCAAAAGAGCTTGGCTGGGCGACATTCGCGAAGCACGGGAATCGAGCAAATGCATGAGGAAATCAAACTAGAATGGAATGTCAGCAATGGCCCAAGCATTTTTTTAAAAATAACGGACTTGATTTCGCATAGAGTCCCGCTGAAAACCAAATTTCTGTGTGAGATCAAGGAAAATGTCTTCAATCTCCTCGTAGGAAATGGGAATTTGTTTGTCGGCAGACCAGGCTGGATAAGGATCATAATTTGTTGGTCCAGGTCGCGTTGTCACGCTCGTGTGAGAGCTGATAGATTGTGCATAGCCATCATCGGAGTCTATGACAGAACGTAAGTACGATCAAGCACAGGTTGCAATGCGAGGGAAATTTTCAGTAAAAATAAACCAAGACCTCGGTGAGGGTGGAAGGTCGACAAAAAAAATTACAGCGGGTAGAAACCAGGAAAGGCGCTCGGGCAGAGAGGAGTAAGAATAAATGGGGAGTGATGCTCACTATGATCGTGCTGGCCAGCGTGGTTGTAGTAGGGAGAGTTGGCGGGGAGGTGTGTTGTACTTGTATTTCGCGAACCAAATGGGTCGCTGAAGTCTGATTCCGCATCATAGTCACGCCTGCGTTGTTGATACTGTTGAGGGAATTGCTGTGGCATTGGGGGGTTGGCAAAAGGATTTCGAGGGTCGGGCTGCGCGTAACCAGGACGAGCAGCCATGGTATCGAGAAAAGATTTGTGATTAAACGAATGAAAATGATATGTAGCGGTAGAGGAGAATGAGGTAGAAAGGAATGAGGTGTCGACAATGAACGGTGAACGGCTTGTTTTGCACGGACTCTCTTGACGACTGGTCACTCGATTCAAAGTGCATTTATTTTTGGTACAAGTCACGTGGTCCCCTCGCGACCAAATGGGACAACGCGAACGCGACCTGGGAAAACCCTTATCACGGAGAGGACGCGCGCACGTGGGTGACACGGGAATTGGCATGAACGCATGAACAAACCCATCATACTCTGGCAGAGTGAACGTACCAAGTCGACAGACGACGCAGGCACTACCATACTCAGCTCAACCGGCCCTCCAAATACCTACTTCCAACCCGGTCCTTACGGTGACGAAGACAACCCAGGCATAGCAGAGATTCGTGTCCCTCCACTCTCGTACTTTTGTATCAGGCGTCTCGTTCAAGTTCCAGAATTGGTCTATCACTACGGCCCGCCGCGCCCATATTGTCCCCCGCAATTTCCCAATGACCCAGATGTCCTCCAATCTCTCATCCCACGGAATACCCAAGGCAACTTCAACCTGGGCAAAGTGGATCCGCGTTTATGGGCCATTCTCGTTCAGACGTATTCAGACTTGCCACACAGTTTCAGAACCTATCGTACAGCGCTGTCTGACAAGTACCTTCCACTATTACAGCGTATTCCAACAACAGAACACTTCTCTCTTCTCACCGTGCTAGAACTCCCAGGATGTCCCCACCTCAACGACAACACAATTGTTCATTTGACAGCTCTTCATACTCTTTGTGTTCTCGATGCCAGCCGCACCACCCTCTCTGCACTGGGAATTCGACGCCTGTCTGGAACCCTGAAGTGGGTTGAGGTCGGTATTGATTGTGCCAACCGAAGGCGTGGCCCTTGGCAACTACGTATCTTGAGTTTGCATCACTGCAAACGAGTCACTAATGCAATATTTCAATACCTGGAGTCCTTTATACTCCTTGCTGTTGTGGGTAAGCCGTGCACAAGCCGTGAATATTTTGAAATAAATGATGTCTGTAGATCTCCGAAGCACGAGTTGCACTTGGGACCGAGAGAAAATTCCTCCATCTTTCTTTCCGGCAGTTGAGAAGCGACTATATCATCCCACGCGTCCACTAAAAGCGCTATCGCTGTTGTTAAATTCGCAGGATGTCATTCCTTCCAGTGACTCTGGTGTCTTGCATGTTGACCACTTGACACATTCAAGTCGTGGGCGCAGTCGAGATTTTGGGAACTCCCCGAATCTCGACACTTCCCCATGTTCACCGGAGCAAGCACCCAGTCTCCAAGGGTCACTTTTTTTACACCCACCAGATGAGCTTCAGAGATCTTACACGGAGCTGGGTGTAGCAACCCTGGACGTGTTGCACGACGTTGTAGGCGCGGAGTCCGATGCTTATGCGGTCCGACACAAGGCCAAGTTGTTCTACTCTCAGAGAACGACTAGCACCAGTTCATCGATTGCCCATCCGCCCAGACATATGCCGCAATGGGGTCAAGAACTGTTGATGCTCTATCGAGACCCACCACCATGGGATCAGGCACAGATCCCTCTCAGTGTAAAGGTCCCGTCGAGGCCGCGAAGCCTTGAGGATCTAGTTTCCGTCGACCGAACGAACGAACGAACGATGAAGGGTTTGCAAGAGATGCAGGACTTGCTTTCAAAACGGCATCGCTCGATGAAGCAAACCGATGGTTCCTACTACAGCGTGAAGGCTTCCACAAAGCTTCCGGCATCAAGAATTCCTTTCGCTATTCGATCTGGGGAACCATCAGCACCCGTTCATGACAGGGCGAACGAAGAACCCTCCACCCCACGATATGCTGGTACAGCAGCTAAGAGTACCGCGGTCAAACCTAAGTCTTCGCAATCTTTGAGACCAATCACCGATCTTCCCATTCCCATGCCGCCTGATTCATCCAGGCCAGTATCGGAAAACAAGGGACAAGATTCTGGACCCGCGCCCTGTGGTCAACGGCGTTGCCACGCCTCGAACCGGGATTCTCTGCAAATCGAAGGGCTTCGCGAACAGAGCACGGATCTGTCATTGGGTTGTACAATCAGAAGAAGTGGTACGGACAGAGTTGGACCCGCGGTGGCGAGGAAACGGACGAGAATTGCGGTCTCTGTTAGCGGGAGCAAAAGGCAGGAACATGGTACTAAGGCTTCGATACGCGGCGATAAATGTACTGTATCTACGATCGCTCCGGGATGACGGGCCGAGAATTCCTTGTGACACAGCGTGTAGTACGAGTACGGCGATACCTGTTGAGCAGCTAACCATCTCACCTTGAAACTTTATCCGCACCTCTCAGCGAAGGGGCCATGATAACCCTTCGATCGCACGTTTACGGGAAGGTCCCCCTACTATCATCTTTCATCTCACGCGTCTTGTCCGTACCCCGACAAATCTCGACAATTCAACGACCATACCAATTCCACATCCGTCCAAACTGGCTATCCGCACCACCAGGGCACGGTATCAAAAAGAAAAGCAAGCCTTTCCCCCCAGATACTCCTGTTGGTATGTGGAGAGACCACGTACTTACTCTGCCCGAACCTGGCTTCAGTAAAACGCCAGGAGAAGACTTCTTTTATGTCCAGGAGGTGCGCGTACTCTCACACTCGTTTTTTGGCGGATTTTAACTGTCTCACATGCAGATGCGAAACCAGTCGGTAGGTGAGCTCGGTGATTCATCGTGGTGATCTCCAATTACATATCACCACTCATAAGGGCGTTTCGTTTGGGGTGGCCGATGGCGTTGGGGGATGGGCGTTAAGTGGCGTCGACCCATCCTTGTTTTCACAAGCCTTGATGTACCATTCGCACCGATACGCCAACGCCGGCTGGGCAGGCGAACCGGAAGTGGATGCGACACAGGATTATGAAGACCGAGAAGCTGTGGAGGGATGGGAGTTACACCCTCGAGACTGCCTCAAATGGGCGTATCAGGCCACCTTGAGGGAGCGGGCCGTAGTGGCAGGTGTGTCGATGACTCCATACGATCTTAATTCACCACGAAACTCACCTGCGTCATGTGAAGGTTCCAGTACCGCTTGTCTCATCAACCTCAACGCGTCCTCCGGACTTTTACGCGCCGCAAAGTATGGCTTCTCTAACTCACTGATTCCTCTGCGAATGACGACGATGTGCCATCTACTCCTCAAGCTTGGGTGACAGTGGCTTCATGATCATCCGCTCCTCGGCCATGTTCCACAGACAAAAGGCTCAAACCCACTTTTTCAATTGTCCCAGGTAAGTCTGACTGACAGTTCTTCTACCTGACTTATGTTGAAAAACTTGTTCACCCTAGGCAACTCGCTAAAGTCCCAAGCGTCGCAAAATTACGTGATTCGGATGCAATTATGGACACGCCTGACGACGCTGACATCTATGAAACGAAACTTCGAGATGGTGACCTAGTCATTGCTTATGTAGGATAGCCTTCACGAGTCTCTCTCCGTGACTGACCCTCTTTTCTAGACGGATGGATTATCAGACAATGTCTTCAATAGTGAAATCACCTCCATTTGCAGTCTGGTCTTTCGATCCGGCGGATCTGAGGATGAACAGGTGAAGCTGGTTTCTGACCGCATTATCGAATATGCTCGAGCGTGCATGTACAACGATCGACGAACCAGTCCATTTGCAAGTAAGACTTAATCGCTCGGCCCAATGCAAGTAAATCTAACCGCGCATTTCTTTAGAGGCGGCGACCATGAATGGAAACTACTTTGCTGGCGGGGTAAGTTTGAACTTTTATGTCTTCTTCTGACTGCTGATGACGGATGGCCACCATTCAAATATTGGTCACAAAAAGAAACTCGATGAGTGCGTTCCCGACATACTTTCTAGAGTGGTTTTCTGATATTCGACAGTATCACGCTTGTGGTCGCCTTAGTTCGCGAAGTAATATAGACAGTACTTCTAGGAATTTCGACGGCACTTCATAGGTCGATCTACTACTAAATCGACACTACCAATTCTCGCGGGTACAATTACTACATACTATACCCCAGACCTTCATTCATTCTCCATTAGCGTACATAGTAGACATGCATTTCACCTGTAAAATAAGATTTCTGGGCACTACACTCTACGTTCGATGAAACTCTGGATGACACCGGCAGGGGTAAGATCATAATCTTTCAAAACTGCCTCTCCATCTTGTATGAAGGTGTTTGGTTGGACAAAGAGCTTTCGGGGCTACACGAAGGCAATAACCGGTTTCAATAGACGGACAGCAATATGACGTTGAGCTCACCGTTTTCTTCCTCAGGACAACATCACGGATGTCCTTGTCCCAGCCGGGTAACGGGGTAGTTAACTGTGTATAGAATTTGCGCGCACCAGGGCCATCTGCGGTACTCTTCCGGACCTGCAGGTCGACAAGAAGCTTACCAACTACTTCTTTGCCACGCGAGAGCACCTTCTCGCGATCAACCTGATGGGGGACATAAGACGATCCTCCTACCCCCAGTGACTGCCACTGCCACCCACCCGAATGTATAAGTCTTCTAGATCACCCTTTGCGCCTCGGACTTCTTCGAGCCAAGCAATACCGCCTTCGATAAGGTGCTGTGTGATTCCAAGGCTGCCAAAAGAGGGAGGATCGTCTCATGTAAGGAGGGAGCGTATTCGAGATACGTATGTCGTAGTGATGACGTACCGGGCTTGCATGTGGGCCTGTCCGTGCTTTCCGGTTACGGGATCGTAAAACTCCAATCCTCGCAGGCCAGCACGGGCCATGGAAAGGAAGGTTATGTATTGTATGTCATCTACGTCTTTCGGATCCGTGATCTGTCATTACACATGAATGTTCTGTATGGATGTGCCCAGAACAGTACTGGGGTTTACTCACGTCGAAAACTTTAAGAATGTCGGCATTGCCGATGACTGGCAATTCATGATGCGAAGGGATGGTGTAAGAGATAGGACAGACCGCGGCTGGTAAGATAGCTCACGGAATAGAGCAACCGTCTCTGCCCGGCATTCCTCCATAGAAGAGGACACCTCTCCGAGTATGGAACCAGGAGTTTGTCCGGGTTTGTACCAAGACGTGCTTCGTGCGCAGCAGTTCAGTTCAAGCTTCGCAAGCAGCATAATGATGACGATGCAGAACTTACACCGGTTTGCCAGTAAGGGGGTTGATAACCTTTCATTGTATTACAAATGAGTAGATTCGAGCTGGTTCGACCGCCTTACCTTCTTCGGATCAAAATTTTTCTTGCCGTCAGCGTCTTCCTTGAACAGTTTTCCCGAGCCGTGGCCCAGCAGTTCGTGGTTCGCGACCTGCACCTCAAAGGACTTCGTTTCCCATGCCTTGTATAGAGTAAGGTCGTTGGGGTGGATGAAAGGGAACTCGTCTAGAAATTTGTCAGGATAAGCATAGTAATGTCGAACAACACTTTCGTACCAGGAGACTTCGCGCCCAGGACGTTGGCCAGAGATACATTCTTGAACCCGTCCGATTCTCGGATGTCATAGTAGTTCTGAGGAAAATCCCACCGACATTAGCACAAGCGAATGAACGTAGGCGCGTAGCGCTCACGGGAATCTGCGGGGTTTCACTTAATACGGGCTTGGCTACAAACGACAAGTCGCACTTACATTGATTCCGGCCGGAATACCTTGAGGATGATAGGTTTGAGCTGAACACATACAGCATGATGGCTAACATACCACCAGTAGCGAACGACAGAACTTCAAGAGCGGTGAAGTCCGGCTTTTTGAATACATCGACCTCAAAGTTCTTTCCCCAGGGCAAACCTTTGATGAGGTTTGGCGCGTTATTCACGAGTGTCTCGTACTTGGCGCTCAACTCCTTGTTCACGATGGCAGTAAAGCCTAAATCAAGATGAATCTTTCCATGATGGGGGATTATGGGTGTGTACTCACCTTCCCACTCGGCACGACCGCCGTATGGATCCACATACGTCTCGACGAAACCGATGTAACTCTCTACAACCGGGCCGATGTCTTTTACCCAGTGTTTGGAACCCTGCTTGTGTCTTTCGATGGAACCGCTTCGGAATCTGCGCGTGACCAAAACTGGCTTAGACTGCCGCGGACCAAGGCCACAAGTCACAACAGGAACGTACGATGCAATATATTCGTCAACCATCGCACCCTGGTGCTTGTTGGCGACATATTTTCTCGCCTAGATCGCATCATTGAAACATCAGAAGACAAAGACAGGCATGAGAGCGCTTACCTCGGTGAGAGCTTTCACCACACGCGACAGAGGCTCCGTAAAGTCACCATATCTGACGGTTAGTTTGGCATCGACGCCCCCTAGCGAAAACTTGTGCACCACATCCGGTTGGGTATCTGCAGATGCCACCAGGAGGATGAAGTCACTCGGACCATTCTTCTGGACTCTAGCACGAAGCGCATCTTTAGTCAGATCGCCGTGCGGGGAAGTAGAAGCGGATGCGTACCGGGTGTTGAGAATATCTATCTCAATCTTCTCCGCAGCAGTCTGGATCGCCGCGGCTTCGTCGTCCGTGATGGGTTTCCCGAGGTAGTAATTGCTGACTTGTCCCTGGTCGCGTTTTCCGATGAACAGACTCGCCTCAGGCTCCAGGGCATAGATGTGGCCTTTCAGCTGTAAAGAAATTGACATCGAGATTTAGATATATACAGGTCAAAACAGAGCGGTTGCGCACCTCATTCCAGAGAGGTACAGCGTTTGCAGCGTTGTGAGAGTTTTCGACCACAGCAGAGAATTTTGCTTGCGGTACACGCGGGACGAACTTTGTGAATCCGAAAGTTTTGTAATTGGCAAGATTGGACAGGGCCTGGACATTTTCAGTGATGAGTTGAGCAATGGCCGTGGACCGACAGGCAGCAAATAGACAATTACTTGGCTGGCAAACTCAAGAAGGCGATCCCACTCGTCATCCGAGAGACTAGACTTCTCTTTCAGTTTGTTGAGGTCGGTGATCGTCCCATTCTCGCTGAACGTGAGTATCAAGAAGTCGTATAGTTTCTCGGTGTATGGGGTCCACTGTCCCAAGATGATCCGTGCGCCCGCCCAAGAAGCCTCACCCAGATGATGAGCGTACTTCTTCTCCCTAGAGCTAGATAGGGGGAAAGATTGGGATTAGTGCGGTCCAAGAATGTCTTAGGAGCGTAGGGACAGCTATTTACCTCAGTTGTGAGAAGGCCACGTCGACTTGAAGGCCGACAATTGGCGCATTGATATCAGTGAGGAAGCGTGTAGTAGCTGAGGCTTGTGGTGCCATCACCTGTACAGCAGCTAGTCTAGCTGTGGATAGAGTCTGAGACAGGAACTAGTACAGCGATCCTTGTGATGGTCTAACAGTTCATCAAATTCATCAAGGTTTTATCGATGAGGACCCATCAGTACCACGCGGTGTCGCATCAACGAAAAAAGCGCCCACGCGGGCCAAACTTGGAAATCAATATAGTACGTGAGGTTGTTTGTACCCCTACTAATGGCCTTCAGTCGTCTTGGCAAGCAGAGCTTCCCGAACGCGGCTGTAATTCCCCCGTAGCGCATTCCACTCCACCTCTAGAATACCATCCGCCGATTTCCCATCTCCACTTGCGGACACACCAGCCCATCCCAAAGCACGCTCGTAGCAATCCAAAGAAGTCCGCAGCGACTTTATATCTCCTTTTTCTTCGTGGAGCACTCCCAAAAGATTCCAAGCCTCCGCGGCGGAACGACGTGCGTCCCGAATTAAACTCTTCGCCGGCTTCTTCAGAGACATGGACTTTGAATACTCGGGAAGAAGTGGCGCATGGGGGCTAGGAGGGTGTGGTACTTTAGAGCCTGGGGCATTCGGATGAAATGTAGGCAGTCCAGCTAGGGTGAATGCAACCCGTTCAGACGACTGAGCGGCCTGTGATAACCACTTGATTGATTCAGCTGCTGGGTTTTTCAACGCATGCAGGACTTCTGCTAGGTGGACCGATATCAACGAAGAACGATGGAGGATGTATAGTGAATGGAGTGTTTGCGGCGCCGATGTAGGTGAAGGTAAACGGATGGAACGAAGGAGGTCAAGCGCGGATTCTTCCAGGGATTGTGCCTGGCGTAGCTGTCCCGATGTTGCATAGAAAGCGGAGAGGGACACGAGAGCAGACGCGAGGATGCGCTGGCTTGCAGGTGAGGAGGGGGGTGAGGAAGGGGTCAATGGAATAGGTGGGGTCGTTTGTGTGGATTGTCCGGAGGAGGACGTCATTTGAATGCAGCGTGCCCACCAAGCAAGCGCATTGTCTGGATCACGCAGGCGGAAATTCAGGTCTCCCAACTTGAGGGCTACGCGCGAAGCAAGGTGTCCCTCTGCCGGCAACCGGCTCCACGCCCGCTGTAGGTCATATCGCGCGTCAGCGAGACCAGCTTTAGTTCCCATTCGTTCCGATACGTCAGCACAACGGATCAAGATATCCGTCACTGTCTGTGGGCGTAAGAGACCTGCTGACTCCTTCGATAACGCAATATCGAGGACGCCTTCAAGGAAGTCGCGCGTTGTCTGTAGACGCCGCTCTACGGGCGTAATCGCGACGTCGAAAGGGGTGGTTCGATTAGAAGGAGCTTTGGTTTGTTTTAATGTCCCTGGGGAGGTCCAGTGGTGTTCCAGCCAGGCACTACGCAGGGCGAATCTAGCCATGATACCTAGGGAAGGGTCAGTTCCACCGTTTTCGGACTGACCCCATCGTTCTGCTTCTACATCCCACTCCAACTCGATGCAATTTTTATCTGATTCGGGGACTAACTCAACCATCTCGATCCAAAGGTGAGCCGCCACGGCAGCCGATAGGTAGGTGAAACCAAAGGCAGAAATTGCCACGAAACACCATTTGGTATAGCGCTTGAGGGAACTGAAGGCGTTGAGGGAGTTCGTTGAGTGGACTTGGCCAATATCGGCTTGAGGTTGGTTCCGGAGCCAGGGGGATGTCGGATTGGAGTAAGGACGTGAAGGGAGGGAAGGTAGTGGGGGAAAGACTCTGAGTCTTGGGCCGCGGATTCTGTGTATGGTTCGCAGCATCATGGTGGGGGGCAGATAACCTAGGGCCCCGTTCGACAAAAAAAAACTAGTTTTAAATCTGAGATTATACAGGCAGTGTGACAACGCCACAGCAGAAATCTGAGAAGAAAAGTATCTGGATTGTGGCTAATAACCGTACAATCTCGGATTTAAACCTAGTTTTTTTGGTCGAATGGGGCTTACACTGTGTGAGTACTTGTCTCGGTGGCGTAATACGCGTTGGCTGCTCGCGCCCACGAACCGATCCACTTGATCTCACTGTATTCTGGTCGAAAGAAGCTCTCGGATTGAGGGTGGTCATGGCTCCTTCGATTCCCAGGTGCCCGATGGACTGCCCGGCCCCTTTGCCTCAACTTAAAGGCGAAAGATTCCCACTTTTGCTCCCCAGGGCCTGATCACCATGCATCTCCCCCTACTCGTCGTTCTTGCCTTCTGGCTCTCTCCAGTCTTGGCTGTGCCCACGCGCACTTCCCCTAGGGACGATGGGAAGACTTCGTCGTCGCCGTTCGTGACTACTTCTGCAACTGGCTTCTCTGTCAACGGCAAGTGAGTGAGCATGTTTGACTCAGAGTTCCTATGTCAATGTCGTTTCTGTCATCAGGGATTTTACCTTTGTGGGAACTAACGCATATTGGTTACCCTACTTGGACTCGGATGACGATATTCGCAATACTCTGGCCAACATGTCCAAATCGGGTATCAGTGTTCTGAGGACTTGGGCGTTCAACGGTGCGAACGACGGCCTTGTCCCGCCTCTTCGTTTCTTATCTTTTGGTCAAATAGACGTCGCCACAGTTCCTGATTCCGGCAGTTGGCTATTGCTCATCAAAGATGGTAACACGACCATGAACACCGACCAAAATGGTATCCAGCGTCTGGACAAGATTATTTCGTTTGCCAAACAGTACAACATCTACATTTATTTCTCCTTGACAAACAACTGGTTCCCTTTTGTGAATGAGCCGGCCTCTTCCTTGCCGCGCAACTTCCTTTGTAATAGCTACGGTCAGTATCTAATCCTCGGTCAGTTGTTTGCGATTAATGTTAATTGAATGTCACATAGGCGGTATGGATGCCTATGTTCAGGAGTTCGGTGTAAAGAAGACGCATGACGAATTTTACACCAATATGAGGATTCGAAAAGAATTCAACAAGTATGTACGGTTTATAGTTTCACGCTACGCCAATGAACCAGGCATCATTGCTTGGGAGCTGGCCAATGACGCTCGCTGCGATTCGACACTTCCCTCTTCGGGTCACTGCAACACAAACACCGTCACCCGATGGCACGCAGAGACAGCCAAGTACATTCGTTCCATCGATCACAATCACCTCATTACTTCGGGGTATCCTCTATTCTGTCGCTCCCGGATGAGTCCCTAAATTTCCTGTTCACCTCAGGACCCATGGCTTCTTCTGTCCATCATGCCCCAAGTTATTCCCGCCACCGAGTCCGCCTCCACCACAACATCCAAAACTAGGGGAACGACGTGTTGAGTTCCGTGCGTCAGGTGCCCGTGCCCGTGATGGTATGACGATTCGTGGTCTCTGGACGGCGCCCGGTATGTATCCTCCACTCTACCGCGTATTGTTTGTTAAGCCTGCCTCCAGCGGAGGCGAAGAGACAGACCGGTGGCGATAGCTCTGCATATAGTGGAGCCTTTGGTGTGGACAGCGAAGATATTCTAAATGCTCCAGATATCGATTTCGGTACATTTCAGATGTTCCCAGACCAGTATAATTATGGGACTACTGGGACGGTGACTGACGTCCAAGCTCCAAGCTCCAACTTTGATTGTACATTAAACGAGACTGTTGCTTGGATCGGCGCACAAATAAATGCTGTTCACACGTGGGTGTTTCCCTTCCTGACTACTGATGCATCTGACCTTAAATTTGCATTTTATAGCATCGGCAAGCCAATAGTGCTCTCCGCATTCGGTCTTGTTACTCAGGACAATCTGCTGCATTTCGTCCCTGTTAACGATACTTCCTCCGTTGTGAAACCTCAGAAGCGCAAGGTCCAAGAACGTAAATTGTCTTGCACTGCAGCACTTGATCGGCATTTGTCCTGAGGAATGTTATCTGCTGCTCTTTTCAGGTCAGAATGTCGGGACGTTCGGCACAGGTGTTAGTCAGAAACAGGTTAACACTGCGTACGGAACATGGTCGGGTCTGTACTTGTTTTGTAACAAGGCACACCAAATGTCGACCGCTAACGACGATGCTCCCACAGCTGCTCTCCAGGGTGGTCTCGGTGGATTGGTTCAATACCAGGCCAGTGGTTGACCTTACCAGCTCCATGACGATGATTGACATCGCCCGTGTTGGTTCTTACAGTGGTCTTCACAAAACCTGTCGCTCGAAGACGGAACATTTGTACAGAGCTCGAACGCACGTGGAACCTTTGGTATTTCCCCCAACGACGGCTATGGCATTCTTGGGTACGTCAACTTCACGCCATATCGGCGACAAGTTACCCATTGAGCTTACGATCGATGTCTTTCTCATTAGGTCTGATGAGGCTCAGGTGCCGCAAATCCTGAGCAATGCGACCCAAAATACACCGTAGTCGCGCCTCACCTTATGTTTGTTTTTTGGATGGTCTTCAGACACTGATATATGGGCTTTTGAATGGTTCCCCGCGGAAGAGGGAGAGACGTGATTTAGGACTGTTTACGAACAATACACCCGATGTCCTTGAACGCTATTATCTATGCGGTACTTGGCTGACGATATGACGGGCCTCGTCGATTGACCATTAATTGGCGTACTTCTGTCGTGTATTACTAGGGTTCATGATAAATTCGTCCATTGGACGGCCTCGGCAGCTACATTCAAATTTTCAAATTGTTCAGTAAAATACGTTCGACTACCCCTCTCACTCGCTCGACGCGAATCTTCCTTTCCTTTCCAGAAGTTTTTTACAGCACTACTTAGGGGAGTCAAGGCACGGGCGAATGAATCGCGAGCCTCGTCTAAGCGAGATGGTTCATCTGGAGTGCCATATATTTCCGTCGCCAGTTCGTCTACGGCAGCGACGAGCGGCGGAGCAGATCCTAGCAGATCGTCCAGCAGAGCATTGGGCGGTGGCTGAGCTGGTGCACGTGGAGGAGACAGGAGGGTGCCACGAATATCATTGAAGAGCGCCGACGTGTGTTCCACAACATTAAATATCTGTAAACGATGTGGGAGGCGGGAAGGGGGGAGGGTTGATTCGTGGGGAATGGGAAGAGCGAGAGCATACCTTCTTTGCGAGCTCTACCTGCTCCGGACTTTGTTTATTCGGCAAGAGACCGAGGTCAGGATCGTCCCAGCCATCATCGAAGTCGTCGTCGTCATCAGGAGGATCGGCTTCAATCTCGAGTATTGCTGCCGCGTCTGCCACGGTCTTCGAGTGCTCGTGCCAGCGTTTGCGAACGGCGATCAGATTGGTTCTGGAGAGGCCTTGCGGGTGGTCGGCTTTGGCTTGGGTGATGAGCTCGTGAACGACGCCCGTCTTGGCGAGATAGGAACCGCTATCGTTTTTAGATGAGCCAGAAACGGCTGGGTCGTCTTTGCTCTCAGACTTGGCAAGGAGAGAGAGGTGCGCGTGGGCGAGCCCTCGGAGGGCTGTTAGGACATCCGTTGCTGTGGAATGCACTTCGGTGGTGAGTGTGCGGCCGTGGACATTGGGGAGAAATGAGGAGGCATTGGAGGCGAGCGTGGACGAGTAAGTTATGAGGTCCTTTAGGGGAATGGTAGCAGCCGAGTAGGTGGGATTAGACGGATTGAGAGCGATGGAGAGTTTGGTTGTGTTTGAATAGATGACAGAGAGGAGAGAGAGAAAATCTGTGCGCAGAGAGGAGAGAGGAAGCTGTTCAGAGGCCGGGTTTGTGTTGAGGGCGGCGATGGAGAGAGAGCAGGACTGAGAAAGTAGAGTGAGGGATGCCTGTACCGAGGCGGACATGGCGGGATGAGCGCACGTGGCCTCGACTCCCTCAGACGCGCGCGCCGCGTACGCTCAATCCGCCCTTTGCACGATGGCCAGCTTGTTGCGGCTCAGACTGTTCACCGCGCCCTCCCCGGCACGGCATGGCCTCAGAGCCCTCCACACAAGTCCTTTCAGGCATGCAACCAGCCCATTCTCTCCCCTCTCCTACAACCTTCGTCTCTCTTTTCCCAATCCCGCCCTTCCGTTTCTACTCATCCCATCCCGCACCATCTCCTTTGGCTCAATATTCTCCTCAAAACCGTCCCCTACTCCCTCTCCCCATGCTGTAGCACATGTGGCAAAAATGGAGGCAGACGCGAATGCGCATCCTCATGATGTCGAGAAACAGCTTGCCCTCTTCAAAGCTCTGTCCGAGACTAATATCCAGCCTGGGTACGATCTCATAATAAACCGATGGGAGAGGATGACTGAATTCGTGCGCCCCCTTCTGGACACTCCTGAATGCTATTCGCTGACCCTGGATCCCGCTGACTCGTAGGACCCCGCTTCGCCGCTCCTTCATTCAGATGTGGCTTTCGAGTGTTACGTCCAGGCTCTTCTCAAGGCGAACAAGGAACCGTCTATCAACCCCGCAGTTCGCAGGCGGGAATCACTTGTTGCCGCTCATCCCCTCGCTACTCCGCCATCTCCCACACAACAAGAAGGACCGTCCGAAGAACCATCTGCACCAACGCAAGAAGCAACATCCCCCACACCGCCACAGCCCGTTTCCCGTAGTCAACAAATAGCCTCTTCGGTCCTTGCAGGTGCATCCGTTGAGCCCCCATCTCTCTCAACTCCCGGATTAGGCTCCCCGGGTCAACTGTCCCCGGACATGGCCAAGCTTCTCGCGGCCCTCAGCGCTGGCCAGGGCGGTAGCGGGAATCCTGTCCACGTTGTGGTCAAAGAACGTGAGTCGTAAAGGATTGTCCTTGTCCATACCTTACCCCGATCACAGGAAAAGGTGCATGGATCCCGAGCTTTGCACGTTTTTTGGTCTTTGCCGGCATAGCCACGTTCTGTGAGTTTCCTTATGCGTCTTTCCAGAAATTTATTTTGACTGTCTGTAGTCATCCTCACCATACTTTCCGTCCTGGTCGAGAACTCTGGGCTCGTCAAGGCTGCACCTCGTCAATCCGAATTTGAACTCCATGAGTCCAGCAAACCTGTTCATTTCAGCGATGTACACGGTGTAGACGAGGCAAAAGAGGAGCTCAAGGACGTGGTCGCGTTTTTAAAGGACCCAACAAGGTTTGCCGAGCTCGGTGGAAAGCTTCCGAAGGGCGTGCTGCTTACTGGTGAGCCCGGAACTGGCAAGACCATGCTTGCGAGGGCCGTCGCAGGCGAGGCCGGTGTCCCGTTTCTTTTCGCGTCAGGGTACGTACCAACTCTCATAGCCTGTGGTTTGTCTTTCCCACACGACGAAGGTCCGAGTTTGATGAGATGTTTGTCGGCGTCGGTGCCAAGCGCGTGCGCGAACTTTTCGCAACGGCACGGAAAAAGCAACCTGCAATTATCTTCATCGATGAGCTCGACGCTGTCGGTGGCAAGCGGAGCGCTCGTGACCAGCAGTATATGAAGCAGACTCTTAATCAGCTACTTGTCGAGATGGATGGGTTCGTGCAAGACGAGGGAGTTATTGTAATCGCCGCGACTAATTTTCCTGAGTCTCTTGATGAGTGCGTGTTCTATCCAGTTATATCGTGTCGGGGTTCTTGACGGTGTCATGTGCTTGAAGGGCCCTCATTCGACCGGGTCGTTTTGATAGACATATCGCTGTCCCACTCCCTGACATTCGTGGGCGCGCTCAAATTTTGGTGCATCACATGAAGGAAATCGTTGTTGGTCCTGATGTCGATCCTATGATTTTGGCCCGGGGAACTCCAGGCTTCTCGGGCGCCGACTTGCAAAACATGGTCAAGTACGTTTTAGAATTGTCGGGTTTATTCAGGCTTTTTATGATCTACCAACTAGTCAAGCTGCTGTCCAGGCATCCAAAGAGCAAGCAAAAGCCGTTGGACTGAGGCATTTGGAATGGGCGAAGGTCGCCGCAATTTCCTTGTTGTAATGGGGGTTCGACTTATTCGTACTTTTGCGTAGGACCGCATCGTTATGGGGGCTGAACGACGTAGCTCATATATTGACGAGAAAGTCAAGCGTCTCACTGCATATCACGAAGGTGGCCATGCGCTCGCAGCTCTCTACACCGACGGCGCGATGCCTCTGCACAAAGTTACCTGCATGCCACGCGGACATGCACTTGGAATCGTGCGTCTCGAACACACACTCCTTTCCTGCCAAACGTGTCTGACGGTGATGACGCTGGGCAGACATCCCAACTACCAAAAGACGATAGACTGATGGTCACACAAAAGGAATTTTTAGCTGATATAGACGTTGCACTTGGCGGTCGTGTTGCGGAGGAACTTATTTTCGGTCCAGAGAACGTTACGAGTGGTGCATCATCCGATTTGCGAAGAGCAACCGCCACTGCAACCCGCATGGTGAAGGCAAGTCAAAGTTCACCCAGCTATATATCAATCGCAAACATGACGCTTTGTCTTATTCACAGAATTGGGGATACTCGGAAAAGATTGGCCCGGTGTATCTTAACGATCGAGAAGAGAGTATCTCCGCTAGCAAACGTGAGGAGATTGAGAACGAAGTACGGAGGTAAGGAGGACTCTTGCTCTGGTTTTCCGACCTTTCCGTTGATGATTGTATGTTTAATGTAGACTGCTTCAAGCCGGCCAAGCCAGGGTTTTTGCTCTTCTCCGGACGAAGCAGCATGAATTACATCGTGTACGTTTTCCTCCGTGTCCATGTGCCTATGATCCGTTCGTTAAAGTACGCATTCGTAGCTTGCTCTCGCACTCATTGAGCACGAAACACTTGACATAGAGGAAGTGAAGAAAGTGATTCAGGGAGAGCCTATACGGAATATTAAGGATGTGATCAGCGAGGATTTGTCCCGCATTAATACGTCCGCCACCGAAGTCCCATCGGCAGTGGTTGCGTCATAGCATCCTTCGCATAGGCATCATTTTCGGGTCGTTTTCTTCAGTATATCATAAATTTGCTCTATTAGTACAATACGAAATCGTCAGATTACCAAGTGCCAAATAAACGTGTGATCGCTGGGAAACTTCAAACGTTTGCACGCAGAAAGGCCACGCTGGTGTTGGTGTGGCCTCCGTTGCTGAGCTGATGATTATTACCGAAAAATATCGTTCTGCGGTGCCCGGTGGCAAGGGACTCTGCGCCGTGACAATATGAGCTCCCCGAACGCCTAAAGAGTGCCCGTGTAGGGCTCAGTTTCGGGGTATATACAGTATTGTGGAGCCGTCGCGCTCGATACGGCGAGTTGCATGACCAGCGCGGGCGAGTGATATGGGGACGGGAGGCGGCAACCGGCAGCCGAAAGGGATAATGCTGTCCAAGTCCGCAAATTGATATGCATCTCTGGACGGT
>Ga0137362_10000253_pt1 | contig 25675 bp, 15 predicted proteins | sample MadtaG_2_FD_104801 | JGI IMG/M metagenome (GOLD analysis project Ga0137362, IMG submission 104801) | Vadose zone soil microbial communities from Angelo Coast Range Reserve, California, USA - Mad1_100_16 metaG | ecosystem: Environmental > Terrestrial > Soil > Vadose zone | place: USA: California... | reverse complement strand
CGGCCGGGCCAATTAACCTGCAGGAGGATACCGAATTGCTGGTATCCGGCTTCAAGGACTTAGTAGAGCGCTGGCGGGAGCAGTTTGACCACATAATCATCGACACCCCGCCTGTGCTGGCGATGACCGACGCAGTTCGTATGTCGGTCGAGGCGGATTCAGTGATCCTGGTCATCCGCTCTGGTCTGATCGGGAAAAACGAGTTCTTGCGCGCTCAGGATGTGCTCCTCAAGGTCAACGCCCGCCTTACGGGCTTCGTCCTGAATGGCGCAGAGCTGGACTCCTCAGATTTCCGGTACTTTTACGGCTACTACGGTCGGGATGATTCAAAGCATCTCGGCGAAGGCGGGTAAAAGATTTCAAAGACGGCGTTTTCATCATCCGGAGGACCGTAACCCATGAGTGTGAGTACCCAGAATATCATTCCCTTGCACGCAGACAAAGTTGGATCGCTCGAAATGAAGTTTCGGGACCGTACCGCAAACGTCGGGATCATCGGACTCGGCTATGTTGGATTGCCCCTCGCGCTGCTCTTCACGGAGGCGGGTTTTCCTGTCACCGGCTTCGATGTTGACTCCCAAAAAGTAGAGAAACTTTCCAGAGGCGAATCCTACATTTACCGCGTGCCATCCACCGAGATTCAAATCGCGCGCGCGAAGAAGTTCTCAGCCACGGTCAACTATTCGGACATCGCCGACATGGACGCGGTGATCATCTGCGTGCCGACTCCGCTGAACGAGCAACGCGAGCCCGACCTCAGCTACATTACGAATACGGCAAAGGCCATTACTCCCCATTTGCGGGCGGGCCAACTCGTTGTGTTGGAAAGCACTACATATCCGGGAACCACGGAGGAAGTCCTGGTGCCTATTCTCGAGAAAAATCCGCACGGGATGCGTGCTCAACGCGAGAGCAACGGAATGGAGCACGATAGTTTTTATGTTGCATTCTCGCCTGAACGGGAAGATCCCGGCAATAACATCATCGCGAGGTGCGACATTCCGAAAGTCGTCGGCGGGCTAAGCAGAAGAGCGACTGAGCTTGCCAGCTTGTTATATCAAGCCATTTTCCGCCGCATCGTGCCAGTCTCTACTCCTGCGGTGGCGGAAATGACCAAGCTGCTCGAGAATATATATCGCTGCGTAAACATCGCATTGGTCAACGAACTGAAACTGTTATCTCTACGCATGGGAATTGATGTATGGGAGGTCATCGACGCTGCCTCGACGAAGCCTTTTGGCTTCCAACCGTTCTATCCCGGACCCGGCCTTGGTGGGCACTGCATACCAGTGGATCCGTTCTACTTGTCGTGGAAGGCGAAGGAGTTAGACTTCCAAACCCGCTTCATCGAGCTCGCCGGTGAGATCAACGTTTCGATGCCTTACCACGTGGTGACCGCGATTTCGATGGCGCTCAACAATGTGCGCAAACCGCTGAATGGCTCACGCGTGCTCGTACTTGGTGTGTCCTACAAGAAGGATGTCGATGATCTGCGCGAATCTCCAGCCCTCACCATAATCGAGCTGTTGAAGCAGCGGGGCGCGATCGTTAACTACCATGACCCATATTTCCCGGTACTGCTCAAAGGCCGGCATTACGATCTGCAGATGCAACGCGTTCCCCTCGACAACATTGGTGCGTACGATTGTGTGGCCATCATCACAGATCATTCCGACTACGAATACCCGGCCATCGTGCGCGAAGCGCAGTTGGTCATTGACACTCGCAATGCCACGCGCGGTATCGATTCGCCGAAAATTGTGCGCTGCTGACTATGCTCCGTTGCTCCGGCCTGTGAGTCTGCGACGTGAATGCCTGGGAAGGCCCCAGCGGCATAGAGCGGATTGAAACTGGCAGGGGTAGCGACCTCGGCTGGCGGTTCTGATCCATGGAGGTTGTTATGAAATCCAAACTGACTTCTCTCAGCGCTCTCTTGTTATTAGCGCTGTCATCGACATATGGCCTCGCACAGGATCGTGTCGGTTCGTCAGAAATTCGCCCATTAGGGCCCCCTTCCACAGCTCAGGCCGAGCCTACGGCGGCGCCTCCTAGTCCCGGGTCTCCGCATGACCTTCTGATAGGTGCGGGGGATTTGCTAGAGATCAGCTTGTATGGCATGCCTGATTTCAAAACCGACGTACGCGTCAATTCTGGCGGCGAGATTTCTTTGCCTATGATCGGAGCTTTGCCTGTGGCCGGACTCTCCGTGGAGCAAGCTGAAACGCTGATCGCGCATAAGCTCACCGAAAAGGGTGTCTTTAATGATCCACACGTTACGGTCTTCGTGAAGGAATACGCAACGCAAGGGCTCTCGGTGTTGGGCGAAGTACAGAAACCTGGGATTTATCCGTTGCTGGGTTCGAGGAAGTTGTACGACGCTATATCTGTTGCTGGCGGCACTACCCCGAAAGCGGGCCGCTACGTGCTTATTACGCGCCGAAATGATCCGCAACATCCAGTTCGGGTGCCGCTTATGACTGGTGCTCCGGAGTCGATGGAGAATAATGTCACCGTCGAGCCGGGAGACACCATTCTCGTAAGCAAGGCGGGAGTCGTTTACGTTGTCGGCGACGTCCACCAGCCCGGCGGTTTTGTTATGGAAAATGGCAACGATATTACGGTGTTGAAGGCCATCGCCCTCGCTCAGGGCACCAATCCCAACGCTGCTCTGAATGGAGCCAGGCTCATCCGCAAGACCCCGGAAGGCTCGAAAGATGTTCCCCTCTCACTTAAGCAGATTCTGGCCGCCAAGGCTCCTGATCTGCAACTGCAACCAGACGATGTCGTCTTCGTTCCCGGCAGTGCCGGGAAGAGCGCTGCCAAACGGGGAGCTGAGGCGATCCTGCAGATGGCCACTGGCGTGGCGATCTGGCGCATGCCGTGAGTTCACCATTATTCAAGATCATTCAAGCAGGTGTGCACCGAGTCGAAATCCTGAGGCGTACGCTGTGGGCTCATTGATGCCGGACACCAATCAGAGGAACCAATGCTGGCGCTTTTGACGGATAGAAAATCAGGGGAAGTGTCCACGTATGATGTTCCCGCTCCGGAGCTGCGTCCTGGTGGGATCCTTGTGCGAACCCAGTATTCGGCAATCAGCGCCGGCACTGAGCGCGCTACGCTTGAATTAAGCGCGAAGTCGCTCCTCGCCAAAGCGAAAGCCCGTCCCGATCTCGTGAAGCAGGTTCTCGAGTACGCACGACAGAATGGAGTGAAAGCCGCCTACGAGAAGGTGCACGCAAAGCTGGATACCCTGACGACTCTAGGATATAGCTGCGCTGGCGAAGTAATTTCGGTGGCGGATGGCGTCCACGAATTCCGTGCAGGTGATCGCGTCGCTTGCGGCGGTGGCACCTACGCCAACCATGCTGAGATCAACTTTGTTCCGCGTAATCTCGCGGTACGCATCCCGTCGCAGGTGTCCTCGGTTGCGGCCTCTTTAACCACCATTGGCGCCATCGCGATGCACGGCGTTCGGCAGGCCGAGGTTGGTATTGGCGAAACTGTCGCGGTGATCGGTGCCGGGCTCGTAGGCGTGTTGACGATCCAGATCCTCCGCGCCGCCGGATGCCGAGTCGTGGCGATCGATCTTTCGCCCCAGCGCGTCAAGCGAGCAGCGGAATTTGGCGCACATCTCGCGGTTGCTGCGGGTGACCCAACGCTGGCGTCAAGTATCGAGGAGTTCTCCAGGTATGGTGTCGATGCCGCTATCTTGACCGCGGCGACCGACTCTGCCGAGCCGGCTGAGATGGCGGCTAGGATTCTGCGTGATCGCGGCCGTATTATTGTCGTAGGCGCCGTGGGGATGGGAGTATCACGCAGCAACATGTACACCAAAGAGCTGTCGCTAGCTCTCTCTCGCTCTTACGGCCCGGGAAGGTATGACCAGCAATATGAGGAAGGCGGAATCGATTACCCCATCGGGTACGTCCGCTGGACAGAGCGACGCAACATGGAGGCCTTCCTCGATCTGCTGGCAACTGGACAGATAGATGTCACACCGCTCCTCGAGCGTCGCTACGCTATCGACGAGGGCGCAAAAGCCTACGCCGACCTGAAGAATGGACTGTATACCGCGATTCTAGAGTACAACAGCGCGTCCGCAGTGTTGCATAGGACGGTACCCGCCGTGGTAGCAGCGCGGCCTCGCACCGGCGATGAAGTGAGAGTCGGCTGCATCGGTGCCGGCGGTTTCGCTTCAAGCGTGATCTTTCCCAACCTACAGTCTATCAAGGGCGTGCGCCTGCAATCCGTCGGTACCGTCTCAGGCACGGGAGCTATTTCGGCGCAACGCACCTTCAAGTTTCAAACCGCGGAAAAACCCTCAGAACTCCTGAATAACCGCGATGTTGATACCGTCTTTATTTTGACGCGCCACGATACACACATGACCTACGCGGCCCAGGCATTGCATGCCGGCAAGCCCGTATTCGTCGAAAAGCCGCTGGCGATCGATCGCGAGCAATTGGCCCATCTACAAGAGCTGCATGCCGCCCAACTGCAGGATGGTCGCGCGCCGTTTGTGATGGTGGGCTTCAACCGCCGGTTTGCTCCGTTCACGGAAAGAATCCGCCAATTCTTCGCCGGCCGCCGTGAGCCTATGCTGGTTCATGCGCGCGTTAATGCCGGCTATGTCCCGCGGGACCGGTGGCTTCATGCCCATGGCGGCCGTATCGTGGGCGAGTTCTGCCATTTCGTGGATTGGGCGCGCTCCGTGATCGGTTCTCCTATTCACAGCGTAGCGGCGATAGGTCTGCCAGACGGCGCACAGTACACGTCCGATAACATCGCGGTCACACTGAAGTTCGCGGATGGGTCTGTGGCCAATCTGCTTTACCTGGCGAACGGCGACCGCAGCATTCCAAAGGAATATTTCGAAGTGTTCTGCCAAGGTGCGATCGCGCGGCTGGAAGATTTCCGAACACTCGAACTCGTACGCGGCGGGAGGATTCAGAAGTTCAAGAGCGTACAGGACAAAGGCTACCGGCGGGAGCTCCAGTTGACGATTGAAGCGATCCGCTCCGGAAAACCCTCGCCTATCCCATTCGACGAACTGGTGGAAGTTACAGAGACCACTTTTCTGGTTCAGCACGCGCTCGCTACCGGAGAAGTCATCCGGTTGACCCCGGATGGACCGGACGCTTCGATTGAGGCGCCGGCTCCCGAATATCTGGCGTTGTGCGGCGAGCCTCTGCCTCCGCAAGAGGCTGCGCGCGCTCATGACTAGCGTCTCGCCATATCGGTTTCCTACTAGGCGATCCCTTCGAGATTTGTTTCGAATTACGATGCAAGTTTAGTCCCTGTGTCCAATGGCATCTCCATACCGTTGCAGCACCTGCCTAGCTTGCGCGAAGCTGCCCTTATCCTTGCTGGCGCGATCGGGGTTGCTAGCTTCGTTCTTGTGCCCACGGCGGGCTTGGTGGTCGGTATTGGGTGCGTGGCCGTGTTGTTTCTCGGCGCAGTAGCTAACGCAGTTCATGGCAAAATCGACCGAATCCTCCTGTACTGGGCCGGGGCTTTTCCGCTCGGCTACTACTTCGCGTCATTTCCCCGAGAACGACCAATCGTGACCCTGGACCGGGTGGTCGTCTTGGTGGCTTTCTTGGGACTCATTTTTACCAAGCCCAGTACGCTCGTCGCAATACCGAAGGCGTTGCGCCAGGCCGGACTTTTTTGGATAGCTTTTGCTGCCGTCGCGTGCGTTACCCTCGGAAAATCGCCGAATGTTTTGAACGCTGCAAGGAATCTGTTGGATAGTTTCCTGCTTCCAGTGTTGCTCACCTGGTGCGTTATTGCACGGTTCGACGTTCGCGGTCGGCTCCCCGCGATACACACGGCCATGTGCATCTCCTCGGTCATTTGCGCAGCGGTGGGAGCCGCTGAGATCGTCACAGGACAGGATTTGCTCCCCTTTGGAGGTTCTACGATCTACTTTGCAGGAGGCATTGTGCGACCAAACGGGCCCTTTGAGAGCAATGACACCCTCGCGCTGATCGGTGCTATCAGCGTTTTCTTCCTGGTCTTTCTTCGCGCAACGCTTGGTCCCAAGTTGAGCATTGGTCGCAGGGTGCTTCACTTCATCGGGCTCGCAGCGGCGATTGGCATGGCGTTGATGCCGATGTTCCGCTCCGTCGCGATCACCCTGCTGCTTGTACTGATTATCGATACCTTCTGGGGACACGGAACGATCCACCGCGTCCGGCGCGTCGCGCTCATAGGCGGCTTTGTCGGGCTGATTTTCATGGCTGCTGTATTTACACCCGATATGTTCGAAGATCGCAGCAGCTCGGAGAACGTATACGGGCGTGTAGCCCAATTTGAGCAAAGCTTTCGGGTGTTCGAGGAACATCCTTTGCTGGGGGTCGGGTTTCTGAATTTCCATGAATTCGTGCTGGGGGAGCCCCGTTACCGCACGTCTTATCAGGGCATGTTTTCGGTGGACGGGCCGCATGACAACCTGGTTCAGATACTCACGGAGGATGGCATTCTTGGCTTTGTGCCGTACGTGATGGCGCACGTTCTCCTGTTTAGGGCGATGTGGCAGTTGCGCCAGTTGTCCCGTTCCGGATACCTGGCTTGGAAATATTATTTTTACCTGTTCCTGACTTATTGGATCACCGGGCTCACCGAATCCTCGGGCTATAGCCCACTCAACTTGTGGTACATGTTCGCGGCTGCTGTCTTTTGTAAGTATGCGTTGACGGAACCTGATTTACTGCGGCTTGCGGAAGTGCAAGAGCCTGCCGAAGCGTCCAGCGCGCCCGCCCAAATCTCATTGCCTGTGTTTGTCCGGTGAGCCGGGAACAAGAGTTAATGATGGCTAAACTTAAGACCGTTTATCTTTTGGTCCTTTCCGGAAAGTCGGACGATGCGCATAAGTTTGTGACTGAGCATTACCCAGGACGACCGATAACCGTAATCTCAAAACGCAATCTCCGTGAGGCGGGCTGGAAAACGCAGATTCGGCATTTGCGCGCGATGCAGGGCGAGGCACTGGTCATCTTCTCGAGTGCTCTGTTCGACCTACGGGAGCCTTTGCTATTGCTCTGCTCCGGGTTCGTGCATCGCTGTCATGAAACGGTCCTTGTTGACGCGAAAGGTAGACTAAGAGTCTGTACGCGTTGGCGATTGGCGGTTCTGGTGCCTTCAGTTTTTTTAAGCGCGCTCCTCGACATCTTAGTTCTCGCAAGCACATGGATAGGCGCCCACATTTTATTACATGGTGTGAGAAAGCAAAGAAGGTTCAGGCCACGCGTTGACGGTGAAATAGACATTGCGCTGCTCGATCCATCGTTTGAGCCGGCATCCGCGGGCGGTGCGATGAGCTATCTCGATGGAACTTTGTCCGGATGGGCCAACGAGCCGGTGAGTTGCGAAATTTTTTCCGGGCGGCAACTCTCGTTTGACTACTACCCGGTCCACGTTGTCCCCAGCCGCCGGCGTTTGTATCTTTTCCGTGAATGCCAATCACTTTCCTATAATCTGCGCTTTGCTCTAGGCGTTTGGAAAAAACTCCGGCGGCGTGTGCCGCGCTTGCTGTACCAGCGCCATGGGCGGTTTATTTGCGCCGGCGCGCTTCTCTCGTGGCTGACTCGTACGCCGCTGGTTCTCGAATACCAGGGTTCGGAGGTGTGGCTGGCAAAGAATTGGGATCCGGCGAGGTTCCGGTCGTGGCTCGCTCTTTGTGAAAGAGTGTCTATCGCAGCCTCCTCCAAGATAGTCGTATTGTCGGAGGCCTCGCGTGAAGAGCTAGTAGGATTCGGCTATCCCGCCGAGAGGATCATACTTAATCCGGCCGCTGTTGATCCCGACCGATTCCGCCCTGATTGTGGCGGGAAGGAAGTGCGCAAGCAACTTGGATTGGCTCCGCACCATACGCTGGTCTCCTTAGCTAGCTCGTTCAGTTACTATCATGGTATCCCCGTTCTTGCCCGCGCCATAACCACGCTGTTGAAGAGACGCAACGAAGCGTCTGTGCTTGAGAACCTTCGCTTTTTGCTGATCGGCGATGGACTGCTGCGTGCCGAAACCCAGGAAGCGCTGAGCAAGCTAGAAGGCTCGGAAGCAGTGATTTTCACGGGCTTGGTGCCGCATGCAAGCGTTCCGGCTTATCTGGATGCCTCGGATATCTTAGTGTCCCCGCAGGTTCCCAACGAGGACGGCCTGCCGTTCTTCGGCTCTCCCACCAAGCTTTTTGAATATATGGCGATGGAAAAAGCCATTGTGGCCAGTGACCTGGACCAACTGTCGCGCGTACTCTGTCACGGGAGCACAGCTTGGATGGTCACGCCGGGCAGCGACGCGGAATTAGTCGGCGCGATCGAGTATCTGGCGGGCAGGCCGGAACTCCGCAGCTTGCTGGGGCGGAATGCCCGTGCCGCGGCCTTGCAGCGCCATACTTGGCGTCAAAACGCAATTCGGCTCCTTTCCCAAACAAACCTGTCCCTAAGCGCCGATCAAAGGGATGGAGCACGCACCGATTCCCGCGCGGTGCGCAGCGACCTGCCCTTGGAAACGTCGCGCGAGCGCAGCTGATTCAGCAGCCGCGTAGCTCAGAACGAAACGGTCTTACTAAGGAGAAAGTCCATGAGAATTCTCGTAACTGGAGGTCTCGGCACGGTAGGCAGTGATTTGGTTCGCCAACTGCGTGCGCGGAAACATTACGTAGTTTCCTGCGATCGGTCACATCAACCGGATGAGGTGGGTTTTTCCCTTCGCACCGATGTCCGCGACCCGCTGTACGCTCGCTGCGACGTGGGTGAGTTCCGCCAGTTGGAACGTGTATTTGAACGGCTGGGCCCCTTCGACTTCGTTTTCCACTGTGCGGCTGAATTCGGCCGTTGGAACGGCGAAGACTTCTATGAAACGCTCTGGAATACGAATGCCGTGGGAACGAAGAACGTGATTCGGATGCAAGAGCGGCTGAACTTCAAGCTCATTCATTTCTCTTCATCCGAAGTCTACGGAGACTGGCCCGAAATCATGGTGGAAAGCGTCATGGACGAATACGAAATCAAACAGCTCAACGACTATGCCATGACCAAGTGGGTCAACGAAATGCAAATTCGAAATTCGGCCCAGCAGTACGGGACGCAATCCGTGGTTGTTCGTTTGTTCAATACTTACGGACCGGGCGAATACTACAGCCCGTATCGTAGTGTGAACTGCCGTTTTCTGTACTGTGCGCTAAACAGTCTCCCTTGGACCGTCTACCGCGGCCATTCACGGACATCCACTTATTTGGCGGACACCGTCACGACATTGGCGAATATCGTTGGCAACTTCAAGGCCGGTGAGACTTACAACATCGGCGGCAGCCATTCGCACAGCATCGAAGAGCTTTCCGACGTAGTGCTGCAAGTGACCGGCGCCGACCCAAGTCTGGTGCAATATCAGGACTCGGAGATCCTGACTACCAAGCAGAAGCGGGTTGACGTCTCCAAGGCGATTCGTGATTTGGGACACAAGGATACTTACGGTCTGGAAGAAGGAATGCAACTGACGGCTGACTGGATGCGTCAAGTTTGCAGTTTCCATGCCAGCACGTTGACTTGTGCGGAGCCAGCAAGCTCCGCGGCCTAGCCACGTTCCTGCAACGGTCTGACGCATTCCAGCAGCACAAACGTGGTCGATTAGAACCCTGGTGATTATGGGTACCATTCAAGCCCTCTCAGCTCGACTGTGGCGAATGGCTACCGGCACGGAGCTTCGCCGCAATGTCTTCGAGAGCTACGGCACGCGTCTGCTTGTGGTCGCCGTCACATTTGCAACTGCCGTGGTGATCGCGCGAGAACTCGGCCCTACGGGTCGTGGCCTGTACGCCGTTGCCGTAGCCATGGGTGCCATCGGCGTGCAGTTCGGCAATCTCGGCCTGCAGCTCTCCAACACCTACCATGTTGCAAAAGACCGAGCTCTGCTGCCCGCTCTTATCGGCAATACGCTGGCGGTGGTCCTTGGAGCCTGGGTTGTCACGCTCTTGGGTGGAATTGGCTTTGTCTTCTGGCCGGAACTTTCCCCGGTCCATGGCACGCTTCTCATGCTGGCGCTGGCCTCGGTCCCAGTTGGCCTCGCCTACTTACTAACCCAAGGCCTGCTACTTGGCGTCAACGAGGTACGGGCCTACAACCAGATCGAATGCGGCAGCAAGCTCCTGGCCCTCGCGCTGATCTCCGTCCCCGCTTTGCTTCACCGTGGCACTGTGGAATTGTTCTTTGGCATAACTTTGTTGTCCGCAATAGTCAGTTTCCTTTGCGCCTTTCTTCGTCTCAGACGAGTTTCGACGGCGCCTCCCGGGCTATCGCTGGAAGTTTTCCGTCAGAGCATCGGCACGGGTATCAACGCGTACATGATCCTATTCTTCGGCTTCCTTGTGCTGAGAATTGACTTGCTGATGGTGAAGTACATGCTCGGCGCGACGGAAGCAGGCTACTATTCGATTAGCCAGATCCTTTCCGAAAACACCATGATGTTTCCCGTCGTAGTGGGAATGCTCCTGTTTCCCAAGCTCTCAGCGACAAAAGGGAAAGAAGAAAAAACGCGGCTGGCAAACAAGGCCGTACTTGCTACCGCAGCGCTGATGTTGCCGGTGGTCGTGATTGCTGCCTTGGCCGCTGCCCCAATCATCTCCATCGCATTCGGGCGGAACTACCTCCCGGCGGTTGCGCCCTTTGTTTGGCTGATGCCTGGAACCTATTTCCTGGGAATCGAAACGGTGATGGTCCAGCTGCTGAATAGTGAAGGCTTTCCCCTAGTCATCGTCGCTGCCTGGGTCGCGGACACAATTGTCAACATTGCCGTGAATTTCTGGGCCATTCCACGTTATGGGATCACCGGTGCGTCGGTCGTTTCCTCTGTTTGCTATTTCTTGATTTTTTTAGTCGTTTGCGTCGTCGTATGGAAACGTAACCACGCACGACATCCAGCAGCTGTATGCGTACAGCAGGTAAGTGACTCTCTGTCTACCTAGACGAAAAATGCCAACTGCAAGGATCATCAAACGGGAATCGCCTACGGCGCTTGCCCGCGAGCTGCCGTACTGGACAAGATCAGCCGATGTCTCCGTGACGAATGAGTATTTGCATGACGCCGCAGCGCTTGCAAGCCCAGCTTTTCTGGGGCTGCATCTCCACCTGCAACAACAGCGCTACCGCGGATATGAGTTTGACGATTTTCTGGGCTCGTCGCTGGTGTGCTTTCTTAGTTTCAACAATCTCTTTCTGCAGCGCTTGGCTGTTCAGGCGGGGGAGCTTATACCTTTTAATGTGCGTCCTTTCCTGGGCATCAGGAAACTGGAGAGCGCGAAGGCGCGAGGATTCTTTGCGAAAGCCTATTTGTACCGTTTTCTGGCCACAGGCGATGAATCGTGGCTCTCCGCCGCCCAGTCCTGCCTTGGCTGGTTACTCGAGAACAGTTCCAAGCACTATCCCGGGTTGAGTTGGGGCAATGCGTTTGATTTCGCCAGCCGCGGAGGACTCATACCGAAAGACAGGCCTACTATCGTCTGGACGGCTCACATTGCCGAAGCCTTCGATCTGGCCTATGACGTCACGAAAAAGCTCGAGTACCTGAACGCGTTGGAGCAAAGCGCAAGGTTCATTATCTCCGCCCTCGAACGTCACGAAGACGAACGTGGAATCTGTTTCGCGTATGGCCCCGGCGCACCGGCATTGGTATTCAATTCGAATTTGCTGGGTGCCGCCACTCTCCTCCGGTGGTGGAAGCATTCCGGAGATTCCACATGCTTCGATCTTGCGCAGCGTGCAATCGCGTGGACCCTGCCGCAGATCAATCCGGACGGCAGTTGGCACTATGGCGCCGGCGCGAGGTATCGATGGATCGACAATTTTCACACAGCCTACAATATCGATTGTCTCGTGGCCGCCCACGAACTTGGCGGCGAAAGCATGGTTCCCGAAGCGGTGATTGAGAAGTCGTATCAGTTCTGGACAACTCATTTCTTTCTTTCGGACGGCACTCCCAAGTACTACCATGCCCGGACTTATCCGCTCGATATTCAATGCGCCGCGCAAGCCATCGAAACACTGTCCAAGCTGCGAGGCAGGTTCCCCACCGCGGGACCACTCGTGGATAAAGTTCTGGTTTGGACGCTGGGGCACATGCAAAAGAAGAATGGTGCCTTCCGCTATCAAATCTGGCCATTCTGGAAAAATAACTTGGAAGCCATCCATTGGGGTCAGTCCACCATGCTGGCGGCCTTGGGCGCGTACCTCTATTCAGTGCCGACCCTTGGACACAAATCATGAGAATTGCGATCCTCAGCAGCCTGCCCTGGCTCGACATGCACAGTTACAAGAATTGTTTCCTTGAGGAGCTCGTTAAGAAGCCTTGGGCCCAGCGCTCTGACATTGTGCTGGTGTACGGAAGAACGAAGTTGTCCGATTATCTCCAGCAAGCCAGACGATTCGGCATTGCCGATGGGCTAATGAAGCTGCGGAGTCTCACCGGTGCGAGGAGCCCTCGTCCCGCCGTATCCCAGAATAGAAAAGGGAAGCGGTTACCGTTGCTGGCGGCAGAACTCGGTATCGCAACCCACTTCTTTGACCGTCTCAGTGCCCCTGAGTGTCTCTCGTTTTTGAAAGCATTTCGGCCCGACGTAATGTGCAATCTCAGCGGACAGTACATCCCCTCGCGCGTTCTAGCGATTCCCCGCTATGGTGTCTTCAGCGCGCATTATTCGTTTCTGCCCGAGTTACGTGGAGGCGATACCGTACGCTGGAGTATTTTCCTGGATCGGCCCTTGTTTGTCTGTCACATGGCTTTAGCACCCGAAATGGACATGGGAGATATCTTGAGGACGAAGCGCGTGCCGGTTGCCAGAGGAGATCGGCTCGAAGATATCTATTGCCGCTGCCAGATGGCCAGTGCGGAAGGACACTTGCGCCTTCTCGATGACTTGGAGGCTGGACGCATAACCCGCATTCCGCAGCGCAAGGAGCAAGGAAGCCTTTTTTATATGATGGGACGCTATCTCAAATCGAAAGTTGACCAAGTGCTTCGGGAAAACAGGTACAGCCACTATGTCGAAGCTGATTCAGGCATCGTTTAGTCTGCTCCAGAAAATGTATGACCCGAAGCGCGCCTTGTTTTCCTACAAAACGGACTGGCGCGACGGAAAGTACACCAGTGATTTTTCATATCCACACAGCCTGCGTTACACGATAAATGTTCTGGCAGGATTGCAGCGGGCACAAGAGCATCGCCACCTTCATTGGGATGTGGATGGACACTTAAACACGTTTCTGCGCCTCCACGGCCAACACATCGCCAATGCTGGGGATAAGGGACTCTTGCTCTACGTGGCCGCCCACGGGCGCTCTCAGCATCAACATCCCATTTTTGCCGAAGTCCGAGATTTAGTGCGCCAGCCAGAGCGGCTTCGCAGGCTGAATTTGCAAGAAGTGAGCTGGATGCTGAGCGGGCTGACTGAATATGCCGTCACTTCTCAGAAACCGGAGGCGGTGAAAGCGGCCGAAGACCTCTTTCGGTTCATCGACAAGGATTTTCTAAACAAGGACACGATGCTTCCCTTTCACGAGCTGTCCTTTTGGAGAAAGCCTTTTACCCCGTTCGGTGGAATCGTCTATTTCCTGAAGGCTCTCGCCGAATACTCGGCCGCATTCAACAACAAGTACGCGGAGGTGATCTTCAAAGAAGGGGTCGGCAAGATGCTCCAATTCCAGGGGCCAACGGGGGAGTGGCCCTGGTTCTACAACGTGTTCGACTCCAAGGTTGTGGATTGGTATCCCGTCTACAGCGTTCACCAGGACTCGATGGCGATGTTGTTCCTTTTGCCTGCATTGGATCTGCAGGTAAGCGGGGCTAGTCGGGCCATTGAAAAGAGCTATCGCTGGCTCTTTGGCAACAATCAATTAGGTGAGCCGATGATGGTCACTTCACCAGAATTTTTTATCTATCGCTGCATCCACAGGCGCGGGGCCCTGGAGCGTCCGAAGAGATTCGGGCGAAGCGTGCTCTTATCGCTTGCGCAGAAGTCCGCAGGTCTCGCTCACAATCGCCAGTTGGAGATAATCAAGCACGGACGCTCGTATCATCCCGGTTGGATTCTTTATGCGTGGTCCCCGAGGAAGGATTTTACAGAGTTTACAAATCTTCGTATGTCGCCGGAGTTAAAAATGTCGGTGCCGACCTCAGTGCCAACGCAGTCGCCTGTCCAAAGTCAGTATCTCGAAGTTTGAGTCTGTGTGTTGTCAAGCTTGCCTCGCGCACTGCCTTGCTCTGCGAGGCCAAAACTTTGCAGCAGGATCTAATGTGCGCCGGCGAGCAGCCGTTTTAGTTATAGTTATGTTCATCCGATTGAGAAACAGGAAATGAGAATCGAATACGTCAGTCACGCCTGTTTGTCCATTGACACAGGAGACTTGAAGATCCTGACAGATCCTTGGATTCTCGGTCCCGCCTACTGTGGCCAGTGGAACGTGTTTCCCAAGCCGGTCAACACAAGAGTTCTGGACGACTGCCAAGCTGTCTTGCTATCACACGGGCATGAGGATCACTTCCATCCGGCAACGGTCGAGAAACTACCCAGGTCCGCCAGAATGTTCTACCCGTACATGTGGTACGGAGGGATCAAGCCTTACCTGAACGAATTGGGCTTTCGCGACGTCACCGAAGCTCCCACAGACAGGACTATCCGCCTGACACCGGACACGGCGTTGACCTATGTCGTCAACAATCTCGACAGCATCATCGTTATCGAAAGTAATGGCCAAGTCTTTGTGAATATCAATGACGCGTTGCACTCGCACCCGCCGAGAATCGTTGATATTTTTGTCGACCATCTTCTGGAACGCTGGCCTCGCATAGACACTGTCTTCTGCGGATTTGGCGGAGCCAGCTATTTCCCCAATGCTATCCATTGTTTTGGAAAGAACGACCTCGAGATTGCTGAAGCGAGAGAGCAGATGTTTGTTCATGCATTCTGCCGCATTGCGCATGCCTTGCACCCCAGGGTTGCGGTACCCTTCGCGGCGGATTTTGTCCTGCTGCGTCCCAGCCAGAGATGGATTAACGAGAGGCGCTTTCCGCGTTCGCGCATTCCGGACTACTATCGTGAGATTTACGTCGATTCGCCAGAGGGGCCTCAGATTAATGTGATGTACCCTGGAGATGTTCTGATCGACGATCAGTTGATCCCCCGTTCGCCTTATCGCGCCGAGTTGCGGTCGGGCAGTCTGAATCATTTGATCGACGAGCAGTACGCGGAGGAGATCGCGGCTCTTGAAAAGAACCATTGGCTGACACACGCGGAAATCGACATCCTTGAAAAGCAGTTGCTGCAAAATCTGGAACTCAGGAAGGGAGTCTTCGATTTGGAAGTTTTGAGCAAGATTGAATTTTCTCTAAAAGTTTCCGATATCCTGGAAAATCCCTGCTTCATCATCAATATGAAATCCGGAGCGCCGCGCGTCGAGCGCAGTGCGGCCCCTAGTGCGGAATCGATCCTGCAAATCGAAATACCGAGCAGCATTCTTCTGCACTCCTTTGCGAGCGACTGGGGCGGCGATGCGGTAACCATAGGCTATGGTTGCGAAATCTTTGTTTTTCGACCCGAAATCATCCAATCCAACCTGGACTTGGTCTGCGTCCAGTTATTGACACGCATCCCCTCCGCAAGCCGGCACTGGAAGCGCGAGCCTGTCCGCTTGGCGCGTCATCTTTTTTCCAGCCCCATCCATCGGAGCTTGGTGGCGCAAGCCACGTGGAATCGTGTGCGTGGACGCCGCCCCTTTCCGGACGACTACAACGAGAAGATGCGCCCGTGGCTCCTTCGTACCAAGTGTGAGGTCTGCCGCGCTTGCGATCTTCCCATGTTGGACCAAAAGTTCGCCGAGACTTTGTGAAAACCGTTCTGTGTAACAGAGCGCCTTTCGAACCAACCTCGCTATGCAACCTTTACGCCGTATCCTTAAGAAAGGCCCGCCCCTGCTGCTGGCTCAGGAAGTGGCGTGGCGGATTCAGAAAAGATGGGAAAAGAGACGCATTCTGGCTCAGCTGAACGAACGACGATCCTGCCCAGTAACGTTTCGCAACATACCTTACTACAGACCCGCCGTCTCTAGTCTAAATAAGACTAGTCAAGAGCTCTTGATTGCCTTTGCTGACGAGGTCTGTGAAGGACGCTTTCCTTTCATGGGCTACGGAACCGTAGACCTGAGCCGAAAGCCGAAGTGGAATGTTGATTTCGTCTCCGGGATGGACTGGCCCGCCATTCCCTTGGACAACCGCCATTGCATGAGGTTCGATGCCTCGGATGTGAAGGTTCCCTACGAGCTATCACGCCTGCAATTTTTGCCCGTTTTGGGCAAAGCGCACCTGATCACCGGAGACGAGCGCTACCGCGACGCGGCGAAGGAGCTGCTCTCTGACTGGATGCAGGCAAATCCAGTAGGCGTCGGCGTGAACTGGTCTCTGGCCATGGAAGCCGCGTTGCGCAGCATGAGCATTTGTTTCCTGCTAAACCTGCTTTCTCCTCTAAGGGCGGAGGAACAGTCTTGGCTGACCGCTGTAACCTCCTCTTTGTGGCAGCATCTCGTTTATATCGAAGCGCACATCGAGTTTTCCCACTTAATTAGCAGCAACCATTATTTAAGCAACATCGTCGCTCTTTACTGCCTCTCTCTCTTTCTCGAAGGCGCGAAGATGGAGCAAAAACGCCGGCACTATCGAGAACGGATTGAAGCCACAATTGTGCAGCAAGTTTACGAAGACGGCGGAGACTACGAAGCTTCCACGGGGTATCACGTGCTCGTGACGCAGATGTTCTTCAGTGCTCTGCTCCTCATGCGCGCGAGTAATGATCATCCAGGCTCAGCTTTCCTAGAGAGGGCGCGACGCATGAACCGCGTAATGGCTGACCTGGCCAGTCCTTCAGGCGAACTTCCTCACTTGGGAGACTGCGATGACGGCCGAGTGGAACTCTTGCTGGACGACGTACAGCAGATGCTGATGCTGCCGGTACCAGAAAGAAATTCGCTCCGCGTGTCCAATCTCCTTGGCTTGGGGAAGTGTTTGTTTGGAGAAGGATCCGGCTCGGTGGAAGATGCCGCGTGGTACGGTCTCAGCTGTCCTAACCGAACCTGCTGGCCCCAGCCCCAGATCAACCGAGACTCAATTTGCTCGGTCAAAGTTCTCCTTAACTCTGGGATTGCTGTGCTGCGGCATGGGTCCGCTGAATTGCTGTTCTTCGCCGTTCCAAATGGCATCGCGGGTAAAGGAAGCCACACCCACAATGACAAACTCAGCTTCGTTTTGCGCGTGAGCGGTCAGGAAGTTCTTTGCGACTGTGGGACTGGCTGTTACACGCGAGACATCGCGATGCGCAACCGGTTCCGCGGCACCGCAGCGCATAACACACTACTGATCGATGGCACGGAACAGAATCGCATCGATGACGGCCAGCGCGGGCTTTTTATTCTTGGCAACGAGGCGCTTGTAAGTCGGATAGAAGAGGGTAGGGCAGGGAAGGACTGCTTCGTGCGCGCCTCGCACGCCGGGTATCGGTCGCTTGGAGTGTCCCACGTCCGAACGATTCGCTCCGTTGGCGACGAACGGTCCTTTGTCGTCGAAGATGAACTGCTGGGTAATGGCATTCACGACTTCGAGTTCAATCTTCAGCTGGCTCCTAATCGAAATGCGCAAGTATCTGCTGCCGAAGATGGAATCTTGTGCCGCATTCTGGGCGATCCGCAAGTTGAACTCACGGTTTCCGGACCTGCCGGGCTACAGGGGGCGATCCAGCCGTCGCTCGTCAGTTCTACTTTCGGCGCAACGATTCCGGCATGGAGGTTGCGTTTCTGGGGAAGAGCTGTTGTTCCTGCGCGGATAACAACTCGTATGTCGTGGGCCGATCGCGTCGAAATGGCCAGCAGCCAACCCGACTCTGCAATGGAAACAAAAATTCGCGGCGCGGTCGCTCAGGGGGCCTGTCAAGTATGAGCTTCACACGTGCCGCACGCCGGACAGCCCCAGTTGAAGAAGATTTCTCAGCAGGACCACAGTCTGCGGAATACCCACTCGCTGGTGAGTCCATTGTGTGTTTTGCGGGCGAGGATTGGTGGTACCACCACCCTCATTCGAAGAACCACATCCTCAAGCGGCTAGCCAAACACAATCGTGTTTTGTTCGTGAACTCCATCACCATGGGCTTGCCTTCCTTCGGCAATCCGGACTTCTTTCATAAAATTCGACGCAAGTTTCGCAGCTACCTGCGCTGGTTGCGCAAGGCGCCCGAAGGGTTATGGGTGATGACACCGATAAACGTGCCGCTGTACGGCTGGTCAGTGCTGCGCGCCTTGAATCGCCTGTTGCTTGTCCTCCAGCTCCGATTGGTGATGTTCTTTCTCAATCTGCGGCGTCCCATCGTGTGGGTCGCCATTCCTACAGCCGCCGACCTCGTCAACTCACTCGGCGCCAAACTCCTGGTGTATCAGGTTTCTGACAAATACGACGTCAACGAAGACAGCGCGCTGTCTCGTACAGTAATTCGCGAAATGGATTCCCGCCTGAAGCAGCAAGCCGCCGTGGTGATGTATTCCGGCCGTAAACTCTATGAGGAAGCAGACGTCCGCCACAGGTATTTTCTCGAACAAGCCGTGGATTACGAACGGTTCGCCAACTTGCCACCCGAGGCTCCCGCGGATATCGCGTCAATCCCCCGGCCAGTGCTCGGGTATGTAGGAGCCGCTGATTGGTACACCATGGACGTGCCTTTGATCGAGCAAGTAGCCAAGGCGCGGCCCGATTGGCACTGGGTTTTCATCGGCTCGAAATCGAATGTAGTGCGGTTGTCCGCCCCTAATATCCATTTTCTGGGCTCCAAGTCTTACTCCGAACTTCCCCGCTACTATCGGCATATCGACGTGTGTGTGCTGCCTTGGAACCAGAAAAACGCCTTTACCAGTTACGGAAGCGCAATCAAGGTCCGCGAATACCTTGCAACCGGGAAGCCCGTGGTGATTTCTCCGCTCTACGAGTATTTACAGACGCCGGGCCTTAGAATCTATCGATCGATCGATGAATTCATGTTATTGGTCGCTGAAGCGCTAGCCTGTGATACCACTGTCGACCGCCAAGTCCGGCAAGATGCGGTTCGGAACTGCACCTGGGACGTTCGCGCGAGGGAAGTCGCCACCCTCTTTCGTCGCCTGCTGGATGGCGAAGACGCGAGCAAGGCCATCCTCTCGTGCGGCGAGCAAGCGCGTGCTCAAATTCAAAGCGCGCTCCAGTAAGTCAGAGACCGTTCTCGTAACCGCGAAACTGTTGCGAAGTTTTTGTTGTTTGGATGATTTGCGAGGTGTTTTCCGATTTGCATCGAGAGAGACCGCCCATGAATGACGCAGTTTATTTCTATTCCCAGAGCGCCCAGAAGTGGGAATCCAATTACAAGAAGAAAGGGTTTTCCGTCCGCAAAGAAATTCTTCGCGAGCTGCTGCCAGCTCGCCACCTAGCAGGCCAAAGCTGGCTCGACGCGGGCTGTGGAACGGGGACACTCGCTCGCTTCCTCGCCAAAGCCAAAGGCTGCAACACCTTGGGGGTGGACGCCTCCGCAGAAATGATTGCCAATTGCGTTCCCGCCCGCAATACTGAGTTCCGTCAGATTAGAGATATCTGCGAGACTGGATTGCCGGACGGCACCTTCGATGGTGTCCTATGCTCTAGTGTGCTTGAGTACGTGTCGGATCCGCGCGCTGCTCTGATCGAACTCCGGAGGCTATTAAAGCCGGAAGGATTGCTGTTTGTTTCCGTTCCAAATGCGCACCCAATTGCTCGCTGGCCGACACTGGCCATATACTGGCTCACCAAGCACCTTGGTCGGCGGCGCTGGTTTCAATTTCTCGATTATTCCAAACACAGCTATTCAGAATTGCGTTTCCGTCGCTTGCTCAACACCTGCGGATTCCGCGTCGAGGCCGTTCGAACGTTCGGGGTGGCACTTGGGTTCGAGACATTTCTTGGTCAGGGCACCCTGATGATGTTCCGCGCCGTTAAAATCTAAATCCATCCGTTCAGGGAGTGTTTAACCCGAGCCTCTGAGGCGAACCCGCCACCGGGTTCAAGAGTAGTTGGTGAGGTTCCATTTGGCGTCCGCAATAGCCTGCGAGAAATGCTTTTAATCGGTCGGATTCTCTCAACATTGAGCTCCATCGCAGGATCATCGCGACAAGGGGCGAGCACTGGGAACCGCGAGGAGTGTTCAGGATGTACCGCGCCGTTGAGGAGGTTTGCCGATGTGCGGCATAGCCGGAGTACTTTCATTTACTAACAGTGCGTTCCGAGTTTCCGAAAGCTATTTGACGCGGATGCGGGACGTGATGGCGCACCGTGGCCCGGATGGCGCGGGAATCTTTGTCTCGCCGGATCGGCGGCTGGGCCTGGGGTTTCGGCGCCTGGCGATCATCGACCTATCGGAAAGAGCGATGCAGCCGATGAGCAATGAGGACGGCACGCTTTGGGTGGTCTTCAACGGCGAAATTTACAACCACGCCGAAATTCGCGCGGAATTGGAGGCGCTGGGGGGACACCGGTGGAAGACAGACCATTCCGATACGGAAGTGATTCTGCATGCGTTCGAGCAGTGGGGCATCGACTGCGTACAGAGGTTTCGCGGCATGTTTGCGATCGGGCTGTGGGACACGAAACAGCGGCAACTCTGGTTGATTCGCGACCGCATCGGGGTCAAGCCGCTGTACTACAGCATTCATCATGGACGCATCACTTTCGCTTCAGAAATCAAAGCGTTGCTGGAGGACGAGCAGCAGGAACGTAGTCTCAATGAGGAAGCGTTTTATTACTATTTGTCATTTAATGCGACGCCCGCCCCGCACACTCTTTTCTCCGGCATCCGGAAGCTGGCCCCAGGTACCTGGTTGAGAGTGAGCGAAGACGGTCAAATCCAACAAAGCCGGTACTGGGACGTTTGGGATCACACGGAGCCATTGACGAATGCTACTGAAGCGGAGATTGCGGAACGCATTCTTTCCGAACTGCGCACTTCCGTTAAGCTCCGCAAGATCAGTGACGTTCCGGTGGGCGTTTTTCTCTCTGGCGGTATCGACTCAAGTACCAACGCGGCGCTGTTTTCCGACGGAGATGGCCGGCCCGTCAAGACCTTCTCGATCGGCTATGACCAAGAATATCAGAGTTATCCCAGCGAACTTCCCTATGCCCGCAAGATCGCGCAGAAGGTGGGCGCGGAACATCATGAGCTCCTGCTTAAGGAGAGTGACCTGCTTGATTCTCTTCCTCTGATTATTCGACATCAGGATGAACCTCTGGCAGACCCTGTTTGCATGCCTGTCTACTATGTTTCAAAACTGGCTCGCGATTCCGGCGCTATTGTTTGCCAGGTGGGAGAAGGATCGGACGAACTCTTCTGTGGCTACAAGTATTGGAAGGACTCTCTCCGGCTACAACGCTTTGCCAACCTCCCAATCCCAAGGGCCCTGAGAAACATGGGGCTTGCGGCCCTCAGGCTCGTGGAGCGGAGCCGAAAGGCCTCTTTTAACCATCAGTTTTCCTGTGAAGTTCTGCGCAGAGCTTTGGCCAACCAGCCGGTGTTTTGGGGCGGCGTCGAGGTTTTCAGCGACTGGCAAAAGCGCCGCCTCCTTTCCCCGCGTTTGTGCAAGAGATTTGACGGCCTGAGTTCCTGGGAGGCCCTCCGGCCGATTCGACAGCGGTTCGAGGAAAAAGCCTGGGAGCCATCTCCGCTCAATTGGATGACTTATCTCGATTTGAATCTGAGATTACCCGAACTGTTGCTCATGCGCGTGGACAAGATGAGTATGGCGGTGAGCTTGGAAGCGCGTGTCCCATTCCTTGACCACAAGTTCGTAGAGCTGGCGATGAGCATTCCCGAAGCGGTAAAAACAAAAAACGGGGTGCTCAAATACATTCTGAAGAAAGCCGTCAGGGGTGTCATACCGGACGAGCTTATTGATCGAAGGAAACAAGGCTTCGCGGTTCCCGTGTATGAGTGGTACCACACGAAATTCGGAGAGTACGTCTCGAATGAAATAAAAGAGTTTTGCCAAAACACGGATCTTTTTCGGTTTGAGGGAGTCTTGCCTTTCCTGAAGAGAAGAGGATGGGCGCTGCTAAACGTCGCGCTTTGGTGGAAGCAGTACATTGACCCAGGCTCGGCCGCACCTCTCCCATTTCCCATGTCAGCACCCTTAAGAGGTCAGTCCAGCAGTCAGCGAAGGATTCCGTTGCCTGCTGAACCCACCGTCTGACCTCGACATACACGTCAGCGGCCCTTGTTTGAGGAGTTGAATGACCGATTGAAAAAGCCGACGTGCCCCGAGCTGGCATCGGCCAACCCATATACGCGTCCCTCAAATCGTTGTCCGGGAAAAAACGGAAACACCATTCAGGCCAGAGGGCTTGGGCAAGGTAAAGGTCCGCCCCCAATACCTACATTTACGGGGAATTCTGCCGTGGAGGAGTCATCGCCATGACTGATATCCAGCATATCCTTCATGAGGTTCCCGGTTTCCAATTAACGCGACCCCAAGCAGCGAGAACTTCCAGTCGGCTACGGTTCGTATTCAAAAGAGTTCTACTCTGTGCCTTCGTCCACGCAAGCGTAGTCCTTTCCGCCTTGGCGACGTGCACGGCTCCCAAAAACGCGATCGAAGCGGAGAATTGCTTGTCCGGCGATCCCGTAAGTGTTTGGTACGTAGACGGCGCAGGCTCGCCGAACATTCAAGGGTTTGCCACGGACATTAGCGTCAACGTGGGCCAATCGGTCTTCTTCAAAATCGCAACGAATGCCAGCGCATACCGGATCGATATCTACCGGCTAGGCTATTACCAGGGGAACGGTGCCCGCCTGGTGACCACTGTTTTGCCTACTGTGCCATTGCCGCAAGTTCAGCCCGCGTGCTTGACGAACACCGCAACCGGGATAGCCGATTGTGGCAACTGGGCCGTATCGGCCTCATGGGCGGTGCCCAGTAGCGCCACTTCAGGAGTCTATTTTGCCAAACTTGTGCGGCTGGATACCGCTGCAACAGGCGTGGTTGTTTTTATCGTGCGCAATGACTCAAGCCATTCGGACATCCTAGTGCAGACATGCGACCCGACCTGGCATGCCTACAACGATTTTGGTGGCAGCAGTCTCTATACCGGACCGACCACGCGCGCCTTCAAGGTTAGTTACAACCGGCCGTTCAACGTACCGAACCTCTCCACATGGCTTTTCAGCGCCGAGTATCCCATGTGGCGATGGCTCGAAGCGAACGGCTACGACGTAAGTTATATTGCTGGCGCAGATACGGACCGTAACGGCGCGCTGATCAAGCAGCACAAAATCTTTATGTCGGTCGGGCATGACGAATATTGGTCGGGGGGACAACGTGCCAACGTGGAAGCTGCCCGTGCAGCTGGTGTTAATCTTGCATTCTTCAGCGGCAACGAGATCTTCTGGAAAACTCGCTGGGAACCAAGTATTGATGGGGCAAGTACGGCTTATCGAACGCTGGTCTGCTACAAGGAAACGCTCGCCAATATGATAATTGATCCCCAGGATCCCCCCACCTGGACAGGCATATGGCGCGACCCGCGCTTCAGTCCGCCCGCTGACGGGGGCCGTCCGGAAAACTCATTGAGCGGCACGCTTTTCTGGGTGGACGCGCCTCGAACCGACCCGATCTATGTGCCCCAGGCTGACGGCAGAATGCGCTTCTGGCGAAATACCAGCATTGCATCACTGGCGCCGGGTCAAGTCGCGACTCTCCCAACGGGAACCCTTGGCTACGAGTGGGATGTGGATGCCGACAATGGATTCCGCCCGGCCGGCCTTGTCCCCCTCTCGACGACCACTTTGACGGCCTCAACCTGCATCCTCGGCTACACCATCGGTACTTGCACAGCCACACATCACCTGACGTTGTACCGCGCTTCGAGTGGGGCCCTTGTTTTCGGGGCTGGCACCGTGCAGTGGTCCTGGGGACTTGACGCTACACACTCTAACGCCGGCACGCCAACCGATCCCAACATGCAGCAGGCAACCGTGAATCTTCTTGCAGACATGGGAGTTCAGCCTGCGACGTTGCAAAGCGGCGTGACTCCAGCAATCCCTTCCACGGACACTGCCCCACCTAGATCGACCATCGTCTCACCTGCTCCAGGGGCCATCATAAGCGCGGGTTCTCCGGTAACTATTTCTGGCACCGCAGGCGACTTCGGCGGCGGTGTCGTGGGCGCAGTTGAAGTCTCACCGGATGGAGGAAAAACCTGGCATCCCGCTGCCGGTCGGGAGAATTGGAGCTACACACTCGTACCCACTAATTCCGGGCCCCTCAACATCCAGAGCCGCGCGGTAGATGACAGCGGCAATCTGGAGGTTCCAGGGCCGGGTACTACAGTCACCGCAGTCCCTCAGACATGTCCATGCACCATTTGGCCGAGCACCTCGACGCCGACAACCACCGATGCCGGGTCCAACTCGCCACTGGAACTTGGGGTGCAGTTCCGGTCGGACAGCAGCGGCTACATCACCGGCATTCGCTTTTACAAAAGTGCCGCCAACACCGGCTCGCATGTAGGCAATTTATGGAACGGTTTAGGCACGCTCCTTGCGAGTGCTACCTTCACTGGGGAGAGCGCTTCGGGCTGGCAGCAGGTGAATTTCTCAAATCCCGTGGCCGTCACCGCGAACACCGTGTATGTAGCCTCCTACCACACTAATGCGGGGCACTTCAGTGACGATCTGAATTACTTTGTGGCCTCCGGCGTGGACAACGCCCCACTCCATGCCCTTGCGAGTGGCGCCGGAAGTGCGAACGGTGTGTACGCGTTCGGGAGCACGAGCGCCTTCCCTGCAAATGGCTACATTTCCTCGAACTTTTGGGTCGATGTGGTCTTTAATACCAGTTTCGGCGGGAGTTTCCCCCTCTCAGTCAGCACGACCTCTCTCCCCAACGCGACCCAATCCGCGGCCTATAATCAGAGCCTCGCAGCTGTCGGCGGCACTGCCCCGTATAGTTGGTCAATCCTTTCAGGGACTTTGCCGTCCGCTTTGACTCTGTCCACTGGCGGACAGATCTCCGGTACGCCGACTATTTTGGGGACCAGCACCTTCACTGTGCAGGTGACCGATTCGGGTGTGCCCGCGCAGACCGCCACTCAGGCATTGAGCATCACCGTTGTCGGACCAACAGGCAACCAAAACAACGCGGCGCTGAATGGCAACTATGCATTTAACTTTACGGGCGTGAGCGGGAATGGGGCGACTTCGTCTGTGTTTGGAGCCGTGGGAAGAGTCACGGCGGACGGGGCCGGCAATCTCACCAACGGCGAACTGGTCACCAACGGAGTGGGCGCCGGGGCCACAAGCCCGCAAGCGTTCACCGGGACCTATGTAATCGGTGCGGACAACCGAGGTGTGATGACCTTAAATATCGGCGGCGGCAGTGCGAAGCTGGCGTTTGCGATGATGGCCAACGGCAACGCGCAGTTCATCGAATTCGATACCGCAGGCGGGTCAGGCACGATCGGCTCCGGGACCATGGAGAAAGCGGACACAACCGCGTTTAGCACCGCCAGAATCACGGGCGACTACGCGTTTGGCGCCGCCGGTTTGGATAACGTAAATAATCGCGCCGCCATCGAAGGGCGATGGACTTCGAATGGG
>Ga0137362_10000251_pt1 | contig 25822 bp, 22 predicted proteins | sample MadtaG_2_FD_104801 | JGI IMG/M metagenome (GOLD analysis project Ga0137362, IMG submission 104801) | Vadose zone soil microbial communities from Angelo Coast Range Reserve, California, USA - Mad1_100_16 metaG | ecosystem: Environmental > Terrestrial > Soil > Vadose zone | place: USA: California... | reverse complement strand
CTGCGTCCGCCGGCGAGCTTCATTGCGCAAGCAAACCTGGTGGACTCTACGTTTATCGAATCGTTCCGCGAGGAAAATTTTCCGGAGTGCTATCGGCACTACGCGGAGCTGCTGGACTGGGACAGTTACTGGCATACGACGCTTGATGCGGAGCATCCACCGTTTTGGAAGTGGTTTGTCGGCGGGAAGCTGAATGTCTGCTACAACTGCGTGGACCGGCATCTCGCGAAGCACAAAAATAAGGCGGCGTTCATTTTTGTGGGGGAGCCGGAACGCGAAGCGCCGCAAGTTCTCACTTATCGTGAGCTGTATGTACGTGTGAATGAAACCGCGGCAATGCTGCGCGAATTTGCGGGATTGAAGGGTGGCGATCGCGTAACGATTCACATGCCGATGATTCCGGAACTACCGATTACCATGCTGGCGTGCGCGCGGCTTGGCGTGGTGCATTCGGTGGTGTTCGGGGGGTTCAGCGGCGAGGCTTGCGGACTGCGCGCGGCAGATTCCGGCAGCCGGGTTTTGATATATGCCGATGGTTATTGGCGCAACGGAAAATGGATCGACCACAAGGGCAATGCTGACGTTGCCATCGAAACAGCAAAAAAAGAAGGGCAAGAGATCGATAAGGTGCTGGTGTGGCGACGCTACGCGGGGAAAACTTCTTCGGAAGCGCCGATGGTGATGGGGCGCGATTTTTTTGTGGATGAAGTCTTGAAGGATTATTCCGGAAAAATTATCGAGCCGGTTTCGCAGGATGCGGAAGCGCCGCTGTTTTTGATGTACACCAGCGGAACCACGGGAAAACCGAAAGGTTGCCAGCATCGAACGGGCGGTTATTTGGCCTACGCTGCTGGAACTTCAAAATATTATCAGGACATTCATCCAGGCGATGTTTATTGGTGCATGGCGGACATCGGCTGGATCACGGGACATTCTTACATTGTGTATGGGCCACTGGCGCTGGCTGCGACCAGCGTTCTTTATGAGGGCGTGCCGCAATTCCCGGATGCGGGGCGGCCGTGGAGGATTGCAGAACGGTTGGACGTCAACATTTTTCATACTTCCCCGACGGCAATTCGCATGCTGCGCAAGGCCGGACCGGAAGAGCCGGCCAAGTACAACTACAAATTCAAGCACATGACGACGGTGGGCGAGCCGATCGAACCAGAAGTGTGGCGCTGGTACTACGATATGGTTGGAAAAAGGAATGCGGCGATTGTGGACACCTGGTGGCAGACGGAAACCGGGGGATTTCTTTGGAGTACGAAGCCGGCGCGCGATCCGATGAAACCTGGAAGCGCCGGCCCTGCCGTGCTGGGAATTTATCCGGTGATCTGGGATGAGAACGGAAAAGAAGTGAAGGCGGGTCAAAATGCCGCGGGGAATATTTGTATTCGCAATCCGTGGCCGGGAATTATGCAGACGATCTGGGGCGATCCGGAACGGTTCACGAAACAGTACTACGCAAAGTACTGCAAGAATCCGCAGAGCACGGACTGGCGGGATTGGCCCTATTTTGCGGGCGATGGGGCGATGATTTCAGCGGACGGGTATTACCGGATTTTGGGGCGCGTGGATGACGTGATCAATGTTGCCGGACACCGACTCGGCACCAAGGAAATTGAGTCGGCATGCTTGACGGTGCCGGAGATTGCGGAAGCCGCGGTTGTTCCGGTAGTGGATGAAATTAAAGGGCGTGTGCCTGAAGTCTATATTTCGATTAAACCGGGAATCAAGACGAACAAGCAGATCATTGACAAGGTAACGCAGACAATCGAAACGATGATTGGCAAAATCGCGCGGCCGAAACGAATTCATGTGGTGCCGGACATGCCAAAGACACGTTCAGGCAAAATCATGCGGCGCGTGCTTGCGGCGATTTCGAATCGCATGCACACCGGGGACATTACGACGCTGGCGAATCCGGATATCGTGGAGCAAATACGGGAGCTGGTGCAGGGACGCGAAGCAATGGCGCTGAACGAAGGGCCCGCGGATATTAAGCTGTTTGGGGAAGAGCAATAGCCTTGGGGTTATGACGGCTGAAAGCCGTTGTCAGCTAATCGGACCTAGACTTTTATTTCGGTTTGATGCGTCGCTGTTGTTAAGGTTTGAACGGATTGACGACTCGGACGGTAGCGTACATCTGTCCGTGAGTACTGATTATCGCGGTACCTGACTGCAAAACTTCGTTCAGCAAAGAGAGCGCGATGGCGTGTTTCGGACCTGCGGAGTCATCGTAGGCATACACCAGGATGTTTGTGTCCACAAAAAATCTATCGTTCATGGAGCTCGTCGCCGGACTTGGGTGGCGTAAAACCCAAATCGTAGCCTTTGCGAATCCTGGCGATGGCGCGGTTCTTTGCTTGCGTAGCTGCGGCGGTTTCTCACAATTTCTTGCAGATGAACCGTCAAAAGGGCGCTGACCGACGTGTCGCGAGCTGGTGCAGGGGCGCGAGGCAACTGTGTTTGGCGAAGGGCCGGCGGATATTAAGCTTTTTGGGCAAGACAGTCACAACACCGCCGACTATCAACCGTAGTTCCATCACTATGAGTGATCCATCTCTAACTGAAACTTGACCGCTTGATTCAATACTACAGTTAATTAGTGAACTGCGGCGGCGCCGCAGAGAGTCTGCACGGATTGCAGGACGTCGGGATCGAATTGGGCGGTGGTCCAGCCGCGGGTGGAGCAGACTTGGGCGGCGGTTAAACCGAGGGCGCCGCGCAAGTCGGCGCCGTCGAGTTGGGAGCCGTCGATTGGCGCATCGCGCAAGACTGCGCCGGGGAACGCGGCGCCGCGCAAGTCAGTGTTGCGCAGGTCTGCCCCCAGAAGGATCGTGCCTTTAAATTGCGCACCGCCGAACTGTGCTCCAGCAAGTTTTGCGCCTGAGAAATCGGTTAGCTCGAGATTCGCGAGGGAGAGTCCGGCTTCCTGCATTTGCGTGTCGCGCATGTCACTGCGAGTTAAGTCGGCGCGCAGCCAGTTGGTGTGCTTCAAATTAGCGCCATAGAGTGATGCGCCACCGAGCTTGGCACCAGCAAAACTGGCGTTTTCAAAGACCGCGTATGTCATGTCGCTTCCGCGTAAATCGGCGCCTGTGAGATTGGCGCTGCTGCCGTCGGCGGAGATGAGCAAGGCATGGTCCGCGCGCGCGTGGTCCAGCACGGCATCGCGTAAATGCGCTTCACGCATATTGGCATTACGCAAGTCGGCTTCGGTCAAGTAGGCGCCAACCAGATCCGCGCGCCACAGACGCGCACCGGGCAGGACGGCACGATAACCTCTCGCGTAGCGCAGACTGTTTTCGTTGAGCTTCGCGCCGACTCCTTCGCCCGGGGCGTCATTTGCGTTTGTAGAGGATGAGTTTGGCGCTGGCGCGTTTGCTGACGACGCGCTGACGATGCGCGAGTGCGGAGGGACGAGTGTGGCTTCAATCAGGTCCGCGTACGGCCGGTAGCCGACGAAACGGAAGGCTTCCGCAGCCCAGCGTCTGGGGCTGGCGCTGAAATATTTCCGTGAAGCGTCGGAATCAGCAGGAATGCCGAGAATTACACCGCAGGAAAGCAGAAACAAGACCAAGCCGAAGGCAATTGGCGCACGCAGGGTCAAAAATGCCATGCGCGCTACGCTGCGCGGAGTAGTACGGCGAACTTCCCCGCTGCGAATGACACGACTGACGACGGAAGGCAGCCCGGTGGCTACGCTAACGCTCAACACGAAAAATAGAATATGCAAGGAAGTGCCGCGCATGTCCTGGCGTACGAGATAGCGCATCCAGACGGCTGCAATCGTCGCTGGCACCGCCCAGTAGGCAAGCAAAGTTGCGATGGCGTTTTCGAGCCAGGACACCGGCGTTTTGGTTTCGCGCAGCCAGCGGAAATGGCGGCGCACAAGCCCCATTAAATACCATGGACCGCCCTGCTCGACCGTTTGGCCATCGGGGAATACCGCGGGCAACGCGGCCATGCTGCTCCAAACGCGCAGAAGGAGAAATTGGAATCGAACGAAGAGGACAACGAGAAATATCGGCGCGATTAAGTAGAAGGAGTTGATGGGCAAAATATTGCCGAGACGAGCTATAGGAATTGTCTGGCCGTCCAGAATCAGGCGCGGGTCGCTGGTGGTGGCAACGCACAAGACGAACAGCGAGCAGATTGTAAGCATCAGAAAATAAAACCAGCGCGCGCTACGCGTGGCTTCCCAGACGGCTTTCGAACCGTCAATGGAAGAAATTGTTTCCGGCAGCATGGCGTCGTACAGATTCGCGCCGCCCAGACGGCCTAGCCACAAGCCGTCCACACCATATAAGGTTGCGCCCATTAGATTTGCACCGCGCAATTCCGCGCCCAATAAATTTGCGTTGCACAGATCGGCCTGAACCAGCGAGGCGTGGCGCAGATTGGCCATGGAGAGATCGGCGCCGCGCAGATTGGCCCGTTGCAAGAATGCGCCCTGTAGATTTACGCCGGTGAGATCGGCGTTCTCGAGATTCGCTCCGCACAAATCTGCCTTGGTGCCGGCTTCCCCGCCCGATTCCACCCAGATGCGATGCTGATCGAGAATCGCAGCGAATTCAAGCATCCAACTGCCAGCCATGCCTCCAGAGTTCTCTCCGGCAGGGATTGTCGCGGCATCTGGATTCTCAATCGTTGCGGATGCAAGCTTGGCTTCTTCAGGTTCGACTGTTGCCTTTGCAAGTTCCGCGATGAGCAGATCCAGTTTGCCGGCCGATTTGTTTAGGGATGGACCTTCGGTATCCGGGCTTGCGGGGATCGCGGCGGCAGTGGCGTCTACCGCAATTGCGATTACCGAATCTTCCGACTCAGGTAACGCAATGTGTTCGGGACTTTCCGTTATTACGGTGCTTGCTTCTCGAGACAAATTCTCCGCATTGGCGAGCTCCGCTAGAGCGCTCTCGACTTCCGCAATGCGTTTGAGCGCGTACAACTCTTCCGGAGTGGCCATTCGTTCGGTTTGGTTTCCGGTTGAGTTTTCGGTGAGCGACAATAATTCTTGCGCCGGTACTTCCGGCATAAGCTTTCCCCCGTCTTTTGTGAGGCCAGTTTGGCAGACCGGCGCGATTCTCGAAGCAGGGCTCATAATCGCCGACTGGTAGGGAAATGTCTCCTGACCTGAAGGTCAGGAGGCGCAAATGTAACATCGTCACCAGGGGCGAGGACGATGAGATGAAAATGGGGCTTGGTTGGGAAAACCGGCAGCCTTGAGCAGCACTCCAAATGAATTCGAGGGAAGCTGCAAAGAAAAGAAAAAATGCCGGGGCGCTTCGCTGAGGGGCCAAGGCAGCCCCGGCTTTATCCTGCCCGCCTCCGCAGTGAGCGAGCAAGAAAACTGTGGCGGTGATGCAAAACCGCCAAACTTTGTGCTGTTCAGGTTTGCAAGTAACAAAACCCTGAAACCTTTTTTCGCAGGGTTTGCCAGTACTAGCCCTGAAACCCGTTAGAGAAACCGACTACTTTTCTTCGTCGCCGCGCAAAAATTCGTAACGTTCAATGGCGGCCACCACTCCGACGGACGTTTCATCGCGGGATTCCGTGCGCTGTACGCGGCCAAGGCAGCGAACGCGAACCGGACCTGCGAGAGTGATCTCGTTGGGAAGCGTTAGAAGGATTTCAACCGGCGAACCTTCTTTCACATCTTTTCCGAGGTAGAAGTAAACCCCGCGCGAGCTGACGTCGCGGGATTCCGTGCTGGTTTCCCCAACGGCTGCTCCGGTGGTCCAACGGACCGTAAGAGGGAGCCGCATGGTAAAGCGTTGGGTGGTACGGCGTTCTGAGCCTGACAAGGCAGAACCTCCTCGAATGAAGCATGAGTGTAGCTGTAGCAGGTACACGGAACAATAGGCCAAGAGATACAAAATATGTTCGGTAGCGGACGGTACGAAGGTACTAGAACATCGAGGAAAAGTGGAACAAACGGGCTACGGGATGGATTTCGCGCGCCAAATCTCGACAGGCACTGTTCGCCGGGAATGATTGCGCGTGCTGACGAGGAACACTTTGCAAGGGACGCGGCTTGGGTGGAGATGCGTGGATTATGATGAGAAAGAAAGAGCGGCGGGATAAACCCGCTGATACACAAAGACGTTCAAATGAAGCGGCTAGACGGGATTGCTGTTCGTGTAGAGAGTGTCCACTGGCGTGTGCCAGTCTGGGCGCTGGCGGTGCTGCTCGGGCTGGCGACGCCGGCAGTGTATTACCCGGCGACGCGCAACGGATTCGTTGACTTTGACGACCGGGATTACGTTACGCAGAACCAACATGTGCAAGCGGGTCTTAGCTGGAGAAATGTCGGGTGGGCGTTTCGAAGCATTGAGGCGGCTAACTGGCACCCGTTAACCTGGATTTCGCACATGGCGGATTGCCAGTTTTTTGGGTTGAACGCGACCGGGCATCACGCAGTGAGCGTAGTGCTGCATGCGATCAATGCGGTGCTGTTATTTTTGTTGCTTAACAGGGCGACTGGTTTTCGGTGGCGAAGTTTTTGTGTGGCGGCGCTTTTCGCGCTGCATCCTTTGAATGTGGAGACAGTTGCATGGGTTTCCGAGCGCAAAAGTTTGTTGAGCATGTTGTTTTCGTTGCTGGCGGTCGGGTGCTATGGATGGTACACGCGGACGCCAGAGCCGGCTTACGCGCAGAAGAGGCTCCGTTATTTGGCGGTGGTATTTTTCTTCGCGCTGGCATTGCAGTCAAAGCCGATGGCGGTAACGCTGCCCCTGGTACTGCTGATTCTGGATTATTGGCCACTGGAACGTTTGCCAGTTCCCTTTTCGGCGAGCGACACACGTCTGGTCTGGAGACGGCTAGGCAAACTGCTGGTCGAGAAGATCCCACTGTTCGCGATGAGCATTGCGAGTTCGTGGATCACCGTTGTGGCACAGCACCGCGGCCAGGCGACGACCAGCACCGCCGCCGTGACGTTGAAAGAACGCCTGGGAAACGCAATCGTTTCCTACGCAAAATATATCGGCAAAATGTTTTGGCCGAGCGGCATTTCGTATTATTACCCGCATCCCGGAAACCGGCTGCCAGGGTGGGAAATTTTGGCCGCCGCAATATTACTGCTGGCGATCAGCGCATTGGTTTGGCGATATCGCAAGCGCCGACACCTGGTCTTCGGATGGAAGCTTTTCGTGGTGACATTGCTTCCGGTAATTGGAATTGTGCAGGTAGGCCTGCAAGCGATGGCTGATCGCTACGCTTACATTCCATTGATTGGTCTGTTTGTGATGATCGTTTGGGAGCTGAGCGAAGCAGCGGAACGATGGCACGTCCCAGAGGCTGCGCAAGCCACTGTGGCGGCGCTGGTAGCGGTTGCGCTGGCCGCAGTCACGGTGATCAATACCGGCTACTGGCATGACAGCGTGACGCTGTGCACGCGCGCGCGCGAAGTTATCCCCTTCGCAAACACGCGAATTGAAACGAATCTTGGGGCGGCGTTGCTGGACACCGGCCATGCCGCCGAAGCGATAGAACATTTCAAAATTGCCGAGTCGCTGGCGCCAGATATGTTCATTCCGCACTTCAACATTGGATATGCATCGGCGCAGGGTGGAAACAATTCGGGTGCGGTACCCGAACTACAAGAGGCTGTACGAACTGCCGCGACAGCAGAGGAGAAAACACGGGCACTGAACAGCCTCGCGGTGGCGTACATGGACCTGGGCGAAAACGAACAGGCGGTGCAGGCGTTTTCGCGATTGCTGGAAATGCAGGCGGACTCGCTTGCCGGACGCGCGGGACGCGGACAGGCGTTTTACAATTTGGGCCGATATGACGAGGCCAGCGCGGATTTTATGGCCGCTACCGAACTGAGGCCAGCTCCGCAACTGTTTTTGATGGCGGGAAAGTCGCTGGAAGCGGTTGGAAAATCAGCCCAGGCGGAGGCCGAGTATCGAAAGGCGTTAGCAGGAAATGCTGGGCTGACAGAAGCCCGCGAGCGATTGAATCTTCTCGAGCAGCGTCGTTCAGCACCGATCGCAGTTCACAAAAATTAAAAGGAATTGGTTCTTCTTTTTCCTGATCAGGCCGCCTGTGGTTGTATATTGGGTTGGTTATGCCAGGAGCTGAGCATGAAGACTTCGATCCGTCTGGCGCTATTGCTGGTGTCTCTCGCCTTGGCCCAGCAGGACTACAACCAACTGCTGCGCCATTGGGATTATGACAAAAGCGCGCCTCTAAATATTAAGCAGGCGGAAGTCCAAGAGCGTAATGGGGTAACAATTTACGACGTTACCTACGCAAGTCCCGTCGGCGATCGAAGCGCGGCAGTTGGGCCTAACGGCGGCGTGGTTACTTCCTATCTCGTGGTGCCCAGTGGAAAAGGGCCGTTTCCAGCGGTGATCTATGGGCACTGGTGCATGCCCGGATCAGAGAAGAAGAACCGCAATGAGTTTTTCGATGAAGCGATCGTTCTGGCACATTCCGGAGTTCTCTCGTTGTTGCCTGACCATGTGACCGTGCATCCGGGCTTCGTGGAAGAGAACGCGCCAATGAATGAACAGCAGATCGCGGTTGAGGTACAACAGGACGTTAACCTGCGACGGGGCGCTGATCTTCTTGTCGCGCGTAAAGATGTCGATCCCAAACGCATCGCTTACGTCGGACATAGCTGTGACGCGACTGCCGGTGGCTTCCTGAGCGGAATCGACAAGCGTTTCAAAGCGTTTGTGATCATGGCGGGCAATCTTTCGATTGAGGTTGATAAAACAACGAAAGAGTTTCAGGAATACCGGCAGCAAGTCGGGCCGGAGAAACTCGACGCGTTTATGACGAAATTTGCGTGGATGGACGCGGGGAAATATGTATCCCATGCCGCGCCTGCCGCTATGTTTTTGCAGTACGCGACAGACGAGCCGTTTTTGAAGGCGGAAACGGCGAAGCGCCAGTTCCAAATCGTCAGCGAGCCCAAGAGGCTCAAGATTTATGAAGCGCCGCACGCACTGAACGCCGAAGCTACACGCGATCGTATCGCTTTTCTGGAGGAACAGCTTGCCTTCAAGGCACCTGCCGCTGCGGCGGTGGCTGCCATCCCGGTTCTGGTTCAGCCGCCGTGGCCGAAGCCTGCTGAGTAGACAGCGGGAAAAGAACCGGCCTAAAGGCCGGCCACTACGAAGATTACCGGCGACGACAAGATGGCCACCTGAAAGGTGGCCGCTACAAAAGCAACTACGAAGCAAAAAGCTGGCTAGGTGTGGTCGATTAGGCGGTGGTGGATGGCGTAGAGGGCCAGCTCGAGGCGGTCGGATACGCCGAGTTTGTCGAAAATGTTGTGCAGGTGATTTTTTACGGTTTGCTCAGAGATGAAAAGTTTTTCGCCGATTTCTTTGTTGCGGAAGCCCTGCGCGACCAATTGAACGATTTCTTTTTCGCGGTCGGAGAGCAGCGGCTTTTCGCGGCGCGGCCCGGATTCTGAGGACTTCGAGAAGGCCTTCATTACTTCAGCAGTCATACGATTGTCGAGCCAGATTTCGCCGGCGTACACGCGTTGAATGCTCTTGACGAGAAGATCGGTGGCGGATTGTTTTAGGACAACTCCGCGGGCGCCGAGGCGCATGGCGCGGACGACGTCGCGATCGTCTTCGGCGGCGGTGAGTACAATAACGCGCGTTGGCAACTGATCAAAATTCACTTCTTCGAGAACGGCTAGGCCGTCTTTGTCCGGCATGCGCAGATCGAGCAGAAGAATGTCTGGTTTTAGTTTGGCAAGCAGCTTGATGCATTCGGCGCCATTCTGCGCTTCGCCGACGATGACCATTTCTTCGTCGCCATCGAGAAGTTTGCGCAAGCCGTCGCGGAAAATCGCGTGATCGTCCGCCATCAGAACCCGAATCTGTTGTTTTGTCTTCGCCATAATTATGTCAGGGCCTGCAAAAACAACCCTGAAACCTTTTTAACTCAGGGCTTGTAAGACAAAACCCTGAAAACCTTTTTTTGTTCAGGGTTTGTAAGACAAACCCTGAAAGCCCCGAAACCCGTCAGCCCAGCGGAATCTCAATCGTCAGACGCGCCCCATGTCCCGGATTCGACTCCACAGTCAAATCCCCGTTGACGGTACGCGTGCGCTCCTTGATGGAAATCGGACCCAGCCTGAGACGGTCCAGTTCATCCCCAGTAAACTTCCCGGCGAAGCTGAAACCCTCGCCGTTATCGTCTACGACTAGAAGCAGTCTGCTGTCGTCCTGTGAGAGTTTTACCACGACATGAGTAGCCTTAGCATGCTTTTTTATGTTGTTGAGTGCTTCACGGTAAATCTGGAAAACCTCGCGGCAGACGCGGTCCGGAGCGCGCAAATCGGCCGAATCCAGCAATAAATCGAGAGCTAAGTTGGATTCGTTGCGGTAGCGCTCGGCAAAACCACGCATCAGGTCAACCAGATCGGCGGATTGAACTCGAACCGGACGCAGGTCGGTGACGAAGTGACGAAGCTCGGCGGATTCGTTTCTCACGGTTTGCTGGAGGCCGGCTAGCGCCGATTCGGCATGGTCAGGGGATGACGCCACGCGGCGGCGAAGAACGTCCAGTTGGATTTCAATGCTGAGCAGCGTCTGCAGGATGCCATCGTGAAGGTCGCGCGAGATACGGGAGCGTTCCGCTTCAATGGCGCGGGCGCGCAGATGGCGGAGCAGAAAAACATTTTCCAGCGACGGAGCGACGTGCAGTGCCACACGTTCCAGCCACGCGAGATCCTCCTTGTGAAAAGGACCGTTCGGACGCTTGCCGTTCACCAAGAACAAGCGGCCCGCGGGCTTGTCATTCTGGTCGAATGCCACCGTCATGAAAGACCGGATGCCAAATTCCTGCTGCGTGGTGCCGGGAAGACGCGGGAGGTTACCGATGGCGCGATTATTGCGGCGATCCCAGCCGAAGCCAGAACCGGCGCCTTGTAACGAATTCCAGCAAACCGCGGCGTCCATATCGTCGAGTAGAAAACCGTCCGCGCGGGCCAGCGGGAAGCTGTCTGGCGACAGGCGTTCACTTTCGCCGCTCTTTAACCGCCAAAGGAAGATGCGTTCCAAATCCATGTCGCGAAAAAGGAGAAACGCCTGCTCGGTTTCGAACGACTGCGCGAGTTCTTCCAAAAAGAGGCGCAGCGACTCCGCGAGGCCTTGTTCGACTTGCATCGTGGCGGTGATGGAAGAAAGAAAATGGCTTTGCGAAGCGAATCGGCTGCTGCGGTCGCCTAGAAACGCCAGGCCCGCGCCGGAAGCGAACATCGCCGCGACAATCGCGATCCACGTGATGAGATGGAAACCGTGCGCTTCGCGCTGCAAGACATTGAGTAGGGTGATCACCAACGCCAGCACTGCGGCTATGGGCATCGCGGTACGCAGTCCCCAGCGGCTCCCAGCCGCATATGACGCGAAAAGAAATGGAAACCAGACCGGCACGGCGAAGGGGCTCAGATAAATGAGAATCAGGATAAGAACGAAGTCGATCGCGAGCGGCGCAGACCACTCGCGCCGCCCATTGAGGACAAAATCAATTACGATCAATCCCAGACTGTAGAAAAGATACGCGAAGAGAAAAACACGGCAGCGATGACTGCCCGGCGACGAAGGCCACTCCAGAATTGCAAGAATGGAAAGCAAAATAATGATGGGGCGCGCATAGAGGATTTGCCGCTCGAGATGGCGACGATCGGTCTCATGCGAAGTCATTGGGGGCTCATGCGCGGGGACGCAATTCCTGCAGCGAGTGTAACAAGCGGTTGCAAGCGCCAGCGGAAGAGAAACGCGCGTGGTTGCTAGTTAGCAAAGAGAGTGGCGGATTAAGCAAAATCCAGACCGGTGAGTGACCTGACTCGACGGCTGTTTTGAGTGGCTGGATGTCGCGGTAAACTACAAAAGTGCGGTGGGAGTAGCTCAGCTGGTAGAGCGTCGGTCTGTGGCTTGTGCTGTAAAATAACCCAACACGCTGATTCGGCACCGCTTATCTTGCAATTCTAAAATCCTAAATTACCCCCTGTTGTTGACCCCTTCCGCATCCCAGCAAACCACTTCTATCTCTCCCAGAAATCGCGGCATTTCTCCGCGTTAAACCGGACTTGAGGGCTCCCGTCCACAAATCGCTCTTAAAATAAATAGAACAACGTAACTCAATTCGGCAGTTGAGCTTCTTCAAGAACGCGGCATATCGCGGGTCCTTGTGCAAGCTTTTCAAGAGGGGGTCCACTTTCGTTCCGATCAGACCGCCGTCACGTTGGGCATAAGCTCGGTCCAGCCACTCGAATGCTTCGTCGGACTGGTTCCGGAACGCATAAATCTCGGCGATCTGGTACGCAGCATCTGCGTGGTATTTCGTAACCAACTCATTCGATGCGGCGTCCGACTCCTTTTTGCGACCAAGAGCGTAGTACGCGATCGGATACAGAAACGCACGGACGAGATCAGACCGTACTAGCTCGATTTCAGGCAAAGCATCTTGGGGCCGCCCTTGAGCGATGTATATCTGGCTCAACATGACATGGGAGAGCCAAGCATCAGGACTCAGTTGAAGGGCCTTCTTGAGATCTCCTGCAGCTTCGTCTAGCTGCACCATGAAATACTCGGTCTCTGCAAGCTGTTCCCAACTGTCTGCATTGAGCGGATCCAAGTCAACGGCTCGGCGATTCAATGGAAGAGCTTCGTCAAAGCGGCCGAGAATGGCTGCCGGTCCAGCCGCCAGTCGTACAATGTCGGAATCTCCGGGCTCGAGAGCAATCGCCCGTTGAATGGAAGCATCCGCTCCAGCCCAATCGAAATCGACCTGTCGCTTAATCCGTCCCATTTGGGCGTGGGCCTCTGACAGATTAGGGTTCAGCGTTAGGGCTCGCTCGACTGCTTCACGCGCAAGCCGGTGACCCTCCTCAGCGGGAATAACGCCTGTGTTGGCCTGCCAGTTGCGTACCCGAGACAACCCGGCCCACGCCAAAGCATAGGAGGGATCAAGTTGGGTCGCCCGTTCGTAATACTTTGCTGCCATTTCCGTATCTTTGTCGGTGTTCCGCTGAAAGAAGGAGTACCCCTGCAAGTAGGCATCGAGGCTTCCGGATTAACTGGGTGCGACTGGGCCAACTCTGCTTGCTCTTTCGAAGTCAAACGCACCCGGATTTCGTGCGTAACAGCCTTGGCTACATCGTCTTGGACATTGAGGATGTCTTTCGCCAGGTAGTCGTAATCCTGGGACCACAGGTGCGTTTGGTCCTTCACCTGAATCAGCTGAGCCGTAAGGCGTAGGTGAGTTCCGCTTTCGCGAAGGCTGTTTTCCAGCACATACTGCACAGAAAGATCGCGTCCAATCTGGTCCAGGCGTTCGTTTTTGTGCTTGTATCCCATGACGGACGTTCGCGCGATCACACCCAACTGTTCCGGGTTAAGCCTGCCTAACTGTGAAATGGTTTCCTCGGTCAGACCGTCCGCAAGATATTCCTTATTGGGATCGCCAGTGAGATTCTCAAACGGCAGTACGGCGAGCATGATTTTTTGCGACCATGGTGGCGGCATGCCCCCAAAGTGCCGCCAGGACGCAAAACAGACGACCGCCAAAAGGACGGTAGACGCACCCAGGACCGCAGCGTTCCACCGGTTCTTTGGCGCTTTTGGAACCGCCTCATCTGCGGGCCTCTCGACGGTCGGGACTTGAACCGCAGCATGTTTTGCGGCCTCTGCCGTTTCGGCAACCGTGACATCCGCCGTGAACTGGTATCCCTTTCGAGCAATGGTGACGATCAAGCGAGTGTCTTCCGAGTTGTCACCCAGCGCCTTGCGCAAATGGGAGACGTATTGGGTCAGATTCCCTTCTTCTACGAACGTGTCGCCCCACACGGCTTGCAACAATTCCTCTTTGGTGATCAGACGGTTGGGGTTTTGCACCAGCAAGAGAAGGACGTCGAAGGCCTTAGGGGTGAGAGGGACAGGTGAATCGGCACGACACAGCGTGCGCTTCCGAGAATCCAGCGCGAACGAACCGAAACGGTACAAATAACCGTCGGCTAGGCTCGACTCTCTTTCCTTACCCATTGTGAGAGCAATTCTGAATGCCTCTCTCCGTCGATTCAACTCCTGATTGCTGTTTGGGGGGACCGCTGCCAAGGTTATCCCTGCCCTGAAGTAAAGGTACTTCCGGCCCTGCACATAAACACTTCCACATAGGCCAAAACTCCGGCCAAACGCTATTCCAGTCAACGCGCCACGGAAGAACTCGGAAGTTCCACCCGCCGACACGTTCAAAACAGACATAGCTGCATAGTGTGCAAAAGCCCGCATACCAGAACGAAGGGAACAAAGGGGAATAATATGGCGGGAAGGATCGAAGCAACTGCACATTGTTCAAACGTTGTTACCGGGATGGCATCGTAAGGGACTTCGATTTACTTCGTTTGGGCTTGGTTTGAGGCGTTCACGCGCAAGAATAACCGCGCTCATACTTTGCAGCGCCAAGTATTTTATATAGTAAAAGTATGGATCGTGGCCGTAATGGGCTGGGAATGCGTTCTACGGGCATCTACAAACTATAGAGCCTGCCAGTCTGACAGTTCGATTAAACAGCGAGAAACGCGGTTAGTTTGGCTGTCCGTTGCCTCGAAAGCTCACGAATGCGAATGTGTCTTTCTCGGTTGCCAGCCCACTTTGTATCGTGGCCAGCCGGAGTTCTTCAAATACTTGCTCATCAGGTTCACTGCCCGAAACTTCGAAGTCCATCGAAGGGTAGGGTGGCTTAGTGCCGTTGACTATGACAACCACTCTTGCCACGCGGGGATTGGCTTGTAGTTGAATCTCAAACTTCGCGCCGTGTTTCTTCACTAGCCGTTTCAATTCTTCGTTCATGGCTCTCCTTTTACCTATACCCAGCGATAGCCGCAGCAACAGCCTTGCTTCTCATATCGTCGCTAAACCCAGTTGACCCTCTTTTGCACATGGAAAAAGTAGCGTAAACTGTTTGTTGTCAATCGGTGGTGGGAGTAGCTCAGCTGGTAGAGCGTCGGTCTGTGGCACCGAATGTCGCGGGTTCAATCCCCGTCTCCCACCCCAACTGGACTTTCTTCCTCATTTGGCAACCCCGCGTCGTTCTCCCATCCTTCAAGCACGCTGCTATCTCTAGCGCCTTCAACAAGAAACGCGGTTAACTTTTCCATCAGCAGAAAATTTTGAGAGTTCAAAAAGCCCTGAATCGGGTCATACGCCAGACGTGCTCCGAAGAGGCTTCGCTGTAGGGACTGCTTGTCTTCCAGCGTCGCACCCTTCCACGTTCCAGCCAGATCAATCGCTTCTGCCTCAACCTGCTTGGTGATTTCTTCCAGCGTGACGCGCTTTTGGGCGAGCGTGGCAAGTTGTTCTTCGATCTGTTCGGCTTCACGCGTGTTGGGTTCCACGAAGGCTTTATATTGCGCGTCCGTGATCGTTCCACGCAGCAACCGTTCAAGCGCGGCATTGCTCAGCGTGGTGATGTCCAACTTTCTCTGCGTGAGCCTTCGTGATGTGTCGGCATAGGCGTCCCGCATCGATGTCCAACGCGTCGCGGCCAGTTCACTGAAGTGCCCGCTGAGCAATGCTTCCTGTGTGGGCTGGTGCATCTCTAGGAGCGTTACAAATTGCCGGGTCAATTCTTCGGCCCGAATGCTGACGGCCCGGCAAGCGGGGTTGTAACAAAAATAGAAGCTGTACTTTTTCTTCTTCACCAGACGCCAGTCAGACTCCGCCCGCACCGAGCGCACGTCACGAACTGACGCAGCGGAAAGTCTTCGCGGCTTCGGGCAAACGGTTTGCGGTCTGGCTTCTTCCCTTTCATGACTTCCTGCACCGCTGCAACCGTGGCGTCTGTGGTCAGCGGCTGATGAAGTCCACGCACCCGAACGTCACCGGACACAGCGCTTTGAGAGCCTCAGCAGCTATTTTTACTCCGTCGCTGAGTCCGATCGAAGGTGATTCTGCTGCTCGGAACAAAGCAGCGGCCCGTGAGAGCAAGTTGCTTGACCACGTGTGCTGCATGGCCGATACGAACGTTGCGTTGGCGGCTGTTATGTAGTCTACCGCTGCGTACCGATGCAAGTTGTGAAGCCAGCTAAAGACGATGCACGATAGCAACAGAACCCATGCGGTTTCTAGTCTTCCCATTGCAGCTAAAGGATGGCTTGGAGCAGCGGCTCTATGCAGGGAACCCAAAAATGTAAGGCTCAGCGCAAAACTGCCACCAGCAAGGAGAATCAATTTTTCGTAGAACGCAACGCGCATTTCGCTGGTCTTGATGAATCTATCCACCGCCGTATGCGAATTAGCGACTTGCGACTCTTCAAACGCGGTCATGTTCTCGCGCAGCCGTACCAGCGAGCTAGCCGCTTCCCATGAGAAATGCAACGTGACTAAAGTATTGTTATCCGTCGATGAAGCCTTTGCCTTTTCCACCGCTGCCGAGACCTCTTTCAAGACTTCGGACGGAATTTCTACAGAGACCTTTTGAGCTTCGTCACTCATGGTGCACGAATCGTAGCACGCCGATCAATCACATGGGACGTTGGCCGGGCTGTTCTTGTTTGTTTTGTTAAGCCCTAGTTGTTTCCTTGCTCTTCCGCGTTTCGTTTCTTGAACAGGTCTTCCAATTCCGCAAGTGAATACACGCGGTCGGCAAGTTCCCCCATCTCCTGTGCGGAAGCAAGCATCCTTTCGTCAATCTCATACCAGAATGTGCCTTCACGATTGTATGTGCGAACAGTGTGGCCTTGCTGCTTGAGTGCTTCAATGGCCATGTCTATTTTACCTTTCATGTTTTCCCTCACTTCCAAATGAAAGTTAACACTAGCGTTGGAAGACTCGCGAGCTCACTTAGAGCATAGTGGCGTCGGAGTAAAGGCCATGAACCCCGATTATCAGATCAAACGTGCTGGTAAGAAATTCCGTGTGCTTGACCCGTGGGGCGAGTACTTGGTTGACATGTTCCCGACACCGGAAGCAGCGCAGCAAGACATCGAACGCTGCGAAAAATGGAAGACGCCATGTGGAGCGCGGCGAAGGTGAGGCAAGCCATCGGCTTCGTAGCGTTTCGGGTGTTGTTCAGAGAAATTGGAGAGCCTCAACGATGACCTTCAATAGCTGGCAGGACGCGGATAACCGCCTGAGAACCAACTCAGCAAAGTTGACGCTGGAGGAAGTGCGTGGCCTTATGCCGCATATGAATCAAATCAGTGAGACCGGGATGCGGCGTCTGAAGGCAGAACTGGCCCTACAAGACATTGAGGCAGTTCAAAAGTTTGAGACCAGTGGCAGCAATCTAACGAAATGGGTTATCGGTCTGACTGTCGCGCTTGTGATTTTCACGGTCGTAATCGCCTTCTTTACGGTGGTGCTCGCTCGACGAACCGAAGTCCACCGTTCGGAAAATTGGAACCCTTCAAACGACTGGAGGAGTGCCCCTGCGCGTGCGTAGTTTGGAGATTGTGGACAGTGCGGGCGTAGCGCGAATGCGCCTTGGAGCACCAGTGCCGGGCCCGGCCATGGGCGGCAAAACATCGCCACGCAAGAGCCCGTTAAATGGTATTCAGTTCAATGACGCTAAGGGTGATGAGTTTGGTGGCTTGGGCATGATGGATGATGGTTCGATGATCCTTTGTTTTGATTCAAAAACATCCGAAGCAACCTGCATATACTCCTTAGCTAACGGTGAGCGCGGGTTCTCGGTGACAGATGACCAAGGTAAAGACCGAGCCGTCATGGAGATCGGCCAAGACAAGTCGGTGTCAGTGTCAATTAATGACGAAAACGCAAAGCCGCGAGCCACAATCCGAATTGGCAGCAGTGCAGAGCCCGAACTTCGTTTGACAGGGCCAGATGGGAAACTGATTTGGGCAGCACCAAAATCAAAGTAGTCAAATCGCTCTGCTAACTTCTGAGAATCGGGTTTCCGAAACGTAGCAAGAAGCGTTTGAAGGCCAGGGCGCGTTCAAATAGTTCAAAGACCGTCTCATTAGGCACCCCAAGAAATCTCTTCAATGTTCTTCAGCTTATTTCCGCTCCAGGGCCAAAAAAGAAGGACCGTACGGTCACGACGCGTAGCGCCACAATCTGGTGGCTGAGGCAATCAAGCTCGCGGTCGCGACCGGATCCAAGGTTATTCCGCATTCCCACCAGACTTGGCTCCGGCAATCCCGCAAGCAGCCCCGTCATTTGCGGGCGAGGTTAGAACCTTGTCGTTTCTATCCCTGGCAACCCCAAAGCATCTTGACCAACTCCGGCTTACTCAGCCCAACATCAAATTCAAAACGATAGTGTCCGTATCTCCACATCGGCTCGCATGGCTTGGGCGTCAAGTCGAAGCTTTTCCGCAGGGCACTGAATCATTTAAACGGCGCTGTTCATCAACCTTGGCGTTTCTTTGTGCTCTAAAACCAGTTAGAAGAACATCGCACCCAGTCGCTTTTCTAGTTTCCCGTTGCGTTGATCGTTGAACATTAACTTCACTTTCCGCAGTAGATGTGCCACACCGGATACTTCGTCAGATTTTCGTCGGCGGTAACTAAGTCTGTGGACTAAGTCAAGTAGGTTGCGCCGCGCCCTGTAGCGCAAATTCCCGGTGCGTGGCCAATAACGCCGCTTTCACAGATTCGTCCGATACTACGAAAGAGATGTTGGTTTCCGAGGAGCCCTGAGCGATGGCGATGATGTTGACGCCTTCGCGTCCCAGACAGTGAAAAGTGCGGCCGGCTACGCCCGGAGTGCCGCGCATATTTTCTCCCACGACGGCAACAATGGCGATGTTCTGGTCCATCGTGATGTGTTCAACCACTTGATGCGCAAGGTCTTGCGCGAATTCGCGGCGCAGCGCCTCAAGCGTAGCCTGCGAGTGCGCCTTGGCAACGATGAAACAGATGTCATTCTGCGACGACGATTGCGAAATCAGCAGCACTTCGGCGCGAAGCTGGGCCGTGGTTGAAAATGTTCTACCCACAACATCGGGCACCCCGACAATCCCAGGCCCTCCAACACTGATCAGTGCGACATCGCGAATCGCGGTGAGGGCTTTGACACCGCCGCCAATGCTGCGTCCTTGTTGCGTAATTTTTGTACCAGGCTTTTCCGGAGCGAAGCTGTTGCGAATCCAAACGGGAATACTGGCCGGCAGTACCGGACGCAGAGTTTTGGGATGCAGGACGCGCGCGCCAAAATAGGCCAGCTCGGCCGCTTCGCGATAGGAAATCTCCGGGATGGTGCGCGCTTCGGCGACCAGGCGCGGGTCGGCGGTGAGCACTCCTTCGACGTCAGTCCAAATGATTATTTCTTCAGCGTCGAGCGCCGCGCCCAAAATCGTGGCGGAATAATCGGATCCGCCGCGACCGAGCGTGGTGAGCAAACCATCGGAGGTCGCGCCAATGAATCCGGTGACGACGGGCACCTGGCCATGCTCCAGGAGTGGGCCGATGCGCGCCTGCGAGCGTTGGCGCGTCAGCTCAACTTGCGGATCGGCTCCGCCATGAAAAGAATCGGTGACGATTAGTTCGGTGGCTTCGATCGGAATGCCCGCGACGTCCAGCGCCGAAAGCGCCGCCGCAAAAACTGGCGCGCAAAGCCGTTCACCAAGACTTGAAATGGCATCGAGCGTCCGCGGGGTTAGCTCGCGCAGAAGCGCCGTCCCTTCGTACAGCCGCGCGCCTTCGGCAAGTAACTCTTCGACGCGGCATTCCACGCGAAGCCTGGCGTGCTCATCTGGCACCAGCGTGGCAAGCGCTTCGAAGTGTTGCTTTCGCAATGCGTCGCCCAGCGCTTTGCCGGCTTCGCGATCGCCGCGCTTGGCTTGGTGCGCTGCGTCGATCAATCTATTCGTTACGCCACTCATCGCCGAAACTACGACGGCCACCGAATGTTCGCGCAAAGCATTAGCCACAATCTGCGCCGAACGCCGGATGCACGAAGCATCGCCGACCGAAGTCCCGCCAAACTTCATTACTTGTAGTTTCGTGTGCATATAGCGTAAAAATTCGTATAAGAATAATACTGTGTGATGCGCGCGGCTCGTGCGGTTTTTTGCAGCGATGTGCATGAGCAGACGCCGCCCGTACTGCGCCAGCGAATTGCCGGCGTATTCGACGACCGATTTTGTGGTTGCGAGAAGAGTGAAGAAAGGTTGAGCGGATAAGGCCTACATCGCTAACTCTCTAGTCGGAGACGAAAAAACAGTGACCCAATTCGCCGCGGCCCGCATCCAAAGCGTATCGGAAAGCACTAAACAAATGTTCACAGGGAAAGATCTCTCATGCCGAAACCCGTTTTACTAACCGTAGATGACGATCCAGAAGTGCTGCGCGCCGTAGAGCGCGATCTGCGAAAACAATATGCTGATCGCTACCGCGTTGTGCGCGCCGATTCCGGCGCGTCGGCATTGCAATCCCTGCAAACATTGAAAAAGCGCAATGAAGCTGTAGCGCTACTGCTGGTGGACCAGCGCATGCCAGAAATGAGCGGAGTGGAATTCCTGAATAAGGCTATCGCCGTCTATCCCGAAGCGAAACGCGTGTTGCTTACGGCCTACGCCGACACCGATGCGGCGATTCAGGCCATCAACAAGGCGCGCATTCAGCATTACCTCCTCAAGCCGTGGGATCCTCCCGAAGACCAGCTCTACCCCGTTCTGGACGACCTGCTTGAAGACTGGCAGGCTGGTTATCGCCCGGTGTTCGATGGCGTTCGCGTTCTGGGGCACCGCTGGTCGCCACGTTCGTACGCGCTGCGCGATTTTCTGGCGCGCAATCGTGTGCCGTATCGCTGGCTAGACGCTGAAATGGGCGAACGCAATAAAGAAGTACAGGAGGCTCTGGACGTCGCCGAACGTGAACATCTGAAACTGCCCACTGCCATCTTCATGGACAACACTGCGCTCTCGGACCCTTCAACCACGGAAATCGCCGCGAAGCTTGGCTTGCGCACCAGCGCGGCTACTTCGTTTTATGATTTGCTGATCGTTGGCGGCGGGCCCGCCGGGTTGGCCGCAGGCGTCTATGGGGCTTCGGAAGGATTGACGACAGTGATGATCGAGCGCGAAGCTCCCGGCGGACAAGCGGGTATGAGTTCGCGCATTGAAAACTATCTTGGATTCCCGTCTGGAATCAGCGGAAGCCTGCTCACCCAACGAGCTGTCATGCAAGCACGGCGCTTCGGCGTGGAAATTCTGGCGCCGCAGGAGGCGACCTCCCTTCGCGTGGATGGCGGGTCAAAATTCGTGAAGCTCGCGGATGGCGTTGAGATTGGCGCAAAATCGTTGCTCATCGCGACCGGTATTGCCTACCGCAAGCTTGACGTTCCAGGACTGGAGCCTTTGCAAGGAGCAGGAGTGTATTACGGCGCGGCCATGACGGAAGCAGCGACCTGCAAGGACGAAGATGTCTTCATTGTGGGAGGCGCAAATTCCGCGGGGCAAGCTGCCATGTTTTTTTCGAAATACGCGCGGCGCATTGTAATGCTGGTGCGGGGCAATTCTCTTGCCGCTGGCATGTCGCAATATCTGGTGGAGCAGATTAAAGAGACGCCGAATATCCACGTCGAACTCAATAGCGAGATCACCCAAGCATTTGGTAAAGAGCGTCTGGAAGCGATTTCAATCCTGTGCTCTTCCAGTGGAGAAACGCAAAAAGTTCCCGCGGCTTCGCTGTTCATTTTTATCGGCGCTGCCCCGCAAACCGAGTGGCTGCACGGGGCGGTTGAGCGCGATGAAAAAGGGTTTATTTTGACTGGCGCGGACTTACTAAGCTCCGGTAAGCCACCGAAAAGCTGGTCGCTCGAACGCGAGCCGTGGTTGCTCGAAGCCAGCGTTCCCGGAATTTTCGTGGCTGGAGACGTGCGCTACCGGTCTATTAAGCGAGTGGCGTCAGGTGTCGGCGAAGGCGCCAACGCAGTGCAGTTCGTGCATCAGTACCTGGGTTCGGTGTAAAAAATGAGCAGCCCGCCAATTGCCCCTCAACTGCAACAGATCGTCGCCGACTTGAAAACGAGCGCTGTTTTTGCCGATCTTCCCGAAGAAGATCTGGCCTGGCTTGCGGAGCGGATGGAAGAAAGGCGCCTGAATCCCGGTGATGTCGTCGCGCAGGAAGGCGACCCGCTGGAACACTTGATTGTAATGCTCGAAGGCGAAATGCACGTCGAGCGCCCTGATGAACCCGGTATGCCACTGTTCATAGCACGAGCGCCGAAGGTCACTGGACTATTGCCGTTTTCGCGGTCCACGAAATATATGGGGACTGCGCGGATCGTACGGCCCTTACGCTCACTTCTTTTGCATAAAGACTACTTCCCGGAAATGTTGCACAGGATGCCGCTGCTCGGCCAACGCCTGGTTGGACTTATGTCCGACCGCATCCGCGAAGCCACACGCGAAGAGACGCAGCGCGACAAATTGATGGCGCTGGGAAAGCTTTCCGCAGGACTGGCGCACGAATTAAATAATCCCGCAGCCGCAGCGCAGCGCGCCGCCAAGAGCCTGAAAGAAGCCATGGACAACGTCCGGAGTGCGAGCCTGCGGCTGCTGCAGCACCCGTTAACCGCGGACCAAAGACAAGTTATCGTTCAGTTCGAACGAGAAGTGACGGATCACGTCGCGGAGAAAAGTGACTCGCATCCTAATCCCATGGAATTGAGCGACCGCGAAGCAGAACTTGTCGAGTGCCTGGAAAGCCACAACGTGCAAGAGGCGTGGAAAATCGCGGGGCCTCTGGCCGAGGCCAAGGCCGACCCGGCAAAAATGGAGGCTCTGAGAGAGTTTATCAGTGATGAAGTCATCGGCGACGCACTGCGGCGGGTCGCAGCCGTCGTGACGATCTTTGGCCTAATCCATGAAATTGACAACAGCACCAGGCGCATCAGCGAGCTGGTCGGCGCGATCAAACGATACTCCTACATGGACCAGGCGGCGATGCAGGAAGTGAACCTGCGCGACGACCTTGAAAATACGTTGAAAATCTTCGGCCACTGGCTGAAAAAAGGTATCACCGTTACTCGCGAATATGACGAGAACACTCCGCGTGTCTGCGCCTACGGCAGCGAATTGAATCAGGTGTGGACAAACTTGATAGACAACGCGATTGATGCGATGAACGGCTCCGGTGAATTGCGAATTCGCACCTGGCGCGAATTGGATTGCGCGGTTGTCGCAATCGGAGACAATGGTCCGGGCGTACCGGAGGAAATTCGTTCTAGAATTTTCGATCCATTCTTCACGACCAAAGACGTTGGAGATGGAACCGGCCTCGGCCTTGACACGGTGCGGCGAATCGTACAGAAGCATCATGGCAACATCGAACTGAAAACAAAACCTGGTGATACGAAGTTCATCGTGCGTTTACCGATCAATCAGCCCAAATTCCCCGCCTCGCAGAATAAATCGGAAGCGACAGAAAAGGAGGAAGCATGAGTACCGTCTGCTCGCACACCAGCCACATTAAGAACGTTCGTCCCCACACGAAAGGCTGCGAAGAATGCCTGAAGATGGGCGACAGCTGGGTTCACTTGCGTCTGTGCCGCGAATGCGGACACGTCGGCTGTTGCGATTCATCTAAAAACAAGCATGCCACGAAACATTTCCACGCTAGCAAACATCCCATCATGCAATCCATCGAGCCGGGCGAAAATTGGATGTGGTGTTTCGTTGACCAGGTGGAACTAGAACCATAATTGCGTGTCGGCGCTTTATTTGATGTCAGCTTCCACGTAGAAACGTCCCTGCTTTTATTCTTGAACTGTTCCATTGCTATCATTTCACATGGCCACGATCCAATGCAGAGGCGTGCTCTTTGATCTCGACGGCGTTCTCGTTGACTCCACTCCCGCGGTCGCGCGCGTGTGGACAATTTGGGCAAATAAGCACGGATTCGACCCACAAGAAACCGTCCGCAAGGCTCACGGACGCCCGAGTCTCGCAACCATTCGAGAGTTGCTGCCCAACGCGGATCACGCGGCGGAAAACGCAATCGTCGAGGGCATGGAGATCGAAGACCTGGAAGACGTTGTCGCGCTTCCAGGAGCGGCCGAGTTGCTTCGGGCGCTGCCCGCAGAAAAATGGACGGTCGTGACGTCGTGTACCAGACGCCTTGCGCTTGTAAGGCTGCGCGCTGCGGGCCTTCCGATTCCTGCGAAACTGGTCACCTCCAATGACATCACCAATGGCAAACCTCATCCGGAACCTTTTTTGCAGGGCGCGAAGCTTCTCGGTTTCGCGCCGGCACAGTGCGTGGTGTTCGAGGATGCACCGGCCGGGATTCGAGCGGGAAAAGCGGCGGGCACGCGCGTTATTGCGCTGCAAACGACCGAACAGGACAACTTCTTACGCCAGGCTGGCGCTGACTGGATCGTAGCGGATTGCAGTTCGGTTCACGTGGACGGCGCGAATTCCGGCCAAGAGATTTCTCTCGTGCTTTCCGATGCTAAATGACGTTTTTCGACTGTTGTTCCTTTGAAATCGCGGCGTTAATCATCACGCCACGTTGAGATTTGCTTTTCCAGTGCTCGGACACACACGCTTCTATACTACCTAGGTCAACGGCGTGTCCCCTCTCTCGCCGCAAATCAATTTTTCACGAGTCAACCGACCATGGGAACCTCTGTCACTAACGCGCCGCCAGAAATTTCCACCGAACCCAAGCAGCGTACCTTTGGCGTTCCGCAACTGATCGCCGCAATGCTTAAGAGCGGTGGCCACATCAGCGATTTGATTTTTTCTCCAGGACGCGCACCGCAAGTGGAAGTCAGCGGACAGCTGGTCGAACTGAAATTCAAAGGGCTTGAGTCTTTAAGGCCCGAGGACACCCGCTCGATTGCCTACGAATTGATGGGCAAGAACGAACACCCCATCCGCAAGCTCGAACAGGATGGTTCGGCGGACTTGTCTTATGGAATCAACGGCGTTGGGCGGTTCCGCGTGAACATTTTTCGCCAACGAGGAACTTGCGCCATCGTCATGCGCGTTATTCCGGACAACATTCCCAGTTTTGAAGATCTTCGCCTGCCGGCGACGCTGCAGGAAATTGTGCAACTCCGCAACGGAGTCGTGCTCGTCACTGGGCCAACCGGCTCGGGCAAATCTTCCACGCTGGCCGCGATTATCGACAAAATGAATCAGGAAAAGGCTTATCACATCCTGACCATTGAAGATCCCATCGAATTCTTGCATCGTCACAAGAAAGCGACCATCCACCAGCGCGAACTGCACAGCGACACGCCGACATTTTCTCTCGCCCTCCGTGCGGCATTGCGTCAGGCTCCCAAAGTAATTCTCGTCGGCGAAATGCGCGACCGCGAAACCATTGAAATTGCCCTCGAAGCGTCCGAAACGGGGCACCTGGTGCTTTCCACTCTGCACACGATTGATGCCGCGAAAACTGTTGAACGCATCATCGGCGTTTTCCCGCTTGCCGACCAGCAATCCATTCGCACCCGCCTTTCCAAAGCTTTCCGCTTCATCGTTTCGCAGCGGTTGCTTCCTAAGAAGGACGGTTCGGGCCGTGTTGCCGCCATCGAAATTCTAAAGTCCACCATGCGCACGCGGGAATACGTTGAAAAGGGCGAAAGCGAAGGCAAGTCGCTTCTCGATGCCATGCGCGACGGCAGCACCGAAGGCATGCAGCATTTTGACGGCGAACTCGACAAATTTATTCGAGCCGACCTAGTCGATTTCGAGACCGCGCTTGGTTTCGCGACCAACGCCGGGAATCTCCGCCTCGAATTGCAGGATTATCTCGACGATCCCAAAACCCGCAAACAGCAGGCGCGCGGCGCGCAAGCCACCGAAATAGAAATCGAGCGCTAGCCGCCGAATCATTTTGGTACGCGCGCGCTCGCCTGTATCATCT
>Ga0137362_10000247_pt1 | contig 25976 bp, 20 predicted proteins | sample MadtaG_2_FD_104801 | JGI IMG/M metagenome (GOLD analysis project Ga0137362, IMG submission 104801) | Vadose zone soil microbial communities from Angelo Coast Range Reserve, California, USA - Mad1_100_16 metaG | ecosystem: Environmental > Terrestrial > Soil > Vadose zone | place: USA: California... | reverse complement strand
GTGCCAGTATTGATACACACGCCGCCGACCGCTTCGCGCTTTTCAATCACCGCCACTCGCTTGCCGGATTTTGCCGCTTGGATGGCGGCGCGTTGCCCGCCCGTTCCGGAGCCAATCACCACCAGGTCATACGATTGCATTTAGGGAGTCCTGTGCGGCCGATTCGTCGGTGGGGCCTTCGGGGGCGACGCTGCCTGCCAGGACAGTATAAACCGGCGTCAGCAGTTTGCTGCGTGCCTTTGCCGCGTGCGTGTCAAATGGAGAAGCCACCTGCTGCGCCGCTCGCATCAAATGTTCCTGCACCGAAATTCCGTGGCCGTTGCGGCCAGCGCGTGTACGGGAAAATTTTCCGTCCGCACCCAGTAGTCGCGCCGCACGCGTATCCGCCAAATAGGCAGGCAGAATTTCTTCTTTTATCCGCCGCCGCAACCCCTCGTCCTTCAGCGGAAACAAAACCTCAACGCGCTCGTAAAGATTTCGCTGCATCCAGTCCGCGCTACCCAGATAAATCTCCGGATCGCCCGCATTTTCAAAATAAAAAATGCGGCTGTGCTCCAGAAATCTTCCCACAATACTCCGCACGCGGATTCGGCTGCTCACTCCGCGCAGGCCCGGCACCAGCGCGCACTGCCCCCGAACGATTAAATCAATCTCCACTCCGGCTCGCGAAGCGCGATACAAAGCCTGAATCAGCGGAGGATCGACCAGCGCATTCATTTTGGCGATGATGCGCGCCGGACGCCCGCGCTTTGCATTGCGCGCTTCGCGATCGATCAAGGAGATACAGCCCTTGGCAAGATCGCGGGGCGCAACCAACAGCGGTTTGAAGTTGGGCTGCTCCGCATACGCAGTCAGAAAATTGAACACGTCATTCACCGAAGCGGTGATCGCTTCATCGCAAGTCACCAAACTGAAGTCCGTGTAATACCGCGCAGTCGACGGATTGTAATTCCCCGTGCCCAAATGCGCGTACCGCCGGATTGTTCCGTCCGGATCTTCGCGTACCACCAGCGCCAGCTTCGCATGCGTCTTCAGCCCGACCAATCCGTGAAACACCTGCACACCCGCTTCTTCAAAGCTGCGCGCCCAGCGAATATTCGAAGCCTCGTCGAAGCTTGCCTTCAACTCCACCACCACCGTCACTTCTTTTTTTGACGCCGCTTCCAGCAGCGCCCGCGCAATCGGCGAATCCGTATTCGTGCGGTACAACGTCTGCTTCATCGACAGGACACGCGGGTCATGCGCCGCCGTCTCCACAAAATTCACCACTGCATCATAGGATTCGTACGGGTGGTGCAGCAGAACATCGCCGTGCCGCAGCGCCGCAAACATCGAATCCGCATCATGGCCTACATGTACCTGCCGCGCCGCAAATGGCCGATACTTCAGATCCGGACGCGGTGTTTCTTCGTACAAATGAAACAGCCGCTGCAAATTCACCATGCCCGGCACGCGAAACACCAGCGGCTCATCCAGTTCGAACGTCGTCACCAGCCGTTTCACAATTTCCGCATGCGCGCCGGCCTCGATCTCCAGCCGCACCGCCCATCCTTTCCGTCGCTGCGCCACTTGCGAGTCGATGGCTTCCATTAGATTGCGCGCTTCTTCTTCTTCCAGATACAGATTGCTGTTGCGCGTGATGCGGAACGGCGCCGACGCCAGAATCTCGTATCCCCGATACAACTTCGGTGCATATTCCGAAATGATTTCCTGCAGCGGGACGTAATGAATCGCATTTCCGACTGCCGGCACGCGCAGCAGCCGAGGCAGCGCTCGCGGCACCGTAACCACTCCGAAGTACGGTTTGCCGTTTCCGCCGCGCCTCCGCCGCAGCAAAAATGAAATGCACAGCGCCTTGTTCAGCACATGCGGAAACGGATGCGAAGGATCGACCGTAACCGGCGTCAGCATCGGCGCCACTCGCCGGTTGTAAAAATTCTTGGCAAACTTCTCTGCCTTCGCGTCCAGCCCGGAAAATCGCAGCACACGAATCGCTTCCTTCGCAAGTTGTGGCAGCAATTCCTCGTTCAAGCATTTGTATTGATCGCGCACCAGGCTGTGCATCGCCTGCGTAACCAGCGCCAATTCTTCTTCCGTCGAAAGTCCGTCCGGACTGCGCTCCGCCGAGCCGTGTTCGATGCGCTGCAGAAAGCTCGACACCCGCACTTCCACAAATTCATCCAGATTGTTCGCGGTGATCGCCAGAAATTTCACGCGCTCCAGCAGCGGATTCCCGGGATCGCCCGCCTCTTCCAGCACTCGCCGGTTGAAATCCAGCCACTGCACATGGCGGTTTAAGTAGTATCGAGGATCGTCCAGAATCGTTCGGCGCATGGTTGTGCTCGCAAAAAAAAACGAGGAAATCCCAATGTGCACTCGACTATTGGGACTCCTAGTCTGGACGAACTCCTGTTACAACCAGATGAACGATTGCCGCGCGAACTCAACCCAAAGTGTTGTAACATCCCTCGCCGCAGCCGCTCGAAAATCGAGCTCTGCGATGAACAAACGACAGCGCTGCAACGGTGACCCATGAAACGGAAATTACTTTCCCTCGTATTGCTTTTCGCAGCCGCAGTAGCTACCTCGCACATCGCACTATCGCAAACTCAGCCGCCTCCACTCATTTCTCCCGACGTTCATTCCGATCACACCGTTACCTTCCGCTTCCGCGATCCCAACGCCAAAGAAGTCGCTGTCCAACTCGAAGGCTCCACCAAACCTGTGCCCATGCAAAAAGATGATCAAGGCGTCTGGAGCGTCACCACTGATCCGCTCACTCCCGATTATTACGGCTACTCCTTCCTCGCCGACGGCGTCGCCGGCCTTCTCGATCCCTCCAACTATCGCGTCAAGCCAAATTTTCTCTATCGCGCCAACGAAGTCTACGTTCCCGGACCGGCCACCCTTTCCTGGGAAATCACCGACGTTCCCCACGGCGAAATCCATCACCACTTCTACAAGTCCGCTGTAGTCGGCGACCATCGCGACTTTTTTGTTTACACTCCGCCCCGCTACGACCCTCGCGCCAAAGAAACCTATCCTGTGCTTTATCTCCTGCACGGCTACAGCGACAACGCCAGCGGCTGGACCGCGGTCGGTCGCGCCAACATCATCCTCGACAACCTCATCGCGCAGGGCAAAGCCAAACCCATGATCATCGTCATGCCGCTCGGCTACGGCGAACCCAAAGTTCTCGAGCCACATTCCGGCGTTTTCCACGATCCCGACATCACACAGCGCAACTTCGACAAATTTCGCGAAGCCCTGCTCACCGAAGTCATCCCCAAAGTCGAATCGGCCTATCTCGTGAAGAAGGACCGCAATTCCCGCGCCATTGCCGGCCTCTCCATGGGCGGCTCAGAATCTTTGCTCACTGGACTGAATACTCTCGATAAATTTTCCTGGATCGGCGCATTCAGCTCCGGTGGCATCACGCCGGAATTCGACAAGGAATTTCCGTCGCTCGACTCCAAGGCAAATCAACAACTCCACCTGCTCTGGATCGCCTGTGGCACCGACGACCACCTGATCGAACTCAATCGCAATCTCCGCACCTGGGTGGCCTCCAAATCCATCAAACACGCAGACATCGAAACTCCCGGCGCCCACACCTGGATGGTCTGGCGCCGCGACCTCACGGAGTTCGCTCCACTCCTTTTCCACTGAAGCCTGTCCCGCCTCGATCAAAATGTCCGTTCCGCAGTTGTTGGCCATAATATTCCCCACCTCCTGCTCACGACGGCGCAGAGTGTAGAAAAAATTTATTTTCATGGACTGCTTTAGTTAAGCAGGCGCATTTCTTGAAGAAGAACGGTGTATCGCGGATCGTGCTCGATGCTCTTCAGAAAAGGATTGCCTTTGATACCTGTGAGGGCTCCATCGCGCTGTACCCGCGCACGCTCCTGCCACTCGAACGCCCGGCTGGATTCTTCGCGGAAGGCATATACCTCGGCTACTTGGAAAGCCGCGCTTGACCCGTACTTGTCCATCAGTTCGGCCAGTGCTGCCTCCGACTACTTTTTTCGCCCGAGTGCGTGATACGCCAGGGCCAGGCCGACCAGGCCCCACTCGGGTCCTTTCTCGCGTGCCATCTCGGTAAGCGCCTTATGAGGTTGCAGCTTTACCAAATATATCGAGCCGATTTGGGCATGGATGATCGGGCCTGGAGGGTTGAGATCTGCGGATTTTGTGGCAGCGGCGAGGGCTTCGTCCAAGTGGCCTGCAGCTAAGGCGATGTGCGCCACGAGGCGATAGGATCGCGGGTTGAGCGGGTCCCTTTCCACCGCCTGGCGGGCCAACTGCAAACCCTCCTCAAAGCGGCCCGTCGTCTTTGCGAGCGCTGCGGCTCCTCTCAGAGCCGACAGATTACCAGGCTCCAGCAACAGTGACCGCGCAAACGAACGATCAGCAGCGGCCAGAAACTGATCGAGTGCCACACCTCGAGGACCAGATGGCAGGGCCAATCCACGCACAAATATGAATTCCTGCGGCGTGATGCTTGGTAATTAAGTCTGAGCGCCAGACCAGCGCGCTCGCTGAATTCACCGTCTTGGCTTCATGCGAGTTGTATGCCCCAGCTTCGCATGCCTCGCAGTTCACTGGCTCACTACCGACTCCTCGAACTGGACATACCTCCACGCTCTTAAAGAATGGAGCCGTTCTAGTCGTGGGCGGAGCCGACGGTGCCGGCAATACACTCGCCTCCGCGGAACTATATCAATAGGCGTGATTTGCTATCTAGTATTCAACGCCATTCCTCGAATATGCTCCAGCACTCTCAGCAGACACGGCCTACTCCCTTAAACACGTCTACGGAAATTGGGCCACCGGCAAAACTAGGCTGCTCTTGTCTTCGTTTTCGCTGAAGCGCAAACTGGTAGCGAAATATAGAAACTGATCGAGTGCCACACCTCGAGGACCAGATGGCAGGGCCAATCCACGCACAAATAAATGGAAAAAGTCGCGAGTTCCTTTCCGATCCCGACACAACTTTACTTTTTGCGCTACGCGAGGAGCTCGGCCTCACCGGAACGAAGTACGGTTGCGGCGAAGGGCAGTGCGGTGCCTGCACCATACTTCTGAATGGCATGCCGCGGCGTTCGTGCCAACTCTCCGTCAACGATGCCACCGGGAAATCCATCATCACCATTGAAGGCTTCGAACAAAGCGGCCTGCTTCATCCCGTGCAGCAGGCATTTCTTGATCGAGGCGCGTTTCAATGTGCCTACTGCACGTCGGGAATGATTGTCAGCAGCGTCGCGCTCCTTGAGAAAAATCCCAATCCCAGCGAGCCGGAAATCGTGCAGGCCCTACAAGGAAACATCTGCCGCTGCGGCACACATCCCAGAATCATCGCCGCCGTTCAGCAGGCCGCCAAAGCGATGCGTGGAGCAAAATCATGAGCGCTGCTCCCGAAAAATTCATTGTCGAACCCGAACGTTACGAGCTCCGTTCCAGCGCGCTCCATCATTTCAACTTGCAACGCCGCGACTTCTTCAAAGTAATGGGCGCGGGCATCGCGATTTTCACCGTCGCCGCAAACGCCTCAGCCGCGCAGGAATCCGGCGCGCGTCGGCACGATGGCGATCAAGACCAGCCAAAGAATATTTCTTCCTGGTTACACATCAATGACGACGGCGTCGTAACCGTCTTCACCGGAAAAGTTGAAGTCGGCCAAAACACTCGCACCACTCTGGCCCAATCGGTCGCGGATGAACTGCGCGTTCCGCTCGCCAGCGTTCGTATGGTCATGGGTGATACCGCGCTCACGCCGTTCGATATGGGTACGTTCGGAAGCCGCTCCACTCCCTACATGTCGCCGCAGCTTCGCCGCGCCGCGTCCGCCGCCCGCGATCTGCTCCTCGAACAAGCCGCTACAGAATGGAAGACCGCGCCGGATAAATTAACCGCCAGAGACGGAAAAATCACCAATCCCGCGTCCGGAGCAATATTGACTTACGCGCAACTCGCGCAAGGCAAAACTCTCGCGCATGATCTGCCCGACGCCGATCCCATAACTCCTCCCGAGCAATGGACTGTCGCCGGCAAATCAGCGCCCAAACTAGATGCACGCGCGTTCGTCACCGGCCAGCATCAGTACACGCCCGATTTGCGCCCGCCAAATGTATTGCATGCAAAGGTGTTGCGGCCGCCCGCGTTCGGAGCCACGCTCGTATCGGCGGATTTATCAGCAGCGCAAGCAATGCCGGGAGTTGTCGTCGTTCGCGACGCCGATTTTGTCGCCGTAGCCGCGCCCACCGAACGCATAGCGGAAAAAGCGCGCGACGCCATCCGCGCCGAATGGAAAAACACTCCACAGCTGTCAAGCAAGGAACTCTATTCCCACCTGAAGAAAAATCTCGACACCGAAGAAAACCAAAAGCCGCACGAAAAAGGTTCCGTCGCGCACGCGCTGGACACTGCATCGCGGCGCCACGAACAGACTTACACCGTCGCCTACATCGCGCACACGCCGCTCGAACCGCGTGCCGCTGTCGCCGAGTGGAAAGACGAAAAATTAACCGTCTACACCGGCTCGCAACGTCCGTTCGGCATCCAGGAAGAACTCGCATCCGCGTTCCACATTCCTAAGGATCGTGTGCGGGTAATCGTTCCTGATACCGGCTCTGCTTACGGCGGCAAGCACACGGGCGACGCAGCGCTCGAAGCTGCACGCCTCGCGCGCGCCGCAAATCGCCCCGTCAAAATCGTTTGGACTCGCGAAGAAGAATTCACCTGGTCCTATTTCCGTCCCGCCGGCGTGATTGAAATCAAAAGCGCAATCGAGCCCGATGGAAAACTCACCGCCTGGGAATTTCACAATTACAATTCGGGCGGCTCCGGTATTCAGACTCCCTACGACGTGGCAAATCAGTTGATTCAGTTTCATCCCGTGAATTCGCCGCTGCGCCAGGGTTCCTACCGTGGCTTGGCCGCGACTGCAAATCATTTCGCGCGAGAATCATTCATGGATGAACTCGCACATTCCGCAAAGATCGATCCCTTCGAATTTCGCATGAAGAATCTGTCCGACGTGCGGTTGCGTGCCGTATTCGAAAGCGCCGCAAAATCCTTCGGCTGGCAGCAAAGAAAGCCGCAACCGGGCCGAGGATTCGGCATGGGCGGAGGCGTCGAAAAAGGCGGCTACGTAGCGACCTGCGCCGAAATTTCCGTGGAGCCAAATTCTGGCGAAGTTCGCGTGGTTCGTGTCGTTACCGCGTTCGAATGCGGCGCCATCGTCAATCCCGACGGCCTGCGCAATCAGGTCATCGGCGCGAACGTCATGGGATTGGGCGGAGCGTTGTTCGAATCCATCGAATTCGACAATGGCCGCATTTCGAATCCATACTTCGCGCGGTATCGCGTCCCCCGCTTCCGCGATATTCCCAAAATCGAAGCCATCCTCATCGACCGCAAAGATATTCCTCCAGCCGGAGCCGGCGAAACTCCCATCGTCGGTCTCGCACCAGCAATCGGCAACGCCATCTTCAACGCCTCCGGCATCCGCCTCCGCGCGCTACCGCTCGTGCCGCGCGGCCTCAATGCCCAGAAAAGTAGTTTGTAATTCTGGTAACAATTCGCCTTCCCGTATTGCCCTCTGAAATTCTCGGCATCGAGCTGAATACTTTTTTAGCTGAATGGGACTCGAAAAACGTAGAATCGTTTCTCACTCAGGAGCCTGCTTGCGCAACATCGTCGTTGTCATCGCAATTCTCGCGGCAATCGCGGGGCTGGTTTGGCTGTTCTATGCTTTTGCTGGCGTAGACATTTACATTCATGATCATTATTTCGCCATTCGTTCTCACGCGTCTGAACAGGAACACTTGCAGAAATATTTTCAATCGCTCTTCCCCGGCGATTCCGTAAACACCGCTCCCGGTTTCGCTGTGCTGGTGAAAAAAGATGGCAAGGTAGTCTTCGAAAAAGGCTACGGTGTGCGCGATCTTCGCACGACAACTGCGATCGACGCGCAGACCAATTTTCGTCTGGCATCATTTACAAAACAATTCACCGCGATGGCCATGATGCTTCTGGTGCGCGATGGGAAATTGCGCTACGACGAATCGCTTACGGAAATATTTCCGGAATTTCCCGCGTACGGAAAAACAATAACCGTTCGCAATTTGCTAAATCACACCGGCGGATTGCCTGATTACGAGGATTTGATGGACGCAGCAGAAAAAACGAAAGGACAAATCTGGTCAGCGGAAAAACAAATTCAGGACGCGGAAGTTTTACAGCTACTCGAAAAGGAATCACACGGAAAATTTACTCCGGGAACAAAATGGGAGTACAGCAATTCCGGATACGTTGTTCTTGGCTTGATCGTTGCGAAAGTTTACGGGAAATCTTTTGGCGAATTCTTGCAGGAAAGAATTTCCTCGCCGCTCAAAATGAATCACACGCTCGTTTTCGAAAAAGGCAAAAATGAAATTACAAATCGTGCGTACGGCCATTCGAAAAGAGAACATATTTTCGCTGAAACTGATCAGAGTTCCACTTCCGCTACGCAAGGTGACGGCGGAATTTATTCCAACCTGGAAGATTTATCCAAGTGGGACGAAGCGCTGCGCGATCACACTCTGCTCAGTGAACAAGAGTTTCTACCTGCAATTACACCGGCGAAATTACCGCCGGGAGCGGAGGCAAAACTGGCCGAAGACGTTCCGGATTCACTGCGCGGCCACGCCAGCGCTTACGGTTTTGGCTGGTTCCTGAATTTACAGGATCCGCATCCGCTGATGTGGCACTACGGCGACACCACGGGATTCAAATCCGCAATTCTTCGCTACACGCGCGACAACGTAACCGTAATTGTTCTTTGCAATCGCACTGACCTCGATTCCGCCGCGCTGGCGCTTAGAGCAGCTCAGCCATTTCTTGACGCGCAATAAATTTGTTAACGCGACCTCTGAAAAAGCACACAGACTGAAGTGTGTGCCACGGAAAATCAGGAGAGGCCGGCCAGTTTGCCTAGGCCTTTCATTTTTGCGCGGGCGGCCATCGTGCCGTACTGCTTCATCATGGTGCGCATTTGCATGTATTGCTTCAGGACTTGGTTGACGTCCTGGACGCTGGTGCCGCTGCCTTTTGCGATGCGTTTGCGACGTTTGCCGTCGATGACGTTGTGATCCTGGCGTTCCTGGTTGGTCATGGAGTTGATGATGGCTTCGACTTGTTTGAGTTTGCCTTCGTCCACGCTGGCATCTTTGGGGATATTTTGCAGCGGGCCTACCTTGGGAAGCATGTCCACTAGTTGATCGAGTGGGCCCATTTTGCGGATCTGGCGCAACTGATCGCGAAAATCTTCCAGCGTAAATCCTTCCGTGCGAAGCTTGCGTTCGAGATCGAGCGCGGCTTTTTTGTCCACGGCCTGTTCGGCGCGTTCGATGAGCGACATGATGTCGCCCATGCCGAGAATGCGGGAGACGATTCGCTCCGGATAAAAACCTTCGAGAGCGTCGTATTTTTCACCGAGACCGACAAATTTTACGGGCGCGCCGCTGACTTTGCTGATAGAGAGCGCAGCGCCGCCGCGTGCGTCGCCGTCCAGCTTGGTGAGGATGACTCCGGTGAGGCCGAGACGTTTGTGAAATTCTCCGGCGGAGCGCACTGCGTCCTGCCCGATCATGGCGTCAGCGATGAAAAGAATTTCGCTGGGCTGCAATTCTTTTTTCAGGTAGCCGAGTTCGTTCATCAGGTCGTCGTCAATGTGCAGACGGCCGGCAGTGTCCACGATGATGATGTCGCTGGCGGAAAGTTTTGCTTCTTTAATTGCGCCGCGAACAATTTCAAGCGGCTTATCGGTTCCCTCGCCGGGCCACAGGCTGACATTGATAGCTTTGGCGACTTGCGCGAGCTGTTCGCGGGCAGCGGGGCGATAGACGTCAGTGGAAACGACGATCGGGCGATGTCCGTGTTGCGTCAACCATTTTGCGAGTTTGCCGGTGGTGGTGGTTTTGCCAGAACCTTGCAGGCCGACAATCATCCAGACGGAAGGCGGGCGCGAAGCGAAAAGAGGCTTGGCGTGTTTACCGAGAAGCGTGGTGAGCTCATCGCGAACCAGCTTGATGACTTGCTGATCGGGAGAAAGCTGCAACATGACTTCGCTGCCGAGCGCTTTGCTGCGAATGCTGGCGAGAAGCTCGTCGATCACGGGGAGAGCGACGTCGCCTTCGAGCATCGCTTCGCGGATCTCTGCTAGCGCGGCATCGAGGTGCTCTTCGGTGAGCTTGCCTTGGCCGCGGAGATTCTTGAATGTGCGTTGCAGCTTTTCTGTGAGGTTTTCAAACATGGTTAGCGACCAGAAACCAGAGATCAGTGACCAGCAATAAGGCACTGGAACCCTGTTCATTTTAGGTGCGCGGCGCAGAGTGGTCAAACGAGTAGGCCGCGGTCGTCGAGAAGTGCGCTCTTGCGTGGAATTCTCGTATGCTCGTATGAGTGGCAAGTAAAGGACTTACGGTGAAAAACAGTGATGAGCGACGCAGGCCAACCGCTTTAACGGGATTTGACGTACGATCCAAACTATGTTAACGCATAAGTTACTATAAGTCAATAATGATCGGCGTGAGAGAGGCCTCCGCGATAATCCTTTCTCCGGTTTCGTTCAACACCCCGAGCGGGTCGGGACAGGCGCTGGCACAAAGAATAGGAAAAATAGATCGCGGGGAGGGCTGGAATGGCAACTGCAAAGGAGCGAGGCGAGCGGTTGAAGCTGCGTCCGATCGGGACGATTCGATCGAGGATCAAGTATCGAAAAGGAGCACCGAAGCAGGGTTCGGAAGGATCGCCGGACGCGTGGCTTGAAGTGGATTCTTTCGCGGCGCAGGGCTTTGAAGGAATTTCGGAAGGAGACGAACTTTTTGTGGTGACCTGGCTGCACCAGGGACGGCGCGACGTTCTGCGAGTCCATCCACGTTCCGACCCAAACCGCGCGTTGACCGGAGTATTTGCGACGCGATCGCCGGACCGGCCAAATCCGCTAGGTCTTCATCGGGTGACGGTGCTAAAAGTTGGCAAGAAACGGTTGCGAATTGGTCCGATAGAAGTGATCGACGGGACGCCGGTAGTTGATATCAAGCCAGTACTTTCTTGTGAGCCGGTGCGCTGAGGGCGCGCTCACAGCTAAAAAAATCTAAGCCGGATTTGCCACTCCGACCGGGCCGGAGTAAACGCCGTCAAAGAGGGTACAGAGTAGGGAGCGACTGCGGAGAAGGGCGACGTAAAATCCACCGCGACGGCAAGAAAGAATTCTGACTAGATGTGCTGGAGGTGGGTGTCTCTGAAATGAGTGGGATATTTCAGGCCGAAGCCGAGGAGGCGGTCGAAGCCGATGTGAGCGGTCCAGATCAGGGTGATCGGAAAGAGCTGTGGCTTGACGGTGAAGTAGGCGATGGCGAGCAGGATGGTCGGAGTGAGGAACGTGTGGGCGAAGTTATAGATTGCCGAGCCTACGCGGATGCTGGCGAGATAGCCGAGCATGGAGAGATCTGGCGCGAGGAAGAGGATGGCGAAGAGAAGCCAGCTGGCGGTAGAAGAAGATACTTAGCATGAGGATTAAGGCGCCCTCGAGATGAAGGAGAATTCGGGGTTTGGTGAGCATTCGAAGAGCGTAGCACGTGAAATCGCGTCGACTGCATGCGTCGCTGCATTAGAGCATTAGCGGCTGCGAGCCGTTTAGTTTTCCCAAGGATTGAATAGGAGGACGTGGGTTCCAGCAAAGTGGGCGGTGTTGCGTGTCATCAGGCGGAGGCCGTGACGGAGGGCGGTGGCAGCGATGAGGCCATCACTGGCTGGGATCATGATACCGGAGAGTTGTGCGGCGGCAGTGAGTTCTCCCCAGATTTGGCGGTTTCGAGGTCGATGGAAAGGACGCGACCGGCAGGGAAGCGCTGTTTTTCAGAACTGACGTGAGCGAAAACCTATCGCCGGGCGCGCGGAACTACTCTAGAACGTAAGCTTCAAGCCGAGTTGGGCGGCGAACGGAATGCCTACGGTGGTGCCGGGGCCGAAGAAGTCGCCGAGGGCTCCGGCGGGTACGCGGAGTTGGTTGACACTGGTGATGGGAGTGGTTTGTGTGCAGGCGGAGTTGAGGCAGAAGGCGGTGGCGTTGGTGAGGCTGTTGACGGGAGTGGGGAGAGCGGAGATGTCGCCGAGGTAATTGTTGCCAGGGTTTTGGCGGTTGAACAGATTGAAGAATTCGGCGAAGGGGCGGAGTTGAAAGCGTTCTCCAAGAGCGATATTGCGGCTGACGCGGAGATCCACCTGGTAAAAAGGCGTGCCTCGGAATTGGTCGAGCGTGGTTTGCGCACCGTTGACTACGGCGCGGTCGTTGCCGGAGAAGCCGTCGTTGTCGATGTCGGCGGGAGTGGCGATGCTGAAGGGACGAGCGCTTTCGAATTGAGAGAGCGTGGAGACTTCGAAGCGCCAGGGGAGTTGCAGAGTACCGATCAGGACGAAGCGGTGGCGAATGTCTTCGCCGGATGGACCGTGATCGCCGGGACCGAAAGCGTTGAGCGGGTTCGAAACGCCGTTGACGTAGTCAAAAAGTTCGCCGACTACGGCGCCCCAAGTAGTGGCATGAGAGAGAACGTAGTTGGCGGTCAGTTCGAAGCGATTGGAAAAGCGATGCTGGAGCTGAAGTGCTAGACCGTTGTAGCTGGAGCGATTGTCGGCGCGGAAGAGCGAAATGTTGGGCGAGTCAGCCGGTAGTGAAAATCCTGAAATAAATTCGTAGCGGCGATATTGATGGACGCCTTGCCGGTGTTCGTAAGTCGCAGTGAGGCGCCAGTTTTTGGCCCAGCCCCTGGTGAAATCGTGTTCGAAGGCGGCGCTGGCCTGGAGCGCGTAGGGCGTGTGGTAGTTGGGATCGATGAGCGCGCCCTGGCCGCCGTCGGCTCCGCTGGGTAGGCAAGCGGGATTCGCCAGATCGTACGTGATGCAGGACGTGACGGGTTGATTGACGGCGGTGAAGGCGTCCACCCAGCCGTTTTGCGCGAGATCGTTGTAATAGAGGCCGACACCGGCGCGGAAAACCGCGTGCTGCGATGCGCCGGGAGCGTAGGCGAGGCCGAGGCGCGGGGCGAAGGCTTTGCGGTAGTCGTGAGGAATGCCGTTGACGAGCGGGACATTGAGGGCTTGCAACGTTGAGAACGCGGGATTTTGTGATTGGTCGCGGCCGGAGGCGGTGAAGAGACCGAAGGTGGTGTCGTAGCGAAGGCCAGCGTTGACGGTGAAGGACGGAGTGACGCGCCAGGAATCTTCGGCGTAGAAGCCTAGCCGGCGAAGAGATTGCGCGAAGGTGCCGTCGCCGGCTGGAGTGTCCGTGCAAGTGTCTGGAAGAGCGGCGGGAGTGCAGTTGAAATCGGCGGTGAATTGCGCGGGATTGTTGAGATAGAAGGTTGGGTCTTGGGTGAATTGGACGAGATGTTCAGCAGTGGCGGCAAGCGCTCCGCGGAGAACGGGTTCGTGGATGAGATTGACGCCGAAGCGAAGGGCGTGGCGGCCGGAGCTGCGAAAAACGTCGTAGCGGAATTGATATTTTTGCTGGTCGCGCTCGATAGGGAAGGCGGAGACGACGGTGGCGAATTGATTGTCACCGAAAGTTTCAAATCCGGAGGTGGTGTGGAAACTTGCGCTGAAGGGAAAAGCGAGAGCCAGGCCGAGATCGGAATTGCGAGCTTTGGTGTGATGGAAATTGCTGGCTTCGAGAGTCAACGCGCCTTGCCAGTTTGGAGAGAAGCGATATTGCTGGCCGACGAGAATGTTGTAGTAGTTCGAAGTGGTTGTGGAACCGGTGGAGGGAAGAGCGGCTTGCTGCACTAGATCGTTTTGCGTGTGATTACGATCGAGAGAGGCGCGAAGAAACCATTGGGAACTTACGGACTGTGACCAGTCGAGGCGCACGTCGAAGAGGCTGTCGCGAAATGGGACGGGCACGCTAGCGGGGACGGCGATGGAGTTGATGCCGGGGATCAGGCCGTCGGAGGCTAACTGCGCGAGCGCGTTGAATTGAGTTTGGGAGTTGGAGCTGTAGGCGACACTGGCGTTTTCGTCGATGTACTCGTAGGAAGAGAAGAACCAGAGTTTGTCGCGGTGCAGCGGGCCACCGAAAGTGGCGACGCCATTCTGGCGCGAGAAAGGCTGCTTGGGATCGGGCTCAGGATTGTCGAGCGAGTTGCGCGCTTTCAAATCCTGGCCGCGATAGTAGTAGGAGGCGCTGCCGTGCCAGTCGTTCGAACCGCGGCGAGTCGAGAGAATGATGCTGCCGCCGTTGGTGCGCGAAGTCTCGGCGCCGAATTGCGCGGAGCGCACCACGAATTCCTGCATTGCCTCGGGAGAATAATTCTGCAGGAAACCGCCGATGAAGTCATCGTTGTTGTCGCCGCCGTCCACGGAAAAATCTATGTTGAGGCCGGAGCTGCCGCCAAAAGAAACCGCGGTGATGCGGGCCTTGGTGGGATCGGAAGGCTCGACGGGAGCAGTGAAGGGAGCCATGAGCGCGATATTGGCGAAGCTGCGCGCAGAAAGCGGAATTTCGTCGAGATCGTCGGAGGTGATGACGGTTTGTATGGTGCTGCTGGCGGTGTCGAGGGGGTTGCTGGCGAGCGATGGGCCGCGATCGCGGACTTCGACGGATTGGCGGAGAATTTCGGGAGCGAGGACGAAGCGTACTGCCGGCTGAGCGCTGATGGCGACGACGACGCGCTGCGTTTGCGGGGCGAAACCTTTCGCGGCGACTTCAACGGAATACGTGGCGGGAGAGAGCGCCGGAAAGCGGACTTCGCCGTGGGCGTCGGTGGTTTGTTCGCGATATGTGGCTAGATTTTTTTCTTCGAGCGTGACTTGGGCGGCGGGAATAGCTGCGCCGGAGGAATCCACTACATCCACGAGGAGCGAGCCGCGAAGTTCCTGCGCGCAAAGAGTGGGGGGCGTTGCGGTCGAGGCAACGAGAGCGATGAAAACAACTGCGAGGACCTGGGCGAGGTAAGGACGCATAGACTTTTTAATTATAGGATGGCCAAAACGCGATTGTAGGAATAGACGCACGGCGCTGTCGAACGGTTTCTTGGGGAACCGGTCAGAGACTCGCTTGGACAGTACGCTTGAAAAGCGGCAGTTGGACTGCCGCAGTCCAGACTTCTACGGTTGCTGGAGGTATGCGTCGAACCAGGCTACGGTGCGGCGGATGCGGTCGCGGCGATGTTCGGGCTTGCTGAACATGTGGCCTTCGTGTTCGTAGACTACTAGTTGAGTTTCGACATTGAACGTTTTTAGGGCATGCCAGAATTCGTAGGATTGCGGAGTGGGGCATTCGCCGTCACTGTCGCCGACGATGACTAGCGTTGGCGTCTTGGCCTTCTTTATGAATGTTATGGGCGAGCTTCTGGCGTAGACCTCGGGATCGTCGTAAACGGATTTGCCGAAAAACGGAATCATCCACTGATCGATTTTATTTTCGCCGTAATAGCTTTGGTAGTTTGCGATGCCTGCGCCGGCCATGGCGGCTTTGAAACGATTGGTTTGCGTGACGGCCCACATGGTCATATAGCCACCGTAACTCCAGCCAGTGATGCCGAGACGGTTCGAATCGATGGGCGCGATTTTGATGGCTTCGTCGACGCCGGCGAGAACGTCGCGAAGATCGCCGTAACCGAAGTCTTTGACGTTGGCGCGCGTAAAGGCTTCTCCGTTGCCGAAGCTGCCGCGCGGATTGGGTTGCAGTACAAAATAACCGGATGCGGCGAGGGCCATTCCGAAGTCACCACTGCCGGGCCAACTGGAGAGGACTGCCGCGCTGGGACCGCCGTGAACTTCAACAATCAGGGGGTATTTTTTTGTGGGATCGAAGTTTGCGGGATAGATGAGCCAGCCTTGCACTTCGTATGGATCTAATTTCCAGCGAATACTTTTCGCTTCGCCCCACGCAGCAGCAACGCCTTTGTTGCGTTGCGTGATTTGTCTCCATGCGCCGTTGGGACCGGCCCAGACTTCTGGAGGAGCGGAAAAAGAACTGCGGATGGCGGCGGAAACTTTTCCATCGTTCGAAACAGATGCGGAAGGGCCCCAAGTGCCGAGAGTGACGTGATCGGCTCCGGAATAAAGTGAATCGATTTCTATAGAGGCGGGATCGAGAGAAATGATGGATGACTCGCCTTGCGCGAATTCGCCGGCCACGATTTTTCCGTCGCTGGTCCAGGTGAGCCAGCTTGCGGAGGTTTTGCGTTCTGGAGTTAGATTTTGCGGTTTGCCGCCGGTTGCGGGAATTAGAAAAATGTCGCCACCGACGGAGTCCTCGTCGCTCATCAGGCCTTCTATGAAAGCGATGGATTTTCCGTCGGGCGACCACGCAGGATAAGAAACTTGCAGAGACGGCTTGTAGAGCGGTTTCATGAGGCCCGAGGTGGCATCGAGGATAGACAGTTCAGCGATCCACCAGTTGTTGTCGCCGTTGCCGAGAGCGGAGCTGACGACGAAATTTAGGCCGTCGGGCGCCCAATCATATTGATAGACGTAAGTATCTGCGGGAGAGACCTGGCGCAATTTGCCGGTTGCGATGTCGACTACTGCGAGACGCTGTTCGAAAAATGCGTCCTTGATTTCGCCGGTTTCGGGAACTTCGGCGACGAGAGGGCCGGCAGCGCGAGGAGCGTTTTCGGTGAACAGCACCGCGATGGTTTTGCGGTCGGGAGAAAATTTTGGCGAGGCGAGAGTGCCTTTGACGTCGGTTAGACGCTTCGCAGGCTGTCCGGGTGCGCCTTCGAGGTACAACTGCGATTGGCCGGGTTTGAGGGCGTCAGAAATAAATGCGATGCGGCGGCTGTCCGGAGACCAGGCGATGTCAGATTCGGCGCGCGGCGCGCTTGCGGCGGTAATTTTGCGGGCGGGAGTTTTGCCGTCGATGGTGGTGGCAAGAATGGCGGAGTTGCCGGACTCCGCGCCGTTTTTGTCATGGAGTTCTTCGACCCAGGCGACTTTTTTGCCGTCGGGAGAGACGGCGGCTTGCGCGAAGCCGCTGGCCGTGTTGAGAGCGCGGATTGCTTGTTCGATGGCGGGTGAGACTTTCTCTTTTTCCACAGCTTGGAGGCGCTTTTCGACGGCTTGCTTGGAGGCTTTCTTTTCTTGCGCGGCTGCAAAGGACGAATACAGAAGGATTGCGGCCAGGGAAAAATAAAATGCGCGGCGGGTCATCAACTGCCTCCTTGGAACGGCCTTCGTACGATAGTGCGAGTGGGGAAGTGGTGCAAGCGGCAGAGGAACCTTGCGAGACGAAGCGGTTGTTACGTGGAAGGGAAACGCATAGAATCCGCGCAACAAGCACGTGGACCGCCTGTGGGCGTTGTTTACGACCCGTGGAGACAAACTTATGCCGGATCGCCGTGGATTTCTTTCTACTTTAGGTGCGGCCGCCGCCACGGCCGCTTTACCTATTGGCAAAATTTATGAGGACGCATATCAGTCGCAACCGGCGCTACCGGATGCGGCGTTGTACGCAAAAGATGAGGAAGCATACTGGACGGCGCTGCGAAAACAGTTTTTGATTCCAGAAGATGAAGTTTATTTGAACAACGGGACGGTGGGATCGTCGCCGATGCCGGTGCTGAAGACGATTGTGGATTGTTATCACGATGTGGAGCGCATGGCGCAGAAAGACCCGGAAGATTATCCGATCTGGGGATACGCGGCGTGGAACGAGTTTCGCGATCCGCTGGCAGAGTTTGTGGGATGCAAACGCGATGAGATCGCGCTCCTGCGCAACGCTACGGAAGCGAACAGCTATATTGCAAACGGTGTGGACTTGAAGGCTGGCGATGAAGTTCTGATTACAGATCAGGAGCATCCAGGCGGCGAGCATCCGTGGGATTTGCGCGCGAAGCGCTACGGAGTTGTGATTAAGAAAATCACGCTGCCGAAGCCCGTGCCGGACGCAGCGACGGTGCTGAATCTTTTCAACGAAGCAATTACGCCACGTACGCGGGTGATTTTCTTCAGCCATATCACGACAGTGACGGGTGCGGTGCTGCCGGCGAAAGAGATTTGCGCGCTGGCGCGTTCGAAAGGAATTCTGTCGGCTGTGGACGGAGCGCACGTGCCGGGAATGATGAAGCTGGACGTCCATGACCTGGGCTGCGATATGTATTCGGCGAGCCCGCACAAATGGCTGCAAGCGACGAAGGGAACGGGATTTTTGTATGTGCGCGATGAAGTGATCGATCGCGTGTGGAACACGATTGCGACAGAAGGCTGGGACGATACGAAATTACGCGCGGAAAGATTTCAGCGGATTGGAAGTTCGAATGTGCCGACATTGTGCGGATTGCGGGCGGCGATTGAGTTTGCGAACCAGATCGGGATGGAGCGCATCGAAAAACGTCACCGGAAGATGGCGGACTATGTTTTAAGTGAGATGGTGAAACGCGGAGCGACTTCGTGGACGTCGCCGGATGGTGCTTTGCGTTGCGGAATCACGACTGTGAATGTTCCACCTGTGAAACGGATGGAACTGGAAAACTGGCTATGGAAAGAGGAGAAGATCCGCATTCGCGGCGGGGAGCCATCGAAGCTGCGAATTTCGACACCGTATTTCGTGCTGCGGAAGGATGCGGATCGTTTCCTGGCAGCTTTCGACGAGTACAAGTCGAAAAAGGCGTAAACAAGGGACTTCATGGGCATAGATCAAGATCTGGAAAGAATTGCGCTGCAAGAGGAGCGGCTGCGGTTCAAGCGTTTTGATGCGGAAGCCGCGTGGGCGATCGGAAGCGCTATCAAGGCGGCTGCCGAAAAACGCAAAGTCGCCGTGGCAATCGACATCCAAGTCAACGGGCATGCGCTTTTTTCTTACGCGATGCCCGGTACCACGCCGGACAACTGGGAATGGGTACGCCGCAAGCGCAACGTCGTGATGCGGTATCACCGAAGCTCCTACACTGTCGGGTTGAAGCATGAGCGGGCGCAAACGAGTTTGCACGGCACCCACGGGCTTGAGCTCAAGGATTATGCTGCGCATGGCGGATGTTTCCCGATTTTCGTCACGGGAACTGGCTGCATTGGCACGATTACCGTTTCCGGGTTGCCGCAGCGCGATGACCATGAGCTCGTCGTTTCGGTACTCCAGGAGTACTTGGGTCTGTCGAAAGAAGAACTGGCGCTCGATCGGCGCGCTTAGGGTTAGTTCCGGCCGCAAGAAATTCTGGAGAGTCGCGGGCATGGATTATCCGGAAATTCAGGCGTCCGCGCTGCCAGCGCACGGACTGTTACGCTCCGGCTCCGGCTGCTTCTTCCTTTTGCTCGGGAGCATGTCTGCGCAACAAAGTTATGGAAAATACCAGGATGAGGACGAGCAAACCGAGCAAACCAAGCTCAATCATGCTGGCGCGGAAGATGCTGGCTCTTTCGGGTGACCAGGAGCCCTCTTTGGTAAGTGTGGAGGCTTCTAAAGTGATTACAAGCATGCGCCGAATGGAAGCGATCAGGCCAACGACAAGAAATGGTTCGGTGATGAGAGTGTGCGAGCGGATGGAAATGCGTACGGTGTGGAGAATCTCGACCAGCATCAATACGATCAGCAACTGATCGAGGACCTGTAAGGTTTGCACGGAGATGGTCCAATGACGCAGCCCTTCCCAAAGCATTTTACCGGAGTTCAAGATTGTGGCGAGGGCGGAGAGGAAAAGTAATATGGCAAGAACGGAATAGACAAAAACTTCAGCTTGAACAAGGTAGTCGCCAAAGTGATGGCGCAGCTTTTCTCCGGCCATTGGGCACTCCTGGGGCGCCCTACCTCTTCATCGCCGACGGCGAGGCAACTTCTGAGAGCAGGAACTGGAACCACCGCTGTTCCCAGTGTGACATCGCTTAAGTTGCGATGGAAGGGCTTGCTTGCTGGCGGTGAATAACTGAGGTGCTCCGTCCACGCAGCTATAACGTGGAGTTGTTCCGCAACCTAATGTTCGATTTGTTCTATCGCCTCCGTTCGCCACGCCAGAGAGTTATAGCCGAGAGGCAGATAAAAATTTTGAAAATCCTGTTAGGGCGAGAGCACGTCGAGTGGGAACAACTCAGAGAGCTGCTAGCTCCCCTGTATGGGTCGCTGAAGAATTCAGTTAAAGCGATGATTCGTGATATGAATAATTTGCTTGACCTTGGCGCCATCAAACTCGAGCGAATAGAGGAACGGCGACTTCGATTTAGCGTCCGTCTTGAGTGGCCAACTGAAATCACGGAAACCGAATTCTTTGAAAAAATTCGCAAATTACCAAAGGCCAAGAGTCACTCATTCTTGCAAATAGACTGAAGGGCAAATTCTTGACCCTTCTGGCGGAGGGCAAGTACACTTGATGATTCGGAGTGGGCCGCTGAGGCGGCCCGTGTGTGTTTGCTGGGCGAGGCATTGCCGTGAATGGCGATGTGCGCAGCGGGCGCGCATGAATGAAGGGGGATTGTTTTGCCAAAGCGCACATATCAACCGCGCAAGAGACGCCGGGCCAAGACGCACGGGTTTCGTTCGCGCATGAAGACCGCAGGCGGCCGGAGAGTTCTGGCGGCACGCCGCAAGAAGGGACGCCATCGCCTTACGCCCGAGTAAAAAGGGGCAGGAATATCCGCGGGGCGCGCGCATCGTGCGCAAAGCGGATTTCGACGCTGTTTACCGCAACGGGAAGCGCCGCTCAAGTTCCCACTTCACCGTGTTCCTGAAAGCGAACGACTTGCCCGAGAGCCGCTTTGGCTTCAGCATCAAGCGAGCGCTGGGCGGGGCGGTGGTGCGCAATCGTATCCGGCGGCGCATCCGGGAAGTGGTGAGGCTGCATCGCGAGGAGATTTCCGCAGGATGGGATTTCGTCATACACCCAAAAGCGAGCGTGGAGAGTGCGGCGTTTGCCGCGCTGGAGAGCGATCTGGTGCGGCTGCTGAAAATTTCATGAGCGTCGCTGTCGAGAATCAACAAGAGACGGATGGCCATCTGAAGGTGGCCGCTACTAAAACGAGCGCCGGAGTTCGTGTCGCGCTTTTTGCGCTGCGCTGCTACAAGGCGTATTTGTCGGTGCTGTTTGCGGGGACTTGCCGGTTTGCACCGACGTGTTCGGAATACGCTTATCAAGCAATTGAGCGATTCGGAGTTTTGCGCGGAGTGTGGCTAGGCAGCAAACGGCTGGCGAGATGCCATCCTTTGTCTGGAAAATTCGGATTCGATCCGGTTCCGGAACAGTTTCCTGAAAACTTTTCTGACGGCAAGCAACAGGAAATGAAAATCAATCACGCAGCGGCAAATCAGGCAATTGACCGTTCTGCGGTAAACAAGGGTTTTTAGGGTTTCAGGGCCGGTACTTACAGGCCCTGGGATAAGAAAAGTTGTATTTGCAAACCCTAAAACCAATAAGGACGGGATACGTTTGTGAGTGAGCCGCAAAAAGAAAAGGGCCTTCGGCCGGAACTGCGCATTTTAGTTGCTTCGCTGTTGTCGATGTTCGTGATTATTGCCTGGGCGAAATTTTTCGCGCCGAAAGTACCGCCTCCTTCCCCGCAAACCAATAAGCCCGCCGTAAGCTCGCCTGGAAATTCTGGACAAGCCGTTCCGCCGATTGGCGGCACAAGCGCTCCCATCGCTGCCGCCATTGCCGCGTCGGCTCCTCCGGCCGCGGCCAAAGGCGAAAAAGAAGAACGCACGCTAGTTGTGGAAAATAGTTTGTACCGGGTGGAATTTTCCAATCGTGGCGGCGTGGTAAAAAGCTGGCAACTGAAAAAATATAAAGATGACGCGAAACCGCAGCGCGTGCTCGACGTGGTGCATCCGGATGCTTCGCAGGAATTGAACGCGTGGCCGTTGAGCGTTTCGTTGAGCGATCCGAATCTTGATCAGACGGCAAACTCCGGTTTGTTTCAGGCGACTGTGCGGGGTTCGGGAGCGCCGGCAACATTGACTGCGCCGACGGAGCTGGATTTTTCGTGGAGCGACGGGCACCTGGAAGTTACGAAGCATTTTAAATTCGGCGACAGCTATGTGGTGCAGACAGAAGTCAGCGCCAAGCTGGACGGGAAGCCCATCACTGCAGGCCTTTCCTGGATGGGCGGCTTTGGCGATACCACGGTACAAAATCCGATTCCAGTGGAGACGGTCAGCACTTTTTATAGCGAAGGCGGCAAGCTGAACACTTTTGTTCACAAGAAATTAGAAGACCAAGGCAAGTGGGGATCAGCGTTGTGGCAAGGCGGAAAAGATTGGGCGGGAATTGAAGATCGCTATTTCACCGCGGTTTTTCTGGCTCCGGTGGGCGCCCCTCCGGGAACGATTGAAACTCGGTACTGGAAAAACTGGCACACCATTAAGGTCACGGACAATCAGGGCAAAACGGAAGACAAGGCCGAACCGGTGCCGCAGGTGGCAACAGTTAATTCCATGCAGCCGATGACGATGCGCGTCTTCGTGGGCCCGAAGGACTACGACGATCTGAAGCACATGAACCCGCCGCTTCAGTCGCTGGTGAATTTCGGCTGGATGGAAATCATCGCGGACCCGCTGTTCCACGCACTGAAATGGCTGCACAACTTCATTCCTAACTGGGGATGGGCGATCGTTGTTTTGACTCTGATCGCCAACATGCTGCTGTTCCCGCTGCGCATCTCGAGCTACAAGACCACGATGAAGATGCAGCGCGTCGGTCCAGAAGTGAAAGCCATTCAGGAGAAATACAAGAAATACAAGATCAACGATCCTCGCAAAGCGGAGATGAATCAGGAAGTGATGGCAATTTATCAGCGCGAAGGCATCAATCCGGTGGGCGGATGCTTTCAAATGCTGGTGCAAATGCCGATCTGGTTTGGATTGAACCGCGTATTGAGTTCCGCGATTGAGATGCGGCACGCGCCCTGGTTTGGCTGGATCAGGGATCTTTCCTCGAAAGATCCTTATTATATTTTGCCGGTGATCATGGCTGCTTCGATGTACTTGGTGTCAAAAATGACGCCGATGACATCAACCGATCCGCAGCAACAGATGATGATGAAGTTCATGCCGCTGACCTTTGCGGGAATGTTTATCGTGTTTCCAATTTCCAGCGGACTGGCTGTCTATATTTTGACCAGCAGCTTAGTAGGCATCGGGCAGCAGTGGTATCTGAACCGCACACATCCAGTTACCGTGCCGGTGAAAGCAAAGGGCGGCAAGAAATCCTGAGCGGCAATATTCCATCGATGAAGCGGTTTAGGTCTTCTAGCGTGCATGTAGCGGGGACGCTCAAGCTAGAGTAAACTACCCGGACGCTTTACGTCCCCGATGACCCAAAACCTGATTGAAGCTGGCCAACTGAATCGCGCCGCTGCAGCAGAGTCGCTGCAAAAGTTTCTGCGTGAACTTGTTGCCGCCGCAACACTCGATTTAAAAATCAACGTGAGCACGCTTGCCCCGGGCAGCGCTCCCGACGCCGGTGGTGCAGAAGTGTTCGCTGACCTGAGCGGACGAGACAGGGATCTGTTGCTGGAGCGCGGCGCAGAGTTGCTACACGCGATCGAGCATCTGGCGCTGCGGGCACTGCGGCTCGAACCTCCGTGGCAAGACAAAATACTTTTGGATAGCGGCGGTTATCGCGCGTTGCGCATTGAAGAATTGCGCATGACCGCGCGTGTGGCTGCGGAACGAGTGCAGAGTTCGCGACAGCCTTTCAAATTGAATCCGATGAACGCGCGCGAACGGCGTATTGTGCACCTGGCATTGCAGGAATTTCCGGGCGTGCGCACGGAAAGCGCCGGAGTGGGCGAGCAGCGGCAAGTGGTGATTCATCCGGCGGATTCGAAAGCGGCGCGTTAAGCTCAGGCGTGAATGACGGCGATTATTTTGTCTCCCAACCCTGCGAAATTACGTTTCCGGATGCATCGAACCGCACCCGGTAAGTAAAGGACGCGGGACCATCCGGCCTGATCGGTGGAAAACGCAACTCCAGAATTTCCACGACGGACTCAGTTCCTTCTTTGTGAAACCGAGTGACTGGAAACCGATCGAACCACAATACTTTTTCTACTTCGGGTAATTGGCGCGCCCGCTGGATGAAATTGTTCGTGGGAGCGTCCGGAAAATATTTGTAGGTGAATGACGTCTGCGCTGCGCCGGCGGAATCGGCGCCATCGGGAATTCCCGAAGGCTGGGATAAATCGGTGCGAAGTTCGTAAACGCCGCGCTGTGTGCGGATTAACCCGTCCCAGTTCAAAATCGACGGCGGAAGCGGAAGCGCGCCGATGGACTCAACCTGAACGCCTTGAAACGCCGCGAACTTCTCGGTGCGCTCGAACGCTTTGTGATGCGCGGCGACAGCTAGCGCCAGATAACAACAAGCCGTGACAAGGCCGGCGCGATTCCAGGTCGCGACGCCAATATGAGTTCCCCATCCGCGCATTGCCGGGAGCAAAATCAGCAGCGACAAAATCATGATGATTACACCGACGGCGGTGAGAGAAATCGGTGCGCCGACGATCCGCGCAAGCGCAGCCACGGAAAATGTGAGCAGAACGAAAGCCAGCCATAACAAGAGTGCGCGGAGCCTGGCAAGCTTTGCATCACGATGAACCCATGCCAGGAACTGCGGAATTAGCAGAATGCCGGTAAAGGTAAAGTCCACGATGAAAATCAGATCCCAGGCGGGGCGCGACCATTGCACCGGCGACCAGATCATGGTTCCAAACGTGGTAACGAGGTCGAGCAAGATGTGACTTAGGATTCCTACAGCGTAGAGAAGCGTTAAAATTACGAAGGACGGCGCTTCCCACCGAAATTTGCGCGCAATCCCGCGAGTAAGCGCTGCAAGCAGCAGGGAAAAAATCGGCAGTAAAACTAAAGAATGAGTAATGCTGCGGTGCCAAGTAATCACCAATAGATGATCGTGCGAGAAAATATCGCGCACGACGTCGATGTCCGGAAAAATTGCGCCGAGCATCAGTGACCACGTAATGATGCGGGCTCGGTTCATGGGCTTCGACGGAAACATGTCGTCACCCTTACAGAAGGCTTTGCCGATCAATGCGCCTGCGATGCCGTGAGTGATGGTGTCCATAGTTGGAAGATACGCGGAATTAGAAGACTCTTTTCGTTCGCCAAAAAAATCAAGCGACGTAAATCAGAGCTGCTTTCTTTTGCACGACTCTACCGACGCGGCCCGCGGTAACTCCATAGCGTTGCAAAGCATTCCGCGCGCCGGATGTAGCTTCTGCTGCGATCGAAATGAGCAAGCCGCCGGAGGTTTGCGGATCGAAGAGCAAATTGCGGTCTTCTTTGGCGACTGCGGTAGAAAATTCAACGCAATCGCCAACAAATTCGCGATTATTTTTCAAACCACCAGGTAGATGGCCATCCTTCGCAGCTTGCCACGCGCCTGGTAAATAGCTGAACTGCGCGTGGTCGAATTCGAACGATACCGTTTCAATCCCCTTTGCCGGATTTCCCAGAGCCATTTCGCGCGCATGGCCGAGCAAACCGAACCCAGTGACGTCGGTAACCGCATGAATGGCTGGTGCAAATTTTGTTTGCGATTCGATTTCGTGAAGCGCCTCGGCCGCGGCGCGATTGAGCGTGCTCATGGAGCGGATCGCGGCGGCCACGGCATCGGCGGGAGCTTGGTCATTCTTTAAAGCGGTTGAAATTACGCCAGTGCCAAGTGGCTTTGTAAATAAAAGAGCGTCGCCGGTGCGCGCGCCGACATTCTTCCAAACCCATTTGGGATTGACCATGCCAGTAACTGCGTAGCCAAACAAAACGTCTTCGTTGCGTACGGAGTGGCCGCCGATCACGGTGCACTTTGCTTCCATCATTTTTGCCAAGCCGCCCTGCAAAATCTGCGCAAGTATTGCTGCATCACCTTTTTCGGGAAAGCCCACGATGGAGAGCGCGGAAATCGGGCGTCCACCCATCGCATAAACATCGCTGAGCGAATTTGCGGCAGCAATTTCGCCGAAGGTACGCGGATCGTCCACAATGGGTGTGAAAAAAT
>Ga0137362_10000240_pt1 | contig 26169 bp, 33 predicted proteins | sample MadtaG_2_FD_104801 | JGI IMG/M metagenome (GOLD analysis project Ga0137362, IMG submission 104801) | Vadose zone soil microbial communities from Angelo Coast Range Reserve, California, USA - Mad1_100_16 metaG | ecosystem: Environmental > Terrestrial > Soil > Vadose zone | place: USA: California... | reverse complement strand
GACGCCAAAAGTGAAGCCTGGAAGACCAAGAAGGAGGCGCTAGAAACATTACAGGCCATTCTAGATCAGGGCGCAAATAAGCGCTTGAAGCCTCAAATGGGTGCGTTAACCATTTTATTACCTTAACGCCAACTGATATGACTTAATTTTTATAGGCGAGATTGGACAGATTCTGAAGGCGCGCGTTACCGATACGAACAAGGCGGTCCAGACACTCGCGCTCGATATCGTGGCTCGGATAGCCACTGGGATGGGCAAACCGTTCGAGAAGCAGACCCGCTTTTTCGTGCTGCCAGTTTGTACTGTGCTTTCTGACCAGAAGGCGCCCATCCGCGCAGCAGGTATTCAGACGCTGACTGCTATGGCCACGGCTTGTGAGGGACTAGATGCCCTCATCCACGGGTTAACAGCTGCACTAGAGGTCAATCAGCCCCTTCAAAGAGCTCAACTGTTTGGATGGATTGTTGATTGGCTTAAGGAGCACGAGATGAATCCTAGCTTGGATCTGAGTAGCTGGGTCCCACCAATAGTAGGATGTCTCGACGACCGCAACGGCGATGTTCGTAAGGGTACACAAGCACTCCTACCCTATCTCATTGCCTCCGTCGGGTTCGATCAAGTTTTGCATCAGACAAATTCCCTGAAGCCTGCCTCGAAGTCTACCGCTGTGCCTCTCATCCAGGCGGCTCGCGCAGCTGCGCCTGCAGTGGCTACTGTTGTTTCAACACCTACACCTTCGAAACCTGCTGTCTCCTCTAAACCCACTATCGCCTCCCCTACTCCACCATCACCACCCGAATCTACCCCACCCCAGTCGCCCACCGGCTCAGTACCGGCGGGAAGACCCGGGCCTGCAGGCAAACTTGGGACTGTACGTCGAAAGTTACCATTAGGATCAGGTCCGCGTCCCGAATCGCACCCTGAAACCGTTGAAGAGGTTGCCACGCCCCGCGCTTCAACAAGACTAGGTGGGTTGGGGTCGAAGCGAGCTAGGATAATCAAGAGCGCGCCTACATCAGTGCCTGTTTCTGCTGCGACTTCTCATGAGCCCCTGCCATTACATGGCACAAGTACAGACGCCAAGCGGGTCCGACTACTGAAAGATGTTGGCAAGTGGGTCAACGAGGGGGGAGCGATGCGCAAGGATCTGGCAGATCTACTCCAACACCAGATGGAGTCGTCCGCCTCAAAAGACCTGATTGGAAACCTTTTTAGCCAGGATCACAACGCGGTTAATGACAACGTTAATGGGCTAACAATGCTTTGCGACTTTTACACCGACCTGCATTCAGGCGCCGAGGGTCTTGGACTGACCGAGGACGAAGCGAAGGCCATTGGGGTCGCTAACTCTGACCTCGCACTCAAATATGTTTCAATCAAGGCTCACGAGCCTCAATCAAACTTGGTCTCCAAGTGTCTAGATGTGGTGGACGCCGTGCTGGCATTTATGAGGAGTGTGGAGTACCAGTTGACAGAGCCCGAGGCTTTGTGCCTCATTCCTACATTGGTTCACAAGGTGAGGAAGCGCTTTGGATATTGGAGACCAGAAACAGTCTGGCTCATTGCTAATAGTTTGGCGACGCTCGCGAGCCCGTTCGGGTGCGCGTACAGCAAATCTTTCAGACGCTTCCTAAGGTGTACGCATATAGCCGAGTTTTCCAGCTCGTGCTAGACCATGGCTCGAAATCGAAAGTTGCCAAGACACGTCAACTATCCCTGGACGAATTGGGAGGAATTCTGAAGCGATCGGGCATGGGGGCTTGCCACCCTGCAAAGGACTGCTCAATGATCGCCTCCATGATTTCGGACAAGGATCCTGGGGTCCGAAAGTCCGCACTTTCGACTTTGAGGTTTGTCTCTTCGAGTTCGACTTTCTCTCTCCTTTTTCACACGAATTTGTTAGTGAGATCTACTTGCTTGAAGGCGAAAAAGTCTGGTCTTACGTCGGCTCCCTGAGCCCTAAAGACAAGACTCAACTTGAAGAGAGACTGCGCCGTGTAGCCGGCCCTAGCACACCGGATAAGCGCGAGTTCGGGAAAGACGCTCTTGCGCCACAACCGTCACAAATTTCGCGGCTGACCGGCGGCATTGCAAGGCCAGCATCCCCGTCTTCATCTCTTCCCCGCCCCGGAGGCATCCCACGATCAGGGAGCCCGACTACAGGAGGTTCTCGAATAGCTCAGCCCACATCCACAAGATCAGCATCGCCAGGGCCGTCGCAGATGGGCAAACCAACATCACACATCCCAGGACCCGCATCCCCGCCCTCTCGTGGCAAGAGCATGTTGCCCTCTCGCCTCGCTCCTCCAAGAAGCCGAGCCGGAACGCTTCGTTCTACCATTGTTCCGTCAACCGACCCTGCTGCGACCCATTCAAATTCAAATGGAACGAAGGATACGAACGGACAGAACTCCAAAGTCGAATCTTGGAGGAGCGCGGAGACCCCCGGGGACCCGGAGGCCTCTCCAGATTCTGCGAATGGTATCACCCTTACGATCTCCAGCATTCTGAGTAGCGATTCGGATCGCAGTGTCGATGCTCTCAAGAAGATTCAGAAGGTCCTCCAGCTTGGTCCGGATACTGGACCATCATCTCCTCAGTACCGGGACCTTGCGGAACACACGGAAGGTCTCCTTGAAACTGTCACGCTCCAGATGGCTCATGCATTTGACAAACCGGATGACAATGTTCGGCTCGCCAAGCACTTGATCCAGACCCTGAATGCGTTCTGTGACAATCCGCTCCTCGCCGAGTCCCTGACGGTTGACATTCTCACTGCCCTCTTTGAAGAATTGGCTCTGCGTCTTCTACAGACTGACGATAGTCAAGACAAGGAAGTCAAAAACTTGTCGAGGTTTATCAACATGATAATGCTTCGCCTTTTTTCTACGGGGCGCAGGATTGCCGTGTTCCGGTGGGTTATCCGAATACATCGTATGATTCGAAACGGCCTAACTGTAGTCTAGTGCCTTGTTCGCTCTTCTCCTTCAGATCGTCCGACCATTCCCGTCGAACGGCACGCTCGCGGACTCCCAGGAAGCCAAGGTAGCGGAACTCGTTCTGAAGTGCATATGGAAATTGGCCCGGAATATTCCCCAAGACCTGACGGATTTGAAACTTGATCCAGTGGAGCTGTTTCCGGCAATTGAGCATTTCTTGCAAACCGTCCCCCCGAATGAGTGGCGCGCCCGTGCCACCAACCGCATCCCTTGTGGCGATATGCCACTCAGGACTGTGAAGATTATCGTCCAGCATGTCGTTGGTGAGTCCGCTTTGGCACGCATGTTGGACCTCATTCTTATTTGATCAGCCCATTATGGTGACGATGTTTATGACATCTTATCTGGCTCATTTGATGACCCCTCCGCCACCATCGTCTACCCTTATGTTTACAGAATCCTCAATTCAGGGTCTCGTGCTGCAACCGAGGATGCCCCCACACGCCCTAACAGAGCCCCTCTCACCTCCCAGGCAGAGACCCCAGGCTCTAGTCGACCCGCATCCCCACCAGAGACAGCTTCGGACGGAGCGTCGGGAGAAGTGCGACGGTCGTCTCCGAGTCACCACACTAGTCGAAGTGTTTCGTCCATCAATGGGCTTGTTTCGCCGCCCATGGAGGAACCGGACCCTGACGCTCAGTTGCTCAAGATCATCGGACATATTTCAAGTGAGACAACGGGTGCGATGCACAAGGAGGGCATCACAGAGCTTCATCACTTCTTGAAAGCTTATCCAAACAAAAAGACGAAAGTGGACAAAATGCTTGAGTCAACAGGTCCTGCATTCCGCAAATATATCTCCCGTGCCCTGGCCAGCAGAGCCGCGGAAGACGAAGAAAGGGAGGTGGCCGTTGCAGATACCCTTTCGAGTGAGCTCCTTCTGTCGTAGTACACCACACCAAAGTCGATGTCTTAAACTCTGTTATAGAGTTGGAATCCAAGCCACAACCAACTTCTCCCGTGGCCGCGACTTTTAACCGAGATGATCCACCGATCAGCCCGACTACCACTACCGCAAACGGGTCTGATCAGGAGAAGCAGGACAAGTTGTCTAGGTTACATGACATTTTTCAGTATCGGACGAGTACCTTAAGCACTTCATCTCATGGCCGAGCGACCCCTACATTTACTTCTTCCAATCGTTCGCCTCCCGCTTAGGCTTCTGTGATACCGCGTGATTATATCGCCTTTACGTGCTCGCTTTTCTGGGCTTCTTACGATTGTATGTCTTGTACCTGGAGGATATGTATGATACCGGCGGGAGCATATAAGACGTTTCATTCTGTAGTACTATCGAACATGAGGCGTATTTAAGTATTTAAGCATTCTATCAAATCACAAAACACGAAATTAAAAAATAAAAGAGGGCCGGAACTCGCGCGAGGCGCGATCGTGAGTAAAAAGATAGATGCTTCTGCTTCACTTCATGCACAAGAACAGGTCGAAACGTCTGGCGTCTGGCCAGCAGGGCAAGTGCCATCTAAACAGGCCCATTAGCCTGAGGAACTCCATCGCAATCAAGACAGTGAGACATACCCGCACCAAAAGCGACCATCGGTGAGTTGGGCCCGCCAAAGAGGCCAGGGTCAACACCGGGAAGCTGTTCGTTTGCGATTCCCACAAGCTCCTGGTTGCGCGGCTGCTCGGTGCAGTAAGGAGTCGAGGGAATGACGCCTCCGCCGATGTCGTCGGCGTTGCGTGAGTGCTTGCGGTAGGCGATCGCTGCGGCGATGAGCGCGTCTTGGTTCTGGACGCCAGGCGACTTTGCAAAGTCGATCATTTTGTCCGCGTTATCTTGTTGGTCGCAGATGCCACCTGTCGAAAGGAGCGCGTTGATCCCGGCAACGCCGGCTAAGTTGACACATGGGTCGTCGGTGAGGATGTCGCCGCCGCTAGCGAGCTGTGCGTAGAGCATGGTGCATATTTAGTACGTGCGTTTTAGGTGGTGGGTGGTGAGAGAACGAGGACGACGTACACAGAGATCTTGCCACTTCTGCGCGACGGTGGGGAGGTCGGACTGTGCAACGCGGCGGTGGTGGGAAAGAGTGTTGCGGTGGAGACGGGTGAGCATTGAGTGCAACACAACTCTGAGCGGGGAACGCTTCCTGCGCCCCGATGGGTCTGAGGTGTCGGCTGTAAACTGGCCCGTAGACGGATCGAATGTCCCAGAAGAACCATCGCCCGTTGAGGATGAACCAGAAGGCGCAGCGGTGCTAGCTGAAGGGGCTGAGCTGTCGGATGTTGAGCCGCCGGTGCTCGTAGCCGTAGTCGCATCCGTGGTGTTCGTGGCTGTAGAATTACCCGTAGAACTGGTATCTGTGGAGGTATCTGTGGAATTCGTGGCTGTATCGGTATTCGTGGAGTCCGTGGTTGTAGAGTTATCTGAAGAACTGATCGTAGTACCGGCAGACGTAGAGTTGGCCAGGTTGGTGCAATTATACGTTGACGTCGCGTTGGAAAGATCCGTGCCATTCAGGCTGGACATAAGGCCTTGAAGGGCGCTAGCGGAGACTACACATTGCGTGGTAGTAGTGTTCGCGCTACCAGTGACGTTTGAGTTTGAAAGAGATGATGTATCCGTGAGATTAGTGGTGTTTGCGCTTGAGGTAATGTTAGAGGCAGCGAGCGCTGTTGAGTTGGCTTTCGCAAGACATGCTGGCGGGGGTGTGGCGATGATCCTGAAAGAGACCGCAGTCATATTTTAGCATTTAAACCTCTGTGCGGTGCCCCGCAACTTACGACGAATCACGCCTTGCAGCGCTGATCGGACTAGCCGTGGATGCAGTCGCAAGCGCGAGCAACGAAATTACACTGTAAGAAAACATTGGAAGAAAAGGTTGAAGCGAAAGTATGGGGAGAAACGACAGAAGAGAAAGAGTAAAAGAACGCGACCAACTTGAAGTTCCAGAGAGAGCAACCGGGCTCCAGAGGGCTGAGTAGAAACAACGGCCGACAGAGGGAGGACTGCTGGGAGTTATAAATCGGGCCCAGTTATGAGCGTTGTGATGCGCACAGGCTGCGTTGTAATATCCTAAAATGATGTGGGTCATATCAGGACGCCGCCGCATTGCACGCAAGCATCACGGGCGGTCAGTACTGGTCAGTGGCCATTGTTGGATGATCCAGTGATAGATCTCTGATATGCTCGTCCATACACACCACTGGCACGTGACTGGCGCAACCATGGATACCTGTATCATATATCTGATGTAGAGAAAAGCAGAGTGGTCAATGCGGATTTTATCGAAGGTCTATCCCCTAAGCACAAAACGGGCTCGTGATCTGCGAAGACTGTGCAATGGTAATAGCCAAACCGTTTTCAGCTGGTTCCTCGGTCCCAGCGGGGAATAGCAAGTCTAAAAGGTTTCTTCGGTAGAATCTTTTCATACGATCATTCGCTTGGTTGTACTGGGCAAGAGCGACGATCAATTTGGCACAACGGACTAGGACGCCCGCCGTATCCTGGAAGATAGCCACGGACAAAGACAAGGTCGGGCGCGTTGCAATGTGGACCACATGCAAGTGTTGCGCTTGTGATAAAATTGGCCTAATCACTGACAAGCCGGAGAAATTTGGCACGACCTGCGCAGCATCAATGTCCTGACAGTTAAGCGCCGGGGACGATGCGGTTTAGACAGACAGAATGCAACCATGGATACCAGCATCACACTGTGTAACGATGATGCAGGATAAAACAGGCAGGCAGTTGGTTCCATTAACCCGGAATGTATGGAAAGTCTATTCCCTTGGCACAAACGGACTCGTGGTCCGCAGAGACGGTGCGACAACAATAGGCGGAAGCGATTTAGCTAGTTCCTCGGTCCCAGCGGGAAATGGCAAGTCTGAAACGCCCTTTGGTAGAACTTTCTCATACAACCCCTTTGCTTGGTTGTGCTGGGCAAGAGCGACCACCCTCTTTTTAGCGTCACGAATATGAACGTGGGTGCCATCGTATCCTGGAACACAGCCGCGGACAAAGACAAGGTCAAGCGTGTTGTCAATGCGGACGACATGCAAGTTTTGCGTTGTGGTGCGCTTGCCACCCATTCGCCCGGCCATCTTCTTCCCGGGCCATATGCGTCCGGGATCCTGCGAGTCGCAAAATTGAGAAGCAAGTTGACTTGCTAAATCGACTGAAACATACCTGATGACCTCCGGTCGCTCCAGCAGAGCGGTGAGAAACTGAAACACCATGACTCGCTCGTAGTCCCTTAAAGTTCCACCGCTTCATTGCGCCCTGGAAGCCTTTACCGATACTGTGGAGGATGTACTTTATCTTAATAAGGACAAATGATACAAGGGTGTACTCACGAGTTTGCGATCACATCGACAAATTGGCCAGGAACGAAATGGGCAGCAGACAGGGTAGTCCCTACTCCGGTAAGTATACGCAAAATTGCATTTTAAAAGTGGCACAAACCGACGGGTATATGCGCGTCTGATGTGACGGGAAACTCTTTCACCAAGCGTTTTGGGGGCACACCTGCCTTCTTGAAGTGACCTAGCATTTGTTTTGTCGCCGTCTTGGCAGGCCTGTCCGATGCAGCGACTTGCACGGCATGATACTCAGAGTTGTCCTTTCTTACGGTGGTGATATTAGCAGTCACTTGGCAATTTTCAAGCTGCTGTGCATAAGAACAAGTACGACAGTGACCAAATACATCACATACCTGAAGAATGGTGACAGGGAAGCGTATACCATGCTCATCCCACATTGCAGTCATACCTCGTTTTCGAGCTATAACACCTGTTCGTAGGGACATTGGGGTCCATTTGGAGATGGTAGACTCTGCCTCTGCATGGGCCACCGCACTTTGGTGAATGTTTCTACACGTGCCAAGGGGAGAACGTCGAGCAAGTGGCCAGACACGGAACATGGGACAAGTCAATAGCGTGGCGCCTCTTTTGCATAATCGGACTTTCAACCACTCGTCTTTGCCCTCACACATGTCACTCTTGCCGCTCTCCCCACATCCACTCGTGCCCTCCTCACCCTTGCTGCCGTCTCCCTTGTTGATGTGGCTTTCGCCTTGCTTACTCTCATCTCACCGTCTTTCAAACATGGAGTCAATTGGAGGGACTACAAGAATAGTATTAGACTTTTGTTTCGAATTATTTCTAACGATTTGTTTACGTCATTGCGAGTCGGGTATTCAATAAATGACAATTTTGGGTCCGATTTGGTTCGATTTGGTCCGCCCAACAGCACCCAACCTTAGTTAGGGGTCTCGAATGGACACTTGGCCATCCAACACCAAGGCGCAGAGTGAGAAGAATCGCAAGGGAAAGGTCGAAACTTCACCCTTGCCCTGCCCTCTTCTCGAAGGTGGTGCCCTGACCTCTGCTACCCTACGTGAAGATGAGCAGGGTCGTTTCCAATGGGTAACAGCCCAGGACCGAGCATCCAGTACGATCGAGAGGTGCTTGTCTTCCCATTCTTCTGATACAAACTCGTACAGGGCGAAAACTTGTGTGCGGTGAACAAGCCGTCTTGGCCTTTCCAAACACGCGGTTACTGCGGCTCCACCAACAAACAACCTCATTGTTGCAACGCGCGAAACATGGTGTACATATCCTTCATGGCATGCTCTTCCATGACTTACCCCACACCATTTAGGCCCATTTTCTTCGGACCTATTATCCAGACGTGGATGTCCCCTCGGAACTAATCCGTGAGCAAGTCAGCGAGGAGGCAAAGCTCGAAGGCTCTCTGCGTGCATTTGATCCTCTTGTTGGGGATCTTTTGGCTTCCTTCCACGTGTTTGATGGCTCTAAGAGGCCGTGGGGTTTCATGGCATTTCCTATGGGTGAAAGTGGTTGTGATCTAAGTGAGCATATTTCACATTTCTTAGTCAGGCGCCGGATCAACGCCACCATAGATTTTTCCAATTTGGAGTTTTCTGCAGAGGGAAGGATCATCACCGAGCCCTCTCATTATCCGGCAACGAAATTTGAAACACCAATCCGTCAAATTGTTTCTTGCCCTACGTCCAGTAATTTCAGCAAAGGTAGATTTCCTTATTCTGACAAAGAAATTTTATCATGCAGAGCAGAAACCGTGGTGGGCGTCAGGACATTCTCATCGACCGCATTGCTGTCACTGTCCTTGCCAACGTCCAAGCAGAGCAAGAGGACGGCTATTATAGAGGTCGAGGAGATTGACTCTATCAACACCTCTAAACTGAACGGGCGCGTGGCAGCCGACGTCCGGATTCACAGCTCTTTGGAATATGCAGCACTCGTCAACGACCAAGGGAGCGTATTCAAACATACTCTACTTAGTGGCAGCAGCCCGTGAGCACAACCTTTCAGTCTCGGCACCGATAACGTTCTCAGCGCGGAACAGCTTGAAAGTTTATGGGGGTGTTTCTAACCTCGATAACATTGATGATGGCTTTTGGAGGGTCGCTTTGGGCGAGCATAGAGAGATCTGTCTTCTGATGTCACCCAAATCCGCAAGGCTTATTGACTTCCGGGTAAACTCATTCCGTTCATGCGCAAACGCTGACCCTCATGACATCAGGCGGCTGAACGTAGTGTCCAATTATACTCTGTAGGACATGCTCCCGACGTACTCGCATCCATTGAATGTGACCTTGACGACGGCCTGTCTCGTCTTGTGACTACAAACGAACTAATCTGGGTGGACCCTCGTTTCCACACTAGGCCAGTCCTAGCCTGGAAGCATGAACGTGAATACGATAGGACCCTGTCGAGCCATACCGTTGGCATCGGAAGCAGTACGTGACGCAAATTTTTGAGGACGGCATGCGATTCATTTACTGAATTTATCACAGCGAAATTGACGGTTTTATCATCCCGTAATAACTCCCTTGTCAGCGTTTATGACGTGTCCGGCGACAAAGACGGCTTGCTACGAAGTCATGCTTTGCCTTACAACCTGTCTGGTCGGTTTCCTAGTGGGTCGCATGCTGGATTTTACGTAGCACACCCCCATCCAGTCTCCGGGAATGATACGCGCGCCTCTTTGCTTCAATTGACTAGTCGCGGTGGCATATACCAGACTGCCCTCGCTCTTCGCCAAGATAACGACACAACACCATTATCGGTCACAGTGGATGTCTCTTGGTCCTCAGCAGTTCATCGTTTGGCCACGGCTTCCAGCATACAACGACCAGAAATCGGTAAACTGGGAGCTCGTGCCATGCAAGAGGTTGACTTCCGCCGGGCTTACCAACGTATATCGTCTCTCACTTCAAGCCCATATTTTGGCGTTGCTCAAAATCCGGCGCTTCTTTTTAGGACTCTTCTCCCCGTTTGATGCCACCGAGGCTGTCTATCCCGCGGAAACCGCTGGTGCTGCCTATCAAACGCTGGATATGATGCCTTTATTTTGGCAGGAAGCCAGTGCTACCCACGAACATTTGTTGACTACGTACGCACGAATTAGCGTGTGTTCTTCATGCATTTACACATCCCACTAGATTCGACATCGCCTTTCGTTCCGGAGAAGAGCCCACACATGCATCCCGAGCTGACTTTTTGACGCAAAGTGCCTTAAGCTCGAGACGAGGCTTCCGTGCTCTCACTCAAGGGCGAGTTCCACGAGAATTACTGATCAAGGGAACTGCATGGCATTTTAACCTGGAGCCAGTACTTCAAAGGTTTATACCGGATATCTCTGATGATGTACAGTCGATCGCGGAGCGACTTCATCAGTATGACTTGGTCCTAGATGATTATCGCTCTGGATCGTCATTGCGGCGAGAATCAGAAGCCCGGGAACAGCTGGCAGTTGACTTGGTACTCTCGACAGACGTGTATTCAGCGCAGTCGTTTGCAAAAGGAGAGACTAAAGTGACGGAAGAAGATGAACTTGAGACGATGTCCCGCGCTGCAGAAGCCATGACCCTGTCAGAGAGAGAGCTGCCTTCGAGTCATTTCGGCTACCTAAGTCCTATACCGGTGACGGAGCATCCGGTCCCACCGAAAACGGCTGAGAATGCTTCGACGACCGAAATGCTCCCTCCTGGCGTTCGCCTGCTCCTAGTGGAATGGGATATCGGTGCCGACCCTGATCAATACGCCTATCATGACCCTTATGGTGATGACCAGCAACCAGTTGTCACCAGTCTTACTCTTCACAAGCCCATCCGGAGACAGGCCACGCAATCTCAGCCGGTTGTAGCCCCACCTGTCGTCGTTCATACCCGGACAACTCCAGCCGCTGGAACGTCATTTAGAAGTTCACAGCCCATATCGAGTCATCTCGTTGGCCGTTCCCTGGATATCACTGACAACACGGGACCGGACACGCACACTGACTCATACCCAGCCCTGGCGAGCACACAGGTCTTACCCGGGCGCTTCGGCGGGCGGCTACCAAAGAAGAAGGGAGCCACTGGGAAGAAAAGGGTCGGCGGTTTTTAATTGCCAACGGGCGGGCATATGTGGATACATGACACATCATGATCGAATACACAGGATGCTCGATGTGACTCGTGAGTACTTTCTGTTCGATTTGCAGGGTTTTCGACGTTTTCGAAGTATGCATCGTGCAGATCCATATTCCTTTAGAAGCAGAACGTCTATCACTGATAACGGTAACTTTCAATAGAATATTCCAGCCGATGCGGCTTATAGGTCCTTATTGGGAAACAAGGAACAAACTCGTCATATCCATTATCATAGCGGGGGTATATAGCCCGACAATCGGGCAATGAGACGATCGGCGTTAACTAGTAATCAATGGATCGGCGTTAGGCATCTATCCGAAGCCAGCGGCACGGCGCGAGTCAAGCGTGCCATACGGAGGGCAAGAAACCGTGCGTGGCCGCCGCGTTCAACACCCAGGGTCCAGCCGCGGGCCTCTGCTCCAACCGTGTGCCTAGGGAAAGCGCTTGCGCGAATATATCGGAGATAAGGAAGGCAGGCAGCTGACAGAGCTGCTGGCAGCAGGCACTCGCACTCGTGGTCCGGCAGTGTGGGGCGTAATTGTGACTCGAGATAGGATCGGGCGCTGTTGATTTGGCAAGGTGTTACCTTGAGTGAAACCGTACACGCACGGTTTGGACGCACGGTTTTGGATTTATATAAATGCCCCGGCCCTGGTGGTTATTATGTGACTTGCCATCCCAACACCCCTGTTTTCCTTTCACATATGGGGGGTGCCTACCACTCCTCGTCAAGCTCACCCACTCCGGGCAGCGTAAATATCGAAGAAGCTGAAAATTCTTTCCACGAACTCTCACGACAGCTGACGCAAGGCACCGTCGTCGACGAAAACGAAAGAGAACATGGGGCTGAAGACACAATTAAGAAGCAAACGACGGGGGATCTCGAGAAGGGAGAGATTGACCTGGAACAGCCCTTCGATCTTCGTGAATATCTCAGTTCGTCTAATGATGCGAACGAAAGGGCCGGTATCAAACACAAGCACGTTGGAGTCCTTTGGGAGGATTTCCACGTCGATGTTCTTGGTGGTTCCGATTTCAAGGTGGGTTGTCAGTCACAGGACCGTAACGGTTGCTGAATCATCCGATCGGGGAAACAGCTATATGTGCAGACATTCGGAGGTGAGTCGGGTGGCGGTAACACACGAGCTCTTTTTGATTCACCTCTGCTCTAGATGAGGCCTGGCAATTTTGGATCACCCCGTTCTGCCAACTGCGTAGGGTCATATCCGGTCTTCTCCCATCTGGGATCAAAAATGACGTAACAAAGACAATTCTTCACAAGTGCGATGCGTCTAAATTCAGACAGCGCATCTTCTAATCCTAAAATAGGTGCTCCGGCCTTTTGGAGCCTGGTCAGATGTGTCTCGTTCTAGGGACTCCCGGGTCTGGTTGCACCACCTTCCTGAAGACGATCGCGAATAGACGACAAGGCTTTTACCGTGTCGGCGGCGACATCCGATACGCCGGCATCGATGCACAGGAAATGGCAAAGACATATAAGGGTGAAATCGTTTATAATGCCGAAGGTGTGTTATGGGTGCTTCTCAGGCTTGTTATTAATAACTCTGGTTTCAGATGACATCCACATTCCCACCCTCACTGTTGGACAGACCTTCGACTTCGCGCTCTCTACTAAGACTCCGGGACCCAATGGCCGCTTGCCGGGGGTCTCTCGCTCCCAGTTCAATGCCTCGGTCAAGGACATGCTACTCAGGATGCTGAACATTGCACACACAGAAAATACCCTAGTAGGCGATAGCTTCGTTCGGGGCGTTTCTGGCGGTGAACGCAAGCGCGTTAGTATCGCAGAGATGATGACGACTCGGGCGCGTGTGCAATGTTGGGATAACTCCTCTCGTGGGCTGGATGCCTCTACCGCGCTGGATTTCGTGCGCTCTCTTAGAATCATGACAGATGTCCTTGGCCAGACCACTTTTGCCACTCTGTGAGAACAGCGTTTGCACGAGAGTTTCATGGTCTGACAATGATCTTTAGGTACCAGGCTGGCGAGGGCATCTACCAGCTATTTGACAAGGTTATGATATTAGATCAAGGCCGTACTGTATACTTTGGGCCTCCAGACCAGGCTCGAAAGTACTTCGAACAGCTAGGTTACCGGTCGCTTCCTCGCCAGAGCACACCCGATTACCTCACTGGTTGTACCGACCCAAACGAACGCCAGTTCGCCCCCGGACTATCAGAAAAGGATGTCCCTAGCACTCCAGAGGCGCTTGAGGCTGCCTTCCTAAATTCGCACCTTGCTCGTGACGTTGCTGATCAGCTTTCAAAGTACAAGCTACGTATGGAGACAGAAAAGACAGATCAGGAGGTATTCCGTGCTGCCATTCTCGATGATAAGAAAAAAGGAGTCTCGAAAAAAAGCCCTTATACCCTTGGCTTCAAGGACCAAGTCTTTGCGTTGACCCGCAGGCAGTTTCAAAAGCGTTTGCAGGACAAATTCCAGATATATACCAGTTTTGGTATTATGACGGTCAGTGATATGCCTCTCTAGAACCTGTCGCGCCAAGTATTTATCCTTCCTAGATTCTCGCCCTCTTCATTGGTGGCTGTTTCTACAATCTACCTCCTACATCCGCCGGTGCATTTACTCGCGCTAGCTTACTGTTTGTCTCGCTCCTGGTCTCATCGTTTGATGCCTACGCCGAGGTCAGCTGCTCTCCGGATGCTACCCACACTCGCACAAGCTGATTTTTCGTCAGATGCCAGCGCAGATGACCGGTCGCCCAGTTATCAGGAAGCAGACGGACTATGGTTTTTATCGTCCGGCAGCCTTCCAGATGGCCAACGCCCTTGCAGACATCCCTTTCTCAGCCGTGCGAATACTCATATTCGACATCATAATCTATTTCATGTCTCGTCTTCAACGCTCAGCAGGCAAATTTTTCGCATTCCACCTCATTAATTATACCGCTTTCCTGGCGATGCAAGGTTTCTTCCGTACAATTGGGCTGTTTTTCAGCAACTACCATACAGCGTTTAGGGTGGCCGTGGCCATATTCCCAAACCTCATATTGTATGCTGGATATATGATACCGATCAACAAAATCAAGCGCTGGCTTTTTTGGATCGTAAGTCTTGTTGCCTGGTATGGAGGCACCGACTCTTATCACGTCACACCAGTTCTACATAAATCCAGTAAGTTATGGGTGGTCAGCGTTGATGGAGAATGAGTTTCAGCACCTCGATGTACGTGTCCCTTCCTTCTCTTTACCTCGTTTAGGCCGCTTCTTAAACTTTCTTATTCACCTGGTACAGCTTACTTGTGATGGCGCTTACGTCATTCCGCGCAACACGGGCGGCAATGTAGATAAATACCCGTATGGTCATCTCGTGAACAGACTTTTCCCCGGAGTGCTTATATATCGTGTAGTGTTGAATTAGGCCCGAACCAGGTATGCACATTGTTCGGTGCTAGTTCTGGGAACACTACGGTCTCCGGACGGGACTACATCAAGGTTGGCTACGACCTTAATGTGGATGATCTTTGGCGCCGCAACTTCATTGCTCTTGTTGGATTCCTCATTTTATTCACATTCACACAAATATTTGTCATCGAACTCGTTCCTGTAAGCATTGTCAGCATTATCCTCAGAATGTCGCTGATAATACCTCTTTGAACAGAAATATATCGGTGGTGGTGGTGCTGGCTTCTTTGCGAAGGATACAACCGAGACGAAAAGGCTTAATACAGAGCTGAAAGTGCGTAAGACTCGAAAGGCGGAAGACGAGAGACAGGAGAAAATTCGCGCCATGGAAGGGATAAAGAGAAAGAGGGATCCGTACGTTCGTTGGTCGTCGATAGCTCAGTATTCACAGGTGACCCTATAGGAACGCATTCACGGATCGAAAAACGTTCACTTGGGAAAGAGTGAACTACCACGTTCCTGTCACAGGTGGCCCCTTGCAACTCCTCAACAACGTCTACGGCTATGTCAAGCCGGGCACTCTCACTGCCCTGATGGGAGCATCTGGTGCTGGTAAAACAACCTGTCTCGACGTACTTGCTCAAAGGAAAAACATTGGTGTGGTATCTGGAGATGTTCTTATTGACGGTCGTGCGCTTGATGCCGATTTTGCTCGAGGAACAGCATATGGTTGGTATCTTCTATAGTCGTCAGAGCATTAGCATTGATTTCATGCACAGCTGAGCAAATGGATGTTCACGAAGGGAACGCTACTGTTCGCGAAGCCATGCGCTTCTCGGCTTACCTCCGTCAACCTTTCCATGTCCCCAAGGAGGAAAAGGAAGCTTATGTCGAAGACGTGATCGAGCTTCTCGAGCTACAAGATCTCTCAGAGGCTATGGTTTCCACCCTTGGCATTGAGGCCCGCAAACGGCTTACCATCGGTGTCGAGCTTGCAAGCAAACCCGAACTCCTCCTCTTTCTCGACGAGCCTACCTCTGGTCTTGACGCTCAGAGTGCATGGAACCTTGTCCGTTTCCTGCGCAAGTTGGCCGACAGTGGACAGGCCATATTGTGCACGATCCATCAACCTTCGTCATTACTTTTCGAGAGCTTCGATCGATTGCTGTTGCTCGGAAAGGGCGGAAACACGATATACTTCGGAGATATCGGAGAGGACTCGCAAGTGATGCGGGAATATTTTGCACGATACGGCGCCCCATGCCCACCAAACGTTAATCCTGCCGAGTATATGCTTGAAGCCATCGGTGCAGGTATTACCCCAAGAATTGGGGATCGCGATTGGAAGGACATCTGGCTTGACTCCCCCGAATTTGCTCGCGCGAAGGCGGAGATAGAAGAGATCAAGCGAGAAACATTGGCCCGCAATCGCACTGTAAGCACGAAGCAATCAATGTGTAAGCCTTCACAGCTCAGAGTCCTCGCTAATGTCATTGCTGAGCTTGAATTCCAGATGCGACGCCAATCTGGTACCAGCTAAGGATAGTCGTGCAACGGAATACACTTTCATTGTGGAGATCGCCCGCTTACGTCTTCACACGACTCCTGTCGCATTTGATGGTGTCGCTCTTCGTCTCGTTGCCGTTCCTTCAACTTGGGCACAGCGTACGAGATCTTCAATATCGCATTTTCGGGATGTAAGCATCCTCACTGTCCAGCGTCGATCATTTCTAAACCTGTTCCAGGTTCTGGGTTCTCGTCCTGCCTGGCCTTATCATCCCCCAGCTCGAGCCAGTATTTCTTTTGAACCGCCTCACCTTCATTCGAGAGGCTTCCAGCAGAATTTATTCCCCATATGTATTTGCTATTGGCCAACTTCTTGGAGAGATTCCATATTCCTTCATCGCCGCTGTCATATATTGGGCTTTGATGGTACGTTTACCACAAATGCTCGAAATCCGTCACGAATGATGTGTCCCTCAGGTATACCCAATGCATCTCGGTCAAGGGCCTACTGGCAAGAGTGGCACCGGGTTCCAGTTTCTTATAGTTTTGATCACGGAGCTATACGCTGTAGCTCTTGGTCAACTAATCGCGTCCATTACACCCACTATCCAGATCGCAGCACTCTTCACGGGGCCAATCCAGATCGTCCTTAGTAACATGTGTGGAGTAACGATCCCTTACCCAACGATCAGCAAGTTCTGGAGGCGTTGGTTGTACCAAATTGACCCCTTCACACGTATGTTGGCCGCGATGTTATCAACAGAACTTACGTACGTGGCTTCACACCCATATGTCTCGTGGTTTGGTTGACAGTTGTTCCCAGCGGTCTGAAGATAACGTGTAAGGCTGAGGAATTTGCAATATTCAACCCGCCGTCTGGCCAGACATGCGCGGCCTGGGCGAGTGACTTTGTGAACGCTGCTGGCGGGTACCTTGACAACCCGAATGACTCCGCGGGGTGTAGATACTGCCAATATAAGGTGAGTGACGTGGACAAACAGTCTTGTGCTCCCGTCCTGAGCCTATTGAAGGTTGGTGACGAGTTCTTCCTGCCACTCAACATCCGATTCTCGAACCGCTGGCGGGATGCAGGCATTTATTTATGTTTCTTCGGTATGTTGCTTTTGCGTGTTAGCAGTTTATGTACCTGAACTTGTTCCCCTCTAGCCGTCAATTTCATCGCTACTATCAGTAAGTTAGCTTTGCTTCTTGCCCATCACAACGTTGACTGGTTCTTCAAAGTTGCTTCACGCTACCTTCGCTTTTCCCGGCGATAGATCATCGGCCGATGCCTCATTAGTAAACACCCAACGCCCAACACGACTATATACCGCCGCACGCCTCATTGAGATCACGATTGGTTACACTTATCGCATCATATCCGTATTTGCATTCGTATTCGTATTCGTAGATTCTGATAGAGTACACTACGCCCGTGAGACGAGAAACGGCAATAGAATGAATGCACGATTTGTACGTTGAGCTTGAGCGAAAAAGGCAGGACGGTGACGCCGAGGCCGGGATGTTCCCTTACCTCACGATCAAGTGGTTGCAGACGCCACGAGTCGGAATTTCCTTCGCTTTCTTTCCTTCGCCGTCGCCTTGTCGTGTTGTTCACCATTCGCCCTGATCTGTCACCACCTATCCCACCGTGCCAACGCACGAAACTGGACTCCCGGCCAGCCCAGTATAATTCCGATCTATGGATGGACAAAGGTCCGCTATCTACTTATTATTGCGACGACGCGTTCAGTTCGTCAACCATTTCAAACACGCAGGCCGTCGGAAACTATATTCACTTCCATCTACATCAATGAAACCCTTCGACGTAAGGCAGACTGGTGATTGGCGACCTTCGAAATGCTAACTCTGACATTACCGCTCTGCACACGCATAGGTAACAAAGCCGTCGTCTGCGCGCTCTCAGCGAGTTACATTTCGACATTTGCTGGGTACCCGGTGCGTCTCCATCGCACTTTTCTTAAGGACGGTATTCCTTCTCATGAGTTCGTTGTGTGGTAGTTGGACTCCCTCAAGTCCCGGTTGCAGACTACGAAAACTCCGATATCAGTCCCTCGGATTGCCCTGCTCGTTTACCGCGAGGAGGGAATTGTTGGGTTTTACCGGGGGCTGTGGATCCCCCTCATGACCATCTCTTTTGTCCGTACGTGCCCTATACAGTATTTGCAGTCGAGGGCTGGGATATATGATCAGCCATGCGATGGCAGGTGCTGCTTCGTTCACAATATACACCCGCACGAAGGAGTTTTTCCGTGATCACCACTTGATTGACCACAGCAAGTTGCTTGGCTGTGCTGCAGTTGGTGGAATTGGCGGCGCAATGGCAGGCTCATTGATATCTTTTGGGAGTGCACGTAAGTTTTTCCGTCCAGTACCCATCTTCCCCTATTTCTTAAAGTGAGGACGACGATCAGCTTTCGAACTTGTCAAGGTACTCGGGCGTCCGCGGCACCGTTTGCGTCAACTGCTGATGATGCGTTTGCTGTCAGGTTCGGCGGCAGTTGGAATACACGATTGCGGAGAGGAAAGGGATCAAGCTGGTGAAACCGCCGAGTACCGCCGCTGCTGTGCGCGACATTTTCAAAACGAGTGGAATCTTCGGGTTGTACACTGGCTTTTACCTTCACTTCCGTGAGCTCGTATCGTCGCTGGACCCATGAGGAGCAGCTGACGTGGCACATAGTGCGGGACACTGCTGGCACGGCCCTCTATTTTTTGGAATATGATGGGATGCGACACGTCTTAGGGAGGCTCCCCTCGGGGGAACAGGGGCCAACGCCATCATGGTTTCCAGTATATGCGAACCTTGTGCCATTTGTCTGCGGTTCTCTATCTGGCGTGACATCTTGGGCACTTATTTATCCGATGGACGTGTAAGAGCGTTCTCATCCCTCATGTCGATCATATTCCCCACGCTCACCCTATTTGTGTCAGTGTTAAAACCAAAGTACAGCAGCGAGCCATGGCCGGCGAAATGTATCGCAGTCCAGGGGAAACATTTTATCGCCTTATCAGAGGTGAGTCAGGTTGTTTAAGTGCGGAGCTAACGCGGGTACTAATTAAGAACCGAGGACCCGACCCTCAAAATCCGAGATCGCTCATCGCGGGTATCGCCCGCATATACCGCGGCCTCGGCGTGAGTGCGTTGCGTAGCGTGACGACTCATGGCCTGCTCTGGACGTTATTCGACCTTGTCTCAAACTATATCGACAACCTTCCTGCATCCCCTCCCTGATCGCTCAGTGCTCACTTCCCACACTTGTACCCATAGCACTTCTTCTACCTTCAACGCATCATTGGCCACCAAACATTGCATTTTTAGGTCTATAGATGATATTCACACTATACATTATAGCACATGGCCGCAATGAACATATTCTTCGGACTCCAGAGGTTGCACGCTGAAGGATCATTTTGCTCTTCAAAGGCTCTGAGGAGTTATCGGTGATAGCGACGAGGTACGCAGGGCTGGTCTCTATCGTTAATCAGAGACGAATCCTCTTTGTCCCTCTGTAGAGGACAGCAGCTTGCTGCCCCTCGCGGGATCGCGTAAAGGAAGGCGCCTCGAATATTCTGGAGTCTCCCTGTAAGGTCGCAAACTCCGAGCTGTGGGAGATGACGACAGCATGAGGCTCGTATTACATGCATCGGGGAGCCCCGATTACTGCAACGGCAACGGCATACGCTAGCCTAAGACGCTCATAACTGTTGTATTTCCCCGTCGCTCCGGCCCATTGACATGACACTGCCAGTTAGTTAAGAGGCGGACAGAGCGAGGGGAACAACCAGGTGTGGTGCGGGGAAGTGATAAACTTTTATTTTATTTTTCGTTTTCTCAAGTTCTCTGGGCATTTTTCATTTCTTTTTACTTATCAGAGACGTCTGTGTGAATATGAATATGAGGCTCGGGGCTTTATGATGAAGATCCGTATACGTTCAAGTCCCGCCTCGCGCCACTGCTCTCAGCGGCCTCATGGGAGCTTCTCTCACACCCACGTCTTTGATCCAGGTACAATTGAAAAGGGTTCAAGTTACTCGACGTATGTCTTTCAAGAAGGCAAGCCATTGCACACCGTATGACACTCCGGCAACCCGTAATTCAATTACTGCCGTGGCGCTCCCGGAGCCCCCAGTGCGGCATTTCTCCTTTAACTTCGTCACAGGGTGAGGCCGCCCGCCATTAATCAATGGCACGAGAAGAACAACCCCACAACAAAAGCCGTCGTGCCACCGATACGCTTTACTCAACCTAATATATAATATATCGTGCCAGTGCGTCCGCCGGGCGTCGACGTTATCATTGAAAGACCTCTCTACGGACTTCGACATCGCTCACACTGAAAAACAAAGCATATATCATCGGCAGAACGTCCCTTGTTGCAACTCCCATTGCGTTCGAAGAGTCCACCGACAAATTGCTAAGTTCCAGTACCACGAGTAGGGTCGCTTTTACGGAAGCCCCCAGGATATGGATATCCGTATACACAGTAGCCGCTGTGAAAGGTTGAAGCGCGGAGTGCCTGATAGACACCGCCGACATGTGATCGTTCGCTAACTTATTAGGGACGTACTATTCATCCATGAAAGATTACAGTACTCAGGACACGGGGGAAAAAAAGTGTACTCTACAGTATGCATAGCGCGCAAAAATTCACCATAGTCCAAAAATTTCAAGTATAACACGTTTATAGCTCAGCGACTACCACGACGACCACCAATCTTACTCTCCCAGACATGGGCTTTTTCAAATCCATTTTGGCCCAGGCGATCTGTACAACGAGAACCAATCGAATCAACCACCAAAACGCGGTTCATTATGGTACTTACAGTCCACCAATGTCTTTTCAATCTCGTCCTTTGTGTTCATCACAAAAGGACCGTATTGCACGACCTCCTGATCAAGCGGCTCTCCCGCGGCCTACGCGTCGTGTTGCTGCATCAGTATACGAAGATTCCTCTGAAACATGCGAAAAAATCCATACCAGGATGAAATCGGTATTGCCGTCTACGGCGGTGACGGAAACGCCCTTCTCCTGATCACCCGCGGACAGAACAAGCGTGTGGAACGGATCGTGTGTTGCGCTCGCGTCGCCGATTTTGATCTTCCCATTCATAGCTGCGGGAGATACCTCAATCAAATAGCAGAAACAGTCTTCAGATACATACTGTAGATGAACGCAGTCCAGCCCGCGGCTAACGAAGGGGCTCAACTCAGATTGAGATAAGGAGTTAGGAAGGAGTGGTGCTAACGCAAGTCTTGGAAGAATTTTCCCGGGTTCTTGAACTTGACGTGGAAGTACCAGCATCCACCGAGGGGACGCACGGGAGACTCCTTTCCGTGACTCTTCCCGCTGATCACGCGGACCTCAGGACCATCAGGACCATCCGGGAACGCACTGGGTATGCTAAAGGGAGAGGGGTCAACCCATCGTCGTCTTCCAAAACTCCTCGCGTACTTACTTCTCAGGTTCGAGTTCTTGGTATGAAGGTTCTACCATCTTGTACTGCTTCGGAAGGTCTACCCAAAGCTGAAGGCCGCGAGGTTCGGGTTTGCCAGGTCCGTGGACTGGCATTTCAGCATGCATGACTGGACGTGATCACACTTTAGTGACTTTTGACTGGGAACTCTGTTGCATTTGAGATACTTACTTCCGCGGCCCTGTCATCGAAGGCGATCATTACTATGGCTCGCTTTGGCGCAGAGAGGAGCAAATAGAGAAACATACCGCGCACATCCATTGCACGCCGCCTTCTCGAATGATACCCGCATGGCCTGCAGAGTCCTCGTGTTTGCTGGCACCTTGTGTAATGTAGGTGACCGTAGCCTGGCCACGATGTGGGTGGTCCGGAAAACCCTAAAAATAACACGTCGGTGAGTGTACATCGAACGCAGTAAAGAGGCATCAGATCACGTACTCCACCCTTGGCAATGTGGAAGTGGTCAAGCATGAGGAAAGGCGTCAAGTTTCGTAGTTCTGGGGAACCTATCGAGCGGCGAACGAGTGCGCCTGCTCCCTGTGATACACCAGTGGTGCAATTCCTGCTGAGGAGACGTGTGGCGTGAAGTATCAAGAAAATGAACGCACTTCTGGGGTCTCTTGTGAGAGAACCTTCTTGACGACGGCTCGAGATATCGAGGAAACCATGACTGTTCTTGTTAGGAGGGAGAAAATGATTCGCGTGGATGGGTGTGAGTGGAGTAGCGAGGATAGAGGACGAGTCACCCGCCCAGCGATCTTTTTATTTGGCAAACATCGATAAATTTGGGGACCATCCCTTGAGTTACAAAGCTGTAAAGGTGTAAAGCACTCGTCGCCGTAAGCAAGAATTAGGTGACCAAATCAGTAAGCATGATTACGCCACTACCATTTCTGTACCAGTACTTGATCTACTTTTGAAGAAATAACACCCACGATACTGTATCATATTCAGAACTTTCTTCCCGCGGTGATATAATGCTGTACGACGTTTGCCCGAGGTATAAAGATCCGTCTGGTACTGCATGACTCGGGAGTGACTCGGGGCACATGAGTACGGTACAATTTCGTCCCATATTTGTCATCGCGAGCCCGGCCCATCATTCCGAATCGGACGCCATGGCACCAACACTACAGCCTATCAAGACGAAGGGAAACTCCAAGGTTATTCATCCGGGTGATGACTTTGCCTAAAACTATTTGACTGCTACGCGCTATGCACCAACATATGGCGGCAGCGCAGGGACAGGCTACGAGCGCTGAGCCCGAGCCCGAGTCCGAGCCCGGCCCTCATTTTCACTGTCCTCCGCAATTTCCATGTCTGCCCACACGTCTTCATAATCCTCATCACCGCCTAGCCGTATCCGGTGGTCATCGTCCTCATCCGCATCTTCATCTGTGGTTCCGTCCCAGACAACACAGGTCGGTATGGTTTTCATGTACACCTTTTCTAGCACCGTGCCTTTCTCGTCCTGCGCTTCGCCTGCCTCAGGAGGAGGCGGGTACGTACTGTGCACGCGCGCGTAGCGATCGAGTGAAGTTGAGACGAGCCCAGTAGGGCTTGGAGCCAAGGAGGTGATAGCTCCCGCGATACCTTTGTAGCCGTAGATGACGCGCCCATTACGCATGTCCATAGCGAACAGATTGCATGTCTGGTCCGAAACAAATACCTCGCTGGGAGGGGTCACACATTTAAGGAAGGAGAAGTCAAAAAGTCGTGTCATACGTACTGTTCGTGCAACCCTTTCTCGATTCTCGCAATTCCGTTGTTCCCGCCCTTCGGGACAATCTGCTTCCACTCAGCCACGGGCTTCCGCGCCACGCGCGTGTCATAGCGTCGGACATCACCACGCTGTGTACCTGCGAGGAGCTGTTGGGACGTCATGGATATGTAGGCAAGACACGTGTTGTGCACGGGCTGTCGCAGGCTCAACGAGTCATTCGCGACCTACGTGCAATTGAGGAATCGTCAAACATGTGATGTGCGGTATAAGTTAAGGGGAGGTAGAAATCAACGACGACAGCATATGCACACATTTTTTGCTCGCCACAGCTCTCCCGGAAGCAACTCGGAGCCGCGTTTCCGTTTCTTGGAACCGGGGCTTTCAGGTTGCGACCGCGGTGGTTCTTGCTGCTTAGGCGAAAAGGCAGTCTCGAGGTCCCAGACGGAGAGTTCGACCTCGTCGCCTCCGTAAGAGAATGTAGATTTGTCGTGCGCGAGGCGCCATTCGCACAGACGCATTGGCAAGACTGCAGTCCGCGATGGCTCTGTGTCTAGCTCGCCCAATGGCGTGAGACGAAGCGCACCGTTCGAAGTGCATGAGTATATGCCGCTAGAGGTGAGGAGTTAACCCGGTTCCCCGATTCTTCTTCTTGGCGTGACGAAAGGAAATTTGACGTACGCGTCCGACGCGGCTAGTCCAACGTATCTCTGGCCAGCTTTTAGACGTGGTTCAGTCCACTCGCGTAATACCTCTAAGCCCTGCGCTTGTAATCTGGAGATAGAAGTAGACCCGTCGCTGCGCGCGACCGCTATCTTTATTTCACAGTCAATGCGTGTTGCGAACGGCCCGTGGGGATTTGACGTACTACGGGCGGACCATCTGGGGAGGTCTGAATGGCCAATTTCTGCACCGCGCGTTCCTTTCCTTTATCGCTCCCGTCATATAGAGTGGAGATAGTGACCTTTGACTGGGCTGTCGAGGAGGGAATGTAGTTGAATGACTTTATGTTGCCCAGCTGGTCGCCAGTGAAGAACCGCATTAGGAAGAAAAGAGGCCGGGCCGGGGAGGGGAGATCTGAGATTTAGGCGGGGCAGCAGCGGAGACCCGAATGGGGCGGATGGGTGCGTCACCGCTCAACGCAACGACAGAGGGCACGATGGAAGGACCTTTAAAAGAGCTCGAAAGGCTTAACAAACTGGTCTCAGAAGAACCATCCATGGGTAAAAGCAAGACCCCTGCGATACAAGACTCGCTCAACTCGCTTCTCCAGACCCTGCACGTGCAGAAGAAACGGCTCGAGGCTGGCCTTGCTACAGAGGCAGAGCTGACATTGCTCGCACGGACTGTAGAGGCGAGAAAGAAGGAGATCGACGAACGCCAGAAGGAAGTCTATAATAGTCTGGCGAGATATGGGAAGACACTGGATAAGGTGAACTTGTGGTTCGACTTGTTGGGAAGCAACTGACTGGCTTGTTGGCATAGAAATTCACGACGCCTTTGCCGACCTATGAACCTCTATTTGCATCGAAAGAGGCTAAGAGCTCTTTGGAACATGTCATCGCTATGCACTTCCTCAGGACGGGGCGATTCTCTACGGCAGAGACATTTGTGCAGGTACACATTACTCTGCGCAGCACATGGTCCCACGCTCAACACGGATTATATTTATAACTAGGAGTTTGGCGTCGATTTACCCCCAGAGCGACAGTCACAATTCGTGGATCTATACCGAATACTGGTCGCGTTACGAAACAGAGACATCGAGCCTGCTCTGGAGTACGTGCCTCCCTTTCATTCGGACGAATGTCACTCACCGCCTTTGTCACCGTCAGGTGGGTAGAACACAATCGCGACTTTTTGCAGTCCCACTCTTCGCCCCTCGAATTCTATCTCCACCGCTCCGAGTATCTCCGTCTTCTTACACCCGAGCCGTCAGAGCAGTCCAAAGCCATCGAGTATGCCAATAAACACCTCCAGCCATTCTTCGCCACGCACTCAGCAGAACTCAAGCGTTTGATGTGCTGCTTAATCTTCCTTCCTAAAGAACGGATGCAAAAGTCTCCATACGAGGATCTTACTTCGGAGGCGATTCACCTTGATCTGGAGAATATATTTGCGACCGAGTTTAGCGCGAGCTTGGGCATGAGCAAACAGCCACCGTTAAGGGTCGTGGGAGATATTGGTGGTGGTGGTGCCCTGGCCAAAATCGAGAAAGGGAGGAAGATAATGCGGGAGAGAAAGAGCGAATGGAGCCAGGCTGACGAGTTGCCTGTGAGTAACCTCTCTCTCAAGGTTTTGCATTATTCACCCTGGCCCAGATCGAAATACCCCTGCCTCCTGAAAACCGATACCATTCTGTTTTTGCATGCCCAGTATCGAAAGACCAGTCGACAGAACAGAACCCGCCGATGATGATGAGTTGTGGACACGTTGTTTCGAAAGACAGTCTACAAAAGCTGAGCAAGACGAGCGGGTATGTCGCCACATTTTGGATTTTTCCTGCTTTCTCTGATGCACGATGGGACAGTCGAGTGAAGTGTCCGTATTGCCCTGTGGAGTCGATGGTGACGGATGCATTGCGAGTTTATTTCTGATATAATGTAGAGAATCTGTACTAGTCACGCGTCCACGTGCCCGTG
>Ga0137362_10000232_pt1 | contig 26617 bp, 37 predicted proteins | sample MadtaG_2_FD_104801 | JGI IMG/M metagenome (GOLD analysis project Ga0137362, IMG submission 104801) | Vadose zone soil microbial communities from Angelo Coast Range Reserve, California, USA - Mad1_100_16 metaG | ecosystem: Environmental > Terrestrial > Soil > Vadose zone | place: USA: California... | reverse complement strand
CGGAAAGTGCTTTTTTATATTCCGAACATCAGAGATTGGATTTGAAGCTGTGCCGCGGTGTATTTTGCTTTTGCTTTGGAGTGCAAAGCATTGGCGGATTGTCGGCGACGGCTGTGGCCCGCGGGAGAGTTGCAGGGCGGACGTCGAGTGTACCGGAGTGCAGTGCTGAGGCGGCCAACATAATTCCGTGTATTCCGTTGCCACGTGCGACTCCATCTCATACGAAACCTGTTCCCATTCGAGATACCCTACTTTCGTGTCGCCCCCGTGCGTTCTTCGTGCTCTTCGGAACAATAATCCTAGTCAAACAAGGCCCAGATCTATTTTTTTTCTCAGGTTTTGATGTGAGACGGACATTCATGATGCGGTACCGTGCCGCCACTGTACGTTATCGTCCCTTTTTCGGTGCCTTGACGTCGCCCTGGACGCGGGAGGCGCCATCACTCCCTTCCATCCGACGACTGCTCTCGTGCTGCGTTCTATCATCGACCACGTCGCTGCTATCCACTTGCCAGACGCCCTGGGAGACCGACTCCAATCATTTATTCCCCACGCGTTAACACTGCTATACACCACACTACTCCTGTGCAATGTCGCATCGCTCTTGATGCAAGGTGCACGTATTCCCCACCCAACCGTCACGACCGATTTCGCCATCTGCTACAGTGCCCACCACTCAACTTGAACGTACTCGGGGGTATCAGCGTAGGTTTCACAGCCCATCGAAGGCACCTTTGACTACCATCTCCTGTTGTTTGCGGTAGAGTTTACCAACGCCAGGCGCGGGCACCGCATCCGCGTCGCGTCCGTGATATTCAAGCGATTTCTTGAGGACATGGGTCACGCGGGGGTAGACGTGCGTCCAAGCACCCTGGTTGCACGGTTCTTCCTGCACCCATCGTACATCACCCGTCACACCTCTGAGCACTTGTCGCAGCTCCTCAAACGGGAACGGGCACAACTCTTCGATTCTGACGATCGCGACTTGTTCACCGAGCCCACGCACCTCCCGCTCTTTCACGAGATCGTAGAACAGCTTTCCGGCGACAAGGATGACCCGTTTGGCATGACTCACCCCGACGAGTGGGTCGGGTAGCACTGGCTTGAATGTGTAGGGCTTCTCAAGCTCAGACAGTGATGAAGAAGCTGCCTACCAGACCATCAGTAGATAACGCTTACTGCCAAAGAAGGAACACCACCACTTACGGGGAGACGGAGGAGACCCTTCGGTGATGCTAGGATCAATGGTTTCCGGAAATTGCGCTTAATTTGGCGACGGAGGAGATGAAAGTACTGCGCGGGAGTGGTCGGGAAGGCGACGTGCATGTTTACATTCCTACGGGTGCGGGCGGGTTCAAAGTGGTCATTCGTGAGCTATCCCCAAGAGTCGATCAGGGATGGGGTTCCGGCAAGAGCTAGAACCTCAACTTGTAGCATGCGCTCCAAACGCGAAGACGAGTGCTCCGGCCCAGCACCATCAAGGCCGTGTGGGAGAAGTAGGACAATCCCGCTTTGTTTCAGCCATTTTGCTATGGAAGACATCAGAGCATCAGCTCCAATTCCATCAGATAGATAGGATGACTCCGGATACATACTCTCCGCGGACGAGATAAAGGTATCAATGATGACCTATACATAGCCATAGGTAAAAACTCTCATTAGCAGCACAAAGAAACATGCCCCACCTGAGCACCATTGAAGAAGTCGCCGAACTTCGAGTAAACGATCAGCCGAGATTGCATTACGGCTTTCAACCTTCCTGATTGAGCCACATACCTGAGCTTCCCAAATGGGCAACAGGTTAGGCTTCTCCCAGCTCATGCCATACTCGAACTATAATAGGCATTTCTTATATTGACGACCTGATAAATCCTTCCGAAAACAGACGCGACTCACCCCGAGTACGGCCAGCTCACTCAGGGAGCCTGGATAGACGCACTTATTATAACAACACGCAAGACCAATATTAGGCCAACTCAAAGTCCACATACTATTTGCAAGCTCGAGCTTTCCCTGGGGAGCCAATGCCGTGTTCAAAGGAACAACGACGGACTCAGTCTTCTGGTCAATGAGCATTGCGTGTCTGCACAGCGCTAAAATCAGCACGCCACACGATCCGGTTCTCGCATCGTACCTTTGGCTAAATGTTCCGCGTCCAACGTCTTGTCCCGAAATCCGAACATCGCATCCCTCTAACATCAATGATCCGAATGCCATGGCCTAAAAAAACCGTCTATCCTTCAGCTGGGCTGTGTTTCGTGAAGCGAAGTGTAAGCCACTCGCTTCTGCTGTAGCCCAATCCAAGCCAGCACCACTCTCGATGCTCTGTAGCCGATTCCTTACATGGCGCTGTAATCTGGGGTGGATTTCCTGTGTTTATCATTACATCATCGGCTAACTGAACGACGGATCTTTTAGGAGAGAATCCACGTACAAAACCGGAAGGAACAGTGACACTTGCCCGCCCGATTTTCTCGAGCATTGTACGCGCAACGCCCGTTGGGGGATCACGCTCCGCCGTCTCGTCTGCAGGCCACACAATGCCTTTCCACTGGTTTTGTAGCATTGGTGCCACAGGTATGTTCGCGTCGGCTTGCGCAAGTTCCTTGTCAAGGCGGACACGCTCAGCATCGCGCACAGCTTGAGCATCCGCAGGAGTGATAACATCGTCCAACTAGAGGTCGAGTTCATAAGAACGAGTGAGACCCAAGGGGAGAAAAAGGAGACACACGATGAGGTGTTCTTCGTAGAGCGCGGGAACAGACTTCCTAGATCGTATCTTCTCGTACATTAAAGGTTGTGTAAATGCAGGCTCGTCAAGCTCATTGTGGCCCCTATGACAGTGGAATTTACATTAGTGTTGACCAAGCCAAGCCAAAAAATGAGAAATACATGAATACGTACCAGCGACGATATACAAGAAGGTCTATTATTACGTCCTTACGAAACTGGTGCCGATATTGGAATGCGATGTCAACAGCCCGTTCAACGTCTGTTGACGTAGTGAGCCAGGAGAAAGGAAGAAATATGGGCACCCCACCTTCTGGATAGTCGCCATTAACGTGGAGTACAGGGGCATTAATCATCTTGCCAATGTCAGAACAGTACAACGAAGAGCGTGCGCTAGAGACAGGAGTTGTATAGCCGATGCTTCGCGGGTAATCTAAGTAAGCGGTCTCTCAAAAACGATTCAGCTCACTTATTACTACGCGTACGGTGTGTCAAAATTGAATGGGCGAAGCGCATAAGGATAATGCTTACTTGACAACTATGTGAACGCTTCCCCCACTTGTGAAGTGAGGAAGATTGCCTGGGACCTCGTTGGATAGGAAAGAAAACACAAATAATTTGGGTGACGCACTGAGGCCGAGGGTTTCCATAACCACACCTTGTCCCGTAAAACTCGCATCGCCATGTAGCTGAACACACATAACCTTGTCACCGAGCATACAGCCCTCCAGGGACGAGGTGAGGAGCGAATACTGTTTCCCACGCGTCTTGCCGAGGGCGACGGGACTCACAGCTTCCAGATGTGAAGGATTTGGGAGTAAGGATACTTTCAGATTGGCGCCTTCATAACTCAAGGTTGGTGAGGTGACTGAAAAGGAATGTTACAACGCTCTACAGATGAAAAACAATGAAAATGATCGTACCCAAATGACTGATCACGTCCCCAGCAACTCCCAGCATTTCCGGGAACTCGCAGCCTCCCTTTATTTTATGGAATAATGAAGCGGGAGACATTTGTAGCAGGCCAGTCAATAAGTTAAGACGGCCTCGATGAGGCATGGCGAGCACGATGTGCTGCACACCGGCTAATGTCCAACTCTACTGAACAAAAAAGAACTCTGATGAAAATACCGAAACAGGACGAACCTCGAGCCGCAACAGAAAATAGCGTATCGAGTGCCGGGATCATCGACTCGCCGCCCTCGAGACCGTATCGCTTCAGATTAGGAAACTTGAGTTGGAGGAACTGATCGAACGTCTCGCTCTGCGCGAGGAGTTTGTGAATGCGCTTCTTCTGAGTAGCTCCTGGAAGGGCTGGCGTACGGCTACCACGACTGCCACTGCTGCTGCTCGCCTCCAGAATGTGTGAGAACCAGAGGCGCTCGGTCTTAGAGGGTGAATGCATGTACTCGTACGCGATGCGCCCTACGTAGACCGACCGGAGGTGGTTTGTGATATCACGCATGGTCCAGGGCTCGGGCTCGTCGGGGGCTTCGCCGACGCGCTTTGTCCAGAGGATTCCGTTGACGTCGTACGTCCTCGAGGTGTCGATAAGTCCATATCGCTTTGGGTCGAGTGCGTCAACATTTTCGCGCTGGAGGAGGTCTAACGGGTCGATGCGTGCAGCACGATGCCCATGTATGCGTAATGAGTCAACAAATCGGAGGAGAGGCGCGTTTACGACCCGGTTCTGTAGCTGAGTGGGGGAGTCTAGAGATGAAAGTTTTGGTCAGACATGTCATCAAACATTGGCACGGTCCACAATTCATGTCGGAGCATGGCCAGGCGAGGATGCGTACGGGGTGCGTACGGTCGCCAAAAGGGAGCAGAGAGAAGAGAGAACTGACAGTCAGGCAACTCGAACCCGCGAGGCTTTCGAAACCCAAAAGATTCGTCATGGTAGCATCGTCTTGCAACAAAACTTTGTCGAAGCTGACGGACAGACTGGCAGCATGGTAGACGTCGCATTCTGCCTGCTACTCCTGGGGCAGTTTCAAGGTTAACTCCCCGCGGCTCTCTGCCTGCGATCGGTCAACGGCCGGAACATCATCTTCCATTACGTGCGCCATGCGGGTCTGAGCATAAGGCCCAAACATACCCTAACCTTACGTTACGTTGTCTGTATACCCACGCGTGCAGTGCCTGTCTCCGTAATGTTCCGAACAGTGGCAAGAAGGTACAGTTCGACGAGGCGGTGTACGAGTGCCAGAGTTGCTCACATGGACAGGCACACAATCAATCGCACCTTTTTCCGCCTTTCGTTTCGCCGTGACGCCATCGCGTGCCAGTGACCCGAGTCAAACAAACCAATGCCTCATGGTGCCAGTCGTGGGCGGTAGCATTATCTCGATAGTACGTCCGGCCTCCAAGTAATGTACACATTCCAGTATTACAATATCGTACATATTCTATAGACTGGAACCAAAGACGAATCTTAGGGTAAGCTACAAATACCAAAAAACTGTTTAACATACTACCTTAAGATATCCTGATCTTTTCCTCAGACACCAAACTGATCGTCATCGCGCGAGTTCCTTCTCTCCAGATCTTCACCGTGACCCACGCACCCTGTGAGCGGGGCCATATGCATCCAAGTACCGGTTTGACAACGGTATTGTAGACCGACCAGGACGTTACGATCATACATAGGAGCCACAATAGCAAGGCAGGCGGGGTTGGAATCATATCCGCTAGGCCACTTGTGCCAGCAGATGAACTCCCAAATTGACATCTGTCGTACGGCTTGTCACCATCACCCTTATCGTGCTCTGATTTTCGTGTTGCCGCTCTCTCATCACGACATCCTATCTCCGCCGGCTCCGTCGTCGTCGTTTTTGCCATTGCCGTTGCCATCGGAAACGAAGAAATGGGAGACGTGGTGCCCCAGAAACTATTCTCGTCATTACTGGGGCCACTGGCACTTAATGTTTTTGTTGCTGCCTCCGCGCCCGCTGTAGAAGTAATCATGATGGTGAGTCGGACGGCGCTAGTCGATTTTGCTGCGATTACGCTAAAATTGATCAAGCCCGATGAGACTGTTAGTCGCTGGCTAGTAGCAATGACGGCCGTGACGTACGATGACGGTGATGGTGATCCTGTAATCGCCTCCGCACTGGTCGCAATATCTTCTGTCACGCCGACATTGACCCGGCTGGAATGTGTCATGACAGTGCTGGTCGGCTCTGCAGCGAATTCGCTCAAAGTTGACCAAAGCCCGTTCTGACTATTAGTCCTGGGAATGGTATGAACGACAGAGGGTGATGGTGTTCCCCCTGTGATGGTCTCGGCACTGGTCATGGCATCCAGCGTCAATGTAGCATTCATTCGGCTGGAGGCTATCGTCGACTTAGTGGCATTAATTGTGCCACTGGCGTCGCCGGTCGGCCCAAGAAACCCCATGGACATGTCGCAGGGCGCTGGATCTGCGGTCTGGTGGTGGTGGTACTCTGACTGCTCTGGCTGTGATCTGGTCCCTAGCCCGCTGGTTGTCTCTGCTGCTTTCACGATTCCCTGATACAATCGCAAAATGCAATCAATATCAAGAAGGCTAGGTCTGAACTGCCTTGCTGCCTGCTCACCAGTACTGGTTGGCTCGCGTTGGCTACTGACATCGAGAAGGGCAGTACACTGGCGTGTCCTGTGAATGTGCTGTGCGTAATAAAATGAGCTTCTCACTTGACCAGCTATGTTGTATTTCTTATGATCGTATAGTAAGCACTAACCTTGTCTCTGAGGAGGCTACTCTAGTGGGTGCAGGCAACGCAACAACTGGAATTCCGTCGAAAGCGACGGACAGGATAAGTAACTTGATAATTGGAACCATTTCCGTGTAGGCGAGAGAGCACTAGTCACTGAAGATTCTGTTGAATACGTCTTTTCAACTCGAATGTGCGCGTGTTTATGTACCACTCCAGTTACCACTGACGTTTGGCACTAGCAACAGAACGTTTACAGACTACAAAGGCACATCGCAGAGCGACACTCCCAGCTTACTACGGTGCCCTTCAACATCGAAATTCAGATCACAAAGATCGTGAATCGTTTTCGCACGGCCTACTGTGGCATGAATAAGAATGCTTCGAGTGCCAGTACTAGGAACCTTTTTCGGTCTGTGGGCACAGCGACACCAGATATCCCGATAAGAGGGTTCCGAAAGATTTTACCCGGGGGCCACACTATTAGCACCAGGTGCCCGCTCTGCGCCAAAAAGAGGCAACGTGGGGACCTCGGTGAGTACGAATGTACTATTTCCCAGGCCGGGCCATGGTAGTGCCTTTACTGCTATTGTAAGGGCTGGGTCAGTCACACCGACCAAGTCATCCACCCGCTTTCTTTTCCCTGACAAAAGCTGTTGCGGGGTCGACGTCACACATTGTCCCGTATATTCTACTGTACGCACAACGCTGGCAATCTATATAAGAATAACGACTGTCTTCGCCTTACCCACCATCATATACGCTACCGGCTATCACCGCAATCTAAGAAAATATCAATGTTCTCCGCAGGATCCACGTCGCGCCAATAGGCAAGTTGGTAGTTTATGAAAGCATGTAGGCCGCCATGCGCGATAGTGCCCATCTACAGAAGCGCTGTTTACTTTAGATGAATAGATCACATAATCCATTTGGCACATGCCATTCTGATGTCAAAACTTCAGCCATGAAGGAGTCATGATAGCATTAGCCCACCGCTGAGCGTGGGTGATGCCTAAACCATTCAAGATGGTCTGAAGTATCTGCACGAGGATGCAGCACCACGTTTGATCCCCGGGTACAATGTCACTGTACAGGCATCAGTATTCTGCGATATTCAGCACTCAGCTGCAGTCCACCAACTGATCTGATATCTACTTTGCTCAGAAAAGGTAAGCATCGATAAGGGCGGGTGCGGCCATAGACGGCTATATTAGGACTCGTGATAGTGTCCTGAGGCACACTCTGAATAACTGAACTGTACGCCGCTTACTCTAAGTCTAGGCCGGCTCCAACTGGACGGAGGGTTTGGCACACAGTCTTCATTTCATGATGTGCCATATACGGCATGTGATGTGAAATATAGCGCTGAAAGTCCGACAAGGCCGCAGAGCCATGAGATGCCTTTCAATGCAATCAAATTGCAAGCTGCAATTATTGCCGGCCGAGAGCATGCGACAAGTTACCTCTGTTTTGCGCTGGCGGTCCCGACGCTCACACGACATTGAATATCGAAAGGATGGGCCATCCAAGCGTGGTCACCCAACACGCACCATTACAGGTAGCTTCGCCGTCACTTGTACAAGAATTGAATCAGGGGATAAAGATGTTAAGAGAACAGGGCATGACTATGTGCCACCACATGGCCGTAAACCGTATGAGAGGGTACAGTACAAAGCTGACCCCGCTACAAGAACCCGCGTTTACGCAGCTCTGTAAGTTAGGCATGAGCCTTGAGATCTGAATTTAGCCAGGCAGGGAGAGACGCACTTCTTGTGTGACGCTTTGATCGCCGCAACTTTCTCCTTCTTTTCTGCGATACGTTTTGCAAGAAGGACACTACAAATGCCAAAAATGAGCATCATTGGTAAAGAAAATGAGAAACGAGACGCACTCAAACTCCACCTTCTGCTCCTTCTGATGTTCGAGTCGACGAAGCTTAAGGGCACGAAGATGACGACGACGTTGAAGACGTAAGGGCGTAACTAGCCGCTGGATCTTTGGTCTGTAGATTCCACGCAAATCAGCCATCCGTCTCTCTTGTTCCTGGTGCGATGGACTCACGCTTTGTGATATGGCTTCGCACTCTCCTTCTTTTGGGATTTGACCTCGCGCCGGACGACATACTTGCGGACGTCATCTTCCTTGGACAGGTTGAAGAACTTGCGAATCTTGGTCGCACGCTTGGGACCAAGACGCTTGGGCAGGACGGTGTCGGTGAGACCTGGAAGCTCCTCGTCTCCCTTCTTAACGATGACGAGTGAGAGAACAGCAATATCAGGGCCGATGATGCAACCGCGGACGGACTTGCGGCGTCGCTCTCCTTTACGCCGCTCACGATAACATGAGTGACCATCGGCAAGAAGGAGGCGGACACGGTGAGGAACGAGAACACCCTGCTTCATAGGAAAACCTTGTTTGTCATTGCCACCAGAGATACGGAAGATATAGCCCTTGAACTCTTCGCCAATGGCCTCTCCGGGGACTTCCTGGGATAGTTTCTTGTCGTAGAACACGCGACTGGGAAAGTTAAGGTCAGACGGGGAAATACGAAAAGATTACAGAACTTCTCACTATTTCTTCTCGTCATCAATATCGATGGTTTTTTGTTGCCCAGTTGCGGGGTCTATTGGACATGATGGTCAGGGAATGACAAAGACGATGCGAGATGCGAAGACGCACTGGCAATATTGAACTTCATACTTGAATAGAGTCAAATGGACGGCCAGCGGTCGTGCACGCGAGCGGGAAAAATAAGGTTTGGCACTATACAGTTCTCATCAGCCACTCAGTCACGCGTGACGCTCACACACGACCACCCCAACTACGACCGACAACCTCAAGACCGAACTTGTAAACTTGATCGTTACTCAGAATCGCCATGGGTCGTATGCACGCTCCCGGAAAGGGCATTTGTACGTTTCGGCGCATCTCAAAGTTAGCTTGAATGTATCTTCTGATGAGGTCCACTCACCAGCGTCCTCCGCACTTCCATACCGCCGCACCCCTCCATCTTGGTTAAAAATGACGTCAGAAGACGTCGTCGAGCATATCATTAAGCTCGCACGCAAAGGCCTCACCCCGTCCCAGATCGGTGTCGCACTCCGCGACTCGCACGGTATCCCCCAGGTGCGCTTTGTGACGGGCAACAAAATTCTCCGTATCCTTAAGTCGAATGGTACGTCTGCTACCAACTCATGGTGGTCATAGTTTTGATGTGAATGCGTGACGCTCAGGCCTTGCACCCTCTATCCCTGAGGACCTTTGGCATCTGATAAAGAAGGCTGTCGCGGTACGCAAGCATCTCGAGACGAACCGAAAGGACAAGGACTCGAAATTTCGGTTGATTCTGATCGAGTCGCGCATCCACCGTCTTTCTCGCTATTACAAGACCAAGCAGCAGATTCCACCGACATTCAAATATGACTCGGCCACCGCGTCCACTTTAATTGCATGATGGTGTACGCTTTGGCTGGTGGTGTGGATTGTGGTTGTTAGCATGGTCCTTCTTCTGTTCCAGTATGACAATACCAAAAAATATGGAATAAGCTGCGTATTGTAAGTTTGACACAACACCCAGGGGTAAAAGCCTTCGGATGAGGCAATTTAGCACTGCGGACATCCGTCCAACGTACCCGCGTAAGCACAAATGCTCCAAACATGGAACATGACAATGAGGATAAGGCGGAAGTGCAGTGTACGCTGATAGCTGGAATTGTCCTGCGACGTGCAGGAGACGGTAATGATAGAGACGAATTTGAGACAGCGTGGGTACGTTGCCCGAGATAAACGTTCGAAAGGGCTGTGCAGCGCGGGCGTCTACACATTGCCGCTTAAGCTCCACGATTACAGCAAGCTTTGTGGCGGTGGAGGCGCCCATTCAGCTTTACTGCAGCTGTAAACACCTTATACCACAATCGCCTTTTGTTGTGGTCGCAATGGTCTTGTTGAAGGGAGAACCGGTGAAGGTCACTCACTTGATCGATGATCGGACCTGCCACTGCCCCGCATGGCCCTCGCAGCACCGCAGTGCTCCTCTGTGGTGCATTGAGCACTACGATTGCCACTTCGATTACCCAATATAATCCCCCCCCAATCAAAACAGTGCATCTCCAACTAACCAGACATCTACCACCATCATGTACTATCCTCGCCGTCGTTCCCGCCGTTCCATAAATTGGCTTGCTCAATCCAAGTCCAACATCACCACATTTACATCGCGCACAGGCAAATGGAGCGTATACCGCAATCTCTTCTCCCGTCTCAAGCGTTCTCTCCTCGAGAGCCGTAAGGGTGGTGGCGGTAGAGGCGGTGGCGGTAGGGGCACTGGCAAGGGTTCTCCGGGTACGTTCCCCACTCATTAGTATCCTAGTGAGCCCCATACTCACCTCCCCCCTTTCCCCACGCTTGTAGGTAGTAAGGGCAGTACGGGCAGCAGCACTAAGTCATTGGGAAAACCAAAACAGGTGAAACTTGAAGGTGGGCCACTCTCGAATAGTAAGAAGAGCGCGACAAGTTATGGTGCTGGAGGGGGAAAGGCAGCGCCAATTCCCCCCGGGTCACCGTTCACTGGACGCATTGCGGGCGGTGGGAACAGACAGGGAGTGTATGGGAACAGGTATACATTTCTCCCCACCCGGCTCTCAACAGGGCGCTGTTCAGGGCTAACATGTTATTGTATGGGCGTTTACAGTGGATATGGAAGCGGGTACCCTGGCGTCGTGTATCCACATGGTGTCTCGGGGCTAGGCTTCCCGTATTACTTCTGGCCCGTAGTTTGGTGTAACACTGGGAATAACCAGAATGTATACCTGTTCGACTCCGCAGAGGTGAGTTAGGAGCATGATCATCTCTTTTTGCCCCTTGTTTCTTATGCGAATTCCTCGGTGCAGTATGGCCTCCCAGATAATACGTCGCGCCCCGGAGGACCACTAGAAATCGCGCAATTCCATTCAAAGAACACTAGTTCGACCTTCATGGTGCTCGCGGATAAGAGCACTATTTCCTCGCTCATAGATTCCGTGAATGCCAACTGTTCCTCGTATCTCCTGGAGAACAGCACGTCAAGCTCTCCAACGCCATACACGAACCAGAGCTCGGTTCCGCGTCCCGAGCAAGCGATACAGTACTACCGCGCAAGCAGCACCGTCCTCATACTTGGCGGTTATGACTCGGGCGTGCTGAATAACACACAGAACTTTAACGGAACCGTGGCGCCCGTGGTATCGCTCCCGAATGGAACTGACACGGCGTTATTGACGTGCTTGAACGACACGATCGGCCGTGGGGTGCCACTCGTCAATGCAGGCATTCGAACAGGCCCCCCCGCCGTTTACACTCTTGTAATCACATTGGCATTCGTTGGAGCTTTTCGATCCATGTTTTGGATTTGAGAAGACTCCGTTACGCGTGCCGCGGGGCCTGGTGATCACAAACGATGCTTACGCTTACGATTAGCATTAATACCCGAGTAGCGTGCTTGGCTAATATCATTATACCTCGCAGTTAGATGGTGTTTGGAGGGTGTCATGAGTGCCAGTGACCATTCAGCACTAGTAACTTACTGTACCTATACAAGATCAAATCACGGTTTTAACAGTGATAATATGACTCAGGGACTAAATAACAAACGCAAAGAAAATAGAGTGTCACGAGAAGACGGGACAAAACGTTAATGGAACAGAATTATGAACACGAAGGGCACTTACTAATAATCCACCTCCTAGAACCCATCCTACATCATAAGGTGACCAGAGGGTTATCGCCCCAACAAGCTCTTGCATGGTGGGCACGATACTTTGGGCAGATTTTCTGGACAGGTAGAGATTCCTAACAGCAGTAAATAGACGCAAAAAATCTAGCAACTGGGTGTAATGTCGTCTTGTAAATCTGATGGCCAACCAAGATCCTCGTACATGCAAAGGTTCTCCACTGTGATGAGCAAGTAGGGTTGCATTGGGTACACATGATGCAATATGGAGTTCCAATTTCAGAGGGGGCGCGAGTGTCATGCAGAGAGATGTATGATAGGGTTCGTGCGTCGTATACCTTCGGACGTCGCCAAGCTGTCGGAGAGGGAGAGGGAGGCAAAGGAATCGCGCAGCGGCCAAACGCGATCACAACGAATGTGTTTTATATGGGAATTTAAACCACGCAACGTACCGAGGAGAAGAGAGTAATCAAAACGTAAATCGCTCGGTCGCACTGCCGGGAAGCGAAAAGAGGCGGAGGTCTGGACTCTGGAGAGTTTGCGAAGCAATAGCGAGCGGCGAGATCACGTGCCGGCACCCAACTAAGTTAATCCAAACCAAACGCCAAACGACGCGCTGGATCCTCCCGCTAGATCACCCAGGTCTACCCATCGTATCAATTTGTTGCACTTCTCGCAGTTAGCCGTGGGCGATCACTTTTCTGAGAACACCAAATCTGCTTACCCGTATATCGACGGAAATACAATCCATCACATTGTCTGAGAATCTGGCTTCCGTGGCAGCAGTTACCTCTTTTCTGAACTGTATTTGTTGTGGAGACACCCCTCAACCTCCATAATCGTCAATTGATCCTGGATCATATGTTCTGATATACGTCCATTTTTGAGGCTCACTAAGCGCAAGAATGATTGCTGGACCCGGTCGGTCGATGTGCGGGTTTTTTTGCTCAACATCTGCTGACTGACTCCATGCGATGTCAGCCGGGTGATATCAGCTGACGTACTCACTGATGGTGTTCTACGAGCAATATTCGATTTCTATGTAAAAAGGGTGAAGAGGTGGCAAGTGCCGGTGCTAGTCTATTGGTCTTTGTGGTTTTGGGATATATGGTAAGTTCTGGGTCACTGGCAGATTCTCAGGGCGTATGCGCAAGGGATTTAGGCAATGAGTAAGACAACTGCATTCTGTGGTGCTGGAAATTGGGTGGATGAGGGCAATCCTAGATCTGCATTGGTGAAGCTCGTAACATTACCCAAACAGCTACACATTCGGAAACTGTACTAGGGCTGCGATCGATCGACTTTCAGATACTACCTTAGTAAGGTCGTTGTTAGTCATTAACACGCAAAAGCATGTAAAGACAAACCGATGTAGGTGAACCATGGATCTCATGACAGTTTGGTAGACAACCATTGATTCGAACACACAGTCAAGAGGACCTATTCGAATATGTGAATCTGTGATCAAGCTATCCTACGTTTCACAAATCACAAGAAGGTCAAACCATGGTGATGTTAACAAAAAAAATACATGACTGACTTCTCAGGAACCAAACAACGAGCGCACAAGATAGTGCACGCTAATTGGAGACCGCTATAGGGTGACTGGAGAGCACTCGCGTAGCAATGAACTTCTCTAGGTCGACATGTCTATTATATTGCCGGAATTTCTGTTGTGCCTTCACCAACGAGCTCGAATGACGCTTTGCACAGATTCGCTAGAGGTAGAGACTCTTTACAGCAGAAATTAGATGTAAAATTTCAACCATTCGGTGTTTGCGATATCGTCTTGCGAACTTGACAGTGGTCGCCAACATAGACCCTCGTGTATGTAGAGGTTCTCCACTGTTGAAAGGATAAGCGAAGACGAGGTACAGAATTACATCAGGGACGAAGCTGCCAATCTGACTCTCCGCATGGGATATCCAGAAAAAGGCTCCCTGGGCGAGGGGTTCGTGGTAATAATGAGATCTGAACTGTATCACAAACGGTCACACGTGCTTCATCGGGTACTTTCACATTGGTGTGAGGCAGATGAATTGAGTGAGTTGAGCTGTATCGAAATTAATTTCTTTGAGAAAGATTATTTCCAAGCTGTTGAGTCGAGGGGCATGTATGCGGGTCACAAGGTCCTCCAAATATTCGCTCTCACCAGTAAACCTAACCAGGTAAGAGCAAGGAGGTCAGAGCGTGTTGGGCCTGTTGGCGAAAGTGGATGTCGATTGTCCCGGTGAGGATGTGATCGAGGGGATTGGAATTCAAGACAAAATGTTTTGAGAGGGGCCAATAGGGAAAGGCCAGTGACCATCGCCTCGGGTGAGATATACCCCGGGCCAGAATGAGGGATGAGATAAAAGCGAAGATCGACGAGGTGCCAAGCTGCTTTTGTCCGCCACTCAGTGAGTCGCTGAGTGGTAGACAAAAACAGCTTCGGTATCTAGGAAATGGAAAGCGATCCAGCCGGGGAGTTCGCAAACGTGGTGCAAAGCCGCCCAAGAACAAACCGGGAATAACTGGTACCGTGCAGTCGTGTGCTCCAAGCTGTAGATCCATCAGGTCCGGAAACGGCTCCTGCATCGCGGCCAATATTTCTTCCAACTGCGAACTTGAAAAATCAGGGAGGTTGGTTTTACATATGCGATTCCTGTGTTCGAGGAAGGCAATGATGTTTCCCAGACCTGATATTAAGAAGGTCTGGCTCTCAACTTGAAGGAGGAGAGGCAAGGCAGGCCAGACATCTAGCGTGTCCTTCATGGGTGTTCTCGGTGTACAAAAAAGTCGTAGATTTAAGTGACGTGGTGATTCGAAAACAATGCAGCGCCATCGTCGGCATAAGTGAAGAGCAATTGCCTGCCCTCTACCTATTTTTTTGAAGGTAGACATCGATCCATATAGAATCAGTCAGCAGTTATTGCGCAGGTAAAGACATACATTGACTCCAACAACCACATACTTGCTGCATCAGCGAGCCTCCGAAATGGCCATCCAAAATCGATTATCCGGGATCAAAGATGAGGTGATGCTAGAGGGTGAGGGGAGTCTTCACAACAGGTACACGTCTAAAATGGGTCAACTATCTGAGGCCATGTCAGATTTTTCGAACAAACGGGTTGACACACGGGTAAAATTTGGGGTCTGAGAGCCAAGTGATTGTCCACCGCCCACAGCAGGAGCTGCAATGAATTGGTGTGAGGGGTCAAACTGGGTGCTTAGGTATGGGACTTTGTGGATGGGGTGTGGTGGAAGCCGCCGAGCCTGGTTATTGTGTCGGACGGGGTACGCGGCCTAGAGGCGGCGCGACAAAGCTCGAGTCCATGATTCCCTCTCTTCCCGCTCCCCCTCCTCTCCACTGTATGTTTATTCTGACCTCGATTTTTCCTCATACAGCTGCGTCATGGCCCTCTTTGGAGAGCAACCCAGTGGCGCCATGGACTCTATAAGAATCTCTGACAATCCTTAGCCTGAGAACTGAAAGCACGAACCGCGTGCTTTTCAACGACTGCCCTCCAGAAGTTCTAGAAACCGTCACGAATGCCTACTTCCTCTTCCAGCCCGTGGGCATATGTATCGACAACCGAGTACCCAAACCGAATCGCAGTGCCTCCTCCCTCCCGAAGATTTACTCGCTCATTTTTAATCTCTCCTTCAATACTACCTGGGCAAATTCCGGGAGAATGCCCTCACCGAGTGCCTGCACTATGACAGTCACCAACACAATCTCATCTCAACTACCCCAGTTTGGAGGCTGAAACGCTCCCTGAACTGTCGATGTCCGGGTTCACCCTCCAACATCAACATGACATCCGAACTGCCCGCATAAGTGGCCTTGTCTATGCCATCTGCCGTTCGACATTCAGGAGTTCTTCGACTAGACATTATGCGACAAGCATCAACTTATTGATCAACTCACCTTCATTACTCGTGGCTCTAAAACCAACTGGAAATGCGCCACGACCTTACCTGAGGATGGAGGTCAACTACGCATTCTGTTCTCGAGGCATCACCGCAACCGATCTCTACGCTGACCGCGGCGACCTTTAATTGTCGCAATTGCCTCCGCTGCACTCCAAGCCCAGCACTATCTCAGTCTCGAAAATACATCCGAGAACGCCGTTCTTAATATCGTGCGGCCCTCTTCCAAGTTATCACCGACCTACGCAATAAAGCGGGCCAGTCCCACTCTCGTGACTTCTGCAGCAGGCTGACTCAGATTTTTACTGTTTTTCAGATGCGCTCGCGTCAGAGTCGAGTTGTTACCGACTAATCCTTCGATTGTGGGGCCAGAACATGTTGGGTGGGTGAGGGCACTATGGAAATGGTGTATTTCGGACTGTATCCGAACCTATTCTTTCAAAAGCTGTGTTGGAGCTGTATGTTGTTGACGAAACACATAGTCATAACTCGAAATTTCAACGGCGGCACAACATCATTCGTGCTGACTGTTATACAAATTGACACGGCAGGTAATCATACAAGGGCGAGTTAGCCATTTGATTCTCATGAGATCGATTTACAGTGATGTAAGTGATGTCCCAGGAGCCGAACGACAGCTAGAACCATCACTTTGCGAGGTCTTCGCCGCGGCAACGAATCACCCAATTTGGCACATGCCTATGGCTGGAAGCCCTCGATGAAAATATTCTGCAGGATGGGCAACGCATTAGCCATTCTGCCACCAACGAGCCTCTGCAAGGCAGAGGCAATGCGTTGTCCAGATCCTTCACAGCAGAACATGGAGGCAAAAATTCCAACCATTGGATAACCTTGATGTCACCTTGCGAATCTATTTGCAAATCTTCGTACTTGTAGATCCAGAGGTACTTCACCGTGGAAGGGGGCGGCAATGACGAGGCACAGACCTGCACCATGGCCGAAAGCTGTTCATCTGAACGCCGCATGAGGTTTCTACGAAGAGGTATTCCGAATCGGATGATGAAAGTTTGACCCGAATGGTCTCGTCGAGAAAATCGATGCGTGCTTCTATCCGTATCATTGTATCTTGATCTTCACCCGAGTCCAAACAAAAGTCAAATCCTTCTAATAGGACATCATCTGGGAGTACATCGATTGGCGTCATATGGCTTGCGTCGACCTTGCTTAGGAGACTTCCTCCGAGTGGGACGCATTGTTGACTCATTGTGGACAGAAAATGATGCCAAGGCGATGCTGGAGGGTATTGAGGAGACTTTGCTGGAATGAAAGTGGTGGCTGACAAAGTGCCAGTACAGTAGGTCTCTAGGTTTCCTTTCTTTCTTTATTGCTGTTCATATTCCATTTGGGTTTTCTCTGTGGAAGGCTATCTGTGCTCGGAGCTGCTCTCTTTTCTCTTTCACTGGTTTTCTTTATAGGTGGTTTAGCTCGTTGGATAATCTCTTATGTTCTCATTCTCATCTATTTCTTTTTGATGTCTTTTTCTAGGGCTGTTATTTTTGATTTCATCTTATGGCTGTCGTGCCGGTGGTCTTTTTTTGCTGTTGTACATATATATATTTTAAAGTCATTCCACATTACTTGTAGGCTTGTGGTTCTCTCTTCTGGTGGTACATTTGCTAGAAGCTCGATCTTCTTTAGCATTTGTATCCCTTTCTTAACGATTTTGTTGTGTCTTCTCGTGGAGTATACTGCTCTGTCAATAGCGTCCTCTGTTACATTGAAGTCTCCTAGCAGTATATCCGGCTTTAGGCATCTTTCGGTGTCTACATGGGCCCCGAAGGCCACTCGTTCCCCCCTGGTGTCAGGTACGTACACATTGACTATTGTTAGTTCTTCCGTGTGTGCCCATTTTAGTTAGTATCACGCGTCCCTGTACTAACCTAGTTCACCCTCCTCTGTTCTAATGTAGCGATGCCAATCTTTTTTGGTTGGCTCCTTTCTGAATCAATTCTGATGTTACCCCTGGATCGGAGCCTCCAGGGGCTAGAGTGCCAATACAGTCACAGTGTAATTGTGCACGTGCTCACCCGAAACATCCCGAACGGGGTCCTAGGGGACCGGAGCATGACAACTGACGACACGGTCTTCCGGCATGCATGAGTCCAGTACGATGCCCCAAGTTACATCTGCCGGTCTGTCCATGTTTCACCCGGGTCACCTCACGCAGCTGGCACACGATCTCTACGGTGTCGGAGATACGTGATTCATGGTCATTAACGATCGGTCGTGAAACGTCCGAGTCTTCACGCATTATGACGGGAATGAGCGGTTTAGCGTGCCACTCAAAGATGCGCCAGTTGCTAGGGACAATGTACGGTCAGCGGTGATATAACGGCAGATTTGGTGACCGAGGTGCAGTCCTCGTTAAGGCCGGAAGCAACCTGGAAACGTGTGGTGCTGTCTGGATCACGTCTGGATCACGCATACGAGACATTCCATTCCAAGTGGCGAGGTGTGTCATGGTTGGTTTGCGGACCGGTCATCCCGGCATCCCTGGGGACTTTGCGCACGCTTGCACGCGGCCCTCCAACTTGAACATGCACCATCATGAATAGGTAGGGCCTTTGGGTTCGGAAAACGACAATTTCCGAAGAGAGAGAGTACTCCTGATGATGCTCAGATGCTGTATTTGGCAGCAGAAGGCACTACTGTACATGCTATCCGGTGCGTGCTCCCCGAATTCCATGTAAATCCATGCTGAGCCTTGCTTTCAAGCTTTACCGCTAGGAGATTTCCGAGCAGAGGGTATCTGTTCTCGACTCATGATGTATGCAGGGGTGGAGGTTAAGCACCCCTGTAACCCGCGCATCGTCCCGGGACACCTGCTCACGAAATCATCGGCCCGAGATGACGATCCCTCTGGACTGGCGCTACTTTGTTCACTCTCACGGGTTGTGCACACAGTAGCTTTGTCACTCCATTTAGGATAGCTATGCCAATTCCAGATTCATGCTTGGGCGTAAATGGTCTATCTGATAAACCTGTTTGAATGGACTGAATGTACTCTAGCCCTCCTGTCTTTTGAGCGTTTTGACACGTCGACTGGTAGATCCGAGTGGCAGGTGGATTGCGCCAGTTAGATAAGTTCTGATTGAAAGGTTGTCTGTGCCACGGCAGAGCACACGCGTTAGAGGGTCGGTGGCGGACCTTCGCGACCAAAGAGGGGGTTGGGTGTTGTGGTGACCGACCGTGGTACTGGACTGGATACAATACCAACTCAGGCTATCAACTCTCTGTCCAGACACATCACCGAAACACATTGCGGTAATCATTGTACAACGAACGATGATGGCCTGCGCGGACACCCGAACGGCAAGATGGTGCGACTTCCTGAGAACCGATGGCGTTCAAGTTCACGTTACTACCCATCTTGGTTCGTGAAGGGAAGGGATGCCGGGAGCGCGCGCTTCTCCCTCGACTCGACTGAAATCGGGCCGGGATTGAAGGAGGGGATGCTCCCTGTGTTTGCAGGACTAGCTTACGAACGATATGATACTGCATGACCCTCGGACTCACACGGAGGTAAGATCTTTCCTCGCATCGGCAGAACACTAATATCAGATTTGGGCTGTACATCGTGTCCTCTCGTTTATGAAATTAAGGGGCCACCGGCCCATCGGTTGGGGCACACCTCCAATAGGAAGTTTTGCTCAGGGCTGTTTCGGTCCCCTGGGCCATGCTGTCGCACCCGTTTGTCACACGCGCGGCGTCATTTATCCACTGGTTTATGTTATGAAACCCAAAATCAAAGCCTTGGAAATGTCAGATTGGATGGGGGTCCCACTTTGCGCTGCGCTCCACTGTTGTCCGCACACATTCGGCACTTCTCCGATGGCTCCCGTCCATTGGCAGATCGCCTCGCATTCCCCCGCGACCTGACCCGGTTGAAATTCCCCATTCCTTCCAGGTGCAGCCATGCGGCACTTGCCTTACATCTGTTACTCCCATCACGCATGAGATCTGCATGAGATTTCATCCCGTAGACGCCAGTGCCACTCATATTCAAAAGGGCCATCCTCTCCCCGAGATTTCAACACAACCACACCGCCCTCTAAGCCTCCCCAGCCAGACCACTCTCATCTTGACTCCTCTCTACAATGCCCGCTCTCACCACCACCCACGTTAACAACCAAAAGCGCGATGGCCGTGTCTTTGACGAGGTCTCCGACGCCGTCGACGAAGGTCGGTGCACCTTTTCGGCAGCTCGATGTCCTTGATCACGGGCGCAGAAGTCTGACTTTGCCCGCGTTGACAGTGAACGTGCAGAAGCTGAAGCTGTGGGACGAAGAATCTGAATTCGATGCACAAAAGGACAAGGCACGCTTCCGTCAGTATGAAGATGCCTGCGATCGTGTCAAAAATTTCTATAAGGAGCAACACGGTATGGCGCGTGACCCGATTGTTTGGACACCACCATCTCACTTGTTACTATAGAGAAACAAACCGTCGCCTTCAATATCCAGGCTCGTGTCAACTTCAAGAGCCGTCGCCGTGCCCGCATGGGCATCTGGCAGGCCATCGAACTCCTCAATACCCTCGTCGATGAGTCTGACCCAGATGTGAGTTTTTTGTATCAATCACCTCCAGTAACGGCGCCACTGATGCGGCCCTAGACCGACTTGTCACAGATTGAACATCTACTCCAGACCGCTGAGGCCATCCGTCGTGATGGTAAGCCCGAGTGGATGCAGGTTACTGGACTCATCCACGACCTCGGGAAATTACTCTTCCTCTTCGATTCAGAAGGCCAATGGGACGTTGTCGGGGTACGCAAATATCTCTCCTCGCTGATCCCCGACTCGGCAAACTGATACCGAACATTCTTCTTCTCACAATCCAGGACACATTTGTCGTCGGATGCGGTTTTTCGGACAAAATCATATACCCAGAGACGTTTGCGGCAAACCCAGACTCCCACGACCAGATTTATTCGACGGAATACGGTATCTATCAACCCCATTGCGGTCTCGATAATGTAATGCTCTCATGGGGCCACGATGAGGTTGGTTCTCATCATTAGTCGGAATCCTCCGAACGGATCATTGATATTTGGGCACAGTATCTCTACCATGTCCTCAAGGGTCAGAGTTCCCTCCCTGAGGAAGGCCTCGCTATGATCCGGTATCACAGCTTCTACCCGTGAGTGAAATCTCTATTCGCCCTTGTGCCTCTCATGGTATTCATTCTTGATTGCGCTCAGATGGCACCGTGAAGGCGCATATTCCCACCTCACAAATGAAAAAGACAAACGTGCGCTGGCCGCAGTACGCGCGTTCAACCCGTACGACCTGTACAGCAAAAGCGACCAACCGGTCGACGCAGAGGCGCTCCGCCCATATTATGAGCGTCTCATCGCCAAGTTCTTCCCCCCAGTACTTGATTGGTAGACAAAAGGGTACTTCATGTATCCCCTTGCATTGTTTGATGTACACAGATCCCATATCCGTTTCTAGTATCTATACTTTCTTAGCATATATCCCTCTCTCTGATAGATTTAGAACCCCCTAATCACCATTGTAGTCTAGAGTTTGATGGACTCGTATGTACTGTTACTTATTGGCATAATATATTTATTCCTCCTTTTTCCTGCATTGCCCGCCTGAGTTCGTTCCGAACCTCGTTGCTCTTTGTTGTTCGACGCACGTCCGTTCCGCAGGTACATTTCCATGGATCGTTCCAAGGCGCCTGTAGCATATCGTAGGAGTTTTGAGCTCGGTGGTTCTCCTCGAATACCTCGGACCGAATATAGTAATGACGTACGTGGCTGGCACCCACAACGATGACCTGGCGACACGATGCCGCTCGCCTACCACTACACGACATCTCGGACTCGGACTCGGATTCCGGATGGCGAGTCTATCATACTCGACAATGCTGTACCTTGCCCCTTCATCATAACCGCCCACCACTACCGCCGCGGGCAAACTCCCCGGACTTCCGAATTCACGCTCTCTGGCGCTCTCTTCCTTTCCCGCTGTTCTCCACGCCACGATAGCGACCCTGCCGCCTTCTGACAGAAAACAACCATACTCTTTCTTTCATCGGCTGCTTTGTCGGCTGCTTTACCAGAAGACGCCACGGCCCCAGTTCCGACGGGCCCCACACGGTCTCCCCAACTACCGAGTCGACCACCATCGATTAATTGTCCTTGGGGCGAGCCGCTCCAAACGGCGGCGCGCCACTTCATAGCGCACATTACCGTCTGCGCATCGCCCCACCATATGATATTCCTCCGCCATGACTCGACTCGGGGTCACCTTTACCCATCCCCTCGGCCATCCAGGGTTTCATGCTCCCGAGTTTATATTCGGCATAGAAGAAGCCCGGAAGCCCTGGTTTATTGTATTGTGATTGATGGCTCGCACACCGAGGTCTAACCAGCCTGCATCTGACTACAGAGGACGTGCAGATTAAATTCCCGAGGCCCGAGGGATCACGCGATCACGGCTGTGGAGTAAAGTACTATTAAAACATTGATATTCCTTCACATGGCACACGGACATTATCGACAGCGTATGTGCCAAATCTAACAACCCTAATATCGAACAGAACAGCGAGCGTCACCGAGATGGGGTGGGCCTCGAGACCTCCACGAGTTGGGTATACTGTAGCACATTGCGTTTCATGAATGCGGAGTTGAAAAAAAAATAACAGTGTTTCAACTGTTTTGCCCTGAATCAACCACATCTTTTCATAAATTATCATCGCGTCGCCAAGTTGTGATTGAAATGCATCACGAGGGTCGACCACATGACCCGGTTTGTAAAAGTACAGCTGGATGATTACATTATTTTCTGTATTCGTGTACTCGGTTCAATCGATTTCCTTGTCCTACAGTCACAGTCTACTAACTTGAGTGTCCTCCCACACCTGCGCAGCCTCCAGCTGATTGAAATCATGCTCGGCCGATACCGAACCACTCCTTCGGTGTTTTTTCACCTTCCACGATGGAGCGCACAACGGGGAGCGCTTTCGAAAAATCTGAGAACAGCACATGGGGAATGTTTTCTCTCGCGCAATACGTCGCAAGATCGTTCTCGCCGTCGGATTTCTCTTTCACGAACAACACGTCTGCATGTTTGGCGGCGGAAAGGTCTGGAAAGGCCGCAGCCCGCATATCAATCGGAGAATGACATAAGATGACACAGCCTCGCGGGCGGCCAATGCACCGCCACCTGTATGCGGGGGAAAAAAAGAAAGGAAAACGCACCCGAGACGCCATCTCCAAAGAAAAAGAGCAACGGGGGGTTTGCGAGTTTCCTGTATGGGAGGATTGCCTGGGATTTGTCGTGCCCATATCCACTGCGGGGATAGTGTGCTTGGATCAGATGGGATGATTGGGGCAAAGGTTGGCCCTTACCTAGCGGGATGACGGAACTTGATATTCCAAGACCCATCCTCACGGACATCAACCGAATTGGAGATTATTTCAATATCATTCGCATCGTCGCCGAGAAGATTAGAGAGGACTGCGCGGATAAGGGGCTCCATACCACTGCCGCGGTACGGGCGGGGCGCGGCTCATATCAGCACCTGGAGAATGGGCACGGAGAATTATACCTTCTTCATACCTTGACACGATGATCACCGGTATATCCTGAGACTTGCAATATCGGAAGAAGTCCTTGAAACCAGAATCTAGCTTGATATCTGTTGGATCATCGTTGAAAAAACGAATGCATTGAGATATGCAAGCGGAGAATGCGTACTTTCTTTAAGCGCTTTCTTGCACTCCTCAAACGCATGTCCATTCTGGTTTACGCTCTCCAACATCTCCCGAAAGGCGTCTCTGCACGGCAAATGCCCGAACGAACAACACGCGTGAGTGGCCAGCAAACGGCGCTGCGGTTTGCGCGGATCATGACACAGCTGTTGCTACATACCGGAACGTTACGCGACCGGAGAGGATTTCCAGATTGCCCGCTCGTCTCTTTTCTTTCCCATAGCCAAGAAAATCTGTCATGTCTGCGCCATCATCATTAGACTCAACAGTTTCAAGGGCGTCAACAAACAGAAGAGCTCACAGTCGTTCGAATCATAAGTTGTAATGGTGCCGTCCCTATTATCGGTGCGCAGTCCAGGGATATTGGACAGCGCAGCTGGTAATGTGGGACAAAAGCTTACCAGTCCGTCAAGATCACGAATTTCTTTTCCTTATGGACGGGTGGATAAGGAAGTGTGCTTTCAGGTGCGGTATCGTCTTGCGACATTGCTCTTCGATTGTCTGAGGAGAGATACTACAGTAGAAGTTGTTGTCTCTCTGCGATGTTTGTCTATGGCAGAGAATGGGTAACTATCGATTGCTGACGTTTGCTGACGTGTTCTGTGTTTCATCTTATCTAATGATAGATAATCCCCACCCTCGACAATAGCTATGCCTTTGTGCACAAGACAGCTGTCGAACGCAACTCTATACCCACTACTGGTGGCTATTCTGCACCTTCCCTACTTTCAACCTGGATGTATATGCATCACTTTATCCCGATGAACATCAGGGAGAATTATTCTCGGAGAGCAGCGGCGCAGACTTAGATGAAAGGACGTGTACATCTGATGGGCGAAAATCAGATTGCACCATATCCTGTGATAAAGAACCCATGCTACTTCTCTTCCACTTTCGCGCAACTTCATTGCTGTACTCAGGCCCGATATTCCGCTCGACTAGAGGCGGATCGAATCCCGAAGTCAGTAACAAGGGACAACGCAGACCCGTAAGCACCATAGAACAGGTGTTTAGCCATAGTTGACGAAGACCCCATCCCCTGGGCTCACAGAAAAATGGCACTGCAGACCTCGCACCGAATCCCGAAGAAATGTGACAAACTGTCAAGCTTGTATCATATGGAGATTTGGCTACGAGAGGGGAATGCGGTCCGCTGGGGCGAAAGACGTCACACATAGGCTGTTGCTACTCATGGAGAGAATTAAAAGGGGAAAAAAAGGTGGGACTTAGGCCTACTTCACTGAAGAAAACTTTAGGTTGTTAGGTTGTCGTCACCCAGAATATACCGCACATTAGGGTGTTCACAGCTTAGCCAGGGATTTGCCACCACCTCGGGGCTGGGCGGTCTAGAACAGTGGGCCAAGGTCCTGGGCGCTCAGGAGGCGGAATGGTCCGAGAGTAGGTACAACACTGTAGATCATGTCCTTGGCAGCGCAAGACAAAGTGGTGGCCGAAAGCGATCAATAGATCGGAATAAAGGACCGAGTCCGAGTCGGTGTCGATTGGAGGAATTCCATATCGGCGTTGTGCGGAAGGTAACATGTTTGTATTCCATCACCATGAGAATGGTGTCGACACATTACTATGCGAGGCACACGAGAAAAACGTGCCGTCTTGAAGTGATGTATGTACGGTCATCAGAACATCAGCGAATCAACCGAGCATCCGATAGCCAAATCCGAGGCGCCTATTCTGGACAAACGATATTGTTCGGATGTTTCGGTACGTGCATCCGTACCAAAAGGTCAGAAATGGCGAGGCAATTGCTTCATTGTTGGTGGTTAAGATGCGTATGTTGAGTCACAGTGACTCCGCAACCTGGGACGGGGACTAATCAAACCATAAGGCATAAGGTCTTGCGAGGGGAATCACTGGCTGGTTCGAAACGGCGAGAGGTGTTAGTTTTACAATAGGGCTGCATTACACGTTGTACATCCATTCAATAAAGGGAACGGAATCTTCAACAAGTTATCTGCCAAGACGAGATCATCACCTGAAAGCCCCAGTAAAGAAACAACTGTGCTGCGCATCGCCACAAGGAACAGCTCGGAAGTCCGGTTGGGCCCGGTGTGTACAATGAAGTTACGTGTCGGTTAGAGAGAAACAAGCTCGCTTGCCCTGAACGGAATGTTAGATGAAGACAAGCTTGCTGCCCTGATCCAAGAATGGTCTTCCCTCGCGACCGAGAAGCTCGTCATGTTCGATGGAAAAGTTGTGAACAAACGCCTCGGACCGGAATCAAAGGGACTAACACTGTTTCCGGTCTGCCTATGGGACGCAAAACGCCGTGAGAGGTGGGGTGGAGCCCCATAGGAGTTTACATAACCTACTCGCCCTGATTTGTTACAGTCAGATACTGAATACGCCTGATTAACGCCTTTTCAGGAGGCGATGCATTGACAAAGAAAACTGCGAAGAGAACAAATGAATGAGAACAATGGATCAAGCAGACAGACACGTGGCGCAATCCAGGTCGGTCTTTTTGGTCGTCCGGGGTCCGGTCCGGTACGCGAAGAATCCACGTGCCTCATTTGTGACTCAGCGATACCACGTGTCCCCAGCGCAACATTCTTCAGAAATCCCTTCGTTGCCGCCGCCAACGCATGGCCATTCATTGATGGCTCGGGATTCAACACCTCCGGATTGCTACAAATACAATGATAAACCCACTTCTCTATACGCCGCGCCGTTCCGTTCCTATTTACGGCCAGGAAGCCCACACATTAAATGTACTACTAGGACGTCTCACCGGATCGACCAAATAAAGGGTGTTTGATCACAGACCCAGATCAACGTCCCTCATCGGTGGATTCTATCGGCCGTTAGCTG
>Ga0137362_10000229_pt1 | contig 26686 bp, 23 predicted proteins | sample MadtaG_2_FD_104801 | JGI IMG/M metagenome (GOLD analysis project Ga0137362, IMG submission 104801) | Vadose zone soil microbial communities from Angelo Coast Range Reserve, California, USA - Mad1_100_16 metaG | ecosystem: Environmental > Terrestrial > Soil > Vadose zone | place: USA: California... | reverse complement strand
TTGGGATCGTTATCGGAGACCAATTGATCGAACACCCGAATCTTGTACATCTGATTGTTCCAGGCATCCGGATCCGGCGGCGTTAATTTTTGCTTGTAGCGTTCCGCCTCATCCATCTTCACCGGCAACCACCAACTGAGCGAACCTTTCTTGCCTTCCCATTTGCGCTCGACGTATACCGGCAGCATGTCGTCCATGCCAAGCAACTCGGCCAGCCCATAAGCTGCGATGTTGTACTTATAGGAGTCTACGAAGTTCAGTTCGGTGCCGCTGGCAAGCTGCTTCGAAAATTTGTGTTCGTCGAGATCTTGGAAAGAGGCGTCATGGGTAATGGTGCCGTCGGAAAGCGTAAGCCGCTTGGTGCCAGTGACACCTTTCTTGGCGTCCTGACTCTTCACCACCTTGGCGTTCATAAGGAACTGCTTAATCTGCTCCTTGGTCGGTGTTGGTTCGTCTGAGGCAACCGCAAAGAGCTGCCAAGTCAGACACACGGCCACGACAAAAATCAGTCTCCATGACCGCAGACGAAGTGTGTTCATCGAAGTTGTGTTCATCGAAGTATCCTCCATTGAGCGGCTGGAAGCCTGCTCCTTTACGCCGTCATCGCAGGGAAAATGCCCGACCTCTCTCGGCTTGTTCCCAGACGCGCGTCCACAGCTGCGCTAAACGCCGTGTTGTCTCCAAACGCGGCGAAGCTAACAAAAACGGTCGAACCACTCACTGTAACGGGCTGACGGACTCTGTGCGGTGACATAGCAAATCGTTCGTCAGCAAAAAAACGCTACCGTGCGGTTCCAACTCGTCGGTAGCAAAGGCGAGTTTGTTTGACCTTTTATGCCCCTCTACTGCATAAGTCAAGATATTTTCTAACTACCCCGCACCCTTCTGGCTTGCCATTCAATCCTTCGCCGTCGGCAAACCCTCCTCGGTCCAACCTCTCCACCCGCCATCCATCGACTCCACGTTCGTATATCCCATCTTCTGCAAATTATCGGCGACCAGCGCCGACCGGTATCCTCCCCCGCAATACAAAATCATCTTCGTCGAGGTTTCCGGCACCTTAGTCTCTATGTCGCGTTCGATAATTCCTCTGCCCATGTGTACTGCTCCGGGCAAATGTCCGTTGGCCCATTCGTTGTCTTCTCTCACATCCACCAGCAAGAATTTCTCGGCGCTCTCCATCCGCCTCTTCACATCCTCGACGTTTGTTTCTTTCACGCGCGTCTTCGCGTCGCTGACCAGTTTCAAAAATTGTGGCGAATGTTTCATGGAAGTTCTCCTTTCTTGTTTCTCCCTCGCCAGAGTAACACTCGTGAACACAGTTCTACTCTTCCATCCGCATAGTTCTGACAGGTTTTATTTGTTAGAAGTCTACCGAAAATACTTCCGCTGCGATCGATCGCTACGTACTGCTCTTCTTCGCAAAAGTCCGCACGTAATGTACCAGCCCCCACACTTTTGCCGGCGTCAGGCGGTCTCCTTCACCGACCATCTTGTCCTTACCCTTCACGATCAGGTCATAGATGTCGCTATCCGACATCCCGGTTATCACAGCTGAGTCGTGCCAGTCCTTCATTTTCAAACTCATTGACTCCACCAGGTCGCCCTTGCCGTCCCCGCTTTCTCCATGGCACATCGCGCAGTCATATCCAAAAATCTTTTTCGCGGCAGCCAGCACTTCCGGTGAGGATTTTACGGGATTTTCTTTTTTTGCTGCCGACGCGGGGGTTGCGGCTGGCGTTGCTGCTGCAGTCGCTGGCGGTGGCGCATCCGCTGGCTTTTCCTGCGCGGCTTTTTCCTGCGCTTTTTCCTGTGCGCTCCAAACCCCGATACTCATCGCGATCCCGATGGCCAACACCTGCAAAATATTGCTCATAAGCGCCTCCCAAGGAAATCCCCGGCGCGCCTCTTTAGGGCCCACCTGCCGCTAAACCACGATGTCCGGGATCTCCGCAACGGAGTCTACACCCATGAGGCTCGTATAGCGCAAAAACGTTTCTAGATGATTCCACTAATCATAATGCCCACCGCTGGATCTGCCTTTAGTAGCGGCCGCCTTCGGAGGCGGATGCTTTTTGGAGCGCTGCAGCCCAGCTGCCATTTTCCTTTTCCGAATCCGGGCTCCACCCTTTACCCGAGACCGTCACTCCAAATCCCGCCAGTTCGGCCCCGTAGAAATTTCCACCGCCAGCGGCACCGCCAGCTTGTGCACGCCTTCCATCTCTTCCCGCACCAACTTCTCCAGCGTCTTCACCTCTTTCGGGGGCGCCTCAAACAACAATTCGTCGTGCACCTGTAAAATCATCTGCGCCGCCAGTTTTTCCTTCTTCAACCGTTTCGCGATGGCAATCATAGCCAGCTTGATCAAATCCGCCGCCGTCCCCTGCAGCGGCGAATTCAGCGCCGTGCGCTCCGCAAAATTCCGCAGCTGCAGCTGCGGAGAAGTAATTTCCGGTATCGGCCGCACCCGTCCGAAAAGTGTCCGCGTTTCGCCGCTCTTTCGCGTCTCTACCAGCACGCGGTCCAGATACTCCTTCACTCCGCGATATCTAGCAAAATACGCATTAATAAACTGCGCCGCCTCGCGCTGCTCGATCCCCAACTGCTGCGCCAGCCCGAACGGCGACAATCCATAAATAATCCCAAAATTGATCGCCTTTGCCGCCCGCCGGTGTTCCGCAGTCTGCGCCATCGGCCCAACTCCGAACACCTCCTGAGCCGTACGCGCGTGAATGTCCTCTCCGTTGCGAAACGCTTCCACCAGCACCGCGTCTTTTGAAAAATGCGCCATGATTCGCAGCTCCACCTGCGAATAATCCGCAGCCAGCATGATTTTTCCCGGCTCCGCCACAAACGCCGCGCGAATCTCTCGCCCCAGTTCCGTTCGAATCGGAATATTCTGCAGATTCGGATCGCTCGAACTCAGCCGCCCTGTCGCTGTTCCCGTTTGGTTAAAACTGGTGTGCAACCGCCCGGTCACCGGATGAATCAGCTTCGGAAGCGAATCCACGTACGTGGATTTCAGTTTCGTGAATTCCCGGTACTCGATCACTTTTTTCGGCAGCGGATGCCGCGCGCCCAGTTCCGCCAGAATTTCCACCGCCGTCGAACGCGATTTCGGCCGCCCGCGCTTTGCCCCCGGCACCAGATTCAATTTGTCGAAAAGCACTTCCGCCAGTTGCGTCGGCGAATTGCAATTGAACTCCATTCCCGCCAGTTCCCAGATTTCCCTCTCCAGCCTCCGCACTTCTTTTTCCATGGACAGCGACATTGCGGCCAGCACTTGCTGGTCCACGCGCACTCCCGTGCGCTCCATCTCTGCCAGTACGCCCGCCAGCGGCAAATCTATTTTCTCGTAAACTTCCTCCAGCTTTTTTTCTTTCACCTGCGCGCGGAGCGTGGGCGCCAGCCGTTGCATCGTATCAGCGCGTTCTCCCGAACCTCCTCCCAACGGCACATTGAATTGCCGGAACGCTACTTCTTCAAAATTGTGTTTTGCAGTTGTGGGACGCAGCAGGTACGAATATATTTGCGTCGCATCCACAATGTTTTCCGCAGGCCCCGCCATTAGCTGAAAAAGTTTCGCATCGTGCACGATCTTCACGCGCTTGGCATCCTTCAGCACCGGCTCCAGCGCTTTCAGTGCCTCTTCTTTTTCATCAACCCACACCAGCCGGCCTTCTCCCGCTTCCGAAGACAATTCGATTCCTTTAACTCGCGTTCCAAATCCTTCACTTTCGCGCCCCGCCAGATCCAACGTCAGCCAGATCGCCAATGGCTTTTTCGCCGGAAGCTTTTTCAGCCATTCGCGAAACTCCGCAACGTTCGCAAATTCCGCATAGTCCTTTTTCGGGGCTTCCGTTCCTGTTTCCACCGGCGCGGCGGCAAATGCTTCGCTCCCCAGCTCTCGCAGCAGCGAATTAAATCCCAATTCCCGGTACAAATCCGCCAGCACCGGCACGTCGGGGGTTCCCATCAACAGCTGGTGCAAATCCAATTCCATCGGAACATCCGTCGAAATCGCCGCCAGTTGCTTCGACATCATCACCTGTACTCGCTGTTGCTGCAGCGCTTCGCGATACCGTTTATTCGAAACTTCGTCGGCGTGGTCCAATGCGTTTTCCACGCTGCCATATTTCTGAATCAGTTCCGCCGCGCCCTTTTCGCCGATTCCCTTTGCCCCAGGAATGTTGTCCACCGTATCGCCCGTGAGCGCCATGTAATCAATCACTCGTTCCGCCGGCACCCCCAGAATTTCTTCCACTCGCTTTTCATCCACAATCACGTCGGCCTTCGCGCCGCCCGTTCCCGTGCGCAGCGTTCGCACATTCTTCCCTACCAACTGCATCATGTCCTTATCGTTCGATACGATCAGAACTTCAATGTTGTTCTTCGCCGCCTTGACCGCCAATGTTCCGATCACGTCGTCCGCCTCGAACCCTTGCACCTCCAGAATTGGCAGCCGCATCGCTTCGCACAATTTCTTCACGTACGGCAACTGCACTCTCATCTCGTCCGGCATCGGCTCGCGATGCGCTTTATATTGTTCGAATATTTTGTCGCGAAAGGTTGGGCCCGAGGGATCGAACACGATTCCCAGGTACTCCGGCTTATAGTCTTTCAGGATTCTCTTCAGAATGTTGTTGAACAGGAACGGCACCTTGGTCGGCATGCCGCTCGGCGCATTCATTCTCAGCATCGGCGCATAAAACGCTCGATATATATGCGCCATCGCGTCCACAAGAAACAATCTCTTCGCAGGTTCGGTCATCCGCGCGAGTATACCAAACGCTGCCGCCGCCTCACGTTTCCGGCAACTGTTACTTCGTTGTCATTACGCCCGCCTGCTTTTGCGGAAAGCAGGGCGAGGAATCTTTCTGTGCGTTCGTAAACTAATGACAAATTGCCGATACAACACGGCTATTGACATGCGTCTTATAGTGCTTCCTGGATACTTCTACGCCGATTTTTGGACTTTACCTCGACTCGACCTGGCTAACTCTTTTAGAATCAATACTTACAGAATTGGCGTTCGCTAAGCCCTTTAGAACCCATACTTAGGAAAAAGGGGGGACAGGGGGCCTCGAGCTGCGAACTTCTCACTCAACTTCCTACTCCAGGAGCCCGTCGATAAAAGAGTATTCCCGGCTGTCCTGACTGCAGCCGGGAATTAATGCAAATGATTGATTCGGCTACCGTTGCGCGGCCGCCGACGTAGTCGCTTGCGTAACCAGCAACAGCCGCGTACCGCTATCCAAGTGCACGTTCTTCCCAGCCGCTACGATCAGCGCCCCATTAGTCGAATTTGCTGCGTTCGCGTTTAAAGTTATGCCATTCAGACCATAAACGCCCCGGCTGGTAGGTTTCAGCTCCCCTGATGAATTCAGTCCTCCTGCCGGCTGGCCAGCTCCCTTCGCAGCTCCCGCACTCGAATTCACTGTGCCGTTCTGCTCTACTGTGCGCGGAACGGTGCTTGCTGCACCGCTCGCCGCTCCGCCGATTGTACTTCCCACACCTCCAACCGTGCCGCGGTTCCCGGCTGCGCCGGCTGCCGCCGCGCCGCCTTCTATGTTGCCCATCGGCTGGAGATCGTCGCCGCTCACAGCTGGAGTACCTTGATCGGCTGCCATCGCTTGCAATGTCACTTGCAGCGGCATTTCACGCCCATCCTTCAGAACCGCACGATCAAACTGCATGGCCAGAACCGAGTCGGCATCTCCCTTGGCTCGCGCGCTTGCTCGCGTCACGTGCCCCACCAGCTTGGTGTTGCTGGGGATCACAACTTTTCCGTCGACTTTTACCGCCTCGGTTGTCTGGGCGGCGACTACGTCACCCGGCTTCGCCTTTTTAGAATCCAATGGGCGACTCAATTCCGCATTTAGCGCAGTCCCCGCCACCAGCGAAGCGGATTGCTCGCTGTGATTTTGCGTTGCGGTCTGGCCCGTGGCTTGGCCAAACGCGCTCACCAGAAACGCTCCGGCCGCGATAAAATGGATTAGTCGTGCCATAAAACGTCTCCTTCCTTCCCTGAAATGTTGCACACCGGAGACCATCAGGCTAAAGTCTTTATTATCTGACCATTAGATGGACTGCGGTCAGCCCGAACAAAGCTTCGCCCATGTAGCTTTGTCGGCCCAGGCAAAGCTTTTGCTAAGGGAAATACTGTAGGGGATTTAGTGGGCGTCTGGTGCAGGAGCCGGTGGCTGAACCACGATCAAAAGATGCGTGCCGTTTTCCAGATGAATGTTTTGTTTCGCGCCGACAAGCACCGTTCCGTGCGAACCTTCTGAGACCGGCGTAAACACCCGCAAATTGGGTTCACTGAACGCGCCCTTGCTATCCGGCGTGAAAAGACCTTTGCGGTCGAGTCCGCCTTCAATACCGGCTGTGCTGGGCAGCGTCGGCATCACTTCCGTGCGCCGCGGCACGGTGTACGTCGATGGTACAACCGTATTTCCCGGGTTCTCTGGCGTTCCCATACTTGAGTTCAGCCTTAACGTTCCGTCCATGCGGCTCTCTTCGTACTTTTCCCGCGACGGAATGGTCGGTTGAGCTCCCACTGGGGCCAAAGCCTGGATACCGGCATTCAACTCTGCGGTTTCCCCGTTTTTCAAAACTACGCGGTCAAATTCCACGAATAGCGCGGCGCCCTGATCGCCGTCACTGCCTGCTCCAGTGCGAACGACGTGCCCAACAATCCGGCTGCCCTTTGGAAGCAATACGCTTCGTTGATACACCACAGATTCTGTGACGATTGCATTCACCACATCTCCCGGCTTGCTTTTCTCGGAATCGAGCGAACCCAGCAGGCTGGCATTAATTGCCGTTCCGGTGCTCAGGGGAATCGTGACCGCAGGTCCCTGTTGGACGACCAGCTTTTTCTCGGGAATATTGGTTTGCCCCATGGTGCTGCCTGCAAGCGTCATCACGAGGAGCGCCACTCCAATTGTTTTATGTGTCATCGGGGGCCTCCTTTCTGCGGGCTGGAGGACGAGGAACTTTTGTCAGAGACTATACCACCAAGACATAGTGCAACGTCAATTCCAATCTGTAACTCCTTTAATTTCAATGGAGACATGGCGCAAAGCCACGCTACCATCCGCTCAGTTTGTGGTTCTGGTACCCGCTTCTTACAGGGTTCGCGCGGCGTTTTTGCCACACATCATGTACGGGTCGTCCGGCCGACATCTACGCAACAGAACTCCTTGTCTTCGGGCAGCTGCTGTGGCCGGTATCAGCTTGCGAATTTGCTATGAGGGAACTATTCCCAGCGATTTGCCGACCTCGGCCATGGTATCGGCCGCGTTGAGCAGTTGCTCTTTCTTGTGTCCGGCGCTCACGATCGCGCGCAGCCGGGCTTTTCCTTCCGCAACCGTTGGGTAGCCCACCGCCGGCGCAAATACGCCCGCTTCAAACAGTTTTTTCGAAAACTCAAAAGCCTTCGCCGCATCGCCCACATGGATCGGCACGATCGGCGTCTCGCTTGCCTTGAACTGAAATCCCCGCTTCTTCAGTTCGCGCTTAAACGTCTTGGTATTCTTCCACAACTTCTTTACCAGCTTTTCTCCTTCGGCGGAATCCAGGATCGAAAACGCCGCCATGCACGCCGCCGCGGTGGCCGGCGTATGCGAAGTTGAAAACAAAAATGGCCGCGCCCGCAAATAAAGAAAATCAATCAGGTCACGCGATCCGCAGACGTAGCCGCCCATCACGCCGATCGCTTTACTCAGCGTTCCGACCTGAATATGCACGCGCCCATGACATTCAAAATGATCAACGGTTCCGCGCCCGTTGCGTCCCATCACGCCGCTGGCATGCGCGTCGTCCACCATCATGATGCAGTCGTATTTCTCCGCCAGCGCGCAGAGTTCCGGCAGCGGCGCCAGATCGCCGTCCATCGAAAAAACGCCGTCCGTGATGATCAATTTCTTTCCCGGAAAGCTCGCATGTTCCTGCAAAATTCGCTCGCAGTCTTTCACGTCCTTGTGCTTGAAGACCTTGATCGTTGCCCGCGAAAGCCGCGCACCGTCAATGATCGAAGCGTGATTCAATTCATCCGAAATAATCAGATCCTCTTTGCCCAGCACCGCGGACACCGTTCCCGCATTCGCGGTGAATCCCGATTGGAACACCACGCACGCTTCCACATTCTTGAATTTGGCAATCTGTTCTTCCAGTTGCATGTGCAGTTGCATCGTTCCGGCGATTGTGCGCACCGCGCCGGCCCCGGCTCCATACGTTTTCGCCGCTTCCACCGCCGCTTTCCGCAGCGCCTTGTGCGTCGTCAGACCGAGGTAATTATTCGAGGCAAGATTGATGACCTCTCTGCCGTCGAATGTGCAAACCGCCTTTTGCTCGTCTTGCAAAACGCGCAACTTCGGCGCAACGCCTTTTTCGCGCAACTCTTTCAATTGCTCGCTCACATATTGCAGCGGATTCTGCTTGATCATTTGCGTTCCTTGTTCCGGCATGAATATCCCTCTTTCCGTACTCGTAATGACGACGAGATTTTTGCGCTCGCAATCACGACCAGTAACTTTGTCATCCTGAGCGATGCGATCGAAGATTCCGGTTCCTCACCGGAAAGGATCTCAACGTAACGGAGGGCAGGGCGCCCATCGCTTCAAGAAGTCTCCAACGTCACTCTAACTGCGGGTGGAGGGCGCATCCGCAATCAACTCTGCAAACTCTCTTCCTTGCTTACTACCGCGTTACTGCGGCAGTCCATCAGGATACAACAAAATCTTCCCTGCAAGACCGCCCTGCAATTTTGCGAAAGCATCTTCAAATTGTTCCAGCTTCACGCGCTCGCCAAACAGCGGCTCAAGATTTAACCTTCCCGCCTTCAACAGCGCCGTCATTTGCACCCAGGTTTCATACATTCTCCGCCCGTAGATTCCCTGCACGGTAGCGCCCTTAAAAATGACGTCGTTCACCAAATCCAGCGGCACATTCTCCGTAGGAATTCCCAAAAGCGATGCGCGTCCACCCGCCCGTAGCGCCTTAAATCCCTGCTGAATCGCCGTTGGATTTCCGCTCATCTCCAGCAGCACATCCACGCCGGTGGAATTTGTCTCGCTCAAAATTTTCGCCACCGCATCTTCCGCCGCTGGGTTCAACACCACGTCCGCGCCCATTTTCTTGGCCATCGCGCGCCGTTGCTCGTTCGTTTCGGTCGCGAAAACCGTAGAACTTCCGCACGCTTTCGCCACTGCAATGGACATCAATCCGATCGGCCCGCATCCCGTGACCAGCGCCGTTCGTCCCGCAATCGGCCCCGCCAAAACGGTGTGCACTGCGTTGCCCAGTGGATCGAGAATCGCGCCGTAGCGCTCCGGAATTGCCGGATCCAGCTTTATGATGTTCGCTGCCGGAATTTTCACAAACTCCGCGAACGCGCCATCCTGATCGATCCCGATAATCTTCAGGTTTTGGCAAATGTGCGCTTCGCCCACTCGGCACTGGTGGCAATGCCCGCAATTTACGTGCATCTCCGCACTGACAAAGTCTCCGGCTTTGACTGCGAAGACTTCGCTGCCAATCTTTTCCACCACGCCGCAAAATTCGTGCCCCAGAGTCACCGGAGGCTTAATCCGTCCCTGCGACCACCGGTCCCAGCCATAGATGTGTAAATCCGTCCCGCAAATCGAAGCCGCCCGCACGCGCACCAGTACGTCCGTCGGTCCAAATGCAGGCGTCGTCGCTGTTTCCAGCGAAAGTCCCCGCGCCGCATGCATTTTCCGCAACGCTTTCATCGCGCCTCGTGCCAATTATTTTCTGTAAGAAAGTTTTTTTCGGCGGGCTTCATATTTGCGTGTCAGTAATCGATGTTAGCACACGCCTGCGTTAGGTTCAGGCGGCGGGGTTCAGTCCGCCGGCTCGATGCGAAATCGCGCGAACCGATCGGAAATCGCGCCGCAAATTTGCGCTACGCACACCGCAGCAAGCGCTCCCGTGAATACATCCATGGTGTAGTGCGCGCGCAAAACTAAAACTGCGGCAATTTCGAAGAGCACCACGCAAACGGCAAGCGCCGTCAGCCAGGCTCGCCGCAACCGCGCCAGCTCAATTGCACCAAAAACCGCAATCGCCGTGTGCCCGCTAAAGAAAAAATCGTTCGCCACTCCGTACGTCACCAGGAGCGACGGAAATCCCGGATCGTGCCAGATGACTCCGGGCGGCGCGGGCAGCGAGCACAACGCCTGCATCACCTGGCGCGTCACCAGCAGCATCCCAAGCCCGAGGAAGGGGCGAAGTATGCCGCCGAAAATCCAACTGGCAAGAAGAAATATTGCGATCGCGTCAATCAGCGCTGAACTCGCAATCAGCAACACATTTGCCGCGTGTGGCGAGCCGTGCAGGTATGCATTTGCCGGAGCACTCAGCCGGTGCAGCCCATCACCGATTCCTTCCGTCGGCGAACTTCGCGCTCCCAAAAGGGATTGCGTCCAAAACCAGATCGCCAGTGCGGCGAAGGTGATCAGAATTCGCGCGGCCAGAGCTTTCTTCTTTGCGATTTTTCTGTCTTTCGCTCGCTGCGCGGCATCCGCATTAACAATTTCTTGCAGCGCTTCAGGCGAGCTCATTGCCAAGCTCCTTCACGCGCCGCAGGTCCAGTTTTCCAGTTCCCAGATAGGGCATGGCCTCGATGTGGCGAAACTGGTCCGGGCGCGGCTTCCACAACGCCGGCAGATCTACTTCAGCGAATCGCACGAGGCATGCTTGCAATGCTTCGTCCAATAGCGTGTGCAGTACAATCAAGCGTTCGCCTTTTCTTTCGTCCGGAACTGCCGTGACCACAAACACCTGCTCCGCGGCTCCCGCGATTTCCTGCAGTTTGTCCTCGATTTTGATGTGCGGCACCATCTCGCCGCCGATTTTGCTGAAGCGGCTCAAGCGATCGGTGATACGCACAAATCCATCTTCATCAATTGTTGCGATGTCGCCGGTGTTGTACCAGCCATCTTGCAGAACTTCCGCTGTTTTTTCCGGACGGTTCAAATATCCGCGCATCACGTTTGGTCCGCGCACCAACAACAATCCTGGTTGGTTTATGCTTTGCACCATGCCCGTCTCGGGATCGACCGTGCGCAAAACAATTCCGGGGAGCGGATGCCCGATGCTGCCACGCTTCGCGCCCACTTGCCGAAAGGACGCGGCGCGAAAATCCGCAGTATTCACGGAAACCACCGGCGAACATTCCGTACAGCCGTAGCCTTCGAGCGGCCGAATTCCAAAGTGATCTTCAAACGCTTCGGAAACGCGCGCCGGCAATTTTTCCGCTCCGGCCATCACAAAACGCAAACTGCCAAAATCTTCGGGAGCGCATCGCCGCGTGTAAGCCTGCAGGAAAGTGGGCGTGGCGAGCATCATCGTGACCTTATACTTACTCACTAAGGCGCCGATAGTTCGCGAATCCAGCGGGCTCGGGTGATACACGACACCGATTCCCACTGCACTTGGCAAAGCCAGGGTTCCCGTAAATCCGAAAGAATGGAAGAATGGCAGGATTCCCAGGATGCGGTCTTCCTTGTGCAACATAAAAACCTGATTCAACTGTTCGACGTTGGACGCAACGTTATATTGCGTGAGCAGCACGCCTTTCGGATCGCCGGTCGATCCGCTGGAAAAGATAATCGTAGCCACGTCGTCCAGTTTCGTCCGTTCTTTATTTCCGCAAATTCGCTCGATCGCTCCAATCGGAAAAAACAGCGCTGCGGATAGCGCGATTAGCCTTTCTACAAAACCGGATGCCCCCGCCAAATCCTCCAGATAAATCGGCGTCCCCGGCGGCTGCACCTTGATCTTTTCGAGAAATAATTTCGACGTCACCACGGTTTTCAGGCCGCTCTGCTGCGCACACGATTCCACCACTGAATTCGACGCCGTGTAATTCAGATTGACGGGAATTTTTCCGGCGAACATGGCCCCCAGGTTCACCAGCGCGCCGCCAATCGACGGTGGTAGCAGCACGCCCACAGTTTCCTGATCTTTCCAATATGATCGCAGACGCCGAGCAAGGAAAATCGTTTTCACTAGCGCCGAAAAGAATTTCAGTTTCGGCGTGCGCATGTCGGCCATCGCAAAACGCAAAGGATGCCGCCGCGCGGTTTGGATAAACGATTCCGGAATCGTTTTCATTTGCCACTTGCGGCGGGCAAAGGCATCCGCGCCGAGCTCGAGCACGGCCTGCCGCGCCTCCGTGGACGTGACAGTCGCGGGCAGCGGCTTGCCGAACGTCACGCGCACCGGGTAAGGAATCCTTCGCGGCCACTTCCAGAAAAATTTCCCGCCGGAAAAACTAAAAATCGAGCCCCAGATTCCGTCGATGTGCATGGGAATCACCGGCACTTCCAAGCCTTTTAAGATTCGCTCCATGCCGCGGCGAAACGGCATCATCTGCCCGATGCGCGTCATCTGCCCCTCGGGGAAAATGCATACCAGTTCGCCATCTTGCAGGGCTTTGCTCGCAGCGCGCAGGGCGTGAATCATTTCGCGGGGCCCTTGTTGCGCGGAAATCGGAATCACGCCCAGCATTTTTGCGAACGGTTTCACCACCGGATGTTCGTAGGAATCCTTGAACATCAAAAAGCGCACCGGGCGATCGGTCGCAGCGATCACCAGCGCGGCATCCGCCATCGAGGCATGGTTTGGCGCCAGCAAAGCGCCTCCGCGCGCCGGCACGTATTTCGCACTGCTGATATCCATACGGTAAATCGTGTGCGTCGCAAACCAAAGCAGCAGCCGCATCAGCGAATCCGGCAGCAGCCTGACCGTGTAGATCGCCGCTCCTAGCGACACCACCGCGGTGGCCGCAAAAAAGGTTCGCAAGCCGACGTGCAGGTAGTGCGTAAATCCGGAATAGATTGCCGATGCCAGCACCACGCCGGCAAAAGAAAGCCAGTTGGCGTACGCGATGACGCCGCCCTTTTTGTCCTCGTCGGGCCGGTGTTGAATCAACGCGCTGATCGGCACGATGAAAAATCCGCCACTGAAGCCGAGAGCGACAAGCAAGCCGAAGACTTGCGCGAACGACAACACCGGCAGCGCTAACAAGCAGCCGAAAGTGGCCATTCCCACGCCGCCCAGCGGAATCAATCCGTATTCGATTTTTCCTCCGGAGAGATAGCCCGCGGCAAAACTTCCGACTCCGATGCCGATCGCCAGCGCGGCCTGCAGATAGCTTCCGCGCGTTTCGTTCAGGTGCATGATTTCGCGGCCGTAAAAAACAATGACAAATTGCAGCAGCGCGCCGAGAAACCAAAAATAGGTGTTGCCAATGATCGCCAACTTCAGCGCGCGATCCGGTTGCACCAATTTCCGCTGCGCGCGCAAATCTCCAAATATGTTGAGCCTGAATTTCTTGCTTGGATCGCCGGCCGGCACGCGAGAGATCAGAAAGCTGGCTGCGAGACCGATGAGAGAGCAGGCGCCATAAATCATTCCAGCGGTCGCGGGACTGCTGTGAAATTGCTGCGCCAAGAACGATCCTGCTACTGTGCCCGAGATGATTGCTAAAAATGTGGTCAGTTCAAGAACGCCGTTTCCCCACGACAGCAGTTCGGGAGGCAGCAACTCCGGAAGCAGACCGTACTTGGATGGCCCGAACAATGCAGCTTGCGTGCTGGCCAGAAAAATTACCGTGTAGGCCAGATAGGGATTACCCTGATGGAACGCAAAAATTGCGAACAGCATCGCGGCAATTTCGAAGAGCTTGGTAGCGATGGTGACGCTGCGCTTGCTGAAGCGGTCGGCGAGGAAGCCACCGGTCATCGAAAATAGCAAAAATGGAATCGCGAAAAGGTTTCCGATCAGGAAAACGCCAAAATCTTTTTGTGCGGTGGTAGGGTTCTGCCCGAGAATCAGATAAATGACAAAAAACTTCAGACCGTTATCGTTGAACGCGCCCTGAAACTGCGTGGCAATCAGGCTCCAGAAACCGCGCCGCCAATTCTTATCGTTCTCGGGCCAATTCTGCGGCCCTGTTGTTGGCATTGACGGTCCCCCGCGTACAGCCGCTCTCGTGTTTCGATTCTCCCCTGCGACTTGCGCCCGCATCTACGAAAATATTCGGCTCAGTTGCCCAAATCGCCGCGAATGGCGCACTAAACATCGCAAAGGTCCACGGCTTGCCGCAGCGATGTAAGCGGGTCATGTAACGGCACGAACTCGTGGGCCACGTAACCGCGGAAGGTTGCCGCGGCAATGCCCCGCATCACGCCGTCCCATTGGACTTCCTGAGTCGCGTCGAGTTCGTGGCGTCCCGGAACGCCGCCGGTGTGAAAGTGGGCGATCCAATCGATATTTTTCTGGATGGTGCGCACCAGATCGCCTTCCATGATTTGCATGTGATAGATGTCGTAGAGCAGCTTGACGCGGGGCGAATTCACCGCCTGCACCACTTGCACTCCCCATGCACTGCGATCGCACATGTAGTCGTGGTGATCCACTTTACTATTCAGCAGCTCCATGCAGATCGTGACGCCGTGATCCTCGGCAATTTTCTTGACGCTGTTTAAGCCTAGAATCGTATTTCTTGCGCCTTCTTCGTCGGACATTCCTCCGCGATTGCCGGAAAACGTAATCACGTTAGGCACCCCGGCCTTTGCCGCGAGCGGAATATATTTGCGAAAGCCTTCCTCAATCCTGGCGTGGTTCTCGACGCGGTTCATCGCGCTGGCAATTTCGCCGCCGCCCGCGTAGCCCATGCTGCACACCAAGCCGTAGCGCGGCGGAACTTCGAATTCATCTGGATTGAGTAAATCAATGCCTTTCAATCCGAGCTGCACGGCATATTCGCAAAGCTGGTCGAGAGGAATCTTCTGATAGCACCAGCGCGAAGCCGATTGCCGGATATTGCCTTTCCGCTTGGTGGGAGCGGCTCCCTGCGACCAGGAGACGGACGGCAGCGCAGCCATAGTGGCCCCAGAAACGACGGTTTTCAGCAGGTTGCGCCGCGAAACGTTGGTCATAGCTGTCTGGCAGAGTGTAGCGAACGGCACGTCGAAGTCGAGAGGAATTTATCTTGGCGACAGGCGGCAGCGCCGCGTGCTCAACAGTTCCCATGACCTCCGCATCCGACAGTGCAATCTTTGCAGCTGGTCATACGTAGTATTCTTGTGAGCCAAACCATGTCCATTACCGCATCGCCAACCGACCAAGCCGTGTCCCAGCCTGCCATTCACATCGATCACGTCTCGCGCCATTACGTGATGGGCGAATCTTCCATTCGCGCAGTGGACGATGTCTCGCTGACTGTGCCTACGGGAGAATTTCTTGCGCTGCTGGGCAGCTCTGGCTCTGGCAAATCCACATTGCTGAATTTGATGGCTGGGCTCGACCGGCCGACTTCGGGTTCGATTCATTGCGGCGGGCGCAATCTTGCGGAACTTTCTCCGCTCGAGCTGGCGCGCTATCGGCGGAATACGGTGGGAATGGTTTTCCAGTCGTTCAACCTTTTGCCGCGCATGACGCTCGAAGAAAACGTCGAACTGCCGCTGCGTCTTGCCGAAGTCGAACGCAGCGAACGTGCCGCGCGTGTGCGCGAAGCGCTCGAACACGTACGCCTCGCAAAACGAACCGGCCACCGCCCCAGCGAACTTTCCGGTGGCGAACAGCAGCGCACCGCCATTGCGCGGGCGTTGGTGAATCGCCCGAAAATTCTTTTTGCGGATGAGCCCACCGGCAATCTCGATTCCGCCACCGGCGAAGCCATCCTCACGCTGCTCCGCGAAATTCAATCCAGCATGGGCATGACCATCGTGATGGTCACGCACGAGCGGCATCTGGCAGAAAAGTTCGCCGACCGCCTGGCCACGATGGGCGACGGAAAACTGCTTTCGACGAACGCCAGCGCTGCATTTTCATCCAGCTTCTTACCCAGTGGGGCGGCGCAATGAAACTTCGCGACATGACCGAACTTGCCGGCCGCAATTTGCGCGAAGCCATTCTTCGCAATTCGCTTACAACGCTTGGCGTAGCAGTCGGCGTCGCGTCGCTCGTCGCCATGCTTTCGCTCGGCGTGGGATTGCAACAACTCGCTTCCAGCCGCCTTACCAAAAGCGGTCTCTTCGACTCCATTTTTGTGACCGCGAAAAGCAATCTGCGCGGACCGGGCGCGGGACCACCGGCGACTCGCGCGGCTTCGCCGAAAGCGCGGCCTCTCGATGAAGACGCGCGCGCGGAATTAACGAAGCTGCCGAATGTGATTGAGGTTTACCCACAAATCCGGTTCTTCACTGAAGTGCGTTTCGACGGCAAACCTTTTGCAACCGTGGTAGCGGGCATGCCTGAATCCTCAAAGCAGAGTGGCGCGTTTGACGGCATGCAGGGCGGTTTTTTCTCCTCGCCAAACGCGGATGAAGCCATTCTGCAAATCGAATTCGCGAAGGAACTGATTCCGCAAACCAAGGATTTGATCGGCAAAGACTTGGTGCTGCGTTACGCCGAACGGCAATCGCTCGCTTCCGAATCGGGCGGCGCCGCGCAGAATTCCGGCGGTTTTTCCGTCGTTCCGAAAGAAAAACATCTTCGCATTATCGGCGTTGTGGAAACCGAACCGGCTTCGGGATTCGGCGGATTCGGCAGCGGCCGTTTGTTGATTCCTCTTCCCGTCGCTGAAACGTTGCGCGCCGCGCAAGTGAACGATCTGCGTGATGTTCTGCGCGGTGGTTCCTCGACTGACAAGCCGGCCTACGCCAGCCTGAGCGTGCGCGTGAAATCTCCTTCACTGGTTGATGCCACGGAAAAGAAAATCAAAGACCTCGGTTTCAGCGCGTTCTCGCTGCTCGACGCTTCCAAGAGCTTGCGCATCTTTTTTTCTGTTTTCGATTTGCTGCTGGGAATTTTCGGCAGCCTCGCGCTGGCCGTTGCGACACTTGGCATCGTCAACACACTGGTGATGGCGATCCTGGAACGCCGCCGCGAAATCGGCGTGCTGAAAGCGCTTGGCGCCGCCGATGGCGATGTGAAGCAATTGTTTTTCGTCGAAGCTGGCGTGATGGGACTTACCGGCGGCGTGCTTGGCGTTTTGCTCGGCTGGATGATCGGCCAGGCGCTCACGCTCGCGACCAATATTTATTTGAAGCGCCAGGAACTTCCCGGCGTGCAAATTTCTTCCGTGCCGTTGTGGCTAATTGCGGGCGCCATCGGCTTCGCGGTTTTAGTCAGCCTGATTGCGGGCCTGTATCCGGCTTCACGGGCGGCGAAACTCAACCCTGTGGACGCGCTGCGCTACGAGTAAACTATCTCGGTGACTTCTTCGCCATTCTTTCCGTCGGACATTCGCTGTTGGTCACCCATTCGTTTCCCCTGGCGGTCATTCCGAACGCAGCGAGGAGTCTCTCTTCTCTTTTTTTTATTCTTTGTCCCATTCCCGTCAATCGCCGCGACCGCGCGCATCGAGTGCAACTCACTCCCCAGCAAGATCCTTGCGCATCCCGTGAACTACTGCATGGTCCTGCCGCCCAGCTACGACGCGGACAAGGCTCGCAAATTCCCGATTCTTTATTTTTTTCACGGACTCGGCGACAACGAGCAGATATTCGTCCATGGCGGCGCGTTTAATCTGGTGCAGGACTTGTGGGAGCGGGGACAAATCGGCGAGTTCCTGATCGCCACGCCCAACGCGGACGCGACGTTCTTTATTAATTCGCGTGACGGGCAAGTCCGCTACGAAGATTTTCTGGTGCAGGAATTTTTGCCGGGCATGGAAGCGCGTTACCGGATGCGCCCAGGCCGCGCTAATCGAGCCGTTTCCGGAGTTTCCATGGGAGGCTACGGCGCGTTGCATCTCGCATTTCGCCATCCACAACTTTTTTCTGCGGTGAGCGCGCACAGTCCGGCGATCGTTGACAAGCTTCCGGCGTTCACTGCGCCGACCGCGGGAGGCAGCGTGCGTTCGCGCGTGCTCGGCGCAACCTTCGGTTCCCCGCCCGATCCCGCTTTCTGGGACCGCAACAGCCCGCTGACGCTGGCGCGAACCGCAAATTTCGCGGGTTTGAAAATTTATTTCGATTGCGGCGATGAGGACGACTTCGGCTTCGAATCAGGCGCCACGGCGCTCGACAAAATTCTCGCCTCGCGGCACATCCCCCACGAAGCGCACATTTATCCCGGCCGCCATGACTGGCAGTATTTCGCCGAGCATCTTCCGGCATCGCTGGAATTCCACTCCCGCCTTTTTCATTGATGAAAGTGGCGCGCCCGCCCGGTTCTCGCGTCGTGTTACACCTTTGATAATGTTCCCTTCTGGCTTAGTTAGAAATGTCCCCTACACTGAAACCTCCAGAGGAGCTCCGGTTGAAGAGGACAGCGATAATATATGGCGAGACACCAGCATCAATACTGCCAGCAGCCCGGCAGGAATCCAGATCCATATGAGTTCACTTTGCAGCAGCGCCGTTCCGCGTCCGCTGAAAAATCGCGTAAGCGATATCGGCGAAACCAAGATGGGGTGCCAGGAGAAGAAATAACGTGTTTTATCGAATGGCGAGAAGAACGCCACGCCGAGGCCACCATTGGTCATTGCATCCAAAATCCCGTGGCTTGCCGTGGCAAGAAAGAAATATAACCACAGCCAACCGCGGCTCAAACCCGGCAACGCGCGAGGAAATCCCGCCACAAGAGCAAGCGTCGCGATAACGCCGGCAAAGAGCAGCGAGTGGGTGAATCCGCGATGTCCCCAAAAGTCACCGCAACGAATACCTAACCGACACCCTCTTTGGAATTTCCGCCCGAGCGAAAATGGCTCCAATTCCAAGTGCTGCTACTGGTGTGAAACCAGAGATGCCAAAAAAAGATTCCCTTCTGAGTCCTGGTTGTCGACTCGCGAATTCTATTTCTTCTGCTTCTTGATGCGAATCGTTCCGTCGCTCGCAACTTCGTACATAAAATGAGGTGTCGCGATCATCTCCGGCACTGGCGGATCCTGCTGCAGCACATGCAATACATCCGTATCCTCGGGAACGTCACTCAGTACGTGGCTGTGATATCCCGCGACCATTTTCTTTCCTTTCACGGGCGCGACATCGAGCACGGTCTTGTGCATCTGCCGCTTCTCGATGACTTTCATTCCATCCGCCGAAACCTGAAACCTCGCATCGCCGCCCAGCGGATAAGTTCCTGCCTTCGTTTGCGCGGGATAAAAATAGACATACAGCAGTCCCTGCTGTTCTTTAGCGTCAGCTCCAGTCACCGGAAATACCGCCGCATTGTACGGCCGGTTCACTTTCCCAAATTCCGCCGATGCCAGTTCCATGGCCCTCGCCGCAAACAGATAAAATCCCACGTCTTCTCGAGCCGGGTCATTCTTCTTCACCGAAAACTCTTTCGGCTTGGCAAGCTGCTCCGCTTCATATCCGACTAGAAACTTACTTCTGTCTGCGTTCAACACACCAAACGCCACGATCCATTTTCCATTTTCTCTTTTCGCGATGTAGTGCTGCCCTTCCGCTGTCTTTGGATTTGCCATTTGCACCGCGTCTGTGGCGTGCCATACCGCCTGGTCATATTCCGCCAACGCACGCCCTCGTTCCGTGATCGCCGACAACTCCGTTTCCGTCGCTAAACGAACGTTCTGCGCAAACAGGCCTGCGGCCACTGCAAGCACCGCCGCCAGCAAACTCGCAAAACACGCAATCCCCCGCTTCACGCTTTCCTCCAGCCAACTAACACAATGGCGCGCTAACAATTTACACAGATTGTCCTCAATTCGCCCCGCGAAGTGACCTGCCGCGCTCCTCTCAGGTCACCACGCCCAGCCAAGACTCGTCAGACTGGCGACATTCCGCGATGATGTCGAGGTTTCCGGACATTTTGGTCCCGCTCTCGAGCTGTACGCCGACAGCACGGCCGTCGCGGTCGCCAAGGCAAGCCACAACCCGCACGTCCTCTGCTAAAATCGCCTCGAAATGCCACCATCCGAACCATTGCGATTCCACGTCGAAGGCGCAGCCGAGGTCTCCGCTCTCTTGGTCCGCCCGAAAAACGCGCGCTGGCTTCTCGCTCTCGCGCACGGAGCAGGCGCCGGCATGACTCACCCATTCATGGAAAATCTCTCCGACGAACTAAGCGCCGTCGCCATCGCAACGTTCCGCTACCAGTTTCCCTACATGGAGCAACGCCGGCACGTTCCCGACGCACCAGCAGTGCTCACCGCTACCGTTGTGGCCGCAGTGCAGGCAGCAAAAAAAGCCGCTCCCGATTTGCCGATATTGGCAGGAGGCAAATCCATGGGCGGCAGAATGACTTCTCAAGCCGCACAACATCCCCTCGATGGCGTTCAAGGATTAATCTTCTTCGGGTTTCCGCTTCACCCGCCCAACCGGCCCGGAACTAAACGCGCCGACCACCTCGCAAAAGTCACCGTCCCGATGCTCTTCTTGCAAGGAACGCGCGACACATTCGCCGATCTCAAGCTGCTGCGTCCCATCTGCGCAAAGTTAGGCGAGCGAGCGACTCTGCACGTCATCGAATCCGCCGACCATTCCTTCCACGTCCTCAAGAGCTCCAAAAGAACCGACGCAGACGTCCTGCGCGAACTAGCCGAAACCACCGCCTCCTGGGCGGAATCAACAGGAAAACAATAGTCATCTAAATACTGAGGACGCCCCGGCGGCTGCTGTAGGAGCCTCCCGCCGCACGCCCACGACCTCATCCTCTAGTAGATAGACAGTTGAACTGGCAAGATAGCCTTGCAAGTGTGTCTGTGTTTGTATATGATGGAAGTACTATGCCGCGAAAAACTTTTGAAGCTGCTGTAACCGACTTAACTCAGGCCATTGGCCTTTTGGTGCGCCGCGTGCGCGCTGCCGCCGCTTCGCATGAACTTTCCTTGACCGAGGCTGCCGTCATGAAGCGCCTCGCTACAGACGGTCCTGCAACCACCGCCGACCTGGCGCGCGCGGAAAGCATGAAACCGCAGTCAATGGGAACCACGATCGCGGCCCTCGAGGAAATGGGCATGGTCGCGCGCAAGCCGCATCCGACCGACGGCCGCCAAGTGAATATCGAACTGAGCGCCAAAGGCGCCGCCGTGCGCAAGAGCACCCGCGATGCAAAACGGACCTGGCTGACGCAGGCCGTGTCCGAGCTCAACGAACACGAACGGGAAACGCTGTTCGCGGCTGGCGAAATCATCAAACGCCTGGCCCAGAAGTGACCAACGGAGCAGTGAACAACAAGAACGCACGAACGCAGCCTGTGAACAGACCCGCAATCAGTCCCGACACCCAGCAGACCTCTTTCCTCGGTTCGATCTCCCACGCATGGCGAGCGCTGCGCCACCGCAATTTCAAGCTCTTCTTTTTTGGTCAAAGCATCTCTCTGATCGGAACATGGATGACGCGCTGGCCACAACGTGGCTCGTGTATCGGCTGACCCACTCGGCGCTGCTGCTTGGCATCGTAACCTTCGCAGGACAGATCGTTTCGTTTGCGGTGGGCCCAGTTGCGGGCGTGTGGGTAGAGCGCCTCAATCGTCGCAAGCTGCTGGTGTGGACACAGGCCGCCGCTTCCATCCAGTCACTGGCCATGGCCGCGCTCACGCTAGCGCACGTCATCAACCTCTGGGAAATAATCTTTCTCGCCACTTTGCAGGGCCTGATTAACGCATTCGACATGCCCGCTCGCCAATCCTTCCTCGTACAAATGGTCGAAGATCGCAACGATCTCAGTAACGCCATCGCCATCAACTCCTTGATGGTAAACGCCACGCGCCTGGTTGGCCCGGCCATCGCCGGCTTGCTGATCGGAGCTGTCGGCGAGGGTTGGTGCTTTCTGCTCGATGGCGTTAGCTACTTCGCGGTGATCGCGTCGTTGCGGATGATGCGCATCAAGCCGTCGCAGATCCACCGCACTGCCTCCAGCGTGCGCGAACAGATACGTGAAGGTTGGGATTATGTCCGTATGTTTCGCCCAATCCGCACTATTCTTCTGCTCTTTTCGCTTCTCTGTCTGATGGGCTACCCCTTCGCCGTGCTTCTGCCGGTGTTCGTTGGAGAAGTACTGCACGGCAACGCGACTACTCTTCGCTGGCTGACCGGAGCTGCGGGAATCGGCGCGCTGGCGTCGGCGCTTTCCCTCGCCATCCGCAAGTCAATCCTCGGACTGACTGGCATGCTTCAGATCGCGGCAGCGACGCTCGGAATCGCGCTGATTCTCTTCGGCATATCGCATACGTTGTGGCTATCGCTAACACTAATGTGTTTTGTCGGCTTCGACCTGATGCAGAGCGCGGCCGTCAGCAACACCATCGTTCAGTCGCTGGTCCCAGAAGACAAACGCGCCCGGGTTATGAGCTATTACACAATGGCGTTTTTCGGAGCAGCGCCGTTCGGCAGCCTGCTGACTGGCGCGCTGGCTCACCGCATAGGAGCCCCGCACACGGTCATCCTTACCGGCGGGTTCTGCGCCGCCGGCACACTTTGGTTCACGTTCGAGTTGCCCAAAGTCAGAGCGGTCATGCGGCCACTCTACCAACAGATGGGTCTTCTGCCTGCACGCGACACAGATCCGATTGCCGACGTTCCGGAAGCTGCCCAATGACCTCTCGGTTAAAGGCGACAATCCCGTTCCGAAGGGAAAACGCACAGTGAACTGGTATCACTACATCGTTTGTTTCTTCGCCGGAATGTTTCTCGCGAATGTCGTGCCTCATTTCGTGCATGGCATTTCTGGTGACCGCTTTCCAACACCGTTCGCGCACCCTCCCGGAAAGGGGTTGTCCTCGCCAACCGTGAACGTTCTGTGGGCGCTGGTTAATCTGGTCGCCGGTTACATCCTGTTCCGAATCGGAAAAGTTTCGAGCGGAGGCGAGGCGGCACTTGTAGTTTTCTTCGCAGGCATCGCCGCAATCAGCACGGTGTTGAGCGTGCGCTTTACAAAAAAACAAGCCAGGTGACCGCCGACCGAGGGAAGAGCGCCGCTACAAGTCACAGCCCATAACGACCCATAACGAAAGGACACACCATGCCTCTCACTAAACTCGACAGCAACGCTACCTTGATCGTAATCGACCTGCAAAAAGGCATTGTTGCTGTTCCAACCGTTCACCCCGCCGGCGAAATCATCGGCCGTGCCGCCCAACTCGCGCGCGCTTTCCGCGAGCGAAATCTGCCGGTCGTTCTCGTCAACGTGACGGGCAGACCTCCCGGCCGCATCGACGCCGGAAGTCCAACGCGTTCGTTTACGGCGGATTGGACCGAGCTGGTTCCTGAATTGCAGCACCCAAACGACCATCTGGTTAGCAAGCAACGACCAGGCGCATTCATCGGCACACCCTTGCATGACTATTTGCATCAGCGCGGCGTGACTCAGGTCTTCATTGCGGGTATCGCAACCAGCCTCGGCGTGGAATCGACTGCGCGCAGCGCCTATGACCACGGCTACAACGTCGTGCTAGTCGCGGATGCGATGACCGACCGCGACGCCGACGCGCACCGCCACAGCGTCGAAAGGATTTTTCCCGGCTCGGCGAGACGGACACAACCGAAAACGTACTGAAGCTGCTGACGCACACGCTTTTCGAGACGCAGTAGATACGCGACAATGGAAAACCATGCGGCTGAAAATTGTTCAGGCAGGTGAACCCGTCTTGCGCGCCCAGGCACGCCGGCTAACGCGCGAAGAGATTATTTCGGACGAAATGCAGCGACTCATCCGGGACATGCGCGAGACCATGCGGGACGCTCCGGGTGTCGGGCTCGCGGCGCCGCAGGTGGGCGTGGCGCTGCAACTTGCGGTGATTGAAGATCGCGAAGAGCTGTTGAGCAGCTTGCCCGCAGAGGAGCTCGCTGAAAAGGAACGCAACGCGGTGCCATTCCACGTCATTATCAATCCGGAGATTACTCTCCTAGGGGACGACACAGCTGATTTCTATGAAGGTTGTCTCAGCTTGACCGGATTTTCGGCCGTGGTGCCGAGAGCCCGCAGGGTTCGCGTCGCATATTTAGACGAACAGGGAGAGCCACGGTCTGTAGAAGCTTCTGGATGGTACGCCCGGATACTCCAACACGAAATTGATCATCTGCGAGGGACGCTCTACATTGACCGGATGGAGACGCAAACGTTCACTTCGCTCGACAACTGGAGCCGTTTCTGGAAAGGCAAGCCGGTCCGGGAAATCATCGAAGGCTTATCCAATCAAGTGTAGGGTTCTGGCTGAATCATCGGCTGTCCGGAACCAACGCGGAACATTTCCTAATGGATTACTCGGTGTTCTTTAAGTATCTCCACCGTCTTTTCAATCGGCAGAGCCTCGATCGTGTGTCCGTTGCCAGTCATGGTTGTCGCCTTAAACATCGAGTTGTAGACGGCTTCCTCCGTCGCTTCGATAGCGGCCAGAAACAGTGGCGACATCGCGTCGCTGGTCATCACCTCCACGTTCCGCATAAGCGCTTTTTCATTGGCACCTTTTTCCGGGAACTGAATCCGCACCTGCGCCGCCGTCGAGAATGCGATCGCGTAGTCTCCGCTGCCGTTTGAGGCCGAACTCCCAGTGCGCGCAACGCCCAGCAACGCTCTCGCCGCTAGTCGCTTCAGATTGCGTGCGTCCAGCGGCGCGTCGGTGGCGACGACGATCATGCATGATCCGTCTGCCTTGTCTTTTACTGTCCCATCGTTGCTGGGCCCGCTGCCAGCCTGCTGTAGTTCCTTACGTAGATAATACTGGCCCAGTTCCTGGCCCACGGGAGCACCCGCAATGGTCAGGACGCCGCCGAAATTCGTCTGCACCAGGACGCCAACTGTGTACCCGCCGAGATTGCGGGGCAGGCGGCGCGACGAAGTCCCGATGCCGCCTTTCCAGCCGAAGGCTACTGTCCCGGTGCCCGCGCCGACATCGCCCTCCTCGACCGGTCCGCCCGTTGCGTTCTTGATGGCGGCGAACACGTCGTCGGGCATGACGTGACGGCCGCGAATGTCGCTTAGGTATCCGTCATTGGTTTCGCCGACGACCGGATTGATAGACAGCACATCCTCGTTGCCCGGCAGTGCCAACATGTAGCCGATCAGCGCGTCCGCCACGCGCGGCACGCTTGTGGTGGACGTCAGCGGGATGGGCGTTTCGATCTCACCCATTTCATCTACCTGCGTCGAGCCCGCCAGCTTTCCAAAACCGTTTCCCACGAAAATCGCGCCAGGCACTTTCTCGCGATAGAGATTTCCGAAGTGCGGCAGAACGGCGGTCACGCCGGTACGGATGCTGGCGCCGCGAATAATGGTCGTGTGCCCAACTTCAACCCCGGCAACATCGGTGATCGCGTTCAGCGGCCCGGTCGGCAAGATGCCGACCTTCAGTCCTATGTCAGAAGCGCGCGGGCGCGTATTGGAAGTTGTGTTTTGGGCAGCAGCGAACGCGGTCGCCAACAAGAGCACAGCAACGGCGAAAAGCTTATTGGCCATGCGCATAGCATACGACTAAGTCTCGGTCAGTTGGCATCGCCTAAGAGTTCCTTGCCCGACCTAATTTTTTTAGCGCGAACGATCTGAAGTTGTCTACGACTGCCGCTCGAACTTGCTTACCGACAGCGATAGCAATTTCAGACCTAGGAATCCGGTCTGCAATGCCACAAGCGATTACCTACTGCCAAGCTATACGACTAATCCGAGAAGTCTATTAGTCCGAATGCGACGCTTCGTTCATCCAACGGTCTGGCGCCACCACAGGAGAAAAACAGATGCCGAACAATGTCTATTCAACAAAAGTGACTGCGACCGGAGGCCGTCACGGCTCGATCCACAGCGACGACGGCCTGCTCGATCTTAAGCTGGCCCTGCCCCAAACGCTCGGAGGTAAAGGCGATGCGACCAACCCGGAGCAACTCTTCGCCGGAGGCTATGCCGCGTGCTTTGAGAACGCGCTCTTTCACGTGAGCCGAGAGGCTCGCCGCCATTTCGCCGATAGCGACATCGAAGTTGTCGCCCAAATCGGTCTCAGCCGCAACGACTCGGGTGCGTTCGTGCTGTCCGCCGCTCTCGCCGTGACCATCGCCGGCGTTGACCAGAACACGGCGGCACAGCTTGTCGAAGGCGCCCACGCCATCTGTCCCTACTCGAACGCGATCAGGGGCAATGTCGATGTCCAAACCGCTGTCTCGGTTCGGTAAATTGAGACGCTCAAATTCGCCCGACCGGCACGGCAAGTCTTACCGATACGACTGCGGGAAACACGGGCCGAACCCGCGAACAGAACGTCGGCACATCTCAGCAGCCTTCTGATCAGCGCCGCGCTCAGCCGCGCGGTCAGCTCCATGGCCGAGCTCGGCGTTGCCGATTTCGTGCAAACCGGCCGGCCGCAGCCAGTCGAATATCTCGCCCGCTCCAGCAAAACGCACGAGCCCTCGCTATATCGAGTTCTCCGCTTTCTGGCCAGCCACGGCATTTTTCGGGAAACGGGAAATCGCCACTTCGACCACACTCCGCTTTCGGCGGTTTTGCGCAGCGATGCCCCCGGCTCCTACCGCGCGGGCGCGCAAATGTTCCATCACCTATTTGCCGCATGGGATGGCTTGCATCACTCGATTCAAACTGGCGAGCCGGGTTTCAACAAAGTTTTCGGCGCACCCGTTTTCGACTACATTCAGGCGCGCCCGGAAATGGGTCCCATCTTCGACGCCGGCATGACCTCGTTGAATTGTTATGAAACCGCCGCCATGCTGGACGCCTACGATTTCACCGGCATAAATGTT
>Ga0137362_10000221_pt1 | contig 27208 bp, 24 predicted proteins | sample MadtaG_2_FD_104801 | JGI IMG/M metagenome (GOLD analysis project Ga0137362, IMG submission 104801) | Vadose zone soil microbial communities from Angelo Coast Range Reserve, California, USA - Mad1_100_16 metaG | ecosystem: Environmental > Terrestrial > Soil > Vadose zone | place: USA: California... | reverse complement strand
GGAAGTACACGAATGGCTCCGTACTGGCCCGGGATTGGAGGACGTTGCTTCTTCGGATCTGAAGAGTTCGGAACAACGGATGTCGTCTACGAAGCACAGGCATTGACTCGGACGAGGTGAGGCCGCTGGTGAATAAACCCGAGGGATAGGATGGAAGTCGTACGAAGCGCGACCCTCTAAAGAGCGGGATCATAAGGTTGGCGCGACGTGGAAACTTGCCGGGGCCGACGAGGATGTTCGCTATTGCGATCGTCGGGTCTGTGAGAGCAAGTCATCTTCTCCCTGTGGAAGGGTTTCTTGGGGCCTATGATGGAACATCCACAACCACAAGTTCAAGTAAACCATCACTGGCATAGCCGCTGTCATGCGGTAAATGTATGCTCCCTTTTCCACATTTTAATTTCCGTCAATTTTACGCGTAGTCTCATTTATTTGCACTAATCTGTCATCTCTCTTTTTCCTTGCAAGCGGTTCCTTGATGTCGCTTACTTCGCACCCCAAAGTTTAACTCGAGGTTATCGAATGATAGGCCTGTTGGATGCTTAGAGTTTGAAGCTGTCAGCTTGAAGCTTGAAGCACTTCAGATCCTCCAGTCGTGGCGTGGTGGTGTATAGACCGGGTTCAAGAGCTTCCCCACGATGCATATGAAACAACAGTCTATTATAGCCATGTACGTTCGCTCCCAGAGGCGTGCCAGTTTTGCTTATCCACCAGCTCGAGCCATTTCAGGGACCGACATGCCCGACATGCGTGGTGAAGGGAAGAAACGTATCTCTACAATTGCAAATGCCGGTCCGGCTGGTTGCGCTATATAAACAAGGCCCCAGCAGGCAACCAGTTGCCGGCCTCATGGATTTCTTGCCCTCCTTCCAACAGGGGGTTTTCACAGCGATCGCTGGCTTGCTTGTCTACGCTCTTGTCCGCGTCATCTATAACGTCTACTTCCATTCTCTTTCTCACTTCCCCGGTCCCCGTGGTGCAGCATGTACAAGGTGGTGGCTCGCATACATGGAGCTTGGTAGGGGAATCAGTCTATCTACCATACGCGCGGAGCTTCATCAGAAATATGGTACCGTGTTCCCTTGGGCACTCTTTCGATTGCAGCCTTGACTCTCGACAGGTGACATCATACGGATCGCCCCGAATGAAGTAAGTAGCGCGGCCTCCTTTCTTTGCCCGTCCCATTTGGTGAGTCGGAACTAACTGTCGATTTTCCTCACAGCTCCACTTTGCAAAACCGACGGCGTACGATGAAATATACAATTCGCACAATAAATGGGACAAGGATTATAATCTTTATCGGGCTTTCGACTTGGACGAATCCTCCTTTACACAGACGAGCTACATTAAATCGAAGCAACGTAGGGCGCTGATCTCCAATATGTTTTCTAAAAGATCGGTTTCAGAGTTACAGCACCTTGTTCGGAGCCAAGTACGGTCCATAACCAGTTTATGTATCTCAGTGCCTAATTGACACGACAGTTGGATCGATTCTGTGATGCGCTAAGGGAGCAAAATGCAGCTGGTAAGAGACTTCACGCTATTTCCTTGTCGTTAACTCGACCACGCCCAGGCAAATCGAGCGATCTCTATCTTGGATTTCAATGTTTCACCGCAGACACAGTCTCCAACTTCTTGTTCGCAACTTGCTTTGACCAACTATTGTTCCCTAATTTCGAAGGTGACATTGTCAAAGGAGTCGACATGTGCATGCCTACCATTACGCTGGCAAAGTTCTCGGTGTTCTTTGTTTGGATCATTCGCTACTTTCCACCATCGATCCTCGTGCTCCTCGCCCCTAGCTTGAAAGGACTCGTGGTTTTCAGGAACGTAAGTTCGAATGACTGTCATCATGGTGTCGCATAATACCAATCCATCCTAGGCGGTGGTAACCCAGGTCAAGGGTATTATGAAAAACCCGAAATTGTTGGACGATGCACCACATCGCGTCTTATACACTGAGCTTCTGAACCCCGAGGCAAATAAGGGGCTTCCTCCTCCGACGGAATTGCAACTTTGTCATGAGGGGCGAGTTTTGTTTGCAGCAGGATCGCACACCGTCGGGTCAACACTCATGACCGGTGTCTATTATCTTCTGCGCAATCCAGAGGCAAAGCAGAGACTAGTGGATGAGGTGCGCACCGTGTGGCCTGTGCTTGACCAAGCTGCTAGCCGGGAGGACCTCGAAAAGCTTCCTTTCTTGGCAAGTGTGTTCCTTGTCAGTCTCGAGTTTGCTCTAAGGATGGAATAGACTGCTGTCATCAAAGAGACACTACGCATGGCTGTAACGACACCTGTAGGCCTTCCACGCGTAGTCCCGTCATCTGGTGCCGTGATATCGGACGTCAGGATACCCGGAGGGGTCAGTATTTCTTTCCCATCAGTTCTAGTCGTTATATCTGATGCCGCCAGCAGACGGTTGTGAGCCAGAGTTTCCTTTACGTATCATTTTCAGAAGAGATATTTGCTCGGCCGCATGACTTCCTTCCTGACCGGTGGCTTCAGCCCGAATCAAGGGCTTTAGAGAGTTGGCTGGTTGCGTTCTCAAAAGGACCGCGCAGTTGCGTGGGCATAAAGTGAGCGCTAGAATGTTTCGGGTTGAATGATGAGATTGAGTCGTCACGCAGCCTGGCATATTGCGAACTATACCTCACTTTCGCGTACCTATTCCGGCGTTTCGACGTCCGTGAGGATCCGGCTAAGTGAGAACCTACTTATATGTATCGCAGCCTGATGACTGACTGATGAATGCGACTGGACATTTGCGATAGGCCTGCTGACCTGAGATGGTCAGAGCATTTCCTGCCCCTCTTCGAAGGGCAGCATCTTCATGCTTATTGTGCCCCACGTACTGAATGATTGATGATTGAGATGCACATGTTACTACACCGTAACACAGTAAATTGTACGTTATCTTGATCTTTAGCGATCACGCGATCACGGTAATAGCCGACAAATATCTGTATGTTTTTGTGCCACTAGCGATTCTCGTCTGTTTATCATGTCAATCTCTGACCGATTGACATTGAATGATGTCGATCCCTGATCCGTGACCTTATTGTGGCCACGCCATCGGACAGGCCGTTGGAACTCGATCAAGTGTTGTGCACCCAAAATACCCGAGAATTTTTAGCTAACTTTAATGCACGGACACTCCCGCTCATTGCCCAAAGTACCCGGGCTAACTGGGGAGAAAGCGTCATCACTGTCGACTTCTGCTGAGAGGAGCGATGCTACTTGCCACGCCAAGTAGCCAATTCCAGCGCCGACGTCGAATAGTCAGTCGACTGGCCAAGCTGGAGATGTCATCGTCAACGCTTGTCCCGGAGTGCGCGATAAGGTAGCTTAGAGTGTCTAAGGTGCCACTAGCGAGCTCGCTGAGCATCTCCATCGTCGCGGGCTCCCCAAGTGCCTCTTTTGAATGCCACCAAGCAGTTTATCATAACAACACCTTTCGATGGACTGATGAGAACTACTCTCCGGGATGATCTGGGCAGATCGTGGAGGTAGGGAGACCGGTCCACCGGGTGTTGGTCATCGAGTTACAGTATAAAGTCTGTACATCAACTTCTCTACGAAGGGCCGCGAAACGGGATCGATGATCTCGGTAGCGATTGACTTCGAAGGCTGAACTCGGCTGTCCCTTCGTAGCCGTACACGCATGCTCCTCTGTCGTCATGGGGTCAATGAGACTCGCAAGGTGATTGAGATGCGAAAGGGTATATACTACTTGAACAGCTGGAGGAGAAGCGAGGCCTTCGTGTTGAAAGCGATGGGATCTTCTGCGTCGCCTCGTTCGGTGACTTTCTGGAGGGGGCAGAGGAAGCACGACTCGCCCTAGTCACGATTCACTGATCTGCGGCAAGTTGACGATAACTCGGAGAGTCCGAAGAAGTCGTAGTCAAACTTTGGGAATGACTCGGATGAGGGAAGTGATCCATGTTTAAGTTGACACCCGCTTATGGGTCTTCTTGAAGGACTCCGCGGCCGTGAGCTAGATATTGTGCTGCCACGTAGGCGGAGCTAGTGTAGGTGAAAAAGGTCTTCGGCAGATGGTGTATGCGAGGGCCGGAGTTCGGCAAAGCCAACCTCAAAGTCCTTGAAATTGATGATTGTGTACGCAACCTGCCAGTGGGAGAGAGCGTCGATGTCCTCGCCAAGTGGCCCCAGTAACTGTCTCTGAAAATACATAGTGTTAGCGATCCTATGATACCGTTGCTCAACATCTTGTCAGTGTCCCTGATGGCACCCTCAACAAAAAACTGATAAGGACGTTGAACGAAATCTCGAGTCCGTTCTCGATAAACTTCGTAAAGAGAGTATGGCCGCTGGATCCTCACAACAAAGATAGAAACATTGTGGCCAGCGCAGTGACCAGGGAAAGTTAGAAAGGTGTTGAAGCAATCATCACACGAATACTTCTCTCAGTTCAAAACAGTTGAAATCGATGAAGTCGCTCGAATGGAGGTTGAGACAGGAAGAGATGATCGACAATCGATGATGGGCGGAAGAACGGAGCGCTTTCCGAGCGTGGTTGCCAACTAGGTTGCCACTGCAGTACAGTATATCTGAGCTGCGGGAAGGACAGTGGGCAACGAGGGTGGGACGGGTTGCCTTGCTGCTGGCCGGGTTTCGAAGTAGATTGGCTGCGGATCGGGTCATACCAATGGTACGCGTGAGGCAACATTACTCAGCCCAGAGATGGCAGTGAAATGATTGTATTATGGGAGAAGGCCAGCAACTTTACAGTAAGGAGTGGATTGAGTACTTAGTACTTAGGCCTTAGGCCTTAGGGCGCGTGCTGCTGTAGGTGGACGAGATAGAAGGAAGTGCGAAAATGGCTGGCGGCATGCCGTCACGTGTGCCTATCACTGCGGGCATTTCGGGCATTTTACCATTCAGGGTTTGTTCGCCTGTCCGCCGTGTCTGTGCCTGCCTACTCTGCCTTGCCGCCGCATTGCATCCAAGCCGAAGCGAAGTTTCTAGGAACATGAGCCTCACACTATCCGCATTCTCTCGACCGACCGACCGACCGACCAATCAGATTGCAGTATTTAGCCGACTGAATTGGTTTACATGTAAAAATGCAGCCTAAGAAGACACCACTCGTTTATAAGGAACGCCCGACTACCGTACTAACGTCCACATCCACACATAGACATGGTGGATCCCCAAGTGGCTAGCTGCATCAGGTTTGACCATTGGCAAGAAACCCACATCCTTCAACGCCGCTCAAGCAAAGCCGTCCTTGTAAGGCTTTAAAGGCAATGCGAAGCCAACAAAGCCCCTCCCACACACCAAAACTAGTTTAACGCCTGTCGATCAGGGCCCACCTGTGATTCGCGGTTTTTTGATGTGACAAAGGTGGTGCCGCACTGGTGCGGCCGACCGCTCATCCACTCGACTGATTATGTAGGTAGTGTAGTACTTAGGAAGGAGCATCGCGTTTGTCTCTCGCCGCAATCAGCGTCTCCCTTGAGCGATCTCCATCTCCCCAATCGCTTCACTTGTAGGCCACCGTGCCTGTGCAACATGGACGTCTATCCTTTCCTGCCCTCCTTTCAACAGGGGCTTTTTACAACGGCTGTTGGCTTACTGGTTTACGCTCTCGTCCGTGTCATCTATAACGTCTACTTCCATCCCCTTTCTCGCTTCCCAGGTCCCCGTGGTGCAGCATGTACAAGGTGGTGGCTTGCATACATGGAACTTGGTAAGGGGATCAGTCTATCTACCCTGCGCGCGGATCTCCATCAGAAATATGGTACCCTTTATCCTTGGCCCTTTTCATTGCAGCCCTGACCCCCCGCTGGCAGGAGACATCGTACGGATTTCCCCGAATGAAGTAATACCATCTCGTCTCGTTTGGTGACTCAGTACTTTAGACTGACTTACCGAGTTCCCTTACAGCTCCACTTTGCAAGACCGACAGTGTACGACGAAATATACAATTCTCAGAATAAATGGGACAAGGATTATGGATATTACCGGGCTTTCGACATGGACGAATCAACCGTTTCGCAGACGGACTACCTTAAAGCAAAGCACCATAGGGCGCTCATCTCCAATATGTTTTCTAGAAGAGCAATATTGGACGTACAGCACCTTATCCAGGAACAGGTACGATTTATATATCTGACTTGAGCATTCCTGTCGCCTATTGGTCTTTGTAGCTGGATCGATTCTGCGACGCGCTCAGGGAGCAGAATGCAGCCAGTAAGAGTCCTTCACACCATTTCCTTGTCGTTAACTCGACCGCGTCCAGGCAAATCGAGCGATCTCTATCTCGGTTTTCAATGCGTCTGTGCAGACATAATCACCAGTTTCTTATTTGCGACTTGCTTTGAACAATTGTCGTTCCCTGATTTTCAAGGCGACATTGTCAAGGGTTTCGACATGTGCGTTCCTTCCGTCACGATGGCAAAGCACTCGCTGGTCTTCCTTTGGATTGTACGGTACTTTCCACCATCGATCCTCATGCTCCTCGCCCCTACCTTGAAGGGAATCGTGGTTTTCAGGAGAGTACGTTTAAATGACAGCCACCACGCCCAGACCGTTCCATAAACCAACCTACTTTAGACGCTGGAAGTCCAGGTCAAGAAAGTTTTGCGAAACCCGAAGCTGTTGGACGAAGCACCACATCCTGTCATATACAGTGAGCTTTTGAATTCAGAGGCAAACAAGGGGCATCCTTCCCCCACGGCATTGCACCTTTACCATGAGGCACTCGCTCTGTTTGCAGGAGGATCGCACCCCGTCGCTGTAACTCTCATGACCGGTGTCTATCATCTTCTGCGCAATCCCGAGACAAAGCAGAGGCTAGTGGATGAGTTGCACACCGCGTGGCCTGTCCTCCACCAAACTCCGAGATACGAAGACCTCGAGAAGCTTCCTTTCTTGGCAAGTTCGTTCATTTGTATGATATGAGTTTGCCCTAAGGATGGAACAGACTGCTGTCGTCAAGGAGGCGCTTCGCATTGGTCTGGCAACACCAGCCGGCCTTGCACGCGTAGTGCCGCCGTCTGGTGCTGTCATATCTGGCTTCAAGATACCCGGGGGGGTCCGTTTTTCATGCCCATCTGTCATTGGATCTCACCTGAATCCATCAGCAGACAGTTGTGAGCCAGAGCCCTCCTTTCGTATCGTTTTCGGAAGAGATCTTTGCTCGGTCACACGAGTTTCTTCCTGATCGGTGGCTTCAACCAGAATCCAAGGCTTTGGAGAATTGGCTGGTTGCATTCTCGAAAGGACCGCGTAGTTGCCTGGGCATAAAGTGAGCGCTAGCCTGAGAGTGTTTCGGGGTGAGTGATGACATTAATATTTCACACAGCTTGGCATATTGCGAACTATACCTCAGCTTTGCATACCTGTTCCGACGATTCGACGTCCGTGAGGATTCGAACAAGTGAGAACATGTATAATATACTCGTACCATTTCCTGATGACTGACTACTGCGACTGGACGGTCGTGATAGGCCTGCTGACTTGACATGGTCAGAACACTTCCTGCCCTACTTCGAAGGACAGCATCTACATGCCTATTGCGTTCCATGGCCGGAATGACTTTCAATCTTATCCCACCATTGATTGTTTCTGTACACGCGACTTCGGTCGAATGTACGGTAACTAAAGATAGAAATAGTATGTATGCTTAGAATGCAGGTCTTAGTGTTATTAATAACCTGGCTGGAAGTACCTATGGCTGAAGTGACACTTCCGGCCAGTCACACTACAGTACTATTACTGTAGATTGGTAAAGGAGGCGTGGAAGTTAAGGACTCGGATGTGAGTGGGCATATCATGATAGCGCCTGTTTCTGCTCCCAGGTATGTAGGACTTCGGAGTAACTTTACAATAATTGAATCCGTCTGCACAAAAAGCTCCAAGTCTACCTTTAGTTATCCGTTTCGAGTCGATGGTTCGATTGTGAAAACCTTGTACTTGTCTGGTCTCCTGAGCCTCAGGAGACCAGACAAGTACAAGGACCTGAGCACTCGAATCGAATCTGCGGCCGCCGGCCATGGCACATCGCAAACTTGAATATCCCCAGCCGGTTAGTACAGTAACCCATGTTGCCACGTTGTCAGTTTATTTTGAAACCCAGCAAGACTGCTCCGTGTTTATCAGCACCGGTGGCGATCTCGGGGTCTTCAAGTTACTCCATCAGCGAACAGCGAACGGCTTCAAGTCGACGAGCAGACAGAGGACCATGACATCGTCTCGAAGATCGTTTGGCTAAAGCATCGCTGAACAGGCTGCCTCGATCCCTCCCCAGTCATAAAGTTTATAACGTTGTGAAATCCAGTGGTCGTACTGTAGTCCGGAGTTCATGGCTGTGCATCAATGACAAAGCCGTCTTGCTATCCAACATCGGACGTTGCGACCGTCCCTTTCTCTTCCTTTCCCTTCACCGCTTTCCCTCTGACTTCCCTCTTCCTCTTCCTCTCCCATCGATTTGGGTCGCCCTCTTTTCGTGCATTGTCGTGTACATTCTATTCTCCTCTCGTTCTCATTCTCGTAGCCTTAATGCCCAACCTTCATGCCGTGAACGCGCTGTCCGGGACGTCCTCACATGGCACCTGCGTCACCTTATCTCCTCTACACCTGTGTCAGTGGAGGCATTGAATTCAAGTTGCTAACGAAGTGAGGATGTACCTTGAGGCATTGAACGATAAATGCCGTTACGCTTGTTCGTATACGACCGGCTGTGGACAGTCGTGAGCCAATTGACGAGCTGATAGAGCCCACATGCTCGGTGTGTCTTCGCGCGTGGCAGGCCTCCACCCGTAGCCATAATCGGAGAGTCCGAAGAAGTCGTCAAGGTACAGAATGATGAGGGAAGTGATCCGTTATCGACGCGCGCTCATCGCTCTTCTTAAAAGATTCCGCGTTAGGGGTGCGGATTGATCCATTCCGGTACCATGAGGCGAATTAGCCCCTGCAGGGCTCAGACCCGTGGGTTCTGAATGAATGAAAAAGAACCAACAGCAGCAACCAGAGAGTAATAGTAATAGATAAACATATTCCTGTTGGGTTAGGATTCAAATCCACGAACAATCTCACGATGTCTCATTAGTGGCGCATTCATATTTCTCGACACGCCACGTCGACGTCAAGCCAATGCCTGGTTGGTGACATCGAGCATGTGCAGAGGTGGGAGGTCAAAAAAAATGTTGGCCACGAGACAGGCACGGAGCGCAATCGGAGCGCTCATTGGCGTTAGCGCTCTCTCCCTCTCCCAGAGTGTTTGTGTCAACTTTGTACCGGTAACTTTTTCTTGACACCGAATACCGAGCCCTTGGTCCGCTGATCAGGACCTCTATCATCTGTGTTGGGGAACGAGACTGGATGGCCCTTACGGATAGCACCCCAAACTCGAGGTATTCGCATTCGAATGATGGGCTGATGGCAAGTTTGGACTTCAATGATTCTACAATGGTTTCAAGCAGAGTAGCGAGAGCGTCTGGGACGTGACGCCTCGCACAGTATGTACTACTGTTTTATATTCCCGTCTATATCCACGCTGATTCGCGTTGATAAAACGCTTGCGCCACTTCAGGCCCTCAATCAGGCCCTAGGCACTGTCATAGTGAAGGGGGTCAATCTTACGTTAGACCAACTGGACCTTGAGGCTATTTCAGATGGGCGTAGGAACGTGCATACTCGTTCTGGAATCTGGACCGCCCCTCTTAATCACAACTTGATTACCGATTGAAATTTGAAACCACAATGTCAGCTGGAGACGCCACACGTATCTGGATATGGTGGGTGGTGGGCCTGTTTGCCGTACGTTTGCCGTACGCACCTCATCTAATATATAAATTCTTATTCTTGACCCTCCTAGCTGCGCCAACCAACATGGAAGTCTATCCTTTCCTGCCCTCCTTTCAACAGGGGGTGGTTACAACCGCCATTGGCTTTCTGCTTTACGCCCTTCTCCGCGTCATCTATAACGTCTACTTCCATCCCCTTTCTCGCTTCCCCGGTCCTCGCAGCGCAGCATGTACAAGGTGGTGGCTTGCATACATGGAGCTCGGTAGGGGGGTCAGTCTATCTACCCTGCGCGCGGAGCTCCATCAGAAATACGGTACCGGTTCTATTCCCTTGTCGCTGTTTCGATTGCAGCCCTGACTGTTGGACAGGCGACATTGTACGGATCGCCCCGAATGAAGTAATTATTAACCCATCTTGTTTGGCGAGTTGGGACTGACTGCCGAGTTTCCTCGCAGCTCCACTTCGCAAGACCGACGGTGTATGACGAAATCTACAATTTTAAGAACAAATGGGACAAGGATTATGGGCTTTACCGGGCTTTTGACATGGATGAATCCTCCCTTACGCAGACGGACTACCTTCAAGCGAAGCACCGTAGGACGCTCTACGCCAATAAGTTCTCCAGAAAAGCGACTTCGGAGGTACAGCACCTTGTTCGGGAACAGGTATGATTTAATATCCAATTGACGCATCCCAGTTGTCTAATAAACTTGTAGCTGGATCGATTCTGTGATGCACTCAAGGAACAGAATGCAGTTGGTGAGAGTCTTTCACACCATTCCCTTGTCATTAGCTGGATCGTGCCCAGGAAAATCGAGCGATCTCTATTTCGGCTTTCAATGCTTCGCTGCAGACATAACCACCAGCTTCTTGTTCGCAACTTGCTTTAACCAAATATCGTTCCCTGATTTTCAAGGCGACATTGTCAAAGGTGTCGACATGTGCATGCCTACAGTCACGGTAGCAAAGCACTCGCTAGTCTTTCTTTGGATCGTACGCTACCTTCCACCATCGGTCCTCACGCTCCTCGCCCCTAGTCTGAAGGGACTCGTGGTTTTCAGGAAAGTAAGTTGAATGACGTCATCACTCTTAGGCTGTCACATAAAACGGACCCATTTTAGACGCTAGAAGACCAGGTCAAGAATGTTTTGCGAAATCCGAAGCTATTGGACGAAGCATCACATCGCGTCATGTACGGTGAGCTTCTGAATCCAGAAGTAAACAAGGGGCATACCCCCTCGGCGTTACACCTTTGCCACGAGGCACTCGCTCTGTACGCAGCAGGATCACACCCCGTCGCTGTGACTCTCATGACCGGTGTCTATTATCTCCTGCGCAATCCCGAGGCAAAGCAAAGACTGGTGCACGAGGTGCACGCTGCGTGGCCTGTTCTCGATGACCAAGCTCCGAGCTACGAAGATCTCGAAAAGCTTCCTTTCTTGGCAAGTGTATTTATTTGCTTGATGTGAGATTGCGCTAATGACGGAAACAAAAGACGGCGGTGATTAAAGAGGCGCTGCGCATCGCCGTGCCGACACCCGCAGGTCTCACACGCGTAGTGCCACCATCTGGTGCCACGATATCAGGTGCCAAAATACCTGGAGGGGTCCGTGTCTCGTGCCTATCAGTCATTGGATCATGCCTGATGCCGCTAGCAGACGATTGTGAGCCAGAGCTCCCTTTTCGTATCGTTTTCAGAAGAGATATTTGCTCGGCCGCACGAGTTCCTTCCTGACCGGTGGCTCCAGCCCGATTCCAAAGCATTAGACAGTTGGCTGGTTGCATTCTCGAAAGGTCCGCGTAGTTGCATGGGCATCAAGTGAGCGCCATAATGTTTCGGGCTTGGCGATGAGATTAATGTGTCACGCAGCTTGTCATATTGCGAACTATATCTCTGTTTCGCGTACCTGTTCCGACGCTTCGACGTTCGTGAGGATATGACCAAGTGAGAACTCACGGTACATGTTCATACCATGTCTTGATGACTGACTGGATGATTGTGATAGGCCCGCTGACCTGACATGGTTCGAGCATTTCCTGCCCCACTTTCAAGGACAACATCTTCACGCCTTTCTTGTTCCACAATCTGAATGATTTCTTCAATCTCATCCCATTATTGGTTGTTTTGATCTCACTTACGATGTCTGCTGAATGTATAATAGTAATGGCCAACGCTCTTAGATGCATGTCTATGACGTTGTGTGTCAAGTCAACAGTGATTAACATTGATGTTCCGAAAACACCCCACGCGAAGGTACTGCCGAAGACTGGTGATGGACTTGAATGTATGAGTGCTCTGGACTATAGGAGCCGTGTGGATGTTGGGCACAAGATGCTGGGTGTTCTAGCATGAGCGGCTCCCGATAGCAGGGCGATTGTACTGGTACTAGTGGGGCGCAAAGCACGGAGTTATGAGTGCAAAGTTGCCGCGACTTCTGTTGTATCCACCCGCTCCTGAGTCCAACATTTCTGGGGCTGTCCCCATACATAGGACAGTGCCACCTCGACGGCTCTTGGCTAGAATTGCAGTGCCAACATTCGGACGGCCGCGTTGGAGATCTCGTCAGTACTTGTCTCGCGAGGCGCGCAATTGGTGGCCTTATAGTATCCAAGGTGCTACTGATGAACTTGATGATCGTCCCCATCGACGTGGGCCCCCCAAGCACCGCCTTCGAATGCTACGAACGGAACGAGAACTTGTTGATCGCATAAGACTTTAGAGCGATATCTTTCGATGGATGGATGGGGTTACTCGACAGGATGACAGATCGTGGAGACAGGTATCCATACCCGGTAGTAGGTCTTCTGCCGAGCAGATGGCGATGAGTGTGGATACGATATCGCTTGTTATAAATCTTGGTTTGGGCAGAGCCAATCCCCAATCATGGGCCAGGTTTGCCAGGAAGGGCTGCGAAATGGGATCGATGGTTTCGGTAGCTTTGGGATATGACAGTATAGTTGAGATTTGTTCAGTCAGAGAGTCCAGGGACTGTAGTGGATGAGGTCGAGGGATGAGGGTGGTTGGGCAATTTGAATCGTGAGCGGAGGATCCGGTGTCTGCTTGAGCTGAGACCATCTTTAATTGCCCGCGCAGAGGGGGAGTGACATGAGTATATGCGAAAATAGTCGGGTCTGATAGCGATGATTACTAGGCATGCCCGGGATAAATCATTGTCAGGCTATTGATCGTGTTGTGAAAGGAGGTGCATCACACACCCAGAAAGCACTCTATTACTTTCTCTCTCTATATATCTCGCCCACTCGATCCACGACATCTAGGACCCAGAAACAGGCTTGTAAACTATCAATTGCTTTATCCAGGACCGTCGTCGTTCGTATTGACTGCGGAAACTCCTACTTCTTCTCTGCGAGGTCATACCCGATTTGTGAGACAGACGAGTCAAGGGTCCCAATCTCGTCTTGTAGGTTTCTTTATACCGGCATCCTTGGAATTAATGAGACCTCGGAGGGTACGGTAATCGGTTTCTTGCTGTCGGCACGAATTTGCTTGATAATAGCGCCAAGCTGCTCTGGCTTCTCGGATAAGTAGGAGTAGTCGAAATGGTAGATTTGGGCAGTTGTCGCTTTATGTTCGCCTGAGCAAATTAGGGTCGTCCCCGTAATGGGATTCCGAAGCCTAAGCCCACGTCAAAAGTGTGTATGGACGAACGAAGCGCATTGGGGAGGAGTTACTAGTAAAGACGATGTCATTGGGATACTAGTCCTTGTCGCCGTCGTCTGCGGTCATTGTTGTGGGTGTGACGCGCGTGGGCGAAGCGCGCCGGTCTGAACGCGTTCAAGCTCAACACTTGCTTTCAACCACAGGGCCATGGCTGCTGAGTCTTCAAAACGGTCGAAATTAATCGACGTGTATGTCTCCTATGCCCATCATTGTGTTGTTCTTACTCCCAGTATAGGACTTACCAGCAACTTCACCTGCTTTTGTCCGGTTATGACACACACACGACACCACAACAAACGGACGAGATTCTCCAAGCACGCGTAGATGTCCTGAAGAATCTCAGAGAGCCCTTTGGAAAGCCGAACCCAGAGTCTCGAAAACGCGTGGATAATGGTTCAGTTCAACTTCGCGATGGTGTTCGCGTTCAAGTCGAGCAGGCCGACAAAGATTTCATATTCGCTATCAGTGCCAGGTTCAACATCGACGAAGTCGAGGCTCTCGTTCTCTTCCGATCCTTTTTGTACAACGAAGGAAGTGTACTTCAGGAGCTCGAGTCAAACGGCGACGATGCTTTTGTGCAACAGGTCGTCGATACGTTTTCACCATTTTATCATGCAGAGCGGCGATGCCTGGCGCGTCTCCTCGTCCCTATCTTTCGTGCGCAGGAAGATGAACATTCCTTTTTCCACCCCGAAGCCGCAAAAATCCTTCCCCAGATCATCCCCAACGGTCCGGTATTCGTGCAAGACGTAGTAACCCAATATTCAGAGAAGACACGTGCCCCTTTGGACGAAAAGTCCTCAAACGATCCAAGGCTTGCTTCTCGCTGGGCAAAGGAAAACCTGCGCGACCAGCTCGTTCTACTTGAAGTGCTCTTCTGGGCAATGTGGAGCTTCGTCCCTCGTCAAGGACCCACCGTTGTCAAGATATACGAGACCGCGTACGAGACAAACCTCGGATCCATCCAACATAACGCGATATTGCTATTGGACGAAGAAGGTGCCAGATTACAGCAAGACTGCGCTGCAATTTGGTTATTACTCATGATCGAGGTCCTCGAGCTCGAAACGTTCTCGGACAACGGCAACCCTGAAATTTCCGGTCCCCTGTCAACGGAGGGCATGTATACATCGCATCCCGATTCCCTCCAACGTATTCATAAACTTGTCATGTCCCATGGTGATAGTAATTATGCGGCCATTTACCTTGCGTGGACCTTGATTGTGGCACGTCTCGAGACGGCAGTGTCAGCCCTAGAAGAGTGTCCGCCAGCATACCGATCATTCTTCGATTCTCTCGATATTCAAAACGGACGGCCCCTTTCAAAGAACCGGGAACCAGTGTATACATTAATGCTGCAGCGTGTCCTAGACCCAAGTGTTGGGCTACTCAACCTCCTCCTGTCACTCTTAACAACTACCCCACTCTTTGTGACCTCCATTGCATGGAAGACGGATTCTTCGATATCAGAGCCAAATGCGGTGGCTTATCGCTCTGTTATCAAAGGTACGCGGTGTCGTTTCATACATCGTCTTGGTAGCTTACGAAGCAATGTAGGCCTCCTCATCGCGTTATCAGAACTTGTACCGGTCGAACTCATTCCAGATTTTGATACGTTCGTCGACGTTTGGATTGCGCTGCTTGGGCAAAGTGAACCTCGCTCAGTAATTGGGCTTTGCCAGCAGTTTTGGCAATATGACTTGTCGAAGAGTAAAGCTCGTCGTGCCATTCTCGATGTCCCTCGCTCGCGCTTCCCAGTCCAGTTCAAGCCCCTGCTACGAATGCTCGGGGCACTTACCGGCTGCGGTTTCAAGGATGCAGACCCCCTATCCAGCGTAGATCACCGTCAACACGACCATTCATTGATGGAAGCACGGGCGCAGTGTGCTCAAGAAGTCTCATATTTCTTGGAGAACCTCCCGACATACACCCAAGTTCTGCCTACCAGCGCATGCACAGGGTCACAGGCGCTATACGATAAGGTGCCTGAGCGATATGGCTCATCTCCGAAGGCTTTGGGTCCTACCTACACGAATTTGCGACCATTGAAGCTACCAGGTGGATGTGTCCTTCCTCCACGGTCGACAGGTCGTCTCCTTAGTCAGGACGGCGAGGATTTCGTCATTGTATCATGGCAGTGCGAGCATTCTGGCTGGAAACTCCTCGTCGATATCCTATACGACTATGTTCGACGCAAACGCCTAATCCCTGGCTTGTCCACCGCTGTCACAAGCGCTCCCATCGGGAATCGCACGAGCTCTCAAACACCGGTGGTTCTACGCCTAGAAGATATCGGGCTCGAGCTTGACCCTGATGGGGATAGCCCCGTTGTGGCCGCCGCACTGGACCTGCTCCGCACAGTTATATCAGACAATCAAGTTCTCGCAGCACAGGTTCTCAGCTCGCTCGAAAATGGTGGCGATATGCAGGCAGCGACAGGTGTTGACACGCCGGACCTAGTTCAGCTCACAATGCTCATCCTCGAGGACGCACTTGTACGCTCGGCACGACAGCGCACCGGAACTCCCCCAGAATCGGCTCTTATAACGTCGGCGATGGGTCTACTTGCAGGGTTACTCTCAATCCCGGGGTATGCTCCCCGCGTATGGCTCGTTGCCCGCGCGTCAACTACGTTATTCGATCCTCCCCGTAGTCGTGGTACGATGGCTGCTGAGCGTGCAGTCGGAGCATATGCGACCACCCAGGCACTGCTACATCTCGTCCATGCGCTCTGGACAGAAGCGTCCGGTACATTGCTCGCGCCGCATGATGGCAAGGCGCGTCTTATTGAGATCAAGGAGGAAGTGCTCCTTCGCGCGCTGCGTTTCGTTCATGTAGAAGTGTGGGTCGAGCACGTGAGGTGGAAATATGCACAGCTTGGGATGCGCTTCGAGGTCGGGAAGCTCGTGTCAAGTTTATATGCTGATATCCTTGAACAAGTGCCACCGGATAGGCAGGGTCCATTGTCAATCGTCAGTCAAGCCGTCTTCGAAACGCTCGTGTCGAAGGCAACAACTCCCAACATCGAGCCTCTGATATCTGGCGTTACCAACTTCGGCATGGTCTCAGACCGGATCCGTGCATCGCGTCGTCTCAGCGATTTGCATGGGCTACACCTGGTTCTCCAATCCTATTTACGTGTCATGCGCCTCTGCTTGATATTTAAGCAGCGCATGTGCGCTAACGAGGGGCCTTGCTTGTTAGAACAGACCTTGTGTTCAAGGGCGAGCAGCAACAGCGGGTCGTTTGGTGGAGGGCGACATAAGGCGGACCCATTGGATGTCCTTACAAGTTTTGTTGAGGATTCCACCACTGATTCCACAGTCCCATTGGAATCTATCCGCCTATTGTACTCGCTTTGCTCTTCATTGTCGACCTCTCAGTTTTCCGCCCCGTCCATGGTTGGCCACTTTTCCGATCCAGAAGCTACGGTCGCAGCGCTGGTGGGGGTAGCTCGACACCCATACCACGACTTGGACGTCCGGCTGGGTGTATGGCGTTTTATGGCGCTCGCTGTCGAAAAAGAGCCTGCTTTGGGTCACCTTTTCGTTGTGGGCCTCTTCCGGGCTCCAAAAGGGGAACCCACGGAGAGTAAGGGGAAAGGCAAGCGCGTGAGTGCCCTCGAGGCTGCCAGGGAGATGCTCGCCAGCTGGAACGAGTACTGGGAATCGAATCCACAGCTACTTGCAGCTATCCTAGGTTTCCTGGTGGCTGTATGGCAGCGTGGATGGGAGCATCAATCAACGTTAACCGATATCAGGAAGAATCCGGGATTCTGGAGTCAGCTCGCCGGGCTTACGAAGGAGGAAATATCCCCCGCGCCAGAGTACAAGAGCAAGGAGTCGATTGAGGTGGCTGGATATTTACGCTCCGCGTACCACGAGAGCATCTTATTTCATTCGTACCGGGTACTCTCCAAGGCCTTTGCTATACGGATAACGGCTCTTGATATCGGCTTAGATCCGGCCCCGTCGGCTAGTGAACAGCGGCCAAAACCTCTAAGCTACAGCTCTATCGAAGGCATTTTCAAGGCTGAGGAGCAATTTTCGAACGAGCTCCACGACGCAATTTTCAACGCTTACGACCCAACTCTTTACGCGGATTTCTCAGAGAAGGCTGAAGTACTTTTTCCGGATTTAGCTCTCGAAAACTATGAATCCAAGGAGTTGGTTGGCGAGCGCGAGCTGGGGGATAACTTCGCTTTCGCAAGCACTCATCTTCAGTTACGAATGGAGCTTTCCAACATCGAGTCTACAGACACAACCATGGCTCGTACCGACGAACTTATCCATAACCTCTTCTCTATCAACCTCAACCTCTCCCTAGCCTACGCTTCAACTCAACTTGGTCAGTCATGGCAAGCACTGTTAGTCAAAGTTTCACCCTTCCTACAAGGCGATATCAAAATCCGTCCAGTAGTCCTATCACTTGCATCATCAATATCTGCCAGCATTGCTAAAGAAAAGCGCTCCGGAGAGATCATACTGACCGCCCACGGCATTCGGTTGGCAATACTTTTAGCACTGTTGGAACTGGCATGGTTCTCGGGCGCTGCCTTTGGAGACGAGAAGCGGGAAGTTGCTAACTTTATGAAGGTTATGGAGAATACCCACGATATCGTCGTGAGCGAGTGGCAGCCACCCATCAACTCGGTACGCAACGCGACTCAAGCACCGTTTCACCGGACCCTACTACAAATCATCTACTTCTGTGCGATGGAGTGCCGTGGCTTGTCTCGTCGGCCGCATCCCCTCACCGCGGAGTATCGCCTGATTGCCTCTTCAACGATCAACGCCTCTCTTTTATTTGTCATAGACGCTCTCCGATTTGTATTTGATGCTGCAAAAACTCGACTGGACGTGGATTTGGATGCAGATATGCAACTTTTGATCGCGGTATTCGAGCAGTGTACTCGTCCAGACATCAATCCATCAACGAGTCACTGGCTGACGAGATGCCAAGAAACCAGCGTCCTCCAATCCAGCATGGAGCTATTCGTGCAGACGGATTTGAGTGGCTTGTCGATACTCCAGCATACCCGGGCACGGAAACAGGCGCTCTACGCCCCTCACATCCTTACCTTCCACATCGCCTTTGCAAGTATCCAGTCGTCAGCAGAGCGATTAGCCAGCGAAAGAGTTCTGGTGGCCTACAGCAATAGTAGTATGACTATGGCCATCACTTCTGGCAAGGTTGACGTCACTCTTCCTGAACTTCCAGGCGAGCGGAGTCCTGCTCATTGGGCGTATTGTGTCATGCTTTCCTTCGTTTCTGGGGTCATCTCATCTTTGGGTTGGCAAAAGCACTTCTTTGAGGCCGAGGCGAGCGGTTTTATCCAACTGTGCGGGAACCAAATTACACGCGCGCTATCATGGACCGTCGGCGATCCGGTGACACTCCCTCTTGTCGAAGAGATGGAGCGGGTGGTCAACTTTTTTTATTCTATCGCTTCCTCCGCACCCCCAGAAGGTCACCGAAACGAAGCAACGCAGAAGATCCTGTCGGTTTTCAGCACAAAAGCCTTGCTTCTCCTCCAGCAGCTTAACTATACCCTCTCCCATCCCAATCACCTTGCGAGCCTCATCGATCCTGTGACGACGGAGGAACGCGTGCAGCTAGAAAGGGATAGCCGAGTCCAGCCTTCGCAGTCGATTGCTACCGAGATAATCGATCCCGTTTCGCGGCCGTTTCTGGCGAAAGTGATGCACAGATTCTATAACCTGACAAGCAACATTGTATGCACTCTCATCGCCATCAGCTCTGCGGAAGATGTACTACGTGGTTCCCAATACCTGCCCCCACGATCGGTCCTGGTCGTCCCGGTGAGTGTTTCCGTCCATCCATAATACGTCATGACAGACTTACGCAATAAACTGTCTCTCGTCTCCATTTGTAGCATTCGAAGGCGGTGCTTGGGGAGCCCGCATCGATGGGGACACTCATCGAGCTCGCCAGCGGCACCTTGGACACTTTAAGCCACCTTATTTCGCGCCCTGCGGGACAAGCTTTGACGATGGCATCTCCAACGCGACCGTCCGAACGACCTTTGGACGTCAGCGCCGCACTGCTAGCCACGCGGAGGACAATCGAGGCGGTTTTATTCTATGCGACTACTCAGCTTGGCGCGTGGGTGATGACTCCAGAATTGCTGGACTCAGGAGCGGGGACAGAACCGGATACGGCGGATGATGCGGCGGCTGACTTGGCACTCATAACTCACGGCGAGCAGCGTCGCTCATCCTCTCGGCGGGAGTCGACGGTGATGACGGAACGTATGAGAAGGGGGTTGACTGGGGAGATCTCGAGTGAGCTCAAGGCGGTACTGGAGAAGGCCCGCAATTTGTTTGCCAGAAGCCAACCGACGACGGCAGGAGAAAATCAGAGCACGGCCGACATAACCAATGTGCTATTAGGCTTTTTGAACCAAAGAGTTATCGGTAGCAGCTAGTTTTTTATATCTATGGGATCGCTATTGTAAGTAGTTGATGTATTTCATGCTCGGACCCGAATGGATGTGTTAGGCATCGTGTGAATACAACCTCGCACACGGACAATACAGTAATCAAACTCTAGCGCAACGTCGCCGCGTTATGATGAGGTTTGTCTCGTTTGCCGTCTCGTATATCTTAACAATGGTGGGCCCTTGACAAAGGACGAAGCTTCAAGTTGCTCTGAAGAGGACCTCAAGTAGGACAAGCTGCTCTCAGATTCTTTTGCCCAGCCAGCGAGAAGCGAGCCTTGGATGTTTGAAGAGCATTCGTCCAGATGAGCACCGTAACGTGTAACTCCCACATATTGGGCCAACACGTCCGACACGAAGGCAGAACCGTTAAAACTGATCTGGAGGGCGATTTCTGCAGCTTTGGGTTTGACAAAAAAATCGTTTGTCTCTCGACGAGTGAAAGATGCAGACGAGGAGACGTGCAAGGCATCGCCGCTCTGCATGATAAAATGGTAAAAACGCATCGAGGACATGTTGCACAAAGGCGTCGTCGCCATCTGACTCGAGCTTCTGTAGTACATCTCTTTCGTTGTACAAGACCGATCGGAAGAGAACGAGAGCCTCGACTTTGTCAATGTTGGACATGGCACTGATAGCATTTATGAGATTTCCCTCCGTTTTTTTGACATGAACGAGAACGCATTCACAAAGTCAGACCAAACCTTTGTCTAAGAATTATCTCTGAGGTCCTTCAGGAGATCTATGCGTACTTAGAGTCTTATCCGATTGCTCTGTCGCAGTGTATGCTTCATATCTGCGGATTTTCTGGTAAGTCCTGATGGAGTGAGTACAACAGCGATTTTCAACATAAAAGACATCATGGCCTTGTGGCTGAAAGTAAGCGTTGAACGCGTTCAGGCTGACGCGCGGCAAATGGCACAGATCCGGTGACCTGCAATGACCGTAGACGACGACAACGGGAACAACCAAGACAACGCATCTCATCGACAAAGCCCTGACAAGTAACCCCCTCTCTGACGCCTTTCATTCGACGATTTACCCGCCAACTCTGACGTGAGCCTGCAGTAGGCTTCGGAATGCCTCCAGGAGGACGGCCTCAGTTTACTCAGGAGAGCGTAGATCAACAATTGCAGCAGATCCACCTCCTCGACCAGTCCTCTTCATCCGAGAACCTAGAGCAACTTGGCCCTATTATCAAGCAAATTCACACCAACAGACAACAAGACGCCTATCTCCGTACGCTTCAAGGACTCATTGATTCTAAGGATGCCGAGATAGAAAATATCTGCGGAGACAACTATCAGGACTTTATTTCTTCGGTCTCCACCCTTTTCACTGTCAAGTCCTACACGCACAACCTACGAGACAAGATTGGCACCCTCGACTCGTCCGTCTCGCAAATCGGGCGTGGTCTCGCGGAGAAGAAACGGGCGTTGCTGCAGTCGAAAAAGACAGCGACGAACCTAGATGAAGCAATCGATGGTTTACAAGCTAGTTTGCGGATTCTGGATGTCGTGGATCGAGTGGGCGAGATGGTGAAAGAAGGAAAGTATTGGAGTGCTCTTCGGGTGTGTGTTCATCTCCTTTTGCAGCCCGATAAATGCCTGACAATTATCTAGTCCCTGGATGATATCCAGAGCATGCCTCAATCATCACTATCTCAGACCCCGTTATTTCAGCATATACTCTTGTCGCTTCCCTCTCTGCGTGGGCAAATCAAGGACGCTGTCACAGCCTCGACGAAGCAATGGCTGTTGGAAATCCGTAACCTTACTGGAGAAGTGGGGAAACTCGCTCTCGAAGCCATGGAAAGCCGAACACGGCGTTGGCGGTCCCGCAGGGAGAAGGATTTGATGATACGACTCAGTCGGGTTGGTAGTGCGGTAGAGACTGTTAGCTATGAAACAACAGACGGTGCGTACTATGCCTCATTTTTCGTTTTATTTACCTCACGTGTCAGTAGATATGGTGTTGGAGACTTTGAAGGTAGACTTCAAGCCATTATACCAAAGCATCCATATCTACACCACCTTGGACTCTCTCGACGAGCTGCGGAAGTCCTACCAAGCTGACCGCAAGGTACGCTCGTCCAAGAGAACACCGTATCCTCTACTCACGATTTGAAAGGCGCAATCAGACCTGATCCTCCCCGCCCCTCTTCAATTACAATCCTTAGTTCCTCTGACGGAACAAATAATCGGGTTTTTCATCATCGAGTCGCACGTTCTCCAGACTACAGGGTCTTTTCGGTCAAAATCTGAAGTTGATGAACTCTGGGACGCGATCGCTGCAAGGATTGCAGAGGCAGTTGACGGGGCACTTCTGAACGTGACAGACCCTGACAGCTATCTGCACGTAAAGGAGACGCTGATAGCGTTTATCTTCACCCTTGAGGTATACGTCTTCCGTGGAGTTAGCGCGTTTCCTAACTCTCCTGGATTTACCAGGCGTATCAATACTCGACATCATCTTTACATGCGTCTGTTTTCCGCTTGTTCGAAAAGTACGCCACACTGCTTGAACGGCAATTCAGCAAGCGCTTCAAAGATGTAAGGCGTTTACTCCTGGGAGGTTATTAGATAGCTTATTCAGTTATGACTCCCAGATCGTTGTGCAGGATGATTATCAGCCAATGCGTATTGACAAGCAGACAGAGAAGGACGCAGTATTGAGGATTGTCTGGCTAGGCAGCGCTGAGCACGCTGAGATATCTAGGTAACAATCTCACTGTCTTCTCATTGTCTCAGGTCAACTCAGCCCGTTCATTCTGTCAATGACCGCAGTTTGCCAACACCTCTTAATTTTCCCTGGTCACAAAGTTTCTATCTTTGTTGCGTGGACGTATGTTGTCCAGTGGCCATGCTCCCATTGCAATGCTTATCGAGCATCAGATTCGAGATTTCGTTCAACGATTCTATCAGTTCGTTGAAGGCGTATCCCAACACCATCGAAACGTTGATGAGTTGTTGAGCAAGGTAAGCGATCCCTTACTCCCAAGTATCACCATATGAATCAGCCCACAGTCACTCGACACCATTCTTTCCAACTACGTCAGCGACAGTTACTGGGGCAACTTAGCGAAGACATCGACGCTGTCCCAGGTTGCACAAATAATCACCAATCTCGAGCACTTCGAAGTTGCCAGTGCCGAACTCGAGCGTTCTCTAACAGCCCTTCGGTGCGCATCCTCCCTAGCATACATAAACCCCCATCCTTCTTAAACCAACTCAACCCACCCCTTGTAATTGTACATGGTACTTTAGCTCCGCCCAGCGCGGTGGCACGATCCGCCTCACGGCCGCGGCGTCCTTCAAGAAAACGCAAACACGCGCATCGTCGCGGATAGCATCCTTCATCAATTCGAAACTCGACGACTTTTTCGGACTCTCCGAGTATGACTGGACGCCGGCCACGCGCGAGGAAGCACCGAGCATGTACCTCTACGAGCTTGTCAATTGGCTCACGACGGTCGTCGACTCGTTGCAGATCGGCGAGTCGTACAAGGACGAGGCGTATCGCGCAGCAACGGCGTATATCGCACAATGCCTTATGGTACGTCTCTTCAATTCCTTGAATGTCCGCGCCCTACAGGGAGGCTGAAGACGACACGGATATTAGGACTTCCTGACAGATCGAACCATCGAGAAGATAAACGAAAACGCAATAGCAAACATACTCGTTGACCTCAATTTCCTCGAAGAACAGTTCCGCAGTGCGGGTCGCGCCAACCTCAGTTCACTCTTTATTGAGCTGCGTTCCGTACGTCCTCATCCACTCTTCAGCCCTTTTTATTTATTTATTTGTTCCTTGCCTTTACTCGTTAACACCCACGGCCCCTTTTGTAGACGACATCTATCGTGCTGTCTGATGCGGTCGCCGAATACCTTGTACCTTCACTCCGCCAAACGACGTACGTAAACGTCAAGTCGAAAAGGCTCACTGCACTACTTGATAAGCTGGCACGTTACGCGGCGAGCTGCAGGGACCAGGCATCTCGTGAAAAGGGCGAGAGGCGGCGAAAGGAGGCCGAAGCAGTGGGCCGAATATTTCCTGGGGAGAATCGTTGAGCATGAGCATTACATTCTTCTTTACCATCCGCAAGCCGCGTCGATGGCCATTGTAATTATAGATGGAGGATTCCCATTGCCATTACTGATACCATGCGTGGGGGATATTTTTGAACTAAGATATCTGCTGAAGCTCTAGGAAGCGCGTGATTGAACGCGCGCACGCCGCAGCGGTCGCACGGAAAAGTATACAGAAATGAGAAATCGGATCCGATATAAGACACAAACGGGGAGATGCCTGCACTAGAGAGACAACGGAAAGGGAGAAGTGTGGGAAGTGATGATGAAGAGCACAGCAACAAAGATGGGAAAGGGGGGCAAGAATTTTGTAGCTTTGACAGGATCATGGCAGAAGCTTGCCAGACACTCTCCCTCAATTGGCTAATCCCGCGCGTCATTTACACCCGTCGTTTAATGTTGGCGCTCAACCACTCCAATCCCTCATAGAGACCATCGCCACTCGTAGCGCAAGCGGCCTACGACAAAAGTATGAGTCACAAGCGCTCGGCTAACAAAGCAACGAAAGAAGGTCGCACCTGGATGTACCACGTCCGCTGACGGAGACCCTGCAGACCAAGCTTATCTGTAATCTCAGAAGCATTCATGGCATTGGGTAGATCCTGCTTGTTGGCAAAGACAAGGAGGAGCGCATCGCGGAGTTCATCCTCATTGAGCATCCTTTGGAGCTCCTCCCGTGCTTCAGAGACACGTTCCCGATCGTTCGAGTCTACGACGAAAATGATACCCTGGGTGTTCTGGAAGTCTGTGAAAGAAAAATTATTCGGTGAAGACGTCAGAATATTCGAATGAGGAACTTGCAATGCCTCCAGAGCGGGCGGATCTTGTCCTGTCCTCCCACGTCCCAGACAGTGAAAGAGATGTTTTTGTATTCGACCGTCTCGACGTTAAACCCTTATTAAAACGAAGACGTTCATATTTGAAAAGCCAAAGCTACAGTCACTAACGTACCGATTGTGGGGATGGTGGTGACGATTTCACCGAGCTTGAGCTTGTAGAGAATAGTGGTCTTACCAGCGGCATCGAGGCCGACCTATATCATCCAAAAGTCAGACACCGCTCATGGGGCCGCTAAAAGTGAGGATTACCATAAGAATGCCTAAAAGCAAGTTGGGATCGAAAAAAGGTGGGGTCATGGCAAAAACGGCAATTGTTCAAACGCACGCATTTCCTTCTTTCCAAAGAGACCGGAAAGGAGACGAGAGACGGAGAGACCCATTGCTGAAAGTAAAGTCGTTAAAGAGAACGGCGGGGGAGCGGTGGCAGAGATTGAAGATGGTAGAGGGCGTGACGAGCGCGGTATCCGTGTCTGGTCGATTCACACTCCGCAAACCAACCCCGACGGCAAATAACCACGTCAACGAGTCTCTGCCACGCATTGCTTCATAGACGCCCATTCTCTACACGTTGAACAAATAATCTGTACGTACTAATAGATACTGAATTGACTCGGACATGTCCTGAGATCCGAGGGTCATTTGGGTACCAAAGTAGCTTATAAGATGATCTTCATAATGAACGGAAGTGCTAGGCGACCACACGACGATGAACTGCAGTTCCCACTGTTTGCGTCCTGAGATGATGGATGGTTTCACCCACACTATCTCAAGTGAAGCACACCTTAACTTACTCAACCCAGTGCTAGTCCCGCATCGCATGTTCCAGAGGTAGAGGTATAATCAGGTGTAAATCGTAAGTTAGCATTGAAGTTACGGATAACCAAGCGTTAGTATTCGAAAGACAAGTAACATAGACATCAGTCGCGCGACGTTAGGGTATTCAGATATTCACAAGCCGAGAATGAACAGATAAGGCGCCGCGGAGGCAGACATTGATGCAGACATCTTCTAATATTCACCTTCTTCCTCGGCCTCAGCTGAATCGGTACCAACCTCCTCATAATCCCGCTCGAGGGCAGCAAGATCTTCACGTGCCTCTGAGAATTCACCCTACAACGGATCAGCTCGAAGCACAAGGGTAACGTCGTCAAGAAAACACACCTCCTCCATACCCTCACCGACATACCAGTGTACGAATGCACGTTTCGAGTACATCAGGTCAAATTTATAGTCTAATAAATTCACTAGGGTGAGTAATATGATGGGAAAAGATGTAAACCGACGCACCGAGGCGGTGCCACGCTGCGCCAATAGCAGTGGTACTGTAACACGTCAATGGCCATTGGTGTACTAAGACCATAAGAAGCTCACTTTGACAGCATACACAAGCTACGCGACGTCTTGGCGAGGTCACCACCAGGCACAACAGCAGCGGGTTCGTGGCAGATTCCGAGCTACACATACATTGGAATACGAAGTATAAGAGACAAGCAAGTGACTACCCACCTTGAAGCCAGTAGGACACCAGTCAACAAACTGGATCGTACGCTTCGTTTTGATGCTAGCAACTGCTGCCGACGTGTCCTTGGGCACAACGTCGCCACGGTAAAGCAGGCAAACGGCCACTATCAAACATTCGAATCACAAAAAAACTGTGAGTTGGAATCGCACGTACTGTACTTTCCGTCCTTCGGGTCGCATTTTACCTATCCACGACTACATTTAGCAAATAGAACGAAGAGGCATCGGAAGAGGGTGTACCATCTGTGTGCCGTTCTCGAAGCAGGCAAAGGTCATCTCTGCTACGGTGTTCTGTTCGTGGGACGCCTTCTCCGCAGAGAGGAGAGGAGCGTAGGTAGCCAAGGGGAAGTGGATGCGGGGGAAGCTGTAAGAGCTCGTTCAACGAACCCGATTGCAGGAAGGAAGACAGAACGAATAACTCACGGGACGAGGTTGGTCTGGAACTCGTTCAGGTCGACGTTGAGAGAGCCATCAAAGCGGAGGGAGGCAGTGATGGACGAGACGACCTGCGCAATCAGTCGGTTCAGATTTGTGAAGCTAGGCTGCGCGACATTGAGACGATTCTTGCAGATATCGTAGATAGCTTCGTTGTCAACCTGAGTTGCCATCATCAATGTCACAACCACAGGCATTAGAAAGCCACCAAAGATACACACCATGAAAGAACAATCCGCGTGCTCAAGCGTCGTGTGTGTGGTAAGAACCGAGTTGTATGGCTCGACGACAGAAGAAGACAATTGTGGTGCAGGGTACACGCAAAATTCGAGCTTCGACTTCTTGCCGTAGTCTGTCGAGAGCCGTTCGAGGAGGAGAGCACCGAAGCCGGATCCAGTGCCGCCACCGAATG